>Ga0207966_1000028_pt1 | contig 65103 bp, 76 predicted proteins | sample Knorr_S23_td_NAD_FD_185611 | JGI IMG/M metagenome (GOLD analysis project Ga0207966, IMG submission 185611) | Marine microbial communities from Southern Atlantic Ocean transect - Knorr_S23_td_NADW_ad_2500m_LV_B (SPAdes) (version 2) | ecosystem: Environmental > Aquatic > Marine > Oceanic | place...
CAGAACGACCGCCATATCCTCCAGAACGATTATTATCTCCTCCAGAACGACTGCCGTATCCTCCAGAACGACCGCCATATCCTCCAGAACGATTATTATCTCCTCCAGAACGACTGCCGTATCCTCCAGAACGACCGCCATATCCTCCAGAACGATTGCCTCCGTAACGTCTGCCTCCTGACGAACTTCTATTCGGACTTCCCCTACCGTATCTTGGAGAACCTCCTCTTCCATTTCTTCGTCCTGATTTAGCAAAACTTTCTTCGTCTAATGGAATCTCATATCTATAAATCTGCTTACCTTTGAAACTAGTGACATTAGTTTTAATCTCTCTTTTCAGTTCTACAAAATCTCTTGTTTCCCTGCCTGCAACTATTGTTATTGCCTTTCCAATAACTTCTGTTCCTATCCTTGCAGTTCTTCCAATCCTGTGAAAATATGAATCTCTATTTTTTGGCACATTATAATTTATAATATAATCTACATTTTCAACATGTATTCCTCTACTGAGCAAATCTGTTGCAACTATTATGCGTGTTCTTTTATCCTTGAAATTCCTCATAGATCTATCTCTTTGCGATTGACTCATGTCTCCATTTATTACTACTGCTTTAATTTCTAACCCTCTTAATACTTTATGTATTCTATTCGAGTCTGATTTTGTTCTACAGAATATTATTCCTTTTTCTGGTTTTATGTCTTCTATTAATTCAATTAATAAATCTTGTTTATTCCTTTCACTATTTACACATAGATAATATTGCTCTAATTTTTCTTCTGAAATCTTATTATCTTCATGTATCATAATTCTTTTGGCTTGTGTTTGATATTTTTTTGCTAATTGAACAATTGGTTGAGGAAATGTAGCTGAAAATAACGCTGTTTGATGTTTATTTTCTATCGATCTTATTATGAATTCTATATCTTCAATAAATCCCATTTCTAACATTGTATCTGCTTCATCTATTACCAAAAATTTAACCCAATCAAGATTTACTACTCCTCTTTCAATAAAATCAATTAATCTTCCAGGGGTGGCAACTATTAAACTTGGATTTCTTCTTATGGAAGCTTTTTGAATATTTGGTGATTCTCCACCACACACTTTTGTCATTCTTAAGCTCTTATATCTTGAAATACTCTTTATTTCCTTACTTACCTGCTCTGATAATTCTCGTGTTGGTACCAAGATTAATGCTTCTATATCCCTTGTTTCAGCCTTTATCATCTGGACTATTGGAATCCCAAATGCTAATGTTTTTCCTGTTCCAGTATTTGACTGGGCTATTACATCTTCTCCATCTAGAAGTAAGGGTATTGCTTTTTCCTGGATCTCCGTTGGCTCTTCTATTCCTTCTTTGCTTAATGTTGAAATTAATTCTTTATCAATTTCAATGTCATTGAAAACTAACTTTATACTCACTAATATTCACGAATATCAACCATGTGGTTGCTTATAAAATCCATGCCAAAAATTTATCAGATTACGACAATCTTAATATTTACCAAATTCGAGTTTTGAAGTAATGTCAACCGATTATGATGTGATTATAGTTGGCGCAGGGCCTGCAGGTTCAGCAGCTGCATATAGCCTAGCAAAAAATGGGCATCATGTCTTAATGCTAGAACGCGGAAAGGAACCAGGCTCTAAAAATGTATATGGCGGCAGAATATACCCTTATTCTCTTTCCCAATTAATTCCTAATTTTGCAGAAGATGCTCCCATTGAACGAAACGTTACAAAAGAAAGTATTATGTTTATGACAGAGAAATCTAGTTTCCAAACTAATTTCTCTTCTGGCGAATCAGTTAATCATGGTTTTACTGCTTTTCGTTCTAAATTTGATAGTTGGTTTGCAAATAAAGCAGTCGACGCCGGTGCAGAATTATTTCCTGAAATAAAAGTTGACGATGTTATTGTCGACGAAAATAAATCAATTATAGGAATAAAGAGTGGATCTGATGAAATCACTTCAAAATTAGTTATTGCTGCCGATGGTGCTACATCTATTATTGCTAAAAAAGCAGGACTTAGAAATCAATTCCAATCGGAACATTTTTCTGTTGGAGTTAAGGAAGTTATAGAACTACCTGAAGATGTAATTAATGATCGATTCTGCATTAACGATGATAAAGGCGCTGCATTAGTTTGTGTAGGTTTTCCAACTAACTATCTACGTGGCGGCGCATTCATTTATACAAATAAATCTTCTATTTCAATTGGTCTAGTTGTTAAAGGCATTGATCTTGTTGACAATAAAACTAAAGTCTCATCGCTCATTAATAATTTCAAAAATCATCCTGATATTTCTTGTATAGTAAAAGATGGTAAAGTAGCAGAATATAGCGCGCATTTAGTTCCGGAAGCAGGTTATAATATGTTGCCTAAATTATATGGAGATGGAATATTGGTGTGCGGAGATGCTGCAGGTATGTTGCTCAATAACGGGTATACATTTCGCGGTGTTGATCTTGCCATATCCTCTGGAATAGCTGCTGCAGAAACCTTTATGACATCTCAAAAAATCAATGATTTCTCAAATTCATCCTTATCTAATTATGAAAAATTACTTTACAAATATAACGTACTTACTGATATCAAAAAATTCAAAAAAGGACCCAAGTATATGGAAAATAAACGACTTTATTCTGATTATCCTAGGTTGATTTGTAATATTTTTGAAAATCTCTATAATATTGACGGAAACTCTCAAAAACTTATGCGTGAAATTATTCGCAGCTCTATGAAGAATAATAAAGTTTCATCAATTAATTTGATATTGGATTCTCTTAAGGGATCTAATGCTCTTTAATTTATTTATTTTTTAATTTAGTAATTAATTCTGGAATTATCTCGAACAAGTCACCTACTATTCCATAGTCGGCAAATTTGAAAATTGGCGCATTTTTGTCTTTATTCACGGCTACTATACATTTTGAATTTATCATCCCAACTTGATGTTGTATAGCTCCTGATATTCCGAATGCAATGTATAAATTCGGCGAAACAATTTTGCCTGTTTGCCCTACTTGTTCTGAATGTGGTCTCCAACCTGCATCAACTACTGCTCTTGATGCACCAACTGCTGCATTAAGAATTTCTGCTAATTCTTCAATTAATTTAAAATTCTCTGGTTCCTTCATTCCTCTTCCTCCAGATACTATTGTTGAAGCTTCTGATACATCCAATACCTCTTTTTGTGGCTGTATTATTTCTCTTAATATTGGTAATTTCTTATCTTTTGATATATTAACATCAATTTGTTTTATCGAAATCTCATTTGCTTCAATTTTCTCAATTGCAAATGAATTTGACTTCAATGAAACTACTATCGGGGTTTTACTGAATCTTAATGTCTGAATAATCTTTCCAGCAAAAATTGGACGTTTTATCTCATATCCATCTTCTACTATTGAAATATCTATACATTCAGTTACTAAATTATAACCTATATTGGCTGCTATTCTTGGCGCTAAATCTTTTCCAATTGAACTACCTGAAAATAATATTATTTCTGGTTTCAATTCATTTATTGTATGCAGTAATGAATCTCTGTATAATTCAGGTGAATATTTACTTATTTTGTCTGTAGATCCAATTAACAATGAATTTATCCCAAATTCATTAATCTGCGTAGAATTATTCTTCTCATATTCTCCTATAATAATTACCTTATTGTCTAGATTCTTCTTTGATGATATCTTTCTAGCCTCTGAAAGTAATTCTAATGCCGAATTCTTAATTTCTTTATTCTTAGATTCAATTACAGTTAGTATACATGACATAAATATCACCTAGATTAATTTTCTCTCTTCTCTAAGTATTCTTATTAACTCAGGAACTGCTGATTTATCTTCTCCAATGATTATCCCTTCTTCTCTCTTCTTTGGATATTCTAATCTAATTAACTCTGAATTATTATTGTCATTAACATCAACATCTATTGTATTGATTGATTTCTTCTTGGCTGCCATCAAATCTTTTAATGAAGGATATCGTAATTCGTTTTTACCTTTTTCATGTGTTATAATTACTGGAAATTCTCCTTCAAATACCTCTACCGAACCTTCTACTTCTCTATTTGCTACAATCTTATTATCTTCTATAACAAATTCTGAACAATTTGAAATACATGGTATGCCATTAATTTCTCCAATTATCATTCCTACTTGATTATTATCTTGATCAACTGATTTCTTCCCGAATAATATCAGATCATATTGTTTCTTCTTTATCTCATTTGTGATTATGTTAGCTATTGCCATACAATCATTAATTGAATTATCTGTTTGAAGATGTATTGCTTCATCGGCTCCCATTGCTAATGCCTTCGTTAAAGATTGTTTCACACGTTCTGGCCCAAGTGAAATTACCGTAATATTTATAGTATTGTCTTTATCCTTCAATCTCAGAGCTTCTTCTAGTGCATATTCATCAAATGGATTGATTCCATATTTTATTCCATTATCCTCGATTGTTTTATTATCTTCTGAAATTTTTAGTTGTGACGCTGTATCTGGTACTTGTTTTATACACACTGCAATGTTCATATCAAGATTTCCATAAGTTCTTTTTACATTTTACCTTTGCGATATCGTTTTATTTCTTATTTACTATTTTTAATGATATAATTGACTAATAAGAAACTTTTTGGAACAAATGGCATTAGATTCATTCCTGGTAAGGACTACGGCCTTGATTTTATTGTAAATATGGGTCTGAGTATTGGTTCCTTTTTTGAAGGCAATAATATAATAGTTGGATATGATGGCCGTCATTCTAGCCCTTCTATTTCTCGTGCTATCTCTGCAGGATTAATGGAATCTGGAAAGAACGTTGTTTTTGCTAATATGGTCCCAACTCCTAGCATTCAATTAATTACAAAGAATTCTTTTGACGGCGGCGTAATGATTACTGCATCTCATAATCCTGCTGAATATAACGGAATCAAAGTAATTTCTTCTACTGGAATTGAAGTTTCAAGATCCGACGAAAACATAATTGAGGATATCTATTTCCAGAAAAAATATTCAAGAAAAGATTGGCAAGGAGTAGGAAATATGACATTTAATAGTTCTGTAATAACTGATTATATCAATTCTGTAATAAAAAATGTTGATTCTTCGTCTATCAAAAAGCGTAAACTAAAAATTGTTATCGATTCTGGAAATGGCACTCAGGCCTTAAGTGCCCCATTTATTGCTGAAGATCTTGGATGCGAAGTAATCACTCTAAATAATCATATCGATGGGAATTTCTCTGGACGTGGAGGTGAGCCTACTCCTAAAACATTAGATTTTCTATCTAAATCTGTTATTGAAAACAATGCAGATATTGGCGTTGGATATGACGGAGATGGTGATAGAAGTATATTCTGCGATGAAACTGGTACTGTTTTTTGGGGTGATAAATCAGGAACTCTTGTAGGAGAACATCTTATTCAAAAAGGTATTAAATCTCCTATTGTTACCACTATTGCTACTTCACAAATAATTGAAAAAATTGCATCAAAATATGACGTTGAAGTGTATCGTACTAAAGTAGGTAGTGTAGACGTTTCACATAAAATGATAGAATTAGATTCTAAATTCGGTTTTGAAGAAAATGGCGGATGCCTTTATTCTCCTCATGTTGCCGTAAGAGACGGAGCAATGGGTACTGCACTTATGCTTGAATTGTTGTCTTTTTCAGATAAAAAACTCTCTCAACATCTTTCTATTTTACCACAATTTTATCAGCACAAGACTAAATTCTCCTGTCCAATTAATTCTCGTGACTCGATTATTTCTAACATTGCATCTTCTTTATCTGAAACAATTAATCAAACTGACGGTCTTAAAATTCTCTGGAATGATAACAGTTGGTCTTTAATTCGTCCAAGTGGAACTGAACCTATTATAAGATTATTTAGTGAATCTGATAGCCAAACTCATTTAGACACAATAACTGAGAACTGTTCAAAATTGATTAACGATTTAATTAATGACTTGTAGAGTCACTGAGTAAATTCTTTATCTGATTCTCATATTCATCAATTAAATCCCGTGCATCTTTCTCATTATTTGCCTCAACTGACAATCTTATGCATTTCTCTGTATTTGATGGCCTAATTAATACCCATTTATCATCATTAGGCGTGATCTTTATTCCATCAATGAATGTTACATTATCTAATTTCAAAAAATGTTCTTTTATTACATCGAAATTTTCTGGATTCGTCTTTATCTTTATCCTTTTTTGTTTAAATTTCTCAATGTCCGAGAATATACTATCTAAATTTCCATAATTCTCCACTAACCTCGAAACCATTAAAGCTAATAGAATTCCATCTCTACATAAATTAAATTCCGGATAAATAAATCCTCCACTACTGCCTTCTCCTCCTACCTGACATTTCTCACTTTGAATCTTTTCTAATACACTAATTTCTCCTACTGGTGTTGTATGTATCTCACAATTGATTTTTTTTAGATAATTGATTATGGATAAGGAACTGTCTATACTAATTGCCGCTTTTTCCAATTTAAATCTCTGTTCAATATATTTTATACCTGCTAATAGAGAAAAATCAGGAGGGATCTTATCACCTCTTTCATTTAGTATTACTAATCTGTCAACATCTGCATCAAATGCAAATCCTACATTGCACTCATTTTCTACTATTAATTTTGAAAGTGATTTCAATGGATCCTCAGTCGGATCAATTATTCGATTAAATGTTCCTGACGAGTCATTTACTGTATAAACCCGACATCCTAGTTTTATAAAAATATCTTTCACAAATATACACGCTGCCCCTCCTCCTAAATCCATACCTATTTTTAACCCATGAAATCTCTCGTCTTTAAAGAATTCGAGTAAATCATCGTAATAACATGTTTCTAGTTCTTTCTTTGTACCCGTGAATGAATAATTCTTTATGTTTTTGTTATTCAATTCATCTGGTTTAATTATTCTTCCTGGCCTAATGATTAATTTTAAACCGTTCCATTCTTTTGGATTGTGTGAAGATGTTATACATACTCCTCCGTCTAAATTATTCTTTTTAACATGACGAAATACTGATGGTGTTGACGTTACTCCTAAATCCTCTACATTGCACCCTTCTGCTAATAGACATGAAAGAACTACTTGATGAAGCATTTCTGACGTTGATCTCGTATCCCTCCCAATTGCACAAGTTTTTATCTCCTTTGAACTGACAAAATTATAAATCGTGTCTAATATGTCATTACCGAACAAATCTTCTCCCATTATGCCTCTTAACCCGGATATCGTTAAAACAGCCACATTCATATTATATTGGACCTGATGTTAACTTTTGCCATGAATTAGCAACATTTTTGACCAACAGTTCTATTGAGTATAATTAATGATTAGATTTCCTTTCAAAGCTAATTCCAAATATTTCTATGCATTTCTTTCAATAATTGCAGTTAGCCTGATACTTCTAGTAATCACTCGAGCAGTACGTGGTTTGTCTGCAATTGTACTGAGTATATTAACTATATTGATCTTTCTTTATTGGTCTAATGAGATAAGACTAATTCTAAAAAAACAACCTGGATTGGGAATAATTCGTTCATCAAACAAATTCACTTACGAGTCTATAGACACTAATAACGGGTTGAATATAATTGCACAAATTACTGGACAACATTCTGAACTGAAAGTCGTATTCATCCCTGGAAAAATTATTATAACTAGCAATAATGGTCTATCTGAAAAAATTAAAATACCAAAAAATCTTCTACTTAAGAAACACGATTTCAAAAATGGTACTTTGATTATTAATTTATTATATGATATCTAAATAAATAAAATTTCAATTAAAGCTCCTATTCCAAGTAAGACGAAATTAATTATTATTATTGCCAAGACTCTTGTAAATTCTATCTTGAATTTTCTTTTAACTAATCCGCGTATTATGTATATACTCTCTGTCATACTCGCTGCATACGCTATGAATTCTAACCAGAAAAATGGGGTTAATGCCGTTAATCCATATAGTAATATTCCAGAAAACCCTACACTCGCACCTGCCGCTCCAAATACCATTCCTGTCTGAAAAATTACTAACAACCCGAATACGAATCCCAATATCGGTAATAACATTATTAATGAAATTCGATAATTATTCAAGAAAATTTTCTTTACATCAATGTCGTCTGGAATTAATTCTTTAGCTTCTTCTAATATTTCTGATACTTGTTCTACATTCAACGGGAATGCAGATCCAATTGCTCCAATTAGTACTGTGAATATAAGAACGAAAATAAATGAATTAATCCAATATTTTGGGAAAATATATTTGATTCTATTTCGCATAATTGAATCTATAAGTTTAATATGATAAATAATATGCCCAATGCTGTTGTCATAGTGGCTAATGTAACAACTACTGCTAATCCTGCACCTCTTGGTCTTGGCGTACCACCTTTGAATAATCCTCCAGGAATTAACATTAGACCTAATGCTAATACAAACATCGATGTTGCATGCAAGCCTTGAATGAATGTATCAGCCGGAAACAAAAAATTTGTATCATACGACGCCCAAATACCAAATGCACCAGCAATTGTAAATGCCAATGCTGGAAACAGTATTTCCCAATCCATGAAAAAATCATGTATTTATAAAAATAAAAACCTTGCTTTCTCGTTAAAATTCATTAATTATTCAAGTCTTTTCGATAATACATCCTTTTTCAAATAATTCTCTTATATTTGTGACTAAAATCAATGGTGATATTGTTAAAATCACTAATGTGATTAGTAGAAAAATCTGTTGATAAAATACATTTGATAATGATAATAATAAGGGAGTTCCAGTAATTATTGAAATCCCAACTGAACCAGGTAATATACTTGTCAATAATAAACCAGCACATGTTGGGCATGCTGTAAATAGACCTGTCAAAGCCCCTATACTCAATAACCATTTTTCATTATTCTTTGGCCTATTACTAAACGCAAATGCCATAAGCATTACATTCCAGGATACTAATGCTGAAATTAGGATTAATAATAATAAGCTCACAGGAATTAAAATTGCTCCTATGTGTTCTGTTATATAGATTGCAACATTAGGATATTGACCTGGCGATCCACAACAATAGACTATTTTGATTGAAGGTATTGATACATTAAAAGCGTCGGAAAAAACTATCTCTGGCTGATAAACGATTATTCCTGAAATTATCGAAAAAAATATTACATATAATCCTGAAGAAATAATAAATATTCTTCTGTATTTCATTTTTGCAAATAGATCATATGTGAGGGATTTTAAGTCTATTGAGGTTAAATTATTAGATAGCTTCAAATTTTTTTGTGTAATTAATATCTTCTCAATTTGTATTACAATCATTAGCATTCCGATTAATATGCTAATTATGTATAATGAAGCCACATATTGTACTAAATTGGTAAGATTCTGAAAATAATTATTAATTATCTCTGCATATGTGATAGAACTACTGATTATTATCACGAGTCCAAGAATTACCCACCCGTAATTATATTTCAATATTGATATTCTGCTTTAATGATTTAAAAAGTAAAGCCTAATTAATATCAATCTGATAAAAACAATGTTGGCTCGTAACTGGTTAGAACCATTTAACTTTACTTTTGCATTATCTTTCCTACTTACAGGCCTTATCTTTCCGTTTCCAGCATTAGATAAATCTAGTTTACTTGTTCAAGGTCTTAGATTTGGCATGATATTCTTGGGCCTCTATCTTGTTTTTGGTATAATGAAAAAACGCCGTAATAAAAATTAACTTATTTGAAAATCTTTAGTTGTTTTGCCAATAGATAAAATACATATCCTACAGATACTATTCCTAACTGAGTAATTAGCGTTAGTAACATTACCGGCAACATATTGAATCCTGTTACTGAAATTCCTACATATGACAGCCACAGTGATATTAATAATACGAATATCAGTGGTCCTATTATATTTCCTGGACTCTTATATTGCCTAATAAAGAACAATCCTAAAAACGTGAATAATGGAGATAAAAGATCAATGGCACCTACTTTTGAAGTTGTGGCAATTACTAAATGACCTAGTGTTATCCCAAATATTGCAGCCATACCAAAGAATGCAATGAATGGCGCTAACATGAATCCAGGAATTATTGTTAATAATACATGTAACTTTTCTGACGCAATTACTTCCCCTGAAGGATCTATTGCAGTTAACAAACTACTCGGCAATAAAGTAAAAATTGATGTTTCAGGTAATCCTAGACTTCCTGCTGCAGTAATTCCAGCTGTAATTACAAATAAACCGAAACGACTTGTATTGAATATTCCCTTTAATGGATTATTTTGTTTCGACAATTTATGCTACCGCCTGAAAATATGATAAACCATCTTGCCACAAAAATGCAAATAAGAATAACCAAACAATATGTACAAAGTGCCAATAGGTTCCCGCAGCTTCTAAAAATCCGTGATTCTTCTCATCAAATTGATTTCTAAATGCTTTGATCGTTACTACGGAATTTGCAATCACTCCTGCAATAACATGTACTCCATGAATTCCTGTTAACAAAAAGAAAGACGCTCCAAACAAACCATCTCTGGGAGTTAATTCACCTGTTGTTAATAGATTTGGCCATTCATATCCCATTTGTATTACTACAAATCCTAATCCTAAAATTACTGCCCCTAGAAAACCAAATTTTACTGCTGTTTGATTTCCTTTCTTTACACCCGCAGTCGACCATTCAATCATAATGCTACTGACAATTAATAATCCAGTTTGAATACTTGGAATTACAACATCAAGATGATGTAGTCCTTCTGGAGGCCATACTGCATAAGCTGACCTTAGATAGAAATACGCTACAAACGCTCCTCCGAAGAATGCTATCTCCGACAAAAGAAACAAAGCAGTTGGAAAACCAACATCTCCTATTTCATGAAACTCGCCAGGAGTACCTCCTGCCTTTACCATGTGTTCGGCTTCCTTTGTAATCTTTGGCCACCTTGGTATTTCTCCTCTAAGGAAGATGAATATCAATAAAACAAATAACCCAACTAATCCTGCTCCTAATTGTAAGGAGAACCCTTTTAGCATGAAGATTACTCCAGCTGCAACAAACGCTCCAGCTCCTAAACCTATCAAAGCAGGCATATAAGAATGAATTTCACTCGTATCTACATGATGTTCAAATTCTACCTTTTCTTCATTATTAGTCATCCTAAGTCAAAAATTTTATATCAATAACCACATTTAACTTTTTTTTCCTAATAACATTTAATTAAATTATATACTTTGTTAATATTATTGAATAAATTATCATATCTTGCTGAATTGGAAGAATTGAGAAGACAACAAATCTCTGATAAAGTCTCTAAATACAGAAAATTCTCTATCTTTCTTGCCATAATAATTCATGTTATTGCATTTGTTACCGGAATAGTAATGCTAGTCATACTATCTTATTCCTTTACTACTTTCCTTGTTTTTCACGCTACTATGCAGATTCTTGCATATCTGAATATATACTACGGACCGAAATTGTATGAAAAACAACTTAGAAAAAAAGCAATTAAACCCGACCCTCTGATGTTAAATAAATTTAAATAAATTTTACCAAATCTGGAAGGAGTAGAAATCCTAATATATTAAATCGATGCACTAAAATTTGGCTAAACATTGGGAATACTTTCAACTTTTGATAGAATTGTTTGGGGATTGACTATTGTTGTAACATTTATTGTATTATTTATTATAGGCGGAGGTTTTATGTTGTCTTGGTATCCTGATCCAATCGACGCACGTGCTGCTATGATTAAACAATATTATGATCTCGTTTATGTTGCTGGAATGTTCGTTTCTGCTTTGTTTGTAGGGACATTCTTTTATTTGATATTTAAATTCTGGGATCGTTCACAGCCTGCAGGTCTCGAATAATTATGAATACATTAGAAAAATTAGAATGGGCAACAATTATCGGAGCTACTATTCTGTTATTTGGATTGGCTGCATTAGCTCTTCCTGTTTTAGACGCATTAGATAATCCTGATTATTATGGAGAGCCTGATTATATTGTTAATGTTGTAGCAAGTCAGTGGTCTTGGAACTTCATTTATCCTGATGGATCAGAATCTGGCGAACTAAAAATTAAACAAGGCGATATAGTTAGACTGGAACTAGAAAGCAAAGATGTTATTCACAGTTTCTACGTTCGAGAAATGGGATTTAAAGTTGATATAATACCTGGTAGAACTAGAATTCATATAATTCTTGCTGAAACTCCTGGCGAGTACTGGATTCAATGCGCAGAATTCTGCGGTGCTTATCATGGCGGTATGAGAACTAAGGTAATTATTGAGGAATGATAAAAGATGGAAATTAAAGAAGTTAAGAAAGAGGCAACTGCACAAAAAGAACATAAGAATTTCTATTCTAGTTGGAAGACTATCCTAACTACTACTCATCACACCGACATTGGTGTAATGTATTTGGTATTCTCTCTATTTTTCTTCTTTATGGGAGGTTTTGCTTCATTACTTGTTAGATATGGACTAACTCGCGGAGGTTCAATAGCTCCTGAGGCATATTCGAGTTTATTTACAATTCATGGCGTTAGTATGATATTTCTGTTTGTAATCCCTGCTTGGGCAGGTTTCGGAAACTATCTCGTTCCAAAATATATTGGAGCTAAAGATATGTATTTCCCAAAACTTAACGCATTAGGTTTCTGGTTATTACCTCCTGCAGGTTTTCTTATTTGGGCCGGTATGCCTAATGTAGGATGGACTGCTTATGCACCATTGTCTGTTTATGCAGCTGGTTGGGGTATGGATATGACTATCCTTGGCCTTCACTTGTTAGGAACATCGTCGATTATCGGCGGTCTTAATTTTATAGTTACAATCATGAAGATGAGGGCTCCTGGTGTTACCTATAGAAACATGCCTTTGATGGTCTGGACACAACTGACTACTTCTTTCTTACAAGTTCTTGCTACACCAGTTCTCGCCATGGTTTTGACCTTATTGTTATTAGACAGAAATCTTGGAACAGGATTCTTTAACCCTGCTCTTGGCGGAGATCCTATAATGTGGCAACATCTATTCTGGTTCTATTCACATCCTGCAGTATATATCATGGTTTTGCCAGGAATGGGTCTAATATCACAAATCTTACCAAGTATGTCAAGACAAAGAATATTTGGCTATAGCTCTATTGCAGTCTCTACTGCATTGATTGGATTCTTAGGTTTTGGTGTATGGGCACATCATATGTGGACTACTGGATTATCTATTACTGCACGTGTACCGTTTATGTTTGTGACTATGGCTATTGCTATACCGTCAGGTGTAAAAGTCTTTAACTGGGTTGCTACATTGTATGGCGGCAAGATTAAGCTCAGCACTCCTATGCTTTTCAGTCTAAGCTTTATTCTTAGTTTTATTATTCAAGGAGTTGAAGGTGTTTTCCTTGCTGCTATTCCATTAGACTATCAACTTCAAGATACATATTATGTAGTAAGTCATCTGCATTATGTTCTGTTTGGAGTCTCAGCTCAAGCTGTTTTTGCAGGAATTTATTATTACTTCCCATATATGACTGGTCGAAAATACAATGAAACACTAGGACAACTTCATTTTGCTTTGACTACTGTAGGAATGTATACGCTATTCACTGCCATGTTATTCTTGGGACTTGCTGGAGCACCTAGAAGATATTACCAATATCTTCCAGAATTCTTCAATCTTAATGTAGCTGCATCATTTGGCGCTATTTTAATTGCATTTGGCGCACTTGTATTCTTGTATAATATCCTGTCTAGTTGGTATCGAGGTCCTCTTGTTGAAAATCAAGAAGATCCATGGAAACTCGCTGACTACGGTTTGAAAGAATGGCCTGATTAGTAGTCGATGAATCGCTTAAAGATTCTTTCAATATCTTCTACTATAGGCGTCTATATGTTAATTGTTCTTGGCGGAATTACTACTCAGAGTGGTTCAGGTATGGCTTGTCCTGATTGGCCTTTATGTTTTGGCGAACTTCTCCCTAATCTCACTACGACTGTCTTGATTGAAATGTCTCATCGTTATCTGGCCATGATTGTGGGTTTTCTTATACTTGGTACATTTATTGTTTCTTATCGTTCCTATAGGAGTGAAAAATCTCTTCTTACCTCGTCTGGCATTGCACTTGTATTGGTTACCATGCAAGCATATATTGGCATGCTTACTGTAACATCAATTCTAGACCCTGCAATCGTCACTATTCATCTAGCTGTATCTACAGCCTTGTTTGGTTTCTCTGTTGTTACTGCTTTATTATCATTGCGAACATGATTGATAATGAAATATGCAATATCTTAAAAACCGAAATAATCCAAAAAATCTATTTCAAGATGGTCTGTTGCAAATCATTCTTGGAAATGCATTCATCTTATTATTGACCTCTTCTACATTAGAACGTTACGAAGTACAGAATCTATTTTTTCATATCATGATTGAACATATATTATATATTTCAATTGGTTTTCTTTTTGCATCAGGTACTGATTCTGTAATTAAATCATTCAAATATAATTCATCAAATTACCAAAGACAAATCTTACAATATTACTCTAGGTATCTTATACTTAATAATCGATTTAATCCATTTGGTATGATTACGGGATTACTATTTCTCATATCATTATTTTACTGGCATATTCCCTCTAATTTTGATACTGCAGTTGTTGATCTCAATTCACATATAACAATGCACTTTAGTATAATTCTCTCTGGAATGTTTCTTTATTCTAGCTTTAAGATGATTTCACGCATACAGTCACTCATCTTCATATTATCTATTGATAAAACAATGGGGGTTTTAGGTTTCTTTCTAGCCAGTGGAAATTCTCAGATTTATCAAACATATCCTCTCTCCGTACAAATGACATCTGGATTTTGGATGATAATTATGATGGTCGGAATTGATTTAATATGTATACTTCTAATTCTAAAAACTTTCTTCATTTCTACACCTAAATAATCAAAGGATTTAATAATTGGAAAATAGGTAAAAATCATATGTTTGACATAATCAATCTTGTTTTTAACATATTTGTAATGTTGTCAGGTTCTGAACAGCATAATGACCAAGAAACTAAAAAATTAATTGTTATATTAGCTGTTATTTTCCTAGTTCTTGGAATTGCTTATCTTCTATGGCAATCATTTTATGTAATTCCATCAGAGTGAAATACCCCGAATGCCATCTAATTCAATTCCGATAAATTATAGAAATCTAGCATCTCATCTTATAGAAGTCTCTAAACCTTCAATAATATACCTTCTTGATTTTGTGGCTATTTCTGCATTATTAATTGCATATCTTGGTGAATACACTACTAATCCTATTAGTTTCAATATAGTTGCTGGACTTCTTATTGCAGGTACTCTTTCTTCTGCAGGCTCTGCTGCATTGAATTGTTATCTAGATCGTGACATTGACATTAAGATGGAAAGAACTAAAAATCGCGCTAGTGCAACTGGCCAGCTTTCACCCAATATTACTCTGATTTATGGAATTATTATGATCACAATCGCGGCAATTGTTTCTACTGTCTTTCTTAATTTATTGACTACAGGAATGATCCTGTTAGGCTCCTTCTTTTATGTTTTTATTTACACGATATGGCTAAAACGAAGGACTACTTGGAATATTGTAATTGGAGGCTTTGCAGGTAGTGCCGCTGCATTTGCAGGGTGGACTGCTATTACTGGACAACTTAACCTCATTGCTATTCTTATGGGAACTTTAGTTTTTATCTGGACTCCTTCACATTTCTGGGCATTGGCATTATTGAAAGACGACGATTATACCGAAGCAGGTATTCCTATGCTACCTGTTGTTGTAGGTAAAGTAAAAGCTGCACGTTACACTATAATCAATACTCTTTTGTTAATTCCATTTTCATTGGTCTTTGTCTTATTGGGATTTGGTTATGTCTATCTTGTAATTTCTGTTATATTTGGAATCTTATTATTATATAGTAATGTAAAATTACTTAAGAACCCTGCCGACAAAAAAATCGCTCTTACTGCATTCAAATTTTCTAGTCCATATCTTGCGATAATATTTATTGCATTGATTTTGGATATTTTATATAGGATTCCTATTTTTTAGTTTTTTGATTCTACTGTTATTTCTTCTTTAACAATTTCTTTGTGTTTTTCTTCTACTGATTTTTTTACTTCTTGTAAACTTGAATCCATTCCGTTAATAACTTGCTTTCTTACATGTAGTCTATCGATAATTATTCCAATTATGAAATTTGGAAGGATATAATCTGCTTCAAATGTTACCTTAGTTGTATCATTTATTTCCTCAAAGTTTACTGTAATTACATTCTTTTTGAATGGTCCATTTAATGCTTTTGACACAATTTTCTTATTCTTAGTTACTTGACATGTTATACTATCCCATTGCATAGTTCTACCTCCAAATTCACCTACGATTCGCATTACCGTTCCAACTCCCCATCCTTCTGTAATCTTGATAGGAATAATTTTCATTTTTGCTTCTTCTGGAAAATGACCTGCTACATGCTCTGGTCTTGCATAATACATGAAAACATCTTCTACAGGTGCTTCCATTATTATAGTTCTAGATACTTTACCCATTTTGAACAATATAATAGAATAATTATGAATACTTATATCTTTTGGATATTACCATTTTAGAAATTAATCATCTATCATTTGCATATTTGAAATATCTCCGGATACTTCATCAATCTCTAATGTATATGAAAATATGTCACTTGTATCATTTTGTTTTGCAGAAAAACTTACTATCCATGTCGATGAATCATTATCAAAATTAATTGTTTTTAGTTCATTCCATTGTATATATCCAAAAAGATTTACATATTCTGTCGCTTTTTTTATTATTTCGTCTTTATTCATTTTTAATCTAGAAAAATTTTCTCAAAATCGTCCATAATCTTTGCTAATTTAAAATCAAAATTACTTATTCCTCCAACATCATGAGTTGTAAGTTCTACATTGATCTTATTATATACATTAAACCACTCTGGATGATGATTCATTCTTTCTATCTCAATTGCCATTCTGGTCATAAATGCGAATGCATCTCCAAAGTTCTTAAATTCGAATGTCTTTTTAATACGATCCTTATCTAGTGTCCAGTTACTTATCTTTGATAATCCTAATTCTATCTCATTAGAATCTAATTTTCTATAGATTTCATCCATAATTATGTAGCGTTGCGGTACTTTTTTATTCTTTTCTGTACTTTATTATTTCGGTCTCGCGACCCGCGGTATTATCTTATGATTTTCCGCAGGCCCGCGGTAGCTCAGCTTGGTAGAAATATTGCCAAAAGCTTCCGGCTGTAGGGTTAAGCCTTGGCTTATCCGAACAGTTTGCCAAGCACACAGGAACCGGACTGTCGTCGGAGGGCTTATGCTCGACGAATTCAAATTGGATAAAAATCCATGAATGTCCGACCCGCGGGACCATTTTTATTAACTATAATTTGATTTTGAAAAAATTATTCACTTTCTATAAATCTATTCGAATTAGAAAATATATATATATAAAAGATATCACTGAATTATTAGGTATTAATATTGGCAGAAAAACCCCATCTTAATTTAATTGTAGCAGGTCATGTAGACCAAGGTAAATCTACTATAATTGGTCACCTTCTTGTTGACCTCAAAGTCATTGACGAACGAACTATTGACAAATATGCAGAAGAATCTGAAAAAACAGGTAAAGGTGATACATTCAAGTACGCATGGGTTATGGATAATCTGAAAGACGAAAGAGAACGTGGTGTTACTATTGACTTGGCTTTTAAGAAATTTGAAACTCCAAAATTTGATTTTACACTTATTGATGCACCTGGACACAGAGATTTTATTAAAAATATGATTACTGGTGCTTCTGAAGCAGATGCCGCTGTTCTTTGTGTTTCTGGTAAACCTGGAGAAACAGAAATTGCTATTGGTGTAGGCGGACAATCTAGAGAACACTGCTTCTTACTCAAAACTTTAGGTGTAAAACAAATGATTGTTGCCATTAATAAAATGGATGCCACTGAAGTCGGTTATAAAAAAGAAAGATATGAAGAAGTAAAAGTTAAAGTTGAAGAAATGATAAAAAGTGTTGGTTGGGATGTCTCAAAGACTCCTATTATCCCTGTTTCAGGATGGAAGGGTGATAACCTCATCCATAAGGGAGATAATCTTGCATGGTATGACGGTAAAACTATTTACCAAGCATTTGATGATTTCGAAGTAATCGCACCCCCTGTTGATAAACCATTGAGACTTCCACTTCAGGATGTCTACTCTATTACTGGTGTTGGAACTGTTCCAGTCGGAAGAGTCGAAACTGGTACATTCAAAGTAGGAGACAAAGTTATTATCATGCCTAGTGGCGCAATTGCTGAAGTAAAATCTATTGAATCTCATCATGTTGATATGAAACAAGCATCTGCAGGCGATAATATTGGATTTAACCTTCGTGGCGTTGATAAAAAGGACATTCGTCGTGGTGATGTAATTGGCCCGGTCGATAACCCACCTAAAGTTGCTAAAGAATTTACCGCACAGATCATTGTTGTACATCATCCTACTGCTATAGCCCCTGGCTATACTCCTGTTATACATGCACATACTTCACAAGCTGCTGCAACTATAACAGAATTAGTTTCTAAACTTGATGCACGAACTGGAGGTGTTTTAGAAGAAAAACCTAAAGCACTAAAAACTGGAGATGCTGCAATTGTAAAGATTCAACCATTAAGACCATTATGCCTTGAAACATTTACTGAATTTCCACAACTGGGAAGATTTGCACTAAGAGATATGGGTACAACCATAGCTGCTGGTGTAGTTAAAGAAATCAATGCAGAATGGGACCTAAAATAAACTCTATTAATTCTTGATGTTAATATCAATTCATTATATTAACATCATTAATTTTATATATGATTTATTATAAATACCTAATTTTTTATTAAATAATAATATCTGTAGCCAATACTTTAATATATTCTTGAATGTATAACCTAGTGATTAATTTGACGTCGGTAAGTTTAAAGAATATTTCTAAACGTTTTAAAAATGCAGAATCTGACGCTGTTTCAAATGTTGATCTAACAATTGAAAATAAAGAATTTTTAGTTATCTTAGGACCTTCTGGAAGTGGTAAATCTTCATTATTACGTCTAATTGCCGGTCTAGAAGAATCAACTTCTGGCGAAATATACTTTGGAAACGAATTAATGAATGATGTATCTCCTCGTGAACGTGATGTGTCTATGGTCTTCCAAAACTTTGCTTTATTCCCAAATATGACTGTTTTTGAAAATATTGCTTTTCCTATACGTGCTTCAGGAAAGGATACTACAAATCTTGGCGATGAAGTTAAACGAATTGCTAGTTTGTTACAGATAGAAAACCTCTTAAAAAGAAAACCTGGTGCATTGAGTGGCGGTGAACAACAACGTGTTTCCCTTGGTCGTGCTATAATTAAAAAACCAAAGATATTTCTTATGGACGAACCTTTGTCCAACCTTGACGCATCTCTCCGTGCTGAATTGCGCGCAGAAATTAAAAAACTTCATAAAAAATTAGGTATAACTTTCATTTATGTTACACATGATCAGACTGAAGCTATGACTATGGCAGACCGTATTGCATTAATTAAAGATGGAAAAATACTCCAAGTTGATAAACCTGAAAAAATCTATAATTCACCAAATCAATCTTGGATTGGATCATTCCTTGGTTCGCCTCCAATGAACCTTATTCATTCTGTTAATTCAGGTAACTCTTTAATTATTGCGTCACAAAAAATCAATTTCAAGTCTTCTGTAAAAAGTAATAAAGTTGTGGTAGGAATCAGACCTGAAAAGATATATATAACTTCTGAAAAAGGCAGACTTACTGGTTCAGTTTTATCTACTGAATATCTAGGCGATAGTAAAATCATTAACGTGAAATTAGACGATTACATCATAAAAGTTAAAGTCCCAAATGATTCAGTGTTCTCCAACGACCACGTTATTAATCTGGATTTCTCAGATAACGATATAAGATTATTTGATATAGATGGCAAACATTTAGGGTGACTAACTTGAAAGTTCCATATATCTTTCTTATTCCATGTCTTGTTATAATCTTCCTCACACTTGTAGGTCCCGTATTACAGTCATTTCTTTTGAGCTTATCGGAGTTTTCATTAGTCAATCCTTCACAAGCTCCTGTCGGATTTCAAAATTATATTGCACTTTTATCTGATTCGATATTCTGGAAATCAATTCAAGTTACTTTGTTTTTAGTTTTTGGTTCAGTAGTTATTGAATTCGTAGTTGGCATATTCCTTGCATTATTAATCACAAGTTCAGGACCAAGAGCTAGAAGTATATTTTCATCAATTTTTATAATTCCTATTGCAATTGCTCCAATAGTTGTAGGTATTTTATGGTCTCCAAACTCTGTTTTTGACGATCTTAATACTTTGCTGTATTATGGCCTTTCACTTGGAGTATATATTGATACTACTCGACCGTTTATCTATTATTCGCTAATTATGATTTCTGACGCTTATATTTGGGCTCCACTCCTAATGTTAGTTACAGTTGCAATCATTCGTTCAATCCCAAGAGAGCAATATGAAGCTGCTGAGGTTATGGGAGCTTCTTCTTGGACTAAATTTAACAAAATAACTTTTCCTGCAATCATCTCGTCTCCAGCAATAATTGTAACTTTACTTCTAAGAATGGCTGATGCATTTAGAATGTTCGAAATTCCTTATGCGTGGAATTTCTGGCTTGGACAAGATTCTGAACTGGGCGCGTCTGTAGACACTGTTAGTGTTTTAATGTGGAAAATGTTCTCATCTACTATGTATGATTTTCCTATCGCACAAATTACTACAATTGCAATTGTTCTATTAATTATGACATTATCTATTTGCGCACTTGTCTTAAAAAGGTCTTCTACTTTACTGGATTGATGAATGATGAGTCAAACTAATAAAAATAATTCTCGATATATCAGATACATATTATTAATATTTGCATCTCTTTGGGTTCTATGGCCTATCTCAATTATGATTGAGGAAGGATTTCGTGTAGATATAGGTCCAGCGTTTTCTGGACGTGGAGCTAGTTTTGTTGGGGAATTCTTCCAAGGACAAGGAGGAATTAGATTCACGACTATTGAATACGTTAAAGCACTTAAAGTAGAAGCCTATCCTAGACTACTTGTTAATAGTAGTATAATAGCTGTCAGCAGTGTAGTTGTTGCTATCCTTGCAGGGCTTCCTGCTGGTTTCACCATGGCCATGTATAAGTTTCGTGGTAAGACATTCATTACTTATGCGTTACTTGCAATGAGAACAATCTCTCCATTTGCAGTATTATTGCCATTCTTCTTGATATATGGAAGACTGGGATTGTTTGATACATATCAGGGTATGGCCTTCGTTTATCTGATCATTAATTTACCAATAATCACTATGATGATGAGAGGATTCTTTAAAGATATTCCAAAAGAAATATTTGAAGCTGCATTTATGTCTGGCGCATCTGACTCGTATATCTTAAGAAAAGTAGCATTACCTTTGGCCTTACCTGGTCTTGCAGCAGCAGCTGTATTTGCTTTTGTTGGTACTTGGAATGAATTCTTTTATGCATTATTCTTAACTGGCACAGTAACCAAAACCGTTTCACGTGGTGTATGGTCTGGTTTCTCTGAATCAATTGAATCTTTCAAAATCCTCGAATTTGACGAACTAAATGCAGGTGGCACTCTTGCTATTATTCCCGCAGTTATACTTTCACTTGCAGTTCAAAGATATCTTGCTCGGGGAGTTACTCTTGGTGCTGCAGAATGATGGAATCACGAAATAATCAAATTGCCATAGCAGTAGCATTAATTCTGCTTCTCGGAACTGTTGTTGTTTATTTTTCACTAGGACCATCTGTTACTGTTGACGTTCTTCCATCTGGAGAAAACGAATTAATTTCGTTAGCTCAAGAATCAGGTCGATTGAATATATTTGTAGACGATGAAATTTATGACGAATCATTTTTCAATTACATAGATAATGAATTTTCTACTAAATATGGTATTGATGTAGAAATCACAACTGGACATTGGTCTGGTATACAGACATCATTGATTAATGAAAAAGTTTCTGGACGTAATTCTGGTTCCTTTGATTTAGTTATACTTAATGACGAAGCAACTGCACGTTTAATCGAGAAAAAATTAACATTTTCACAAACGGGCAGTATTATTTCTGATATTTCGACTAGTCCTGTTACTGACGAAGTACTAAAGTCAAAGATCGCTGGTGTTGATAACGATGGTTCAGGTATAACTTTGTGGTTTGATGTATATTCTTACATGTATAATTCAGAAGAATTTTATAAATTTGAAAATGTATATTGTTACTTAGGATTAGTTGGCGAAGATGACGACGACGACGATGACGACGGTTCAGGAAGTGGAGATGATGACGACGACGAAGACCGATGTCCTACTGCCGAAGATCATGATGACGATGATGACAATAACGGTTCAGGAAGCGGAAACGATGACGATGATGATGACGAAGTAGAAGGCGTCTTTTTCCCTAGTCCAGTTGACGATAAAGCAGGCGCGGCATTAGTTGTAAATACAGTCCTTCACTATGGAAGCTCTGGATATTATGAATCATTCTATGACTCTTCATTAGAATCTGAATGGCCAGAATTATTGAACTTTGAAATTGAGGACGAACCTGAAATGGAAGGAATGGATGAGTTATTTGGCGAAATTGAACCAGAACTTGATATGAGTTCCATTCTTGAAGTCTTTGACGACGAAGAGGTTCTAGTCGGATACTTTAGATACGGCTCCATTTTACTTGAATCAATTCAAGGAGAAATTAGCGATGAGATTGAAGTATATTTCGGCATTGAAGGCAGTGTAAAAACCAGTGTTCATGCAACCATTCCATTTAATTCTCCAAATAAAGCTGCTGCGACTTTGATGATTAATGAAATCCTTGGCGAAAATTCACAACGACAGATTGCGACGATTTACGGAAGTTATCCGTCTGCTAATGCTGAAATGATCGATGATGTATTTGGCAACGCTCAATTCTTTATTCCATTTGATGATTTTTCTGATTCATTATCTGAATGGCCTTATTATTCTTATCCAATCAACATTCTTGACATGTGGCGTGTATTATTTGAAGGATAAATTATGATTGATTCTATTCTTCATAAAGGAAATAATATTCTAAATAAATTAAACAAAAAGAATGTCACTGCTATAGTTCTTGTTTTTCTTTTACTATTCGTCTTCTCATTAAGATACAATGCAATAAATCTGAGTAATCAATATACTTCTGATTTAGAATTCGAAATTCGTAATATCCCAAAAGATCAACTTTATAATGCGTCTTTCATTCACAAAGTTCCAGTATCGATACTTACTGTAGAAGGAAATGGAAAATCTATTGAAATCAAATATGTAACTCTTGTTAATCTGATATCCGGAAAACATTATATTGATCTTAGCGATTATGACAATTTTGATTCCATTAAAACTAAAAACTACTATTTACCGGGAAAATATACTGTATACGTTACGATTGAAGATAATGTCTTACAGCTCGAATATGAAAGGTATATAGGACGACTTGCCTAAGTTTAATATCTTAATTCCTTTAAAATTTCTTAGTAACTTTCTTTATGTGATTTATTATCGTATCCATTGATGTTCCAGGACCAAAATTACCTGTAATACCATTTTTCTCTAATTCTTCTTTATCTTCTTCAGGTATTATCCCTCCACCAATTATTGCTATGTCATTTACTCCTTTATTCTCGAGATATTTCTTTACTTCTGGAAAAGCTGTTAAATGAGCTCCATTGTGCAGACTTAATGCTATTGCGTCTACATCTTCATCAATCGCTATACTTGCAACCTGTTCAGGCGTTGGTAATAATCCGCTATAAATAACTTCCATCCCCGCATCTCTAAATGCCCTGCATAAAACCAAAACTCCTCTGTCATGAGCATCTAACCCTGGTTTTGCAACTAATATTCTGATCTTTTGTGCCATTGACAATCTATCCTTCTAAAATATCTGTGGCTCTTTCCATTCTCCAAAGACCTGCCTTCCTACGTCAACTATTTCTTGTAGTGTTGCATACGCTTGTACTGCCTTTATTGTATCATACATACAATTTTTATCATTATTCTCATATGTCTTTCTTAAATTCTCTAATGCCTCGTTTACTTTTTTACTGTCTCTATTTCTCTTAAGCTCATTTAATCTGTTTATCTGAATCTTTTGCGCTTCATTATCTACTTTTAGTATCTCAATCTTGTCTTCTTCTATTTCTGCATATTTATTCACACCGACAATTACTTCTTTCTCTTTTTCTATATCTAATTGACTACGATAAGCTGTTTCCGCAATTTCTTTTTGCAGATATCCTTTTTCTATTGCGCTGATTACTCCTCCTATCTCATCAATCTTTTCAAAATATCTATAGGCTTTTTCTTCTAATTCGTTTGTCAGATGTTCTAAATAATATGATCCCCCCAAAGGATCTACAGATTGTGCTACCCCTGTTTCTTCTGCGATTATTTGTTGAGTTCTTAATGCAACTTTAACCGCTTGTTCAGTTGGCAATGCCCATGCCTCATCATAAGAATTTGTATGTAAAGACTGTGTACCCCCTAATACTCCTGCAAGTGCCTCAATTGCCGTTCTAACAATATTGTTCATTGGTTGTTGCCAAGTTAATGAAGCGCCAGACGTTTGTGTATGAAATCTTAATGCTAAAGACGATCCTTTTTTTACTCCATATTTTTCTTTCAATACAGTTGCCCATATTCTTCTCGCCGCTCTGAATTTTGCTATTTCTTCAAAGAAATTCATCGTACAATTGAAAAAGAATGATAATCTGGGCGCAAATTCTTCTACTTTTAAGCCTGCTTTTTGACCCAATTCTAAATATGTAAATCCGTTTGCTAATGTAAAAGCCAATTCTTGTGCTGCATTTGATCCTGCTTCTCTTATGTGATATCCACTAATACTTACATAATTCCATTTTGGCATTTCTTTCGTACAATATTTCATCATATCACGAATTATTCTCATATGATCTTTTGGTGGATACGCCCATTCTTTTTGTGCAATGTATTCTTTTAGAATGTCAGTTTGAACCGTTCCTCGTAATTCATTTAATGAAATATTATTCTTTAATGCTACAGATGCATACATTGCAGTCAATATAGACGCAGGTGCATTAATTGTCATTGAAGTACTTACTTTATTCAATGGAATTTCTTTAAATAAAACTTCCATATCTTCAAGAGAAGATATATTGCATCCACATTTTCCTACTTCGCCTTTTGATCTATCGTTGTCTGCATCATACCCATATAATGTTGGCATATCGAATGCAATACTTAAGCCAGTCTGTCCATTCTTTATCAAATACTTCAATCTATTATTTGTGTCCTCGGGTGTTCCAAATCCAGAAAACATTCTCATAGTCCATTTTTTTCCTCTATACATATTTGGATATGGTCCTCTAGTATATGGAAATTCACCGGGCATTGAATAATCTTGATTTCCCTGTAAATCCGAATGTGAATATGATGTCTTTACGTCTATTTCTGACGTAGTAGAAAAATCATTGTTATTATTTGCGTTTTTTTTATTCCAAGGGTCTAAAACCTCATTTTCCCATCTCTTTATATTTTCATTTGATTTACTGTTTTCCTCTTTAATTTTAGTTAATTGATTTATCTTATTCTTCCAGTAATTTTCCGTCTCAAGCAATATTATTAATCCCTATGTAAAAACTAAAAATACTACTTTAATTCATTTCGGTATTATCAAATAAAAATTCGTCAAATGGCAAAGTTATCAAATTATATATTTACCATAATACAAAATATTAGCCTATGACTAATGATTTTATTAGTTCTATATTGTCAGGTGACAGGCGAGCTATTGCAAAAGCAATTTCTATGATTGAAAACGAAGATTCAAAAATTAGTAATATAATCTCTGAAATATATCCAAAAACTGGAAATGCCTTTGTTATAGGTATTACTGGACCGCCAGGTACTGGAAAAAGCACATTGATTAATCGATTAATTGAAAATTACCGTAAACTTGATAAAAAAATCGGTGTTATTGCAATAGACCCTTCTAGTCCTATCACCGGCGGTTCATTATTAGGTGATCGATTACGTATGAGTAATCATAATCTAGACCCTAATGTATACATTCGAAGTATGTCTTCTGGAGATAAATCTGGAGGTTTATCTCGTTATACTAGACGAAGTTTATCTATTCTTGATGCTTCAGGACTTGATATAATAATTGTAGAAAGTGTCGGCGCTGGACAATCTGAAGTTGATATATTAAAAATTACGGATGTCGTAGTAATTGTCTTGATGCCTGAATTGGGGGACGATATTCAAATTTACAAAGCAGGTCTTATGGAAGTTGGAGATATATTTGTAGTAAATAAATCAGACCTTGACAGTTCCGACCAAATGTATACAAAATTACTTAATGCATCAAAAATAAAAAATGACAAATGGATGACACAAGTGATTAAAACTAATTCTATAACCGGTTCTGGCATTGATCGTCTTATTACTTCAATATCTGAAAGGAAAAAATTTATTACAGAATTATCCGTACATACCTCGATTAATGAAAATAGAATAAAAAATGAAATTCTTGATGTTATGTTGGATGATTTTTCTAAATCATTAAGTAAGAAAATACTAAATCACTCTGATTTTCAGAATATTGTAGATCAAGTATTAATGAAAAAAATGGATCCTGAACAGGCTGCGACGATACTGAAAAAACGACTTAATTATGAGTAATTTCTCTATTCTCCTCTATCAATTATTCTTGAAATTGAAGCAATAACTTCTACTATTCCTTCATTATTTACAGTCGATGTCGGTATCAACTCATCTATGATATTGGATTCTACAACACTCTCTGCCATTCTACTCGTCAGATCATATATTTCTCCCCCTTCCTTGAGATCATCTAATAATTCTGAAAAATCATCCGCCCATTTCAATATTCTGGCTTGTTCATCTTTTATTAAATCCTTTTTTGTTAATATTGATACCTGTGGTATTCCTAACCTCAACTTTATTGAACTTGCTAAAAGAGCAATCGATAGAAAAGTTGATGGATCAGAGACTAATGTAGAATCAAATAAAAATAAATTCACATTTGCCTCATTTCTTATATTCTTAACAAAATATGGTCCACTATTTCTATATGCAAATAATTCAATCTGCCCCGGAGTATCTATGAATACATAATCTGGATTATATTCATCTATTTCTTCTTCGATTTGTTCTAATTTAGTTGCAATTAAATCAGAAGCTAAAACCAAAGATCCATTTGGCCCTAGATTATATTTGTCCATAATCTCTTTCAAATTTATATAATCTCTAATATCTACATCAATTCCATATGGTACGTTGCTTACTCCCGGATCCAGATTGACAGTAATTACATTTTTACTTTCTTGTTGATACCAGTTAGATAAAATTCCAGTTAAGTTACTTTTTCCTGAACCTGCGGTTCCTGTTAAAAATATATTCTTCATCTGTAACAATTATTTTTGTGCTATTTAGTTTTTTATAAAGAGTTAAGCGTAATAATATATATTTTTATGTTTATGAAGTTTGAAATTATCTCAATAGGTAATGAACTTCTTTCTGGCAGAACATTAAATTCCAATCTACAAACCATTTGTCAGAAACTTACAGACATTGGTTGTAATGTTTCACGTTCTTATGTTATTCGAGATGATCCTACTGAAATTTCTCATGTTTTGAATTTATGTATTTCCAGTGATTCTGACTGGATTATTATCTCTGGCGGTCTTGGACCAACTTTCGACGATATGACTCTATCATGCATCTCTTCTACCCTCAATTTACCTCTAGAAATCAACGATATTGCACTGGAAATGATAATCACAAGGTATACTGATTTGGTCAAAAAGAATATTATTGAATTTTTCTCTCTTACTGACAGCAGGAAAAAAATGGCTATGCTCCCAAAAAATTCAATTCCCTTGAAGAATAACGTTGGTACTGCTCCTGGGGTATTGATTAAATATGAAAATAAAAATATTGTTTGCCTCCCTGGGGTTCCTAAAGAAATGGAAAGTATTCTGATTAACGAGGTATTGCCAACTATTGATACTAATAAAATCAATAAAATAAAATCAAAAGTACTATTTATTACTGGAATTACTGAATCGGAACTTGCTCCAATTATTAATGATTTTATATTAAATCGAAATAACTTGTATATAAAATCTCATCCAAAAGGAATTTCTAACGGTGTTTATCACATTGAACTTGTTATATCGTTCCAATCAAATGATTTCTCTGACTCTTTGATTAATTCAATCATTAAAGACTTGATTACTTCTATAAAAATAAAAACAAATATTACTGTTGATGAATAGCACTATTTCTTTTTCTTATCGGACAGCCACCATTGAAGATAATCATTTCCTCTTTGTGAATTGTCATCATCGTCATATTGTTTGTCTCTTATCTTGTCTCTCAGATTTACTAATTCATCTCTACTTAAAAATAACCCACAACTTTTACATGCCATTTTTCTTGTCGAATAATCAAAATTCATAGATCTATCACATTCGGGACATTTCGTTATAGCCATTAATAAATTCGCTTTATCCTTATATTTAAAACTGTTCAAATAAATCATGCATAAATTTACTACTGATGTTGTTATGTGTGATTTCACAAAATACTAGTTTATTATATGAATATTGGTTATATGTATAGTAAAATCAATAATAATTGAACAAACGTAAGGTTAATATAGCCATGATTGAATAAATATAATTCATGGTTGCTGGAGATATAGCTTGGCTTTTAACAGCCTCGGCACTAGTATTGCTCATGACACCTGGACTCGCTTTTTTTTATGGCGGTTTGGTAAGAGCAAAAAACGTTCTAAATTTAATGACTCAATGTTTCATGATTATGGGACTTGTTAGCATTATCTGGGTTCTTTGGGGTTATTCATTAGCGTTCGGTCCTTCGATCGGCGGTTTTGTAGGAAATCCATTAACCCATCTTGGATTGGCAGGAATCAGTGGAGCTGAAGCTCAAAGCTTTGCAATGTTCCAAATGATGTTTGCTATCATTACACCTGCACTAATTGTTGGTGCAATAGCTGATAGATTCAAATTTACAACACTTATTGTGTTTGTTGCTTTATGGTCGACATTAGTATATTCACCTATTGCTCACTGGGTGTGGGGAGAAGGAGGATGGTTATTCACAATGGGAGCACTTGACTTTGCTGGCGGAACTGTAGTTCACATATCCTCAGGTTTCTCTGCACTGGTAGCTGCTATTGTAGTAGGAAAGCGCAGTGGAAAGCTTGACAAATTCAAACCACATAATATTCCATATGTCTTACTAGGAACTGGTTTACTCTGGTTCGGTTGGTTTGGTTTTAATGCAGGAAGTGCACTTGCAGCAAATGATGTTGCTGTTAATGCATTTCTTGTAACTAATACTTCTGCTGCTGCAGGAGCACTTATGATGATGTTCCTAAGCATGCGTTCAACAGGAAAACCAAGTGCAGTAATGTTTGCCTGTGGAGCAGTAGCTGGACTAGTTGCTATCACACCTGCATCAGGATTTGTCGGCCCTGTAGCTGCAATTCTTATTGGTGCTGGAGTTGGGCTTGTCTCATGGTTTGCAATTCAGTTCAAAAATAAACGTGGATGGGATGATTCTCTAGACGTATGGGCTGTTCATGGAATGGGCGGTGTCTGGGGAGCATTAGCAACAGGTTTGTTTGCCTCATCTGCTTATGGCCTTGGCGTTGATGGAATCTTTAGCGGTGGTGATATCTCAGTATTTACAACTCAGATTATTGCAGTTGTTGCAACTATTGCCTATGCTGGAACCGTAACTTTCATACTATTGAAAGTTCTCGATAAGACCATTGGTTTACGTGTAGATGCCAAAGACGAAGAAGCTGGAATGGATATCTCTGTTCATGCTGAAGAAGCATACAACTAATCATAAATTGAATCAATCGAATTTAATATTCGATTGATTCTTTATTTATTTATACATAAGGTAATATTATTAACAATACTCTCTCAATCAATTGTGATTATATTGTCTGAATGGATTGTTATGTCCGGACCATCATCTATAGAACTCTCTACTTCTATTTCTGACTCACTTGGAATTGAATTATTTGAAGTTGAGAATAAATCATTTCCAGACGGTGAACATAAAGTTCGTATACATAGTGAAGTTCAAAATAAAAATATAATTCTTGTACAATCTCTATATCCATTAGTAGATCATCATTTTATGCAGTTTCTATTCACTACCTACAAATTGAGCCAGATGGGTTCAAAAGTTTATGCTTGTGTTCCATATCTTGCTTATGCACGTCAAGATTTAGAATTTCAACGTGGGGAAGTTGCCAGTCTTGCCGTTGTATCTAGATTATTTCGATCAATCGGCGTGAATTCATTATTAACTGTTGATATTCACAGTACCCATGGCTTAGGATACTTTTCCTTTCCAACTTACAGCGTTTCTGCAATGCCTTTATTGGCTAAATATGTAGAAAATAATCTTGATTTGAATTCTCCACTTGCAGTATCTCCTGATTTTGGAGGTTCTTCTCGCGTAGAAGCTTTCTCTAAATTACTTGACATAGAGTTTATTTCTCTAAAAAAGACTCGTAGCCGAACCACTGGGGAAGTTATCATGGAAGAAAGCAATGTGGAAGTTAAAGGACGTGATGTATTATTGGTGGATGATATGATTAGTACAGGCACAAGTATTGTTCGTGCAGCTAATTACTTGAAAAAACTTGGCTCAAAACGTATTATAACTCTTTGCACTCATGCCTTACTGGTAAATGACGCTGTTGATGCTATCAAAGCTGCGGGAGTTGATGAAATTATCTCTACTAATACAATTCCTAATGACGTGAGTAAAATAGATGTTACTGAAATCATCGTCGACCACTACAAATCCTTACGATAATTCCTTTATCAGTATTTTTGTCTTATCTGGGGATTTTCCACAACTTGGAAGGAGCGAACTAATCTCTATCCTTGAATCCAATGATATTCATTATGACATTGTGGATGAGAATTCTAGAATAATTATTCTTTCATTTGTAAATTATAAAAATTATTATGAAGATTTGTTCAAAAGAATTGCTTATTGTAACTATTTCGGAACTCTTTTATTTACTTACGATATTAATTCTAGCAATCTACATCCTCACGCAAATAGTATCACATACCTTAAAAATTATCAAACATTTTCAGTTAGAAAAATAAATGTCTCAACTAAACTTGATAATACATATGAAAGCATTATTGGAGGATTGATTAAAAATCTAACTCCACATCTGAACGTAGATTTAACTTCTCCTGATGTTAGTTTGATCGCTTGTAAATTCAATAATTTACTACTGATCTTCTCAAATCATTTAATTTCTAGTGAACCTCGTTGGATTAATCGTCGACCTCGGGCTCGCCCATTTTTTCTTCCATTTGCCATACATCCAAAATTATCTCGAGCTCTGGTTAATCTGTGCAGATTAAATCCTGGACAAATACTTTTAGATCCATTTTGCGGAACGGGTAGTATAGGTATTGAATCATGTTTACTTAATGTCCATTTTATTGGCATTGATATCTCAAAAAAGATTTGTTTTGGAGCACAGCGAAATTTCACTCATTTTAATTTAGAAAATTCTAATATTATTCATGCAGATTCATTAAATATTCCTCTTTCTTCTATTGATGGGATTGTTACTGATTTTCCTTATGGTAGAAGCACCATCAAAAAATTCTCTGATAATGTGAAATTTATGGATAAATTTTTTGATATTTCGTCTAGATTACTGAATTCAGGCTCATATATTGTTTTTATGTCGCCTAAAGACTGGCCTGAATATAACTTTTCTGGCTATTGTCTTATTGATAAACATGAGATCTATATCCATAGTAATCTTACCCGAGTGATTAGAGTAATTCGTAAACTCTGAATGTTTATTATTTATTCTAATTTATATAGAATAATTAGAATGACCGATCTAAAAATAACTCTGCTTGGCACCTCTGGCGCTATTCCTACAAGTCAAAGAAATCTAATTTCTAATGTCATAATTCGAGATAATGAACTATTCATATTTGATACAGGCGAATCAATTCAGCAATCTATGATGAAAAATAAAGTTGGTATGAATCGCCCTACTCATATTTTTATCTCTCACATGCACGGAGATCATATCTTAGGTTTATTGGGATTAATTCAAACTATGTCATTATTGTTGCGTGATAAACCTTTGTTTGTTTATGGCCCATCTGGAATCTCACGTTTTCTAAAATCTAATATAAGTATCTTCAATATTAAATTAAATTTCAAATTAATTATTAAAGAAATTAACTCTGGATTAATTGTTAAAACTCAAGATTATAAAATCTATGCAAAGAAAGCTAATCATTCTATCTTAAATTATTCATATGTTTTTATTGAATCCGATCGCCCAGGAAAATTTTATGTTTCTAAAGCAAAAAAACTTGGAATTCCAGAAGGTTCACTTTGGTCTAAACTTCAGAGTGGACATTCTATTCGTTATAATGGTAAATCTATCCGACCTACTGATGTTATGGGAAAGTCTCGACCTGGTAGAAAGATTGGTATTTCCGGTGATACAAGACCTTCCAAATCGTTAACTCATTTTTTTTCATCATGTGATATATTAATCCATGAATCTACTTTCTCAAATGATCAACAAGATTTGGCCATTGAAAGATTTCATAGCACTTCTACCGAAGCTGCAAATGTTGCTAAAGAATCTTCTTCAACTATACTTATTCTTACTCATTTTAGTTCACGGTATAATGATGTTAAATTACTTGAAAAACAGGCATGTAAAGTCCATCGTAATACTATTGCAGGTAGAGATTTTATGACTTTTACTGTTCCTTACCGTGATGAAAAGCGATTGACTAAGTCTTATATCTTGGAACAAACCAGTCAATAAATTCTAAAATATTTTCTGTCTTAATCTTCATGAATATCGGCCCTAAAGGTGACTCTTTGGAGTTTTCACAGATTACAATTGAATCTATTGCTGCAGCTTGTTTATTGAATAAAATATAAGTCATATCTTTTTCTGAATTTCTCATTAGCACCTTTCTAGCAATATGCGTTGTTTGTTTATTTCTCAATCTATCGTATAAATTCATTAATTTTTTATAATCGGTAGATTTTCCAATTATTTCCTTATCTTTCACATCATAATCTATATCGACGATGTTTGTCATTGCATATATTAAATCGTTTTTATCTTCTGTCTTATTCAATTCTGTTTTTATTGTTATCTTGATATTATCTTGTAACTCTTCCATCTTATTCACATCAAATTATGCAGAATTGATTCAGTTTTTCTCGCATATTCCTCTTTTATTAATCCGACGTTTTCGATAATTATGTCTGCCCTTTCCATAACTTGACCTAGTCCTATCTCTAATTCTTTGCTATCTCGTCGATTAAACTCTTCTTTATCAATTGGCGCATCACTACGTTTTCTTTCTAGTAAAAATTTCATCCTTTGTTCAGAAGTATTACTGATTAATACTATTTTGACATCTCCTATCTTCGTAAATAATTCAATTTCCTCAATATTTCTAATTCCATCAATTATTATATTCTCATTAGTTATCTCATTTATCTTATCTATACACATGTTTGCAACTGCATTATTCCCTCTTTCTTTTCTCAATTCTCGCATTAATCTAGATAAAGATTCTGAATCATTATCTACTCCCCTATTTTCTGCTTCTTTTCTAACTTGATTTCCCATTATAATTAATTCATATCCTAATCTTTTTCCTATTTCACAAAATAGTGACTTTCCTGCACCTGGTAAACCAGTAACACAAATCAACTTCTTTCTTTTTACCATAACGAACACAATTAATAAGTAGTTTTTGTTAATATGTTTGAGTGATTAATTGGACATTAACTCGATTAAAAAATTAGTGTTAAAAAAGCATAAACCAGAATCATCATATAATAAACAATTATCTAAATTTGCTAATAATCTCATAGACAAACTTTGGCGTAATAATTATCAAGATCAACAAAAATCACCTATTTTTCCAATATCTGATATTGTATTAGGAGGTTCAGTCGCCAAAGGAACTTGGTTAAAAGACTCTGCCGACATAGATATTTTTATCAAACTTGACGCAGATTCAAATAGGACTGATTTGGAACATTCACTTGAAATAGGAAAAAATACCCTCGATTCATTAAAAGGATATTCTTGGTCCTTGCGTTATTCTGAACATCCATATATCGAAGCTGAAACTAAATTTCTAGGTAAAATAATAAAAATTAATATTGTTTCATGTTTTGATGTAAATCCAAAAGACTGGAAAAGCGCAGCAGATAGGTCTCCACATCATACTGATTATATTCTCGATAAATTCACTCCTAAAATGAAGGATGAAGTTAGAATATTGAAACAATTCCTGATTTCGAATAAAATCTATGGCGCTGAAATTAAAATTCAAGGATTTAGTGGCTATGTATGTGAATTGCTTATTCTCAAGTACAAAAATTTTAACAATTTACTAAAACACATGGGCAATTTTAGTCCAGAAACTAGCATTTATTTTGATGAATCTCATTCTAAATTCACTAAATTACATAACTCTCCGATGATAATGCTTGATCCCGTAGACCCTAAAAGAAATCTTGGAACTGCCATCTCCTCTCAAAATCTTAATAAATTTATTTATCTCTCTACCAAATTTTTGAATAATCCTTCTAATAAATTCTTTATTTCAAATAAAACCAAATTTAATGAATCCCTATCAGATAATCTAATACTAGTTTATTTTAAACACGATAAAAAAACTATAGATACCTTGTGGGGACAATTACGTAGATCCTTTAACCATACTTCTAAATATCTCTCAAAAAATAATTTCAATATCATTCGTTCTACTATTTCCAGTAATGACGAAGACCAAAGTGCCTTTATCTTTCTGCTTGAAAATCTATCTATCTCAAATACTCGCCTTCATATTGGTCCTTCTTCTCATATGAAAAATGAATCAATTGCCTTTATTCAAAAGAATAAACGACAATCTCTATCTTTCTGGATCGATTCAGATGGGATACTTAATTCACTACAACCTAGACAATATTCACGAATTAAAGATCTAATTACTTCTTCTATTAATTCTAATAATGTACTTGGTATAGCTCCTGGAATTAAGGATTCGTTTGATAAAACCTCTAAGATTTATATTGGCCAATCTGTAATTTCTTTTTCAACTAATAAATCTTGGCTATATGACTCTTTAGGTGATGTTATTGGAACTGAATCGTACTTATCTTGATATCAATAAACGTACAAATAATGAAATTTTACAATATCTTCTTTGCTATCCTAAATATGATAATAATTTATTCAAATTGCGATTGCAAGAATTAAAACAACTTGGTATACAACGTCTTGAATTGGTCGGCCCTACAATAATAAATGGTAATGCAATTCTTGGCAAGGGCACTAGAGGAATAGTAATAAAAGCTCATTCTAAAAATTTTTATTGTGCATTAAAAATTAGAAGATTAGATTCCCCTCGAATTAATTTATTAAATGAAGTAAAAATTCAATCATACGTAAATTCATTTGGTGTTGGACCTAAAATAATTAACTACTCTGATAATTTTATTATGATGGAATTAATTAATGGTAAAGTATTATCTGATTTTTATCTTATGCCTTCTATTAATACTGAGATAATCCGCCGTATGATTAAATCATTATTGAATCAGTGTTATAAACTCGATCTCTATGGAATTGATCATGGTGAATTGAGCGATTTACGTAAACACGTGATAATTAATCAACGTGTTAATATTATTGATTTTGACTCTTCTAGCACTAATCGAAAAACATCTAATCTTACCTCTTGTATTCAATATCTATTTATTGGTGGTCCTCAATCCAAAACATTTCAAACTCTGTTTGATATTGATATTGATAATATGATTCTTTTACTCCGTCAGTATAAATTAAATAAAAATTATTTAAACTTCTCTCATTTACTCAATCTCTTGAACATGAATTAAATACGTTAGTGAGTTTAATTTTTACATGGGGCCGTTGTCTAGTTATTTAGATTATTATTCTATTTAGGAAAACTTGGTCTAAGATGCCAGAATAATTAATGGCAAACCTGGGGACTTTGTTTGAATGCTGGTGATCGCGTGTTCAAATCACGCCGGCCCCATCTCTAATAACCAAAGAAAATTATACTGATGAACGATATTGATGTGATAAACATCACGATTAAATCTTGTTTAATTAATTGAAGAGAATATAGCGATGTCGGATTCTTACTGATTCCATAACCTCTTGATTCCATAGCTTCTGCAAGCTCTCCACTTCTTATTACTTCGTTTATTATTAATGGCACTAATATTGGAATAAATTTCTTGATTCTTATAATTGGATTTCCTTTTTCTAATTCAAGCCCTCTTGATTTTTGAGCATCAATTATTTGCAATGTATCCATTAATATCACTGGAACAAATCTTACTGATGTTACGAATGCAAATACCAAATCTCTTGGTAATCTGAACCATCTTAATACATATTCTAATTCATCTGGAGACGTTACGAGGAAAAATAATGACGTAGAACAAACTATTGCAATAAATCTTAACGCAATTTGTATTGAATATACCAAACTATACCCCGCAAAATAATTTATTATCAAAATTAATGCTGAAAATCCTGTAGCAAAAATCATCGTTCTTAACAACCTTTTTGTTATTTTGCCTAATAGCGAGAATATCGATATCGCTATGAATATTATAGCTAGATTGTATAAATTTGATACTAATAGTGCAAGTGTAAATAATTGTATTGAGATTAGTAACTTAACTCTTGGATCTAGTTTATGTATGATTGAATTACTTTTCCTATAAATAAATCCGTTAGCTATGAAATACATTCATTCCTCCATTAAACCCTGAATTCTTTTACATGCATCCTCTAGATTAATTGGAATATCCTTTTCAATCCCTAGACCATTAAATATTTTAATTATTTGTGGTGGAATTAGTCCTACTTTATTCATTAATTCTTTATCTGTAAAAATCTTTTCTGGATGATTAATCTCTATTATTCTTCCATCTGACATTGTTATTATATTTGGTTGCAATCTCCATAAAAATTCAATGTCATGTGAAATGATGATTATTGTTTTATTATTACTATGTAGTGTATTTATGAATTCAAATAAAATATTCTTTTGTAACTCATCTTGTCCTACAGTTGGTTCATCTAGAATCAATATCTCTGGATTCCATGCCAATACTGATGCTAAACATACTTTCTTTTTTTCTCCTCCGCTAAGTTTTAATGGAGATATTTCCTCATATTTCCTCAAATTAAATAAATCTGTCATTAATTCGTATCTCTCATCTATGTAATCCTGATCAAATCCAAAATTCTTTAATCCAAATAATATTTCATTCTTTACTGTATCTGCAAATAATTGATGATTTGCATTCTGAAATACCATTCCTACATTTCTTGATAATTCTGCTACTGATGACTTCTTTGTACTATTGTTCTCTATTGTTACTTCGCCCTCTGACGGTTTTAATAATCCATTTATGTGTTTTACTAAAGTTGTTTTTCCTGCTCCATTATTCCCTACAATTGCTGTAATTGAATTCTTTTTAATTTTTAGATTGATATTATCTAACGCATTTGTTCCACCTGGATGATTATAACTTACTTGTTTAAATTCTATCAACTTTTCTTCCTTACCTCATTTATCATGTCGTCTGCACAAGTTACTGGTTTAGAAAATTCTACATGTGCTTTTGCAAGTTCTCTATATATCTTTGTAGAAAAAGGAATACCTAATTCAGGTATGATAAGTTTTTTATAATTAAATACATTTTCTGGTTTATCATTAGAAACTATCTTTCCATTAGATAAGATAATTAATCTATCTGCATATTTCAGAACTAAGTCTAATCGGTGTTCTACAATAATTATTGATATTCCATTTTCTCTACATAATTTATTCATTAATTCCATAAATTCTGACGCTGTTTTTGGATCTAATAGAGAAGTTGGCTCATCTAAAATTAAAATTTTTGGCTCCATTGCCAAAACTCCTGCCAATGCAGTTCTTTGTTTCTGTCCATCTGATAGTTCATGTGGTGCTTTTTCTGCCAAGTGTGTTATGTTTAGTGTCTCCATTATTTTTTTAATTCTTTCTTTTATTATTTCTTGTTCAATACCTAAATTTTCTAATCCAAAAGCAATGTCTCTCTCTACTGAAAACATAAAAATTTGATTTTCTGGGTTTTGAAATACGAATCCTACTCGTTCAGCTATTTCTTTTATTTCTGCATCTTTAATTCTTATTCCATCTACTATTACTTCTCCTGAATATTCTCCATCATACATATTTGGTATTAACCCTACAATGGATCTCAGTAAAGTAGATTTTCCACACCCTGTTGGTCCTGCTAAAACTGTTATTTCATTTGATTCAATACTCAGATTAATATTTTCTAATATGTTGGTCTTTGACGAACTATACTTGAATGAAAAATCATTGAATTTTATTATCTCTTCTTTAGACATTATTTCTGATAAATTCTAATTACATAATAGTATTATTGAGTATTAGCACCTGTTGTACTTCTTTTCATTGCCTCATCAAGCTTTTCTTGCACTTCTTTAAGACTCTCTTTCAATCTTTCTTCTTGTTTGTTTAATACTGTTATTTTTGTATTTGAAAGATCCTTTGATTCTGTTAAATTTTTTACTACATCTGCTTTGTTACTCGATACCATTACTGTACCTGCAGATTTGTATACTTTCACATCATCTGCCGATTTATTTAATTCTTCTAACGCTTTATCGATCTCTATACTTTCCAAATCAATTTGTTGTTTCTGTACTAAAATTGATTGTAGATTCTGTTGTAATTGTTCATATCTTTCTAATTGTTCTTTTAACCATGGTGGCACCTCTTGATTACTCATACTGTAATCGATTTGCTTTTTACTATAAATAAAGCTTTATTCTGTTAGAATATCGTAAGACACTTTTGCTGCACGAATATGAGATGATATTTTTGCACGTAGTTCTGATATTTCTTTTGCTTTAATCTCCATAACTAGTTTATCATTTCTAGCTTGAATAGAATCAGTCTCCTTAATATCTTGTTTTATTGATTCTTTTACTAATTCTGATGATTTTTTATTAGTTTTTATTCTAATCGTTGCTGATATTTTATACTGTTGTTGTTTCATATGCTGAATCCGCTACTTTAAATTTACATTTATTACATGTCCAAATTCCTATTGCAACTCTTTTGAATTTAATTGAATTACATTCAGGACAATTTCTTTTTTGTCGAAGACTTGTGGTTACTTTTGTATGTTTTTTTCTAACGGAAGCACCGAATTTAGCTCCAAATTCAGTCGTTGTCTTTGTTTTACGAGCCATTCTTTACTGCCTCTCTTATTTTTACTCTTATTTCATCACCTTTTTCTTTTGAAATAACAGAAATTTCTTTTAATTCATCAAAAGTAAAACCTCCAGGTTTACCCTTTTGTCCAGACACATATTTTCCATTTTCATCTGTTACTAATGTTACTCTGGCGGTTGCCATTTCTTGCTCATCTGCATTTGGATCTATTATTATTTTGTCTTCTATTTTTGCAAATGTTGTTGATACAGGTACTGATTTTATTGGTAATGGCTGTTTTTCGTCTAACATTTTTACTTCATCATTTTCGATTGTAAATTTATTCATATCTGCCATTAATAGCGCAGTTGTTGCTGCATAGGAAACTGCATCGAATAAATTACCATCTTCATTAATTACTGCAACGTCGATATACACTGAATATACTCGTTCGCCTTCTTTAATACACAATTCTTTTATGTCAATCATTCCAGATTCTCTAATTCCTCTATCTGAAACTCTTGATAGTTCTATTGTATTTTCATCTGGTGGTCCAGGTTCAATATATTGTGAACAAATAGGTAACATCTCTGCATTACAAGTCATTACTCCTTCTGCAGGCGTATCTGGAAATGGGTTTGCAGTTTCAACCTTTATTCCTGCCCAAACTTCTGATTCTCCTAGCTTGACTCTTGCAGAACCGTTTGTCTTGTCTTTTAGTATATTTGTTTCTATCTCTAAATTTCTATAATCAAGTAATCCTCTTTCATCTAATCTAGTAGAATTTGCAAGATTTGAAATTATACTTTCTCTAGTAATTGAATCTACGATTCTATGTTTTTTCACTGCAGGCATCTCTTATTCCTCCTTGTTCCCATTCTTACCATCGAAATATTTCTCTGATAATGCATCACGTTGTAATTTGTATAGTTTGTCACAACCTGTTTTTGCTAATTCTAATGCTTTATCAAATTCTTCTTTTGATAAGTTTCCATCTAGTTGAAACAGGGTGATTAAACCTGTATTTGGTAATAATGCTATTGGCATATCCGCTTCTCCTGTTTTGTCTTCAGTATCGTCCACGTCCAATACAACTTGTCCATCAACTTTACCTGCTGCACATGCAGTTACAAGATCTCTCATGTTAATTCCTGCATCTGCTAATGCAGTGGATGCTGCATTTATCGCAGCGCATCTTGAACCTCCATCTGATTGAAGAACCTCAATATATATCTCGATTGCAGTTCTAGGATAATCTTCCATTATAATTGCTGGCTGTAATGCTTCTCTTATTACTTTTGATATTTCTATCTCTCTTCTTGATATATTTGGTCTTTTTCTTGTATCTGTAGAAAATGGCATCATGTGATATCTACACTTTATAATTGCTCTATCTGAAATCATCATATGTTTTGGATGTACTTCCTTTGGTCCAAATACTGCAGCCATGATTTTGTTTTTTCCAAATTCAATTAATGCAGATCCGTCTGCATTTTTTATTACTCCTGCTTTGATCGAAACATTCCGAAGCTCATCAGGAGCTCTTCCACTAATTCTCTCTATATTATTTTTTGACAATATTAAATCACTTTGAAATTAAACTTATAACCTTATCGTTAAGATCAGATGTATGCGCTTGATTTCCAATCAATTTTATTGCATTTCTTGCTTTTGTTCTTGCTTCATCTGTTCCTTTCAATAATATTGCGCCATTTTGACCTATTGTCATACGACAACCTGTATTTTCTTCAATCAATTTGATCATTGCCCCTTTTTTACCAATTACTCTTGGTATCTTTGAGGATGTGATGTATGCTATTTCTCCTTCCTTTATTTTACCTAATCCGGGACCACTAACTGAAATTAATGGGTCTCTAGTTCTGTCAAATGAAAGTATCTTTGCTATCAGACATTCTCCTTTATCGAATTGTGATTTCATTGAATCTCTCGAAGAAGAAAACTGTCTTCCGAACACTGCTGATCCAGTTAATATTCCAAAGAACCATGAATTTATATCTACTTCCCATGCAAAGCCGTTCATATCTGCAACTTTTCCTATAACTACGTCATCCATTCTTGGTATATACGTTCCGTTTAATGGTATTACTCTAACTCCATTATATGCAATTTCTGCCATTCCTATTTTAGTACTAATAATTTTATTCCCACTTTTTATTACATTTGCAATCGGATTATGATCTCCTTCAATCACTACGTCACCAGGCATGACATATTTTCTTTCTACTGAATTTGTTTTCATTGTTATTCTATCGAATTTGCTATTATATTACCTTTAGTTAATGAATTCAATTTATCAATTAACATAATTTTTGAACCTGGCGATACTAAAATTACACTACTTAGTGAACCATCATTATTCCATTCTTCAGATTCCACAGTTCCAAATTTCTTTAATATCCCTATGGATTGTGGTGCATATTGCGCTGGAATTGTAATCTTCAATTTACTTATCTCTGATTTCATTGGAATTACCTTCCTCAATTCTTCAATTATGCCCTTGATCTGTTCATCGGTATTTTTAATTGGATCGATACTCACTCTTGCTTCTATCAGCGCCTGTTCTATTCTCTGCGCCGGATGTGGAATTTTTGTCTTCGGATCAACATAATTGCCTGAGATTATTGTTATTATTTGCTTTCGTTTTTCCTCAATTTTCTGTTTTCTTTGTTGAGTATTGAGTAATAATTCACCTTTTTCTAAAATTATTCTCAGAGCTTCTTGATTATTGTTAGTTTTCAGATGTTTCTTTAACTTCTCATTAGATATTCTTACTCCCTTCTTCGCATCTGCATATATCTCATCAAAAGCAATTGCCTTTTCATATTCATGGGTTTCACCTCTCTTAAATCTTAATGCATGATCTGGATCTACAAAAATCTCAAATTTTTCTCCAGAAATTGATAATCTTACTACTGTAAATTTTGAATTAACATTTTTCTTTTGGAAATCCTTCATTTATACAATCTTCAGCAATTAACTTCACATATAAATCAGTTGATAAATGCGGGTCCTAGGGGATTTCCATCGGAAGTCGGACCCCTGGCCACCGGATTTCTTTCCTGATGTTAAAAGTCCGGTGCTCTAGGAATTTATACTACCTGGCTGAGCTAAGGACCCACAAAAAATAATTAATATTCACCTATTAGTGTGTTTACTTGTATGTTTATTTCTTATTCAAATATGATAAGCGCCCCGGGCGGGAAATTCCGAAATTATTTCAATTTCTTTTGAACCCGCGTCTAAAGCGTGACAGGCTCCAATGCTAGGCCGAGATGTGCGATTATTGATCTCTACACCACCGGGGCTTAATATTTCAAAACATTCTCAAACTATAACTCTTTCGAATTTATCATACTTAAAAATCTCAAGATTTAATTATTCGTAGATTGAGTAATCGTGTAAATCTTAGTTACGTTCAATTTAATCCCGAATTTGGAAATATTGATAAAAATCTAAAAACTGTTTCCAAGTTATTATATAAGGCAAAACCTGGTATTGTAGTTCTTCCTGAATTAATGAATACCGGATATAATTTTATCTCTAAAAATGAAGTTCGTGGTTTGTCTGAATTATCAAAAACTGGAAAAACATCTACGTTGATGTCTCAAATTTCATCAGATATTAAATCCACCATTGTTGCGGGTTTTGTTGAAAAATCAAAAAATCATTACTATAACAGTGCAATGGTTGTATCAAAGGGTAAATTTATTGGCGTATACAGAAAAACACACTTATTTTATAATGAAAAACAGTTATTCTCCAAAGGAAATACTGGATTTCGAATATTCAATATTGATAATTTTAAATTAGGAGTAATGATTTGTTCGGATTGGATCTGGCCTGAATCCGCACGAACTCTTGCATTAAAAGGCGCAGATATAATCGCCCATCCTGCAAATCTTATTCTTAAAGGACTTTGCCAACAAACTATGCCAATTCGTTGTTTTGAAAATAGTGTTTTTGCTATTACTGCAAATCGAACTGGTATTGAAAAACGTGGTAAAGATTCTTTCCACTATACCGGTCAGAGTCAAATTGTAGGACCTAATATGAAAATACTATCTCGTGCTAGATCAAATTGTAATTCTGTAAATTCTGTAAATGTTAATCTATTAAACGCAAGAAATAAAACATTATTTAAGAACAACGATCTGATTAAAGATCGAAGAACTAAATTCTATAAATAGCTTGACGAATTCCTATTTGGAATCTTTCTTATTGAGTTTAATATATTTGTTATCATTTAAATTATAGAATTCCCATTTTCCTCTTTTTGGGTTTGATTTTCTCCTTTTTTCAAATGTCCATGCAAGAATTGGTTCAGCTCCTACTTTCTTTGCCCATATTTTCAGATATTTTCTTTCCACCTCGTCAATATCACTCAAATATTTAGAAACTTGTATAAACCAAACAATGGTTTTCTTTTTATCTTTTTTTACTGAAACAATGTCTATTGGATAATATTTTTTTCCATCTACTACTACCATTCCTGCTTTTGAACCAGATCCTCTTATAGCAAACCATCCATTGATTCTTAGTTTACTTAATAGATTGTGCTCTCTTGCTCTACCTAAAATATACGAATTCGCCATAACTTTGAATATATATTTGTGGAATGTGTTAATAACTATTAGATATGAGAAATTAATTATGAAGTCTTCCTATTTTACTACCCTTATTCAACTTCTTCTTCTTGGAGCAAAAAACCCCATCAAATTATCTACATCTGATCTTGCCATTTCTATAGATAAAACTCAACAAACTGCATCAATGCATCTTTTATTTCTTGAAAAGAATAATATGATTGCCAGATATAAAATTGATGGAGATGATGTGATTCAAATATCTGCATCTGGTTTAAAGTACCTATTGTCTGTAAATCAAAAAATTCAGTCTGCTTTTGATGATAATAGTTCGACTCTTGTTACTGGAAAAGTATTTTCTGGACTTGGAGAAGGCGCATATTACATATCACTATCTGGGTATAAAAAACAATTTATCTCAAAACTAGGCTATGAACCATATCCTGGAACTCTTAATCTCAAACTATCCTCTAATCTACATAAACAATTCATAGAGAACTTGTCTAATGTGGATGGGATTATAATTGAAGGATTTACAGATAAAAAACGCACATACGGTAATGTTATCTGTTATCCATCAATTATTGATTCAAATATTCAAGGCAGTGTAATTCTTATTGAACGCACGCACCATGATAGTTCTGTTGTCGAATTGATTTCTCCTACTTTTCTTCGTAAAAAATTAAAACTTAAAGATGGAGACGAAGTTAAAGTAAATATCTCTGTTTAGGCTAGTTACTTTTACTTTTATATTCTTTTCTTAAATGCGAGCTCTTAATATGCGGTATTGGAGAATCTAATTTCTTTATTTTTATTCTTAAATTGTTCGATTTTACAAGTTCTCTTAATTTACTTAACTGATGTTTCTGATCATATCCTATAGTAATTACATCAGGTTTTATTTTTTTTACTATTCTAAAAATATCTCCTTTATTTCCTATTAACGTGTAATCTACATATCTAATCGCAGATACTAAGATTGATCTTCTATTTTCATTATTTATTGGCTTTCTTCCTTTAATTTTCTTTACTCTATCATCTCTTGCAATAGAAACAATCAATACATCTCCTTCATCTTTTGATTTTTTCAATGTATGTATGTGTCCTGGATGTATTATGTCATACACTCCACCTGTAAATACAATTATTATATTCTTTCTACCTTTATCTGTTAATATATAATTTTTTTTAACTTGTTTAATTAAATTCATAGTTTTCATTTTTGCAATATTTCTATCCAGTTCTTTTTTCTCTATATCTAAATATCTTTGAATATTACTTACTGATTTTTTTCCTTGTAAATTATTTATATAAATAATCTTCAATATCTTTCTTTCAATTTTATTTATCTTTATTTTTACCACTCTAATTCCACTTCTCCTAAGAAAATTAATGAATCTATTAATCCTTCTGCATATCCAATACTAAGTATTGCCAATTCAAATCGTTCTTCATCTTTAAATCTCTCTGCATCATCAATGTATGCATCTATGTTCTTGAATAAATCAGTATATCTCTTTTCATTATTTGTCATCTCTCTTATTTTATTTAGTGTATTTCTTGCTTTTGGAATATATTTATCTAACATATCTATAGAGATTGATTTAATATTAATTGAATTATTTGTAATCTCTTCTTCTTTTATTCCAAATAATTGAACTAATGCTTCTACCTCTGTAAAATGAAGTTTACTTGGTATAATTATTGTATAAGGCGGTTTATCATATTGTTTTTTTAATAATTCATTTATTGTTCCACAATATATTTTTTGTTTACCCATCCCGATTCTTGAAGCAATAATTATCATACTTGATTTATTAATTACTTGTTTCTTTTGTTCTTTTTCAATACCTAATAATTGCTTTATTGCCTCGATTGGATCCAAATATTCATCTTCATCAAGATTGTATTCTAATAAAACTGTTGAATGTAATTCTGATAATAAATTTTTTAAAATTACATCATATACTGATAACGGTGCAACTTTCGATTTGGTCATTAATGTTGTTATTCTTCCAAATTTGTATGAATGTAATCCTGTTTCTCCAGGCAGAACTGTTGTAATTGAACTATTATGTAATATTTGTGTATGTATTCCTGCTTTTTCTGCGCGCATTCTTAAATCCATGTGTGTAGTTGCAATCATTGGATTCCCATAAGTCAATAACACTACTGTATTATTTTTTGATTCTTCAATAATCTTATTTCCATTCTCTATAAATTCTCTTCCTACTTGTTCATATTGGAAGTCGAATTTATATTCATTATAAGGCATTGGAGGGCTCGTATATCTCTCAAAATAGATTTTATCTGCATTTTTTATTGTTTCTATAATCTCTCGAGTTATTGTATTCTCATTTAGTCCAAGTCCTGCAAAAATTATCATATTCTTTCTAATTATATCGAAGGAAAATGTTCAATAAAAAGTACATTGCAAGAATAACATTGGGTCTGTGGCTCAGCCAGGCAGTATTTATGCCTAAAGCGGCTGGCTCTTAACCAGATATGTCTTTGACATAGGTGAATAAGTCGTGGGTTCAAATCCCACCAGACCCGCTAATAACTTCCTTCTGCTAACGGCCTTAGGTGTCTTTTCCAAGATGTCGTATTACATTTATTACAATTATACAAAGACTTTCCTTTTCTCATCATTACATCTTTCTGTTTAATTATTGTATGTGTTGTTTTTGTCATACAATTACTACAATGTCTTTTTTCATTTATCAATTTGATTCATTTTTTTCTTAAATTAGAAATCTCTGCTAATAGAGCTGTTAACTGAATATCTGGATTCGAACCTGTTATTATTCTGTAATCATATTTCGCTAATATTTCAATTAATTCCTTAATCTCTTTATACTTATTTTTGTTTATTGCTTCATTCATATATTTCAGGAAATCCTTTTCCGATAATCCATATATATTTGTTAATGCAGACATCTTTTCTCTTGCCACATTGAAATCATTATCTAGCGCTAATTCTAATATTTCTTCAATCTTAATTTTGAATGAATGACCTGTAGCTTTATCAATATTCTTCATATTGATATTTCCTAAAGAAGAACATGATTGCAATAAATTAATTGCAGATCTAAGATCTCCATTTGTTATGTTGAATATCTCTAGTAATGCTTGTTTCTCAAATATTATTTTCTCTTTTTCACAAATTAATTCTAAATGTTTAACTAATTCATTTTCTTCTATTCTTGTAAAACTAAATAATGCACATCTACTTTGTATTGGTTCAATTATGTTTGAAATATAGTTTCCAATTAATATAAATCTACAAGCCTTTGACGTTTCTTCCATTATTCTTCTTAATGCTGTTTGTGCATCATTAGTCATTTCATCTGCTTCATCAAGTATGATCATCTTAAATGGAATCTTCTCTCGATTATCTGCATATCTTGCAAATGTTTTCACTCGATTTCTTATTGTATTTATCCCTCTTTCATCTGATGCATTTAATAATATAGAATAATCTTGCCAATTATTACCTAGAATGGATTTTGCAATGATTATGCCTAGTGTTGTTTTTCCTGTTCCTGGAGGACCTGTAAACAATAAATGCGGCATTGACGAAGAATTTTTTATAATTGGTTTTAGCCTTTTTATCGTTGATTCTTGATTAATAAATTCAGTCATCTTCGATGGCCTATATTTTTCAACCCACATTAAATCGTTTATTTCATTCATCTTGTTTAATCAGCCTTAATTTTTCATAATATTCAATATTACTTATCCTTGTCTACTCTATTTGAGTTGATGTACAATCTCAGCTGTCATAAATCCCTAAGTACGTTGTATCAGTATATAGAATATGTCATTTGGCACAGAAAATTCAATTGCTAGTATGATGAATGACTTACAAGTTGAATCAGAATTATCTCTTGTAAAGGTAATTGCTATTGATGATATTGACGAAATCGAAATAGGAGGTTTTAAAATAGAATATAAAGAAACTGATTCTAAATTTGATGTACCTAGATGGGTTGCATGTATATTAGTAGAAAAAAATTTAGTTAAACTTGCAGACGTTGGAATTGAAATTGAAGTAATTAATGCTATATCTAAAGAAAAAATGCTCGGCGTACATAAATTATCTGAATTAAAACCTAATTTATATAAAAAAATAAACTTTTTATTGAAAAATCTTCGTTCTAAACTGGATAATGATCGAGAATTATCTTTGGAATATGATAAAATATCTACTTCTGTTTACGACTTAATTAACATAAGAATTAATAAAATTATTTCTCTTGCTTCATTACCTTTTCCTCCTGACGACATTCAAAAATTAATTACTCCTGAAGAATATTTGTTGTTTGACACTGTTCGCTCAAATATTCATGAGTGGCGTAAATTAATGATTGGAGATGAGTTCTGATGGAACAATCTATTGGAACACATGCTAGTTGGAATGATACATTTGTAAGATTTATAAAAAACTTTAAAGATAAATCACAAGTATTAAAATACCAAAAATCTTTATCTAAAATGGTTTATGATAATTCTAAATCATTAATTGTTGATTTTGAAGACCTTCTCTTGTTTGATCATGAAATTTCAACCATTTTAATCGAAAGGCCCGACGAAGTTCTTTTTCAATTCAATTTAGCTGTAAAAGAATCATTATATTCAGTTAATTCTGAATACACTGAATCTATTAAAAATGATATTCAAGTTAGAATTAGATCACTTCCTGATCAAGTTCCCTTACGTGATGTATCCAGTAAAAATTTACACCGTTTAATATCTGTCGAAGGCTTGGTTGTAAGGACTTCAGAATTAAAACCATTAGCTACTAAAGCAGCTTTTTCGTGTTTTAAATGCGGTGAAACTAATATTGTTCCTCAAATTACGCCCATATTGGTTAAACCTTCGACATGTATCACTCCTGATTGCACGGAAACGAAAAATTTTGTATTTAATGAAAAAGAATCTAGCTATCAGGATTATCAATTAATTCGTATTCAGGAATTACCTGAAGAATTACCTCCTGGACAATTACCCCAATCTTCTGATGTACATCTTACTAGTGAAATGGTAAATATTGCTCGTCCAGGCGATCGTTTAAACTTGACCGGTGTTGTAAGAATTGATCAGCCAGAATCACGAGGTAATGAAGTATCATCAATTTTTAGATCCAAGATTGAAGGAAATTATATTGACGTTGAATCTAAAGGTCCTGAAGATATTGAATTAACTAAAGACGAAGAGGAAATTATAACTGACTTTTCTAAAGATCCTGATGCATATGAAAAATTAATTCAATCTGTTGCTCCAAACATTCAGGGATTGGATCTACAAAAGGAAGCTGTTTTACTTATGTTGATTGGCTCTCCAAGTAAAACTACTGAAGATGGTAGCTCAACTCGTGGCGACATAAATATTCTATTCATTGGAGATCCAGGAACTGCAAAAAGTGAATTACTGAAATATGCTTCTAGACTTGCACCTCGTGGTTTATACGCATCTGGTAAAGGTTCTACTGCTGCAGGTTTAACTGCCGCTGTAGTAAGAGAAAGAACTGGTATGATGATGCTCGAAGCAGGAACAGTAGTGCTTGCCGATAAGGGCATTGCCTGTATTGATGAATTCGATAAAATGAGAAATGAAGATCGTACTGCACTACATGAGGCTATGGAACAACAAACTGTCAGTATTGCAAAAGGTGGAATTAATGCTACTCTTAATGCCCGTACTGCAATTCTTGCAGCCGCTAATCCTGAATTTGGTAGTTATGATAAATATAAAACTTTTAAAGATCAAACTAATATAGACACGCCTTTATTGACTCGTTTTGATTTAATATTTGTAATAAGAGATACTCCTAATATTCCTCGTGATGAAAAACTTGCTAAACATATTTTGGATATATATGAGACTGGAAAAATAAAAGATGATGTCCCGCTTGGATTTGATTTACTTAAGAAATACATTAGTTATGCAAAAAACATTACTCCTAAAATATCTCCTGAGGCAAAAAAATTAATTCAGGATTATTATGTCAAAACTCGACAATCTCCTGCAAAAGACGACGAGGGAAATCCAGGCATTCCTATCACTCCTCGTGCTTTGGAAGGTATGGTTCGTCTTGCGTCTGCTCGAGCACGTGCATTATTTAGGGACATAGTTACTGAAGAGGATGCCGAATTTGCTAGAAATCTAGTTAGAGCTATGTACGAATCTGTTGGAACAGATCCAGAGACTGGCGAAGTTGATTTTGGAATAATGTATGGTAAACCTGTTAGCGAAAGAAGTAAACTCGAAACGTCTCTAAGTATGTTTGAAGAACTTGAAAAAGAATCTACTAAAAATCTAGTTGATAAAGATGAATTTATCCAAAAATTAATTGATACAGGTAAATTTACTTCTACTGAAGCAAGAAAATACTTTAAAAATATGAGTGATAGTGGGCAAATCTATAATGTACAAGATAATTTATATCGTAAGGTAAATTAGATATCTTGTTTGAACATATCTTCACTTGATTTATCTGAAACCTCAATCCAATTTTTACATAATCAGGGTTTTAAAACTCTTTATCCACCACAAGCAGACTGTATAAAAACTGGATTACTTGAAAATAATAATCTTATAGTCTCCACTCCTACTGCAAGCGGAAAAACTTTAGTAGCAATTATCTCTGCACTTCAACATATCGAAAATGAAGGAAAAATTATTTATCTGTCTCCTTTACGAGCACTTGCAAGCGAAAAATATAATGATTTTAAAAAATTAGAAAGTCTTTCAAAACCTAACGGCTCATCAATAAAAGTTAGCATTTCTACTGGTGATTTCGAATCAAATAGCGAATACCTTAAAAATTCTGATATAATTATTCTTACAAATGAAAAATTTGATTCACTTCAACGGCATGGAATTAAATGGCTCTCTCAAGTTAGTCTAATTGTTATTGACGAAATTCATCTTATAGGTGATTCTTATCGTGGTCCAACATTGGAAATGATAATTGCTAAAATGCTTATTTCTGAGCATTCTCCACAAATTCTTGGATTGAGCGCTACAATAAACAATGTAGAAGAGATCTCTGATTGGATTGGTGCTAAACCTGTTGTATCAAATTGGAGGCCTGTCGCTTTATCTGAGGGAGTGTTCTGTTTCGGCCAGATTGATTTCAAAGATGGTAATCCGCCAATCGATATTGAGAATTCTGGTGAAGGCACTGCCATTGATATTGCAATTGACATGGTTAAACAAAATGGTCAAAGTATAATATTCACTGAAACACGAAAACGTGCTTCCAGTCTTGCAAAAAAAATTGAAAAGATGATGCCATTGCTTTTGACCCAAGAACAATCAAAAGAATTATCTGAACTTTCTCAATTATTAGACAAAAAAGACGATAAAAATACTGATATGAAGAAATTACTTGTTGAGTTGATTAAACATGGAGTGGCATTTCACCACGCTGGAGTAGGCAATGTACCACGACAAATCATTGAATCTGGTTTTCGTGACAGAAAAATTAAGATCATTTGCGCAACTCCCACCCTTGCAGCAGGCGTTAATCTTCCCGCAAGACGTGTAGTTCTGAGTAGCTATCTTAGATACGATATGCAATACGGAGGAATGTCTCCTATTTCTGTTCTGGATTATAAACAAATGTGTGGTCGTGCTGGTAGGCCTCAATATGACGATAAAGGAGAAACGATCCTGATTGCTAATAATGAATCAGAAAAGGATTCATTATTTGATCATTATATTAATGGCGATATTGAAGATATTGAATCTGCATTAAGTAACGAAGATTCATTACGAACCCATCTTCTTGCTACTATATCGTCTAGTCCATTTGGAATATCCAAACCTAATGTATTGAAATTATTTAATAACACTCTTTACACACTTCAAAATGGAAATGACGAACTTGAATTCAAAGTTGAGGACTCTCTTGAATTCTTGTTAGATGAGAATTTCATTGAAAAACGCAATAATAAATTTCTCTCAACTAGATTTGGTAAACAAACCTCTTTACTCTATATTAATCCATTGACGGCACGTGATTTTCGTGATGCGATAAAGTCTTCTCAAAAAGATACTGACTATGCCATGGGTATTCTTCAAGTAATCGCATCTAGTACTGATTTTGGCAGATTATTCTCGTTTAGGAAATCTGATGAATCTCCTTATTATTCATTTATCCACAAGTATCAATCTCAATTTTTTGATATCGGCCACTCTGATTCTGAATATCGCTCCACTTTTCGTATTCTTGCTGCTCTGAATGCCTGGATTAATGAAAAAAAGGAAAATGATATTCTTAATCTTGTGGATATCGATCCTGGTGACCTGTATTTCGCTACTGAAAATACAAAATGGCTCTTAAATGCATTCTATAAACTAACTGCTCTGTTCCAAACAAGACATCTACTTGATCCTATTTTACTTCTTCAGCTTCGTATAGAAAAAGGAATTAAATCTGAATTGAAAGAAATTATAAGTTTAGATAGAGTAGGACGTGTTTTGGGTAGAGCGTTATTTGATTCAGGATTCAAAACACGCGAGTCATTATATCTATCTTCTATTGACGATATCTCAAAAACCCCTCATCCTCTTATTACTCCTTCTTTTGCTAAAAAAATTAAAGAACAACTAAAGGATTTTGAAAGTGATGACCCCAACATACGTTAGAGGATTACTGTGCACTGTCAATAATGGAATAACTAGTTCTAATCTTGATTTTATGGTTCATCGTGCATGGGACGGATATTTATGTTACAACAAACAATCAGATTATTCTATTATTAACAAATTAAATAATTTTTCTTATGAAATAATTGGTTGTCTGAGTGATTCTACTGTTCATGATGAAGAAATCTTAATTCACGGAGAAATATATGGAAATTTTCTTCCTGTTATTGATAAAATCCTTTCTTCCAATACTGTGAATGAATTAAAATCAAATATTCAAGAACTATATCGACTTGATGGTTCTTATTGCATGGTGGTCAAAGGCAAGCTGGGTACTATTTGTTGTCGTGATCCGCTTGGTTGCAAACCTCTCTATATTGGCAAAAAAGATAATTCTATTTCCATATCTACACAAAAATCTATTTTACTTGATTCTAATTTCCAGGTTGAAGATTTTATCCCAGGAACTGCTATGATACTGGAAAATGACACTTTAATAAATTCTCGAAATCTCTCCGATCCGAAGAATTACTCTAATTATGACGCAGATATTCTATTGAATCTTTTGAGAACATCGATATCTTCTCGAATAGGTAATAAGAAAAATATCGGCGTCTCATTTTCTGGTGGAATTGATAGTTCAATTCTGATTTCTATCGCAAATGAATTCACTGAAATTAAGGCTTTTAACGTAAGAATGAAAGATTCACATGACTTTGAAAATGCAAAAAAACTTGCTAATCTGCTCGGAATTGATCTTATTGAAATTGAACCAAATAAAGATAATATTTCTGACGATATTCCCAATATTATCTCTCTTGCTGAAATTACTCGACCTATGGATGTGAGCATTGCATTGGGTTTTTACTATGTAGCAAAAACGGCTAAAGAACATAATACATCCACTCTTTTTGTTGGTCAACTTGCCGATGAATTATTTGGCGGCTATGCTAGATATATTCGAACTCTTTCAGAAGAAAGTCCAAAATTTGTAGCAGATATGATGAATTCTGATGTACATAATGCATATACAAAAAACTTTGAACGAGATGAGAAAATTACATCGCCTTTTGTTGATTTATTTGTTCCTTATGCTTCTTTACCTATAGTTAATTTTGCATTAAACTGTCCAATAGAATATAAAATCGATGTTGCAAATGATGTAAGAAAACTGATACTTCGTTCTGTTGCTAAAAAATTAAAACTTCCTGAAGAGATAATTTATCAAACTAAGAAAGCAATTCATTTCAGTTCTGGTATTGATAAGGTTGTTAAGAAAGCATTAAAAAATAATTAAATATCTAGTATCATTGTGGCTTTCCATCTACTATCTTCTTTTGTTAAACTAAATTTGTGTAGTGTTACCGCTTTTACATCTGCACATAGCTCGTGTTTTTTATAATCAATATGTTCTCCTTTTGCTACTGCATATAACTCATATTTCCCATCTAATTCTTTAATATTAATCTTAAATTCACTAAATATTAGTTGATTTGCATCTTTTTCTATCACTAATTGTTCTAAAAATTCAAATAATAACATATCTATTTCTTTTGATTCAACTTTGAATTCTACTTCTTTCTTAATGTCTACACTTTCTAAATTATCAACCATTGTATTTGTTAACGCTTTTCCTGAATCAATAAAAATTCCTTCTAATGAATCTGAATAAACCTCTATTGCGGCATCGGCTATTGATATATCGTCTTTATATATATAAGGCAATATTATCCCTTGACATTGCCTATAGGGATAAATCTTACTACACGTTTTGAGATTTTTGCATTTACTGTTGCATCTACTACATCATCAATATTTTTATACGCATCTCCAGCTTCTTCCGCAAGTCCTGTATATGAAACTGATTTAACATAAATCCCTTTTTTTAACATATTTTTATACAATGTCTCTCCTCTAAACATTCTCCTTGCTTTAGTTCTACTCATAATTCTTCCACTTCCATGTGCAGTACTAGCAAATGTTTCTTTATGCGCTTCTTTTGTCCCCATTAAAAGATATGATCCTGTTTCCATACTTCCTCCAATAATTACAGGTTGACCTATGTTCCTGTATTTTAATGGAATCTCTGATCTTCCAGGACCAAATGCACGTGTTGCTCCTTTTCTATGAATTATCATCTTTCTATTCTTTCCATCAACTTCATGCTCCTCAACTTTTGCTGTGTTGTGAGCTACATCATAAACCATTGATAGACCTAATTTCTCTGGTTCAGTTTTGAATACTGTTGAAAACACCTCTCTAATTCTGTGTAAAATAGTTTGTCTATTTACAAATGACATATTTATTGCACATTGCATGGCGGAAAAATAGTCCTGACCTTCTTGTGATTGAAATGGAGCACATGCAAGTTCTCTATCTAGAATTTTTATATTATATTTACTTTCCATTACCCCGAGAAATTTTTTTAGATAATCTGTCGCAACTTGATGACCAAATCCTCTACTTCCACAATGGAACATAATTACTACTTGATTTGGAAATATTCCTACTGTCTTTGCGACTTTTTCATCAAATATGTATTCTGGTTTTACTACTTGTATCTCAAGATAATGATTTCCTGATCCTAGTGTTCCTATTTGTTTTAATCCTCTTTTTATTGCTACATCACTGACCTTTTCTGCACTAGCACCTTTCATTATGCCACTTTCTTCTGTATTTTCTAGATCTTCTTCCCAACCATATCCATTTTCCACACACCATGTAGATCCCATCTCTGTTATGTCTCTGAATTCTGATTTGTTAATTTTTACAAATCCTGCTCCTCCTACTCCTGCAGGAACTTTGTTATATAATTGATCAACAAGTTCTCTAAGTTTTGGCTTGACATCGTTATGTGTTAAATTTGTTAAAACTAATCTCATTCCACAATTAATATCAAATCCTATTCCACCGGGAGAAATTACACCTTCTTTCAAATCCATTGCTGCCACTCCTCCTATAGGAAAACCGTATCCACTATGCGCATCAGGCATTGTGTATGCATAATTAATTATTCCCGGTAAAGTTGCTACATTAGTGATTTGATCAATAACTTGGTAGTCCATTAATTTTAATAATTGTTTTGTTGCATAAATTCGAACAGGGACGTTCATACCTTGTTTATAATCAACCGGTATCTCCCAAATCGTATCTGATTTCTTTTTCACTATATTAATAATATCATTCATGTTCTTTCTATCTTAATTTATTAAAATGCTATTTAATTATATCATAATGGACAGTAATCATCTTATTATTCATATAAATGTAAAAACCGGTCTTCAAGATAATTATCTAAAATTCGAAGACGGACAAATTATTCTTGGTATAAAATCTCTTCCACTAAAGAATAAAGCAAATCTTGAAGTAATAAAAATACTTTCTAAACTTTTTCGTGTAGATGATGTTGATGTTATAATCATTAAGGGTATGTCAAATAATATAAAAACTATAAAAATTATTGATCCTAAATTTATTCCTAATGAAATACTGTAGTTATTAATTAATATATTGAGAACTATTATCTCTATTGGAATATTCTATTCCTTCTGTTTTTGATTTCATGCCTTCTACTTGATTCATTAATTCATTTGATTCATTTATTTTATCTGTTAATTTTTCTAGATTTATCTCCATTTTTAATATTTTATTTAATGATTCTAAAACAGCTCTTGCTGAATTTGGGTCAATCATATATCCTGATGTCTCACCTAATAATGAATATCCTTCTATGTCTCTGATTTTTGCAGTTCCAATTAATATTCCATTCATTCCAGTTATCATTCCTTGATTCATGATGTTGATTCCATACTTCTTTAATGTTTTAACATGTTTCTTTTTTGTCGCTGCTCCAAAAACCCTTGGTTCCTTCACAAATTCTCCTGTTATATATGCTGCCAGAGTAAATATCTTTTTTATACCTAAATTTTGCGCATATTCTAGAATTTTTTCGGTAACAATATAATTTCCACGTTCAGTAATTGGCTGTGTATCACCTGTTAAAATTAATATGTCATTTTTTGGTTTTTTTGTTTCTATATGATAAATCGTATTTGACATATTTTTTATTATTCCATTGTTTGTAGATATTTGTGGTGGAAATAAATCACTTTGTATTTCACATATTGTAGTCGCTTCATACTCATTTAACAGATGATCTACTGCCAATTTTCCTACATATCCACTACCTGGTATTCCACAAATTAATATTGGATTGACGAATTTTCTCTTTTTCAATGTTTTTATTCTAATATCCATCTAACGATTATTTCTTTGGTCTGATTTATTAAGAACTTTTCTGACATTATTATTGTGTCAACTAAATCTGTTCAAGAAGTATCTACATTCGTTCGTATGCCTAAACCTAAGCAGAAAGAGTTTTGGGACAACCGACGTATAGAACATCTCCGTGAATTAGCTACTACCGGAAAAGCCGCATATTTGTGGGAAAACCATTCAGATAGTTCTCGAATATTGGACCGTCTTGCTTTTTCTGCTATAGATCCACAGAAATCTAATGATGAATTTAAGGAAATCCATAATGATTCGTCTTTGATCAAAAATATCGATACTACTACAAAATTGGCATATGGAAGAATTAGTTTGTCTGCTCCGTTATATTTAGGAGATATGTCGTTTGGTGCATTGAGTGGAATTCCTAATATTGCATTAGCACGTGCTTCTGATGCAACTGGCGTTATTAATGGAACTGGAGAAGGTGGATTACATCCTGATGTCGCGACTTGTAAAAATATAACTGTTCAATGGGCTTCAGGAAGATTTGGTGTAGATATTGACGTATTAAAAACTGGACAAGGAATTGTAATTAAAATTGGACAAGGTGCAAAACCTGGTATTGGTGGACACTTACCTGGCTCCAAAGTTACAGGTCCAATTTCTCGTGCTCGTAGAATTCCTATTGGAAAAGACGCAGTATCTCCAGCTCCACATCATGATATTTATTCTATAGAAGATTTAGGTCAAAGAATTTGGGCTTTGAAAGAAGCTACTGGTAAACCTGTTTTTGTTAAGATTGGTTGTACAAATTATGTTCCATATATTGCATCTGGTGTTGCAAGTATGGGTGCTGACGGAATTATAATTGATGGTTCTGGCGCAGGTACTGGTGCTGCCCCATCTGTGATTCGTGATAATGTTGGACTTCCTATTGATTTAGTTGTTTCATGGGTTGATCGTATCTTGACAAAACAAAATCTCCGTAATGGATTTTCTGTTATTGCCGCAGGTGGAGTAAGTAACGCAGAAGATACCGCTAAATTATTAGCTTTAGGAGCAGATTGTGTTAGTACAGGAACTGCCACATTAGTTGGTTTAGGTTGTTTAATGGTACATAAATGTCATATTGGTTTTTGTCCTGCACTTCTTACAAATAAACTCGTCGACGATCCTACAAAAGTTCTTTCACTTGACAAATCAGTAGAATGGACCTCTAAAATGATCTTTGGTTGGATTGAGGAATTCAAATGGATTTTACGAGAATTGAATCTTAACTCTGTATCTGAATTAGTTGGAAGACGAGATTTACTTCGTGGTTACAACATGCACGAAGAAACCGCAGATATTTTAGGTGTAGAACTTGATCATTCCTCTAAATCATTAGTTGGCCCTCAACCTATACAAAAACAAATACCTGAAGATGAATATTGGACTCCTATTTTACAAGGAGAACTTCGTGAATTATCTGGCAGTGCCGGTCGTAATCCTGGAGAAGCAGTAATTACAAGTATGGGAACTATCACTGCTCCTTTTGTAGCTCAACCTCGTTCTGTATGTGATTGGATTCGTTCCGATGGCGCTCAAGTTACTCGTCCAAGTATTGATCCTTATAGAGAAGAAATCGAAACATCTACTTATTTAGCTAATGGAGATATTAGATTGTCTAATCCGATTTATCTTGGTCGACTTAATGAAGAAGGTTCAATACAAAATATCTTCTCTGAAGTATCTTCTTCTATGGGTCTATTGTATAATTCTCAGAAATTAATCGATGCATCCAAAACATCATTGAATTCATCTTTATTGATCCCCTATTCTGAATTTTTAAATAATGATAAATCTGGAGTAAAATGTATAACTGTCGATTACAACGAAATCGATAAAATCGAAAAATTATCTGAGTATGATGTACATATTATGGTTAGATTTCCATCAAATGAACAAACAATTAAGTCGATTTCATCTATAATTGACAAAAATATATCTGGAATAATTATTGATTGGGATCTAGATAAAAATAATGATACACTTGATCTTGCTATTTGTACTTCTGAAGTTGATAATATCCTGAGAAATACTCCATTTAAAACAAGTATTGCTAGAAATAAAATTAATCTATTAGTTGAGGGAAGTCGTATTCGTGGAGCTGCCGATATATTCAAATTAATTGGATTAGGTGCAGATGCCGCTGGAATAAGTAAAGCTGCATTATTATCTATAAATTATGATCCAAAGAAGTTTCGTAATGATAGTAATGAATCTAATTTTGACCAAGATAAAACAAGAGAAAAATTAGAATATACCATTTTGGCATTACAAAAAGAAATAAAATTATTAGCAGGTGCAGCAGGAATTAGTTCTATTCAAAATTCATTATTAGGTAATCGAGAATTATTCCGTTCAGTTGATTTGGATCCACTGATAAGAAAAAGACTTGGAATAAAAGCAGGTGGGGCTCTTTGAACGATTCAAAATTAGTAAGCAAAGATGATTGCGGTGTATTTGCAATACTCAAGAAAAAACACGCTAAAAAAATTTCTAATCAAGTTGCAGTTGATGGTATTGAATGTGTTAGATTTAGAGGTAGTAAATTTGGCGCTGGTTTCGCATCTTTTAATCTTGAAAATTCTAATCAAGAGTTTTTATTGAGTATATTTGTAGAAAATGAAAACACATTTGATGAAATTAAAGATATTCTTAATGGTTACAATTTCTCAATTCATGATATTAAATCTAAAAAAATTACTGCTTCTGAATTATCGCTTGATATATCATTAATTGTAAAAACTTCTGATTCTGTTAAATTATCTAATGTTGTTAATCAAATTAATTATAAATTTTCAATTCCTAACTATCGAGCCAGGATCTATTCATCAGGCAATTATGTTAATGTGTATAAAGACATTGGATATCCATCTGACGTAGCACGTTCTACTGGTCTTATTGATTCTAACTCAAGTGCTGATTTATGGATTGCTCATACTCGCCAACCTACTAATTCTCCTGGTTCTTCTGCAATTTGGTGCCACCCATTTTCTAATTCAAATACTGCAATTGTTCATAATGGTGATATTAGTTCTTTTGGATCTAACATGAATTTTCTTCAATATCGCGGTGTTACAAATTTAGTTGGAACTGATAGTGAAGTAATTGCATTTATCGTTGATTACCTTGCTCGTATTGAGAATTTATCTATGGAAGACATTGGTTTAATTTTATCTAATCCTTATGATCGTTTTCTCTATCGATTAGGAGATGAAAAAACAAATTACATTCGTAATTTATTGTATCATTATCGAGGTGCTGAATTAGATGGTCCATTTACAATATTTATTGGTTATTCTGATGGTGATGATGTATACCTCTTAGCAGTTATTGACCGATCAAAATTTCGACCTGTAGTCATCGGCGAAGATGAAGATAATATCTATATGGCTAGTGAAGAATGTCAGATACGAATGTTATCTCCAAAAGCTAATATTTGGACTCCACAACCTGGACGATTTGTCTTTGCTTCAATGAATAAAGGAATAATTGAATCAGGTCGTGATTCTAACATAATTGATTCTGTCAAGAGTTCTGATTTAATAGAGATTGATTCTTCACATAATAGCTCTGCGAATATTATTGATTCAAACAAACTTTCTTCTTATGAATTGAACACCCATATTAAATCCATTCTTAGTAGTGGTCCAAAATCAATTAATTTGATGAACGTCAGTGGCCAAAGATACCTCGGCGTAAATCTTCCAAAGAATTCTGAATTGAATATTTATGGAACTCCTGGAAATTGTCTTGCAAATTTTAACAAAGGCACAAATATCAATGTTTATGGAAGTGCCGAAGATAACGTTGCCGATACCATGTACGAAGGAAAAATCAAAATTCACGGTAATACACGTGATGTGATAGGATATGCATTACAAGGAGGCCAAATATTTGTTCGCGGTAATGTTGGAAATCGAGCATTCATCTTAATGAGAGAATATGAAGAGAGTCGTCCTGTGGTTATTGTTGGTAATCGTGCCGACGACTATTTCTGTGAATATATGTCTGGCGGTCTTGCACTTGTTCTTGGAATTGATTCTCTTGATTCATCAAAATCAGAACAATTAGTCGGTAATTTTCTTGCAACTGGCATGTTACGTGGATTAATATACGTTCGTGGAAAAGTTGATTCTGATTCTATTGGTTTAAACCCACCTAGAGAAGATATAATAAATTATTTGTCTTATATGAATTATAAAGGAATTATTGATGATCAATTATTTGAAAAACTTTCTATTGCATCTGACATAAATCTTAATATATTAAAATTAGAACTCTCAGAACAGGCATTTGAATCAATTAATAAATTATTCTCAAGTAAATATAGTGTTAATCTTGATATCGAATATCGTAAACTTGATGACTCTGATCTTGAATTACTAAACCCATATCTGAAAGAATTTACTTCTGATTTTAATATTTCAAATGATATATTAAATAAACTTGTTAATTCTGATTATACAATTATAAAATCTATTGATAAATTTAATGATTCAAAAGTTCCTAAAGTAACCGTTGTAGAAGAATAACTATTCTCTTTTACTTAGTTTATCTGATAATGAAGTCATTTTCCCATCTTTTGATACTGAAATTGACGTAGGTACTGTAATTCTTAATCCTGCATTTCGAAATACTGATAATAACTCGCCTCCAGAAATAGAACTCTGAATTTTACCATTCTTTATTAACTCAATTAATTGATTAACGATGATTTCTGTTTCTTTTGGATAATAAGTTTCAGCAATTTTTAGCACTTCATCTCCCCTATCGACTAGTCTAGACAAAAGAATTTCTTTTGGGTCATCTTGTTTATTCTGATTTTCAATTCTCTTCATTAATTCTTTAATCTTCTTTTGCTTCAATATTTCTAGTTCTTTATCGTCGTTCATTCTCGGTATATTATATTATTACGTTGATATATATTAATTGAAAATAAGATTTAAATGCGGTAATTAGATAGTAACTTTTACTTAATTGAATTCTGATAAAAAAATTCTTATTTGTGATAAAATAGAGCCTGAAGGTGTTGATTTATTAAAAGAATCTGGTTTTACTATTCTTGAAAATCCTACTATCACGTCTGAGGAATTACTTGAAGTAATCTCCGAAGTACATGTTATTGTTGTTCGTAGTAGGACAAAAATAACTGAATCTGTTATTAATTCTGGAAAAATTCTTGAATTAATTTGTAGACCTGGTACTGGAATTGATAACATTGATTCTTCTACTGCCGAAAAGAATAATATTCCTGTTTTTACGTCTGTAGAAGCTTCTACCAATGCCGTTGCTGAATTGACTATCTCTCTTGCCGTTAGTCTTGCACGTTCTATTCCATTAGCTGACCGATCTCTAAAAGATAACCAATGGATTAAAAATTCTATCCTTGGTAGTGAATTAAGAGGTAAAACATTTGGAATTATTGGTCTAGGCCGTATTGGAAGAAGAACTGGAATTTTAGCATCTGCTCTTGAAATGAAAGTTATTGGATTTGAAAAACAAATTGTTGACAAAGATTATTTAAGTAAATATAATGTAACTCAGGTCGAACTTAATGAATTATTATCAAAGTCTGATTTCATTAGTTTACACCTTCCTGCAACACCTGAAACAATTCATATGATTGGCAAAGAACAATTTGAATTAATGAAAAATACATCCTTTCTTATTAATACAGCTCGTGGTCAACTAATTGTTGAATCCGATTTATTTGATGCATTATCTAATAATAAAATCGCCGGTGCCGCTCTTGATGTTTTTGAGACAGAACCCCCTACTAATACTGATCTAATTAAATTAAAGAACCTAATAGCCACTCCTCATATTGGAGCACAAATTATCGAAGCTCAAAAAGAAGCTTCAATTGTTATCGCACAAAAAATAATTAATTTCTATTTAGAAAATAAAACCACGGAATAATGAATTAAATTGAGAGAATTAGCAATTGCTATTCCATCAAATATTCTTGAAGACTGTCAATCCCTTTCTGAAAAAACACATAAATTAGGAATAATTGCACGTGCCGCCTCAATTTTTAAAGTTACTAAAATTCACGTTTATAAGAATCAAGGAAGTCATGACAAGGATCTCATTTTGTTATTACTTAGATATCTTGTAACTCCTCAATATCTCCGAAAAAATCTTTTTCCTATTAAACAAGAATTAAAACTTGCTGGAACCCTTCCTCCTCTTCGTATTCCATCACATATGGTAAATCGAAATTATAATCCTGATGTCATTAATATTCGTGATGGTGTATGTATTAAATTTGATAATAAAATCAATATGTCTATAATTGATATTGGTATGCATAATTATGGTATTCTTGAAGGCAATATCACTGTGGGGGAAATAATTACTGTAAAAATCGTTTCACAATCTTATAAAGGAAAATACTTCTTATTACAAAAGATTCAACCTTCAGACTATTGGGGATACGATCTTACATACAATAATTCATTAAAAGATATTCTGTCTACAAATAATTACAACGTTACAGTTATTACTTCTAAATTTGGTTCTGATTTTCATTCTAATGCAAAATTAATTTCTGAAGAAATCAAAAATAATACTGATTCTAGTATTTTAATTGCTTTTGGTTCTCCTAAAACTGGTCTTATGTCTGTGATTTCTCGTGAAAAAATCGATAAATCTAATTTATTTCTCATAAATCTATTTCCAAATCAGGGTGTAGAAACAATAAGAAGTGAAGAGGCTATTATGGCCGGACTTTCATTATTTAATTCACTCTACTCGAGTTAATCTCATAAAGTCTCATCGAACAATTCTGTTCTTTTTCTATTTAAAATCAATCCAATTATTGAGAATATCACTGCAAAAATAATCAATCTTACATTCATGAATATCTGAAAATCTGATTCTATTACTATGAATATCATTCCTGATATTAATATGAAAGAAATTACTGAAGAAATTCTGTCTATATATTTAATTTTTTGTTTAACATTCAATTTTATTCTTTTCACCTTAATACTTCGAGAATAAAAATTTCTCCAGGTTTAATATTCTCCAATATTTTTATTTCCCCAGTCAAATTACCTATATGCGTCATCTTATTTGTAACAATTTGATCCTTCTTAAATAAAACAATCGCTCCGCTTGACGCTAAAAATCCAATATCTCCTTTATTAAATGATTTTTTAGGTTTATGCATTCCTGCAATTATTCCTAATGGACTATATATTAACAAATCTTTAATTTTGACTATTGGACCACTTAATCTCTTCTTTTCAATTATCTGATTAACAATAATTGGCGCCAAATGTTTTGAAATTTCTCCTTCAATTACTCTCTCTCCAATGGTAATTTGTATGTCTGTTTTAGAAATTGAACTCATTCTAGGTAATAGAAAAATTTATCTAGTTATAAATTGTAACCTCATATTGAATAACGGTTAGATAATGACAAAACAAGATTTTAAAGTTGAGATTGGTCCTGCTCATTTGACTCGATTTGAAAGGGCAAAAATTATTGGATCCAGAGCATTACAATTATCTCTTGGCGCACCTTCATTTGTAAAAGTATCAAAATCCATTCATGATCCTATCTTACTTGCTACTTTAGAATTGGATAAAACCGTAATGCCTCTTATTATTAGGCGTACATATCCTGACGGCACTTCTCAAAATATACCCCTTTCTAGTTTAATGTAGGTTCTTCTCTAAACTCCAATAAGGGTTATTGTGGATTTCACGCTTCTAATTCGCCTAATTTTGTTTGTTATTATGTTTTTGACTTTTTCCATCGTATCTGACTCAATAATAACTACGAAATCATATCTGCCATATACTGAAGCAACTTCTATCACTCCTTCCATTTGTTTAACTTCTTGTATGAATTCTTCTTCTACATCTGATTCTGTATTTATTAGTACGTATGCCTTGGGCAATTATATCA
>Ga0207966_1000029_pt1 | contig 63290 bp, 46 predicted proteins | sample Knorr_S23_td_NAD_FD_185611 | JGI IMG/M metagenome (GOLD analysis project Ga0207966, IMG submission 185611) | Marine microbial communities from Southern Atlantic Ocean transect - Knorr_S23_td_NADW_ad_2500m_LV_B (SPAdes) (version 2) | ecosystem: Environmental > Aquatic > Marine > Oceanic | place...
AACTGGAATAGAAACTCCGACGTTTGGCTTATTTGATGCACAAACCCTTCCGTTCAACATTGAAGAGATGCCCGACGTTTTTAGTCCGTTTCGCAGAAAAGTGGAAAAGCACTGTAAGCCATTATCTGTCCATCCACCCATTGAAAGCTTACCAAGCCCTTTTACACCGCAATTAGATGAGTCTTTTCTATTCGCCATAGATACTGATTTACCAAGCCCGTCTGAATCATCGTTTGTTGGCGGAGAAACAGCAGCGCTGACGCATTTAAATGCTTATCTCTTCGATTGGAAAGCTGCAGCAACGTATAAAGACACAAGGAACGCTTTAGATACGTGGCAAGACAGTACCAAGCTTTCAGCCTGGTTGGCGAACGGGTCGCTGTCTGCGCGGGAAGTCATTCGGCAAGTTCAACAGTTTGAAGCAACCGTTGAAAAAAACGATTCCACTTATTGGATATACTTTGAATTACTTTGGCGCGAATTTTTTCATTGGTTGCAGTGTAAATACGGGGCCAATTGGTTTCGTTTTAGCGGTATCCAGGGCAAAAAGCCGTCGACACAGAATTGTCCGGAAACCTTTGCGTTATGGTGCGAAGGAAAAACCGGTTATCCGATAGTCGATGCTTGCATGCGACAACTCGCTGAAACTGGCTATATGTCAAATCGAGGCAGGCAACTGGTTGCGAGCTGTTTGGTTCACGAACTAACGCAGGACTGGCGATACGGTGCAGCGTGGTTTGAGCATCAATTAATCGATTACGATGTGGGGAGTAATTGGGGCAATTGGCTTTACTTAGCAGGTGTTGGAAGCGACCCTCGAGGCCACAGACAGTTCAACCTTCAAAAGCAGACTGAGATTTATGATTCGGACGGCCAATTTCGTAAAAAGTGGTTGTAGTTAGTTCGTCATATGGTTCCAGTACATTCTAAACAATCTGTGACTGTCATATGGTTTAAACGTGACCTTCGTCTTCGAGACCACGAGCCTCTCTACCGTGCAGTTGAAAAAAAACGAAAACATTCTTCCGCTTTTTTGTTGGGAACCTTCCCTTATAGCCGACCCGCATATGGACATGCGTCATTGGCAATTTATCCAGCAAAGTATCGACGACATTAACGCCCAGTTGCCTTCAGACGCCCGTTTACTGACTTTACACTGTGAAGTTATTGATGCGCTCGAACTTATTGCTCAGCATTACGCTATTTCAGCGGTTAGGAGTTACCAAGAAATAGGGTTAAGCGTTACGCATAACCGCGATATTTCCGTAAGTAACTATTTGAAGAAAAAGAAAATAAACCATATTGAGTCCCAGTATGGCGCAGTGATGCGTGGTTTGCCTCACCGTGAGCAATGGCAGCAAAACTGGGATCGTCACTTTACAACGAAAACCTATGATATTGATATAAACCGCGTTAATTGGGTCGACTGGGCCCGACATAACAACATCAACACTGCTTGCAAAAATTTAGATGAGCTTGGTCTGTCTGATTATCATATTTCTAGTCAAACCGGCGCTCAATATAGTGAGAAAGCTAATTACTATCGGCAGGATGTTTTAGACAAGTTGAATAAATTAAACAAGATGCAGCCAGGCGGTGAAAGGCGTGCTTGGCAAGTATTAAAAGATTTTTTCGATGCTAGAGGACAATACTACCATCAACATATTCCTAAGCCGGAATATGCAAGACGGGCATGTTCTCGATTAAGTCCCTACTTGGCATGGGGTAATCTATCAATTAAGCAAGTTTACCAAAGCGTTCAGCATCAAAAGCAGGCGAAAAATTTACTGCCAAATTATGATAGGAAACAATGGAGTCGCGCCCTATCCGCTTTAACATCTCGGTTACATTGGCACTGCCACTTTATTCAAAAATTTGAGAGCGAACACAGTATTGAATGGCGACCAATGAATAGTGGATACGAAAACTTTCCGTTTATAGATGGCCCAGAAGCCGAGCGTCGCTTTTATCTTTGGACAATGGGGTTGACCGGCTATCCGTTGGTAGATGCCTGCATGCGAGCACTTAAGTATACCGGGTACTTAAACTTTCGAATGCGTGCCATGGTAACCAGTTTTCTGTGTCATCACCTAAATGTACACTGGCTAAAGGCAGCGCATTATTTGGCAACACAGTTCTTAGATTTTGAGCCAGGTATTCATTACCCCCAAATACAGATGCAGGCTAGTGTAACCGGCATTCACACCGTGCGGTTATACAACCCTGCAACACAATCTTCAAAATTAGATCCTGAAGGTGTATTCATCAAGAAGTGGGTGCCAGAACTTTCTAAATTACCCAGTGAAGCTGTTCACGCCCCTCACCTATTGCCGCCCCTAGAAGCGCAAATGTTAGATTTTGACGTTGAACGCGATTACGTTGAACCGCTCGTTGATATAACAGAGAATAATCGCATAACGGCAAAGCGCTTATGGGACTATCGCGAGCGAGATGATGTGGTTAAAGAGGCGCATCGCATTGTTAAACGCCACACCATGCAAAATAGTCCAAGTCGTGCATGGCTGAAAACAAAAATTAAATAAACCGGCTAACGGTTATTTTTACGAAGCCATTCGTTCAGTAGTTTAATTTGTCCACATTTGTAAGCTGCGTACATAAGCCGCATGGCATTTGACATAGCTTCACTGTCAGTCCAGCCAGTCTTGTCGCGTATTTCATCATAACATACCTTTGCTTCAGGGCTAACATAGCCTCGTACAAGTTTCTTACCTGCGTCTTTTTGCCTTTCTCTGAACCTTCGTTGTTTATCTGCGTTGGCTTTAGCTCTATCTGCGGCACTCTTTTTAATGCTTTTTTTCGTTGTTTGTTCTGTCATAGTTTTCACACAATGTTACGTTACTGTAGAGCTTGTATTTAAAAGTCGTACAAAAATCACACGTGTAGAACGATGTTTGTACAAGCCAAAGATGTTAAATCTATATTAGCATGCGTTTTTCTTCAGAAAAATGACTGTTCAGAGTTGTTTGGCGTACAACTGTTCGCTAAATTAGCAGCGTCACTTTAATAACAGCAACGAGTTGGGAATGTCAGAGAAGAAAAATAGTTTTAACAAAGAAGATTTATTGGCGTGTAGCCGTGGTGAAATGTTTGGCCCAGGTAACAGTCAACTTCCCGCACCTAACATGTTAATGATGGACCGCGTAGTTTCAATTACAGAAGATGGCGGTGAGCATGGGAAAGGCGAAATTATCGCTGAATTAGATATTACCCCCGATTTATGGTTTTTTGATTGTCACTTCCCAGGTGATCCGGTAATGCCGGGATGCCTAGGCCTAGACGCGATGTGGCAGTTAGTTGGTTTCTTCTTAGGTTGGAGCGGCGGCCCTGGTAAAGGCCGAGCTTTAGGTGTGGGTGAAGTTAAATTTACCGGTCAAATCCTGCCAACCGCTAAGAAGGTGACGTATAAGATCACGATGAAGCGCGTGATAAAGCGTAAACTTTTCATGGGTATGGCAGATGGTTCAGTAGAAGTTGATGGCCGTGAGATTTACGTAGCGAAAGATTTGAAAGTTGGCTTGTTCCAAGACACCTCCAACTTCTAAACTGCCTTTATAGAGCTATAAGGTCAATTAACGTTGACCAACAAAAAAGCCCCTTTTCAGGGGCTTTCCTTTTTGCATAATCAGTTCATAAAAGAGAAGTGTTATTTAACACTTAAACCTAAGTGTCTGTCTTCTACTGCCTCGCGCCATCCACCTAACCACTGTGAACGTGCATCGTTTTGCTGAAATGGACAATTTTCCTTTGAACGACCGCTAATGCCAGCTTGATAGCCTTTCGAATGGGCGCGTGTCAGTTTATCTCTTTTTTGTCTTTTCATTGATTAGCCTCTTTTGTTTGTTGAAAGTACAACAAATCATTTTCTCGAGCGCTCTACATCATTTCGGTTGATAGTGCCGGAAAAGTGATTGCGTACAATACTGTGATAGTGCAATTCACTAAATGGTTCAAGAAAAATAAAAAATAAAAGGGCTTGACAAAATTTAAATAAATGAAGTTTCTATGAAATTTATGTTACATTTTTTATGCATAAATATGTCTTTTTTTACGTTTTTTAGGCATAAAAAAAAGCCACGCATAGGTGGCTCTTTTAATATTGATTACATATTGTCCAAATGGTCAGCTATTTCTTTAAACGTCTACGCATAAATACTGCAGCAAATAGACCAAAAAATGCGAGTAAACCTGTTGCAGCTCCTTTTCGCTCATAGGGCTGTTCGTCTTCAGGGACTTCACATTCTTCGATAGAACCATTTGCTAACGGAGACAGCTTAACAGCAACAACTGTGTCAACTTCTTGTGTTTCACCGTCAGAGTTAATCACATCAACACCAGTAACGTATTTATTTGTCGCCTTAATTCTCGCGTTCGCAATGATTTCATTGTCATCATTGATATCTACCGCTTCAATTAGCTCGTACGGGTTATCACAAGACACTAAATCATTTAAGTCAGTAAACTCTTCAGTGTCTATGTTGTACATAAATGCTGCGCTTTCACGAAGAGTATCGCTTGTTGCATCTACGTCTGCTTTACCCACAACAATATTATTATTGTTGATAGCGTTTGCGGTTACACCGGCACTCACGAAAAAACCATCGGGGTAATGCTGCTCTTGGGTATCAAGGTTATACACAAATAAGCGAGGGCGTGCGATATCGCTTTGTGAACGAAGCACTGCGCCCGTCACCCAATTTTCGTCATTAATTGCGATTGCTTGGCTGATGATATTTTCTTCGCGAGGAAGAAGCTCGATGGTTTCACCATCTCTGAACACTGTGGCAACACGTTCACTTTCGGTTCTACCTGAGGAATTTGGGCGTGTAATCGTAATACGATCGCCCGTTAATCCTTCGCCTACTGCGATACCTTGATTGTTTATGTCATAGGCATAAGTGAAGTAGTGAAGTACATCATCTTCATCGGGTTCAAACAATAGAGGGTAAGTGTCGGTGCTTATCACATCACCATTAACATCGATTTGCCATATTGTGGCATTCACTTCAGATAGGAGAACGAAACTAGGCAGGTAGGCAGAAGAGGAATTGATAAAATAGCTAGAGATGCGTGGAACAGCAAATTCACCGTTGTATATTGAATATAAACAGCGTCCTTCCGATCTGTCTCCACGGGTTTCATCATCTGCACATGTATCTACTGCATCACTTACATCGTCACGGAAACTAACTGTACTGAAGCCCGCTACTTGTAGGTTCGCGTTAACTGCACGAGCTGACGAAAAGCCGCCCGCTGTCGTGTCAACTGCAGGTAGTACTTTAGTTTCGCCCGAAGCTTGGACAAAAGCTTGTTGTGCTGACTCCCGATAAGTGTAGTTAATTGTGTCGCCATCTTCGTCTTCATATGGGTCAAGTACCACTAGCGCCGTTGAATCTCCAACGATGAAGTTGCCGTTCAGGCTATCTCGCCCTGTTGATTCAACAGACTGCGTATAGTCATCGAACTTATCTGTTACCTGATCAAGACCTGGCACCAAAGCGATATCTTGCGTATCGGTAGCATAGGTTCTGTACGACGCCAGTTTCTGACCCGTTGTCGACGTCGAATTCGAAAGAAGATAGTTTACGATCGTGGTGTAGTCGACATCAGTAAAAACGCCCTGACGCGCATTGTCTTCGTTTTCTAGGCTTTCACCGAATTGATCAAAAAAAGTTGTATCTTCTTCAAGCTGTTCAGCGTCGATAGGTGGGTTGAATTCCAACTGTGCAACGGACAGCATTTTGCCTGAGTTATCGATCGAACGAGCAAAATTGTTTCTAGCGGTATCCTGTAAAGGAAGAGGCGTCACTGAATAGGTCGCGGCGAATGCCGAAACACTTCCTGTTGCCAACAGAACGGCGGCGGCAAGCTGAGTTCGTTTCATTTAAAATCCTATTTACTGCTGATTATCTTCCAGCATACTTTCTAGTTCATCCCAGCGCGCATATTTCTGGGAAAGTAATTCTTCTTTATCTGCCAATTCTGCTAATGCTTTGGCAGTAATGTCACTGTCTTGTTTGAAAAAGTCCGGGTCGTTCACTTTTTCTTGCATAGCCTCAAGTTCTTCCTCAAGAGTTTCAAGTTCTTTAGGTAAGGACTCTAGTTCACGCTGGTCTTTGTATGATAGCTTTTTCGTCTTACGGGGAGAAGACTTAGCACTAGGACTGTCTGAAGCTGAATTAGTTTCATTCTTTACCTTGGCTTTTTCTTCCTTTTCGATTTGCTGACGTTTTTCCTGTTGCTCTTTATACCAGTTTTCTACGTCAGTGAAACCCCCAATAAATTCGCGAAGCATTCCATTACCCTCGAATACCACACTGCTGTTTGCTACGTTATCAACAAATTCCCTATCGTGACTGACTAAAAGCACGGTGCCGGTATATTCGTTGAGTAAGGTTTCGAGCATTTCCAAGGTTTCAACATCTAAGTCATTGGTAGGTTCATCCAGCACCAATACGTTGCTCGGTTTAAGCATCAGTTTTGCTAGCATCAAGCGGTTTTTTTCTCCACCTGATAACGACTTAACCGGGGCATTAACGCGCTCAGGTGTGAATAGATAGTCTTGTAGGTAGCTAATAACGTGGCGCGGGTGGCCGTTGACCATCAGGTCACGCTTTCCGTCGCCTACCGCGTCTATCACAGACTTCTCTAAATCTAGCCCATGGCGGTGCTGGTCAAAGTAAGCAACTTCTAGGTTAGTGCCTTGTTTGCAGTTGCCGCTATCGGGCTGGAGTTCGCCGAGTAGAAGCTTGATAAGCGTACTTTTACCGCTACCATTAGGACCAATGAGAGCAAGCTTGTCACCACGCAAAACATTCAGGTTTAAGCCTTTAACAATAGGCTTACCTTCAATGCTATAGCTTAAGTCTTTTACTTCAAACACCATCTTTCCAGAGCGCGCGCCCTGGTGTTGATTGACTACCGCATTGCCCTGAACCGCTCTTCTCGCTTTACGCTCCTCGCGTAGTTTTTTCAGCGCTCTTACTCGGCCTTCGTTGCGGGTACGGCGGGCTTTAATGCCCTGACGAATCCATACCTCTTCTTGCGCTAGTTTTTTATCAAACTCAGCGTTTTGTGAAGCTTCAACCTCTAAATCGTGTTGCTTCTTTTCTAAATAAGTTTCGTAGTTACCCGGATAGCTCGTAACCGAGCCGCGGTCTAGATCAATAATTCGCGTAGCCATGGCACGTATAAATGCACGGTCGTGACTTACAAACACAATTGCGCCTTGGTAACTACTCAAGCTGGATTCAAGCCAGCGGATCATTTCAATATCAAGGTGGTTAGTTGGTTCGTCTAACAGGAGCAAATCCGGCTGTCGAACAAGCGCACGAGCTAGCGCTGCTTTTCTGCGCCATCCCCCAGAAAGAGTAGATAGCGATATCTCAGGGTCAAGCTTTAGCATGGTAAGCGTTTGTTCAATTTGCTGTTCAAACTGCCACGCGTCTCTGGCTTCTAACTGTTCTTGTAGTCGCTGTAATTTATTTAAATTCGATTCGCTTGGATCTTCACCAACGATACGGGTTTGATGAAAGTAGGCTTTCAGTGTTTCACCTACGTCAGATAAGCCTTCGGCAACATAGTCAAAAAGCGTTACATCGGTGGTTTGAGGCGGGTCCTGCTCTAAGCGCGCAATGACCGTATTATTTTCAATTATACGCTGCCCATCGTCGGCAATAATATCGCCAGCGATAACTTTCATCAGCGTTGATTTACCACTACCGTTGCGACCTACTAGGCACACGCGCTCTTTAGGCTGTACAACCAGCTCGACACCGTCTAACAGCGGCGGATTTCCATAAATAACAGTGATGTTTTTTAACTGCAAAATGCTCACTGAAGAAACTCCTCTAAATCGGCGGTATTAAAAGGCCAGCCGATTTCTTTTTCGTTATCTGCCCGTTTCAAAACGGGGATCCTTGCACCGTACAAATGATAAAGATCAGTACTCGTGCGAATGTTAACCTTCTCTATATTAAGCGATGAAAACATGGACGTTTGTTGAAGCTCAACATCGGCTAAGTCGCACAGGCTACATTGGGGCCCGGTGTAAAAATAAATTTTCATGAAGTTAGTACCCAGCACTGATGGATATTGCCTTTACGTGCAAAATCTTCTGGAATAGTGTCTTTGGTAATATTGTCTACTGACAAGCCCAGTTCACTGATGGCTGATTCGTCTAGCTTAAAGCCACGCTTGTTGTTAGAGAAAATGATGATCCCCTGCTCTTTTAAGCACGCCTTAGCATCGGTAAGCATTTTTATGTGGTCGCGCTGCACATCCCACGTATTTTGCATACGCTTTGAATTCGAAAATGACGGTGGGTCGATAAAAATTAAGTCGTATTTGCCTTTATGCGTGCTTAACCAAGTGGTGCAATCAGCTTGAATAAAAGCATGAGGCGCAGTGAGTTTGTTCAGCGCTACGTTCTTCTTTGCCCACTCTAAATAGGTATTAGACATATCTACCGTCGTTACAGACTTTGCGCCGCCCATAGCAGCAAAAACCGACACACTACCCGTATAAGAAAACAGGTTCAGCACGTCTTTATCCTGAGACAAAGCTTTTACTTTTTGGCGAGTATTACGGTGATCTAAGAAAAGCCCCGTGTCCAAGTAGTCAGTAAGGTTAACCAGGAAACGAGCGCCATTTTCAAATACTTCCATCATGTCGCCAGACTGGTTAATTTTCTCGTACTGCTTTGTACCTTTTTGTTGGCTTCGCACTTTAAGCGCAATGTGTTTGGGTGAAACACCTGTTACTGCCGGCAGATGAAGCAAGACTTCTTGCAGACGCTTGCGTGCTTTATCCTCAGAAACCGTTTTTGGCGGCGCGTATTCTTGAACGACCAGCCAGTCACCATATCTATCTACGGCAACGTTATAATCTGGCAGGTCAGCATCGTATATGCGGTAACAGTTAGTGTTAGCGCTCTTGATCCAGCCTTTCATGCGTTTGAGGTTTTTCTTCAAACGATTAGCAAACTCGTGGTTGCTAGCGTCCTCGCTAAACTGCACCGTGTTTTGTTCATCAAGCACATAGTTGGCTAAGCGACACTCTAACTTACCGTTATTCATGGCATAGTCTTTAGTGGCACGTAGCTTGAGCACGCGCAGCAAATCACGATTACTGCTAAGAAGCGATACATGCCATCCTTTCCACGCTTCTTTAAAGCGTTTACCCCAATCACTAAAAAGCGGTATTAGCGATGTTAGCTCACCCAAACGTTCACCGTAAGGAGGGTTTGAAACGACGTAGCCTGGTGTAGAAACAGGTGGAGAAGATTTTGTCGCGTCTTGCTGTGAGAACGAAATATCGTTAAATACGCCAGCAAAATCAGCGTTTGCTTTTGCAATTGCTACCATTTTACGGCTGAAATCACCCGCGTAAATACCACCGCAGGTAGGCTTCTGAATGGAAATAGCTTGTTCTACCAAATCATCCCAAAGCTTCTCTTCGTGGCCGAGCCACTTAGTAAAGCCCCAATACATACGCTTTATACCTGGCGCAATATTGCGAGCGATGTAGGCTGCCTCAATCGCAATGGTGCCCGAGCCACACATTAGGTCGACCAAAGGCGCATCGGTATTCTCTGTCCATCCACTACGCATTAGCATTGCGCTTGCGATATGCTCTTTAAGCGGCGCGTCACCGGTCTCTTGTCGGTATGCGCGTTGGTGCAAACTGGCTCCCGCTAAATCTATGCCTAAGATTACATTATCGCGATGTAGTCTTGCATACACAGAAATATCAGGGCTCTTTCGTTCTACTGATGGGCGCGGTAAGCCTTGCTCTACAAATGAATCTACTATGGCGTCTTTAACACGAACCGCACCAAATTGAGTGTTTTTTATGGCAAAGTTTGTGCCGATAAACTGTACAGATAAGGTATGACGTGAATCCATCTGCATTTGCCAGTCAATACCCATAGCCGTGTTATACAGTGCATCTGCATCGCCTGCTTTGCCTGATGCCAACACCCAAACTACGCGGTTAGCTAAGCGTGACCATAAGCAAAGTTTATACGCATCCTCTTTTGAGCCTTCAAACTGAATAGTGCCAGGCCCTTGCTTAACTTGCGCATCGGGGCAAAGGCGTAGCACTTCTTGTTTTAATAGTTCGTCAAGACCGCGACTGGTCGTAACCAGAATAGTATTCATTCATGTACCTGTTTTTGATGTACGTGCTTAAGAGAAAGCACGTACACGAGAGCTTGGTTTGGGTATATTATAACGCGTTTACGATGCGTTTAACGAGCGATGGGCCTTGATAAATAAAAGCCGAGTAGACCTGCACCAGAGATGCGCCAGCGTCCAAGCGTGCTTGCGCCGCTTCGGGTGAGTCAATACCACCAACGCCAATAATGGGAATAGCGCGGTCAAGCGCTATGTTTAGCTTGCGTGTTACTTCTAAGCTCATATCTGTCATAACTGAGCCACTTAAACCGCCCATTTCCTCAGCGTGCTGTAATCCGGCAACGGCATCACGTGAAAGTGTAGTATTAGTAGCAATTACACCATCCATTTTGCTGTTAATTAGCGAAGCAGCAATACTGTCAATTTCCACATCGCTCAAATCTGGCGCTATTTTAATAAACAGCGGAACATATTTACCGTGGGTTTGCGTTAGCGTTTCCTGTGCTGCTTTAAGGCCTACTAACAGCTTATCGAGCGCTTCACCGTATTGAAGGTTTCTTAAGCCCGGTGTGTTCGGTGACGAAATGTTAATAGTGACGTAGCTTGCGTAAGGATAGACTTTGTTTAAGCAAATCAGGTAATCGTCGAGCGCATTCGCTTCTTCGGTATCCTTATTCTTACCAATATTAATACCAATAGGCCCTTTAAACTGAGCCTTTTTCACTTGTTCGACAAGATGATCAACACCTTTATTATTAAATCCCATGCGATTAATAATGGCGTGCTTTTCCGGAATTCTGAATAAACGAGGTTTTGGGTTTCCTGGCTGCGGACGAGGCGTTACCGTGCCTATCTCAACAAAACCAAATCCCATGCTCGCAAATGCATCAATACAATCGCCGTTCTTATCAAGACCGGCGGCAAGTCCTACCGGATTATCGAAGGTCATGCCGGCAACGGTAACGGGCTTTTTTATCGTCGGTGTGCTGTACATCCATTTCAGCGGTGTATGTTGGGTCTTGTTTAACCAGTTAATGGTGAAATCGTGACTTTTTTCAGGTTCACACTGAAGCAAGAATTTTTGCACTAGAGATTGCATGGTTATTATTACCGCTCGCTAATTAAGGGCCTGTTGATCATCAACGTATATTGCGCTTGTATGAGGTTTGCTTTTACAAACGATGCTTCAAAAATGTACAGCAATGTTCAGTCGGCCAATAAAAAGCCCTGATAAACAGGGCTTAAATCATTAAGGTGCGTGTATTCTAATGGTTAGACTTCACGCTTAAAAGCATCAATTCACGTAAAGCGACAGAAAATTTCGCAAATTCGTGCGTTGTACTGGTCTTAAACTCAGACATCATGTGATACCAGCGCTTAAGTAGGACTTGATTGCTTTCAATCCACTCATCAAGAATTTGATCTGCACTACTTACGTCTTCGCGAGAAGCTAGCAGGTTAGCTGCAATGGAACGCTGCTGCCAATCTAACTCTTCACGATACGAGGCGCGAGCTAACGCTTGCCAGTGGTTGCTTACCGCCTGGTTGTTTATCTGATCTAAGAACCAGTGAAGTTCTAAACGAGAACCTAGCTGATAGTAAAGCTTAGCGACTACATCGGTATCATGCTTATCTGCTTCAACGATTTGCGCAAGGTCAAAGCTAGAGAACATGTTAGAGAAGCTTGCAACCTGATAAGCGATGTCTTCTGGTACACCCTTATCAATGTATTTCTGCGTAGCGTTTTCAAGCTGAGTAAATTCGCTTTTAACCAAGTAGTTTTGCAGGTTCTTCGATAATATATCGAAGGTACCACGGTAGCTCGCGATGGCTTCTTCAATGGATTGCGTCTTATTACCGTGGCGAATATACCAGCGCGAAGCGCGACGCATAATTCTACGTGCTTCATCTAACATTTTAAGCTGTAGCTGAGCTGGAATAACGTTATCCAGTTGTTCGATGCGCTCCCACAGCGTCTTCATGTTAAAGATACCGTGAACAATTGCGTATGCGTCAGCAATTTCGCTCACACTTGCGCCAGTTTCTTCCTGCATTCTAAACACGAAGTTAAGGCCCATGTCGTTAACCATGTTGTTGGTTAACTTAGTCGCAATAATTTCGCTTCTAAGCGGATGCTGTTGCATGTGTGTTGCGAATTTTTCGCGGAGCACTTTAGGGAAGGCTTCTACTAACAACTTACCGTGGTAAGGATTGTCAGTGATTTCCGGAATATTAAGCGCATCTTTAAGTACCATTTTGCCGTACGCAATCAATACGCTTAACTCTGGGCGAGTTAAACCTTGATCCGTGGCTACGCGATCAGAAATCTCATCGTCACTTGGTATAAATTCCAATTCACGGTTTAGCTGACCTTCACGCTCAAGACCGTGGATAAAGCGAAGCTGTTCTTTAAGTTGCTTAACGCCAGCTAACTCAGTAATAGAGATAGACTGAGTTTGACGGTAGCAGTCTTTCAGTACAATTCGACTTACATCGTCGGTCATATCGTAGAGCAACTTATTACGCTGTTTAAGCGTTAGTTCACCGTCGTTAACTAGGCTGTTAAGCAAGATTTTGATGTTTACTTCGTTATCTGAGCAATCAACCCCACCTACGTTATCGACGAAGTCAGTGTTAACTCGGCCACCGTTAGACGCATACTCAATACGACCTAACTGAGTTAGACCTAAGTTACCGCCCTCGCCCACAATTTTAGCTTGTACGTCACGACCGTTGACGCGTAAGTCATCATTAGCACGGTCACCTACGTCTGAGTGAGACTCTTTCTTGCTCTTAATGTACGTACCGATTCCACCGTTCCACAGTAGGTCAACTGGCATTTTCAATATATTGTGAATTAGCTCATTAGGCGTCATGGTTAGCTGACGCGTACCTAACCACTTTTTCATTTCAGGTGTAAGCTTGATAGATTTAGACGCGCGGCTAAATACGCCACCGCCTTTTGAAATCAGCTTACTGTCATAGTCTTCCCAGCTTAGGCTTGGGTTCTCAAACAGGCGTTGACGCTCTTTATGACTTGCTGCAGCATCTGGGCTTGGATCGAAGAAAATATGTAAATGGTTAAACGCAGCGATTAGTCGCGTATGCTCTGATAGCAACATACCGTTACCGAATACGTCACCTGCCATGTCACCCACACCAACAGCGGTAAAGTCAGTGGTCTGACAGTCGATACCAATTTCTCTGAAATGACGTTTAACCGACTCCCATCCGCCGCGTGCAGTAATACCCATTTTCTTATGGTCGTATCCAATACTACCGCCAGATGCAAATGCATCGCCCAGCCAAAACCCAAACTCTTCCGCAATACCGTTTGCGATATCAGAGAATGTAGCGGTGCCTTTATCTGCAGCAACAACCAAATAAGGGTCGTCATCATCAAGGCGAACAACATCCTTAGGAGGAACAATTTCACCATTTACAATGTTGTCAGTAATATCTAACAAGCTGGTGATGAAAGTGCGATAGCATGCTTGGCCTTCAGCCTGAATAGCTGCGCGACCTTCGCCTACAGGTAGGTTCTTACAAACGAAACCACCTTTTGCACCAACCGGCACGATCACCGTGTTTTTAACTTGTTGCGCTTTTACTAGGCCGAGTACTTCTGTTCTGAAGTCTTCTTGTCTATCAGACCAACGAAGACCGCCGCGGGCAACTTTTCCGCCACGCAGGTGCACACCTTCAACGCGAGGACTGTAAACAAAAATTTCAAACTTAGGCAGTGGTAATGGCATGTCAGGAATGAGTTCAGGCATCATCTTAAATGATACATATGATTTCTCATTGCCGGCATCGTCTGCCTGATAGAAGTTTGTACGTAACGTTGCAGACATCATATCCAGATAACGACGAATAATTCGGTCGTCATCCAAGTTACTAACGTTGTCTAACTGTTCCTTAATAGTCTCAAGAATACCTTCCTCTTTTTTCTCATTGCGCTTTTTCTTAGGATTGAAACGCTGGTCAAAAAAGTCTACGAGTAAACGAGCAATGTCTGGATAGTTAGCTAGCGTGTTTGCGATGTAGTCACGGCTGAAAGAACTGCCGGTCTGGCGCATGTATTTCGCATAAGCACGGAGTACTGTAACTTTACGGCCAGTCATATTCGCGCCAAGGATAAGACGGTTAAACGCGTCGTCTTCTAGTGTCTTGTACCACACTTTGGCGAACGCATCTTGAAAGAGAACCTGGGCGTTTTCCATGTCAAAGTGCTGACCACTTTTATGTAACATGGTGAAATCCATGACCCAGTTACGTTCACCTTCTGAACACGTGACTTTATAAGGGCTTTCATCGATTACGCGTAACCCAAAATTCTCAAGCATCGGTAACACGTCAGACAGATGGATAGGCTCGGCACGGTGGAAAAGCTTAAGCTTAACTATCTGGCTGTCAGCGTCTTCTTCTTGTGGACGATAGAACAACATATCCAGTGTGTGGCTGTCGTCTAACATCTCTAGTTTGCCAATATCTACAAGCGCTGCTGACGGTAGGTTATGCTCCATATAGCTGCGAGAGAAAGCATTGTTGTATTTGCGTTCCAACGCTTTACCCGAAGCCTCACCGTGTGCCGCTGAAATAGCTGACGCGAGTCTGTCATTCCAGGTTTTGGTCAACTCAATAATGTTTTGCTCTATTTCCTTCACATCGAATTCCGCGTTGTTGTCGTTGACTCTAGCAATGTAATGCGTACGGGCATATACAGACTCTGAAAAGAACGTAGTAAATTCCACTTCTTCGGTTGCACCCAATGACGCTTTAAGTAGCGCTTGGGTTTCTTTGCGTAACTGGGTGTTATAGCGCTCTCTTGGCACAAACACCATGCACGAGAAAAATCGGCCAAAAATGTCTTTTCGAATGAATAAACGTGAAATTCCACGCTCTTGCATTTGAAAAATACCCATTACGATTTGCGCTAGTTCTTCTGCTGGCGTTTGTAGCAACTCATCTCGTGGGTAGGTTTCTATAATATTTGCAAACGCTTTGTATGCGTGAGTTCCAGGCTCGAAACCAGATAGCTCACAAATACGTTTGATTTTTTCACGTAAAATCGGAAGCTGAGTTACGCTGTTGTTATAGAAAGAGGCAGAGTACAGACCTAAGAAGCGGTGCTCACCAACAACCTGACCTTCTTTGTTAAACACCTTCACGCCTACATAGTCCATATATGCAGGACGGTGTACCCGCGCGCGTGAATTTGTTTTAGTCAGAATCAATGGGTTTTTGCTAAGCGCTTCCGCACGGGCTGATGCAGGCAAGCGAGACAACAAACGCTCCCGGTCGTTTACTGAGTTCTTAAGCAAACCCAAACTGGTGTCGTTTTGAGGGATCCATCTATGGTCCCCTTCAATGGCTTTAACGTCATAATAACGGTAACCCATCATTGTGAAGTTGTGATCGCCTAACCATTCTAAGTAAGCTTTAGTTTGCTTTTTGGCTTCTGCAGATACAGGCCAGTTAAATTTGGCATTGTTTTTAATTACGTCTTGCAAGGTATTTGTCATGCCTTGCCAGTCTTGAACTGCCAAAGAAACTTCATCAACGACAGAGTGCAGTTCTTGTGTTAGTGCATCGATGTCTTTTTTCGATGTTTGTCTATCGATTTCGATAAAGATGACCGTTTCTTTTTTCGCACCTTCAAGCGATTGGCCTGGCTCAGCAAACGCTTCAACTTTGTTCGCTTTGTCGCGCTTAATGCCAATTGGGCTGTGAAGGAATAAATGTGCGGTGATGTTCAAACGATTTAGCAACATGCGCACCGAGTCAACCAAGAATGGCATATCCGACACAATAATCTCAACAATTGTGTGGCTTGAGTGCCAGCCGTGTTTGGCAATTTCCGGGTTAAATACGCGTATGTATGGCGACGTATGTTCAAACTTCGCCAAGCCATTCCATAAACTAAGTGTTGCACCATAAAGGTCGCTGTCGTTGCGATTTTCTAGGTCATCGCTTGAAATATTTTTATACAACAGACGTCCGAATTGCTGCACAAGAGACTTCTGCTTGGTATCTACTTTTTTGTCGATAAGTGCAAATACATTGTCTAGCAGTACTGAGTGTCGCTGTGAGGTGACTGTCATTTGTTAACCTTTTTTGAATGTCGTAATACCAATCCAACTTGGTATAAGTGCCGAGTACCTAACTATTTTCTCTAATAAATGACGCTAATGAAAGCCCATTTTTAACCTTATATTAACAGCATAGATAAGTATGCAGAAAACACCCAAAAAAAAGGGCCTAAAGGCCCTTTTTAATGCTTAGCTATGCAAAAATATTTTATGCATTAGGGTCATTCTTGTTCCACCATAGGAATCTCGCTAGTGCAGGCAGTACAATTATTGCTCCAAGCATATTCACGACGAACATAAATGTAAGCAAAATGCCCATATCCATTTGGAACTTAAGCGAAGAGAACACCCATGTGCTCACGCCTATTGCCAGCGTAATACCGGTAAATAGCACAGCACTTCCACGTTCTTTTAAGGCAGCGAAATATGCTTCTTGAACGGTAGCGCCTTTCTTCAGCATTAAGCTCTTGGTAGAGAGTATATAAATACCATAGTCCACACCTATACCCACGCCAAGTGCGATAACTGGTAAAGTAGAAACGGTGAGGCCAATTTGAAGGTATGTCATTAGGGCTTGCGCCAGTACAGACACCACATACAGCGGAATAACAACAACTAACGTAGCACGCAGCGAGCGGAAGCTAATTAGACAAAGCGCTATAACGGCACCAAATACATAAAGCATCATAGGGTCTTGCGCTGCACTAACCGCTTCATTAGTTGCGGCCATCACACCCACTGGGCCAGACGCTAAGCTAAACTTCATATCGTCACTTTGGTATTCAGCGCGATATGACTTAACGGCGTCAACGACGCGAGAAATCGTTTCAGCTTTATGATCTTCCATAAACAGGATTATAGGCATGACCGAGCAGTCGCCGTTTAATAGACCTGATGATGTTGGAACACGAGAAATAGCTTGAACTAAGGTTTGCTGGTTGCGCGGAATGACTTGCCACTTGACGTTACCTTCGTTGTAACCTGCATTTACAATTTTCGCTACCGAGGCCAACGATACTGCCGATTGAACACCTTGTACGTTTTCCATTTTCCACTGGAAGTCATCCATGGCCTTCATCACGCTATGCGATGTACATGCCTCTGGCGTAGTTTCTACCAAAATGGAAATGTAATCGACCGTAACTTCGTACTTGTCGGTAATAAGGAAAGTGTCTTGGTTGTATCGCGACGTCTCATGAAGTGCAGGTGCACCCGCGTGCAAGTCCCCTATCTTCATATTCTGAGCTTGGAAATGACCAAACACGAATAGGATAGCCGTAACGATAAGAATTATTGCCGCAGGCTTTTTACGTGAACAAGCTGCGATGACTTCCCAGAATTTCGAATTAGCGTTTTCTTTACCCGCGAATTTTTCGACATATTTCTGGTCAAGTTTTAAGAAGCTCATCAGCACAGGCAGCAGCAACAAGTTGGTAAGAATGATTACCGCTACACCCATACTTGCCGTAATCGCCAACTCGCGAATAATGCCGATATCGATTACCAATAACGTCATAAAGCCAACCGTATCAGATAACAGTGCAATTCCGCCTGGAACCAACAAGTTTCTGAATGCCGCCATAGATGCCCGTTTAGCACCAATACCGGTTACTGCTTGTTTTTCTACCGCGTTTATCATTTGTACGCCATGGCTCACACCAATGGCAAATACCAAAAACGGTACCAGTATTGACATAGGGTCCATACCAAAGCCAATAGAAGTAAGCAGGCCTAGCTGCCAGATAACGGCAATGATTGAGCATACTAATGGCAATAACGTAAGCATGATGCTGCGCGAGAAGAAATACACCATTACGGCCGTAATCGCGATAGCAATGGCGAAAAAGATCAACACGTCTTTTGCACCGTCGGCCACATCGCCAATCATTTTCGCAAAGCCAATTATATGAATAGACGTATTTTCGTTTTCATATTGACCGCGAAGCTGCTCTTCAAGCTCTGCTGCTAGCGCCAATGTATTGAGAGGCTCGCCAGTTTGCGGGTCAATATCGAGCAATTGTGCTGTTACCATTGCGCAGCTGTAATCACTGGATACTTGTCTTCCGACGATGTTTGCCTTTTCTACGTTAGCTGCCACCAACTCTAATGCTTCTGGGCTCGCAGAATTAAAGTCGGCAGGAATGACTGGCCCGCCTGCAAAGCCGCCTTCCACAATTTCAGTAAAGCGGGTTGAAGGAGAGAAAAGCGAAATAACTAACGAACGGTTCACCCCATTAATAAAGAAGAGTTGGTCGTGAACATTCTTTAAGGTATCGAAGAAGTTTTGATTGTAGATGTTATCGTTTTTATCACACACAGAAACTAATATATTGTTAGCGCCACCAAAATCTTGGCGGTGCTCAATGTACGTTTTCATGTATTCGTGATTTAGCGGTATGTTCTTTTCAAAACCTGCGTCTAAGCGCATTTGTGAAGCTTGGTAACCAAGGAAAACTGTGGCTATAGCAAACAAGGCTACGACAATTTTACGGTTTCCGAATACTAATTTTTCAAGAAAATGGGTCATTGTTTTTATACTGCCCTATTTTAAATTCAACGTTTTAATGCCATTCGCAGTAACGGCAATATTCTTACCATTGAACTGTGTTGCATTAAGAAGCGCGGCTTTGTCTTTAATTTGTGAAACGACAATGCCTTCATCAGCTTCGCAATCTGAAAGGTTTGCATAGGGGTCTCGCATACTGGTGGGTAAAGGTCGCTGTGCGCTTACCATCATCCCGTTGTTACCCAAAGCATAAACCTTCGATTCAGAACCAATTAGAATTGAATTTAGTGTGCTGGTTGAGCAAGTTTGTACGTATTCCCACTCACCTTCGTTTCTGTTAACAAATATATTTCCGCGAAGGCCAACCGCTAGAACGGTATTTTCATCAAGCGGCTTAATATCGAAAAACGATCCTGTATAGTCGACGTAATACCGTTCCCACGATTCTCCCATATTGGTACTTTTGGCTAGCAGCCCGGCTTCGCCTGCTAGGTAAAGCGTATCACCATCAAGGGTAATTCTGTTTAAGTGGGGTAAAATAGATTCAAGTTCTTGCTGATAGAAGTCTTCATCTTCTTTTCGAATATCTTCAAGGTATTCTTGATCCATTGGGTCAAGCAGACTGGCATGACGTTCTGCCGTCCACGTTTTTCCACCGTCTAAGGTTCGATAGAACAAGCCATAGGCACCTGTAGCAATCCCCTGCTTTTCGTTGAAGAATAAAACGTCTAGAAATGGGCGCTGAAGGTCAGGTTGGAAATTTTGTATTTCCCACGTCTCGCCTTTATCTGAAGAATGAAGAATGACAGCGTCGTGGCCCACTGCCCAAATATTGTCGCCTACAACAGTTGTCGCTGTAAGCGTTGATTGTGTTGGTACGGCTTTTTGAGTAAATGCCTCACCATCCTCTGAAACTAACACGTGACCGCGTTCACCGACAATAACGACAAATGTATCAGCGTCTATGTCCAAAAGAACCGATTGCTCAACCAATGGTGCCATGAATGCTTCTTCGGCGATTGCAGTTGTAGAGTAATTAACTGCGAAAGTGGCGGCAATGCACGCTGCAATGGTTTTTTTCATAATTAACCATTCCCCCTATTTATAATTGTCTGCATACAAAAACGGCTGGCAATTGCCAACCGTTTGTTGTGTAAGGCGATTAGCGCATACCTTCTCGTCGTAACGCCTGAGGCGTAAATTCCACATCTCGTGGGCGTACGGTGAAGTCGTACATCTCTTCTTCGTTATCGAGGCCAATGGCCAGGTAACGACGTGAGTTCAAGTCATGGTACACATCCAGCGTAGACCACTGGGTAGGTACTTCATAATAGTTCACCCCATACGCTACACCAACACGATAAAGTTCGCCACGATTATCATACATATCAGCAACTTGAACTTGCCAGCTATCTTCATCAATGAAGAATACGCGCTTTTGATAAATATGACGGAAACCGTCTTTCAATGTGGCTTCTACTTCCCAAACGCGGTGTTTTTCCCAACGTGTTAGGTCTGGATTAACGTGGTTTGGCTTTAAGATGTCATCGTACTTCGCATTATCTGAATGAAGTGCATAGTTGTTGTATGCAACGAACATTTCTTTCTTACCCACTAACTTCCAGTTGTAACGGTTTGGTGAGCCGTTAAACATATCAAAGTCATCGGTAGTACGAAGGCCATCAGCTGCAGTTCCAGGTGTATCATAAGCAATGTTTGGCGCTAGACGTACACGGCGTTGACCCGTGTTGTAGGTCCATGCTTTACGCGGCTCTTTTACTTGGTCAACTGTTTCATGTACAAGCAGTGCTGTACCCGCCAAACGAGCTGGCTTTGTTACTTTTTGTTTAAACATGAAAAGGACGTTTTCGTCAGTAAGCTTTTCTGGTGTAGCACCTTCTTCTGCGTACTTAATTAATAACTGCTCGTCAAAACCGATTACGTTGTAATCACCGCCATTTGTTACTGCAGCTTGACCTCCATTACGCTGAACCGCTTCACCACGATAGCGAAGTATATGGTTCCAAATTGCTTCAAGACCATTTTGTGGAATTGGGAACGGAATACCGAGAACAGCCCCTTTAATTCCGTTACCGCCGTCTAATAGCTCAGCGCTAGTTGCATTTACCTTAGTTGCATCGTAGATAAACTGTGGATTAGACGCAGAACGACGCGTTGGGTAAACCGGCATTCGAAAGGTTTCAGGGTAAGCTTCGAAAAGCTTTTTCTGACCTTCAGATAGAAAGTCCGCGTATTCTTTGTAGTTTTGTGCCGTGATTTCAAATAGCACTTTATCTTCAGGGTACGGGTCTGGATGGTGATCACCCACTGTGTAGCCCGCTGGTGCTGAAGTAATACCGCCAGTCCACGCTGGGATACTGCCGTCAGCATTACCCGCTTTTTCTGCGCCAAGCGGCGTAAGTTCGTTACCTAATTTGTTTGCGTCTGCTTCAGACACTTTAGCCATAGCGCTTGCACCAGATAAAGCCAGTGACAAGGCAGCTGCAATAATTCCTACTTTTCTAATCATAAAAACCACTCTTAGATTGCGTATTTGATGTTAAATGAAATGAAGTCTCTGTCAGATAGCGCATTAGTTGTACCAATGCCGCCCCAGAACGCACTGTAAGACGCCGTTGCAGACCATTTACTTAAATAGTCGAACGTGAAAGAAAGTGCAGCAGACTTAACATCTTCTGTGAAAAGGAATAATGGATCTGGCGTAGTACCCTCAACGTCATGAGAGAAAGTACCGCGAACGCGAAGGTTCATACCAGCAAATATTGAGTTGTAATCAGCAACCGCCAATAAGCGATAGCCCCACGCGTCGTCTGTCGCAAATGGGTTAGTTTCAGGGCCGTCTGAAAGACCTTGATGTAAGCCTTCACGTGAGTTTCCGTTAATTGGTTCAAGTGACGGTGTGCGAGCAGTACCCGGTGCGTTCAAACGAATTACGTCTGGGTCTGGCATATCAACAACGTTTACATAACCTACTTCGCCTAATAGTACGAAGTTGTCAGAGCCAAATTTAGGTCCGAATACATGTGAGGCTGTAAATTGCATCTGCCACGTATCGGAAAATAAAAAGCCTTCTGCTGTCTCGCCAGGGCCTACCGCTCTACCAATGTTGTTTAGCTGTGAAATGCCTCCAAAATCAGGACGTATCCCAGCATTCGCAAGCTGCTCTGGCATACCCATGTAAAGTAGTTCAACATCATCGATTTGAAGCGGCTCATCCACGCGGTAAGCAAATTCACCCGCAAGAGCCGTAGTACCGATATTAGTGTTAAAGCTCATACCATAAAGTTTGATATCTTCTGGGTAGAAGAACTCTGACTGTGTAAATGCACCCAGTTCAGTGATGTTGTCGCGAGTAACGGTATTAGACGCTAGGAACGCGAGATCTGCGCCAATACCTTCAGCAGTAAAGTCTGATGTCTTACCTGAAATAAGCGGGCGTTGGCTGTGGTAATTGATGTGATAGAAACTAAACTCTGTTTCATTCAAATTCTCAGCAAACCACGTCAAGCGTAAACCGTATTGACCCTGATCGTCGGCGTCGTTGTGCGCTTCGTCAGAAAAACCGCGGATAGCCACTTTGGTTGGATAAGCAAGGTAGGCTTGCGAAATGTCCTCTGGATTAGCGCCAGAGCGAAGTAAATCACCGTATCCGTTTAACGCAGTGAGAAGGTGATCTAAGTCGATGTCTGGGTTACCACTGAAACCAAGCTGGACGTTTTGGCGTTGACCGCCCTCACCTGCAAAGTCATTGCCCGCGAAGTAGCTGCCAGAAACAGGAAGCCAGCTGCGCTCCCATTCGTACTGGTAGTAACCAGAAATACTCACTGTGTCAGTCAAACCTAAAGACGCGTACACCATCCCTACTGGAAGGAATACTTCTTTAAGTTCTGCACCTGGAGCACGAGCTCGTGTTACATCAACAGGGTTCGTTGTATTAATACCGTGCTGGATGAATGTACTTTCACCCCAACTGATTACCTGACGGCCTACACGAAGCGTAAGTGGTTTGTCGCCAATCCACCAATCGCCATAGAAGAAAGCGTCGTAAAGACGTACATCGGTACACAGTAGGTCTTCTGCTTCAGGATCTTGACATAAGTCGTATTGGTTACCCGTTATTGGGTTAGAGTATGGACGGTCGCCGTCCATTTGCTCAAAGTCGTAGAACCAGAAACCACGGGCAAAGAAACCATAGTCACCAAAATTGATATCTAATTCATGAGTACCTGAAATTTGCGTTGCAAACGCGTCACCAGGATCGTGTGCAAGGTTACCAAGGTCACCATTGGTGGAATAACCGCCATCTGCTAAACCCCACACGTCGCCACTTGGGTATAAAGGGTTGAAAGCTGCGTGATAACCGCTCCAGTCGAATTGAGGATGGTTACTGTTACCTATAAGGTCGTAATCTCTTGCCTCTGTTCGAATACTTGTAGCTAATGTAAATGTTGAATCTAAAGAAATACTTACATCACCCACTTGCCAATTCGCAGCGTGTGCTGGTACTGCAGCAGCACCTAGCAGTGAGAGAACTCCCGCTGCTACCGGTGATATCTTAAAAGCGCTAGGCCCGTTTTTCATATTTTTATACTCCCAAGTCGATGTGACTTAATACGTGACATCATGACCAACCATAACGATTAACAAAATCATTACATCATTTTGCCATAACCGCAAGAACTAATCCTACCAGTTAACAAAATTTACAACATTAGTCGTATCAAATAGTTATTGCTTTATTGTGAGTATAAAAGGCATTTATAAACTTGCAGGAAAAATGTACAGAAATATTGCGAAACTGTTGCGTTAAGTATTTTGGAACGCTCAATGACAAAAGAAAACGCATAAGTGTTACGTATGGGAGTAGTGAAAACTCGTATACAAGAGAGTAATTCGTCGCGTACAAAAAAGCCTCTATGCGAGCCTTTCGAAGGATTTTATTTTTTTGTTGGCATCAATAATCATCCTAAAACGACCTTTAATACCATCAGACGTAACAAATTGCCTGAGCCGGTTGGTCGGTACTTGGACGCTTAGGCCTGATTCACTGATCATGACCACATCTGGCATAGATGGAACATAAAGCACCTCACATTGCTTGTAAGGTGCATTTATTGAAAAGTAAAAAACCGAGTCAGTTTGGCTAATGCTTGTCATAAGCAAGGCTTTTACTTACTTTCTCAAACAAATCTTTACTTAAGCCTTTGTGATTAAGCAAACGGCCAAGCTGTTGCTTCATATGAACCTGATGCTCGCTTGCAAAGCCCTGCCATTGCGTCAATGGCGTTACAATACGGGCGGCAACCTGTGGGTTGACCGCATCGAGCTTAAGTAAGTAGTCGGTTACAAATTTATATCCACTGCCATCGAGTGCATGAAACCTTTCACTGTTATAGAAAGCGAAGCTACCAATAACAGAACGAACACGGTTCGGGTTACTCATTGCGAACTGAGGGTGCTCACATAACATTGTGATAGTCGCAAAGATATCGTCTCGATTTTGCGTAGCGTGGAGTGCGAACCATTTGTCCAAAACAAGCGGGTCATGATTCCACGATTGCTCAAACTGAGCCATCAAACTGTCGAAAGTGGTGGCGCTACAGTGTTGTGCGCTTCTCAACGCGCCTAGCGTATCTGTCATATTATCAGCGGTTTCAAACTGAGAAACCACAATATGCTCGTGTTGGGGTAACCGCGCTAAGTGTGCAAGCACGACATTTTTGCAGCGACGTTGATTCACCGCTTCTTGCGTGTAGCAATACGGGCTTTTCTCGATATTTTCGAAGACGTGTTTTAGCTCTTTTTCGAGTGCGCGAGCAAACTGGTCGCAAAACGCTTTTCGCGCTTTCGAAAGTGCGGAAACGTTTATGTTGCTTCGGCTTTGACACAGAGTCTCAAACGAAGGTATGACTAAACATTCACTCAGCAATTCAAGGTTGTTCTGCTCTTGGGCAATAGCTTGCTTGATACCGTTCCAGATTTCATTGCTGATACCAGACCCCGGCGATTCCTCTAATTGCTTCACACAGCGGTCATACAACGTTTGCATTGCATCCCAACGATTAAATGGATCCTTCGCATGCTTAAATATAGTGAGTAAAGACTCTGTCCCCAATGGGTTTTCTACTTTCGCTGGCGCTGAGAAGTTACCCAATACTACAGGTGTTAAATTAGTAGTTTTGGCTTTTACAGTGAAACGCATAGAATCATCTTTTAAGATGACCATGCCGTTTTGAATTAACGACTCGTTATCTGTATAGCTTTTCCCCTCATCATCAATAATCTCGATATTTACAGGAATATATAGAGGAAGCTTTTCTTTCTGATCGGAGGTTGCAGGTGTGTGCTGTGACAATGTAAAGCTATGCTTAACAATGCCATCATCATCGACCTCAGTGCTGTGTGCGACAGAAATCACTGGCGTACCGGATTGACTATACCAGCGGGTAAACTGGGTTAAATCTAAATCAGTAGCAGACTGCATTGCTGAAATGAAGTCATCACAGGTGACAGCCTGACCGTCGTGTCTTCTAAAGTACTCGTCCATACCACGTCTGAAGCCGTCAGGCCCCAATAATGTGTGGAACATGCGAATAACTTCAGCGCCTTTGTCATAAACCGTCACCGTGTAGAAGTTGTTCATTTCAATGACTTCTTCCGGACGAATTGGATGACTCATTGCACTCGCATCTTCTGCAAACTGGTGTTCTCGCATAACACGAACGTGCTTTATACGATTACTTAACGCCGAAGTCATATCAGCGCTGAACTGTTGGTCTCTAAATACAGTAAGCCCCTCTTTCAGGCTTAGCTGGAACCAATCGCGACAAGTAACCCGGTTGCCAGTCCAGTTGTGGAAGTACTCGTGCGCGATAACCGACTCAACATTGAAAAAGTCATCGTCGGTGGCACTTTTTTGATCGGCTAATACAAACTTACTGTTAAATACATTTAAGCCCTTGTTTTCCATCGCTCCCATATTGAAGAAATCGACGGCAACAATCATGTAGATATCTAAGTCGTACTCTAACCCGAACACATCTTCGTCCCACTTCATCGCCCGTTTGAGAGATTCTAATGCGAAAATGCCTTGAGACTTTTTGCCTTTATCAACATAAAGTTCTAGCGCAACCTCTTTACCGCTAGTGGTGGTGTAGCTATCGGTAAGTAAATCGAAGTCACCGGCAACTAGAGCAAAAAGGTAGCAAGGTTTTGGATGTGGATCGTGCCATTTAACAAAATGCGTATTTTCGTCAACTTCGCCCTTGTCCACTGGGTTGCCATTGGCCAAAAGCATCGGTACTGATTTGTCGGCAACTACCGTCACTGTGTAGACCGACAAAACATCCGGGCGGTCCATGAAGTACGTAATGCGACGAAACCCTTCCGCTTCACACTGCGTACAATAGGCACCACCTGATAAATACAAGCCTTCCAGCGCTTTGTTGTGCTCAGGGGCAATGGTATTGGTAATTTCTAAGACGAACTCATCAAGTTCAGTAACCACGCTTAAAGCGCTATCTGTTAACGTGTATTCATTATCAGATAGATGAGTACCGTTAATAGAAATAGAATCTAGCGATAAATTATCGCCATCAAGTACTAAAGGACTATCGTGCGCGCCATTACGAGTGACGGACAACGTGCTGATAACTTTGGTTTGCGTTGGGTGTAGCGTTATATGTAGGTCAACTGTCGCTATTGAAAAAGCGGGCGGCTGGTAATCCGCCCGGCGTTTAGCTTGAACTGACATAGATCCTCCTGGAAGAAAGCCTACGTGGGTTTAATTGGAACTCTGTGTTAAACCGTATCTTTGCTGTTTACTTCAACATGTGGTGGCGTAATACGTAAAATCTTAATACCTAAATACGCATAAATAACAGCAAGGATCGGGTTGATTACGTTGAAGAATGCATAGAACACGTAATCAAATGGATTGACTAATAAAACACTGTGCATGTAAGCACCACAGGTGTTCCAAGGAATAAGTGGAGACGTAAGTGTGCCGCCGTCTTCAAGGCTTCGAGAAAGATTCAATTGGTCTAAACCGCGCTTTTTGAATTCTTCTTTGTACATACGGCCTGGCATCACGATTGAAATATACTGATCTGCAGTAACAAGGTTGGTACCAAAACAAGTAAGAATGGTTCTGCTCACCATATCCCCTGCGGATTTTGCACCAATTAATATGGCAGAAACTGCACGCTTTAATAGGCCAACACGCTCTAATACAGCACCAAACGACATTGCACAGATGATCAACCAAATGGTATTTAACATAGAAGACATGCCACCACGAGAAAGTAAGCTATTTAAGTTCTCGTCAGGTGTTGAGAAGCTTACGCCATCGAATAGCGCAGTCCAAACTACCTTCAACGCGCCTACATTCACCGAGTCGTCACCACTTGCCATAGAAGTAACCACATCCCACTGGAAAATTACTGCCCAAACGCCACCTAACAAAGCGCCGATAAAAACAGCTGGAAACGCAGGCATCTTTTTAATCGCTAAGGTGAGCAAAACGACAAGGGGAATTAACAAATGCCAACCTAAGTCAAAAGACTCATTTAACAAAAGTTGCATCTGCTCAATGCGTTCTGCTTTGGCTTCACCCACTTCACTAAAGCCCAGTACCGTAAATAGAATAAGCGCAATAACAAAGCTCGGAATCGTCGTCCAAAGCATGTAACGGATGTGCTCAAATAAATCCGTGCCCGCAACGGCAGGCGCTAAGTTTGTTGTTTCAGATAAGGGCGAAATTTTATCGCCAAAGTACGCACCTGAAACGACTGCGCCGGCTGTTATGGCTGCTGACATTTCCATACCTGCAGAAACCCCCATTAGTGCAACACCCACAGTTGCCGCGGTAGTCCAAGAACTACCTATACTCATTGCAACAACCGCACAAATCAGACAAGCGGCAGCATAGAAAAACGAGGGGTTAAGCAACTCTAAACCGAAATAGATAAGCGTAGGCACGGTTCCAGCTAGCATCCATGTGCCAATAAGAGAACCTACCGCTAACAGAATTAAGCAGGCACCTAAAGACATTGAGATACCGTCTACAATGCCCTTTTCTATTGTTTTCCAGCTGTACCCATTTTTCATTCCAATGATAGCAGCTAAGCCCATCGCTAAAAGAAGTGCAATTTGGTTTGGACCGTAAGAAGAGTTATCGGCAAACAAATAAACTGCGCTTCCCATCATTATGACTAACGCAAGAATAGGAAGCATTGCATCGAGAAGTGACGGCGTTTTTATTTCATTATTCGTCATTGTCGTTTTTTAAAACCTTATTATTGTATTTGTAACGCGTTAAGCGTGCTGTCCACTTTATACCAGAATGCTTTAGAAAACTGAGCGGTAGAACATAAGCGCAATGATAACGGGACACACAAAGCGTACGTACCAAGGCCAAATCTTCCAGAAAACGCTGTGTTCAGCAAACTGATCACCTTGTTTAAGTTCATCGAGTATTGCATCTCTGCGCCACACCCAACCTGCGAAAATACACAAGGCGAGTCCTAGTAACGGTTGGCTATACTCGGTAGTTAACGCGATAACAAAGCCGAACAAGGTTTCAAAATTTAAAATGATGATGCAGCTTAATACAAAGATGACCGATGCCATCAATAACACGGCCTTTTTACGTTGAAGACCTTTACTTTCAACCATAAACGCAACGGGAACTTCCAACATTGAAATTGAAGACGTGACGGCAGCAATCGCCATAAGCGCGAAAAAGGTAAAGGCAACGAAAAGACCAACGCTACCAATGGTATCAAACAGTGCTGGTAGTACTTTGAAAATCAGCGTGTCACCTTGGATTAACGCGCCTTCCGGTGTGAAGATTTCAACGCCATTGTTTAATGCAACGTACATGGCCGGGATAATAAGCATACCCGCGATAACCGCAACACCGATATCGACAAGCGCTACCGACGCGCCAATGCTAGGTAGATTTTCATTTTTACTTAGGTATGAACCATAAACCAGCATGGTACCTACACCTAGCGACATTGAGAAAAAGGCTTGTCCCATGGCGTTAATTAATAAGTCTGGGTCTAGAACGCGAGAGAAGTCAGGTACTAAATATGCTGACCAACCTTCTACGGCACCAGGCTGTAGGCTCACATAAACAATCAATGCAAGAATGAGAATAACCAATGTAGGCATCAAACGCACTGACCACTTCTCAATGCCGGACTTTACACCTCCGACAACGATAAATGCAGTTAAACCCATGAATAAGAAGCAGAAAATAATGTTACGCGTAACTGATGAAGTGAGTAACCAGTCGCTAGCGCTCGTAAATCCCACCATGCTAACGGCTGCATCGGCGAAATAAACCAGCATCCATCCGCCTACAATAGCGTAGAATGCAAGGATAAGTGACACGGTAACACAGCCCCAAATGCCCGTTAGCCTTCCGACGAAATTGCCCGATATTTTACCTAAAGCGTCAACCATATTTGAACGTGAACTACGTCCGATTATAAGTTCTGCCATAAGTACGGGATAAGCGAGTACAAAGGCCAGCAGTAAGTATACGAGAACAAATGCTGCGCCACCGTTACTTGCTACCTTTGTAGGAAAGCCCCAAATATTACCTAGTCCTACTGCCGAGCCTGCCGCTGCTAGCACGAACCCTATTCGAGAGGAAAATTCGCCTCTGATAGCCATGTTATTTCCCTTTATTATTGTTTTAATAATTTATAGACACAAAAAAAGGGCTGGCCCTAGACCAGCCCTTTTTTCTAATCACTTAATTTCTTGTGATAGCGTAACGGCCTGTTTCGATCATATCGAAAGTAATATTGGCTGCCTCGTCCAAGAATGGATCTAATTCTTCCATATCTTCAGGTAGGTCGTCCAATGTTGTGACAGTTTCCATTCCCAATCGCTGTAAACGTTCGTTAGCACGAGCAAGCGACTTCTCTTCCGCCTCTTTCTTCTCGCCTTCACGTACAGATTTAACTAATGAGATGAAGTTCTTGTCTTTATTTTCCTTATATTCCTTTATGTCGTCTTGGATATAAGAAAACTCAGGATCTTGTAGAATACGTTTGTTGTGCTTCGCTGTTAAAACATCAAGCGCAGCAGTGCCGTCTGCAAACGTTGTATAGTTTGCGCGATTGATACTGTCCCATGGCAACGCATTTTCCGCTTGGCTTTCTCCCCATTCAGCTGGTTCAACCGCCGATGGATAAAGAATGTCAGGAATAACGCCTTTATGCTGTGTGCTGCCGCCGTCAATGCGATAGAACTTGGCGATAGTAAACTGAACACTACCTAATGGGTTGTCGTAAAGGTCATAAATTTTACCTAAACCGCGATGCTGCTGCACTGTCCCTTTCCCGAAGGTTTGTTCACCTACGATGAGAGCACGGTTGTAGTCTTGCATCGCTGCCGCAAAAATCTCTGAAGCAGACGCGCTATATCTGTCAACTAATACGGTTAACGGGCCATCATAAGCCACTTCGCCATCTGTATCACGGTTAACGCTAACTTTGCTTTGACCGTATCGAATTTGAACCACCGGGCCTTTTTCGATAAATAGGCCAGTAAGTAACGTTGCTTCTGTTAGAGAGCCACCGCCATTACCACGCAAGTCTACGATAACGCCTTTAACGTTTTGCGCTTTCAAGCTTTCTATTTCTTTAGCAACATCCATACTAAGGTTGTTGTAAAAACTTGGAATGGTGATTACACCTAGAGGCTCACCCGCGTGAGGGCCAGTCTCTGGCACATATACTTCCGATTTGGCTGCGCGATCTTCTAACTTAATTTTATCGCGAGTAAGGCTAACTACCGACGTGGTTTTCGCGTCCGTGGCTCCTTTTTCAACCTGTAGACGAACAGTACTTCCTTTCGGGCCTTTAATTAACTCAACCACTTCGTCCAATCGCCAACCAATCACATCAACAAACTCTTCGTCGTCTTGTGCTACGCCAACAATTTTATCTTCTGGTTTTATTGCGCCAGACTCATCTGCAGGACCGCCAGGTACTACGCTTTTGATTACCGTGTAATCATCTTCGCTTTGCAAAACCGCACCAATACCTTCGAACGACAAGTTCATGTCCATTTGGAAACGTTCAGCGTTACGCGGAGATAAGTAACTGGTGTGAGCTTCAATTGTACGTGCGAATGCATTCATTGCAGTTTGAAAAACGTCTTCGCTCTTTGCTTGCTTAGTGCGCTTAATCGCTCGCGTATAGCGTTTGGTAAGAAGCTCCTTCGCCTCTTCCCACGTTTTGTCTGCAAGTATTAGATTTAACGCGTCGTATTTAACGCGTTGACGCCAAATTTCATCCAGCTCAGCTTTATTAGCTGGCCATTCAGCATCTTCTCTGTCGTAAAAGAACTTATCGCCTTCTTTTTCAAAGTCGAACGGGCCTTTTTCTAACAGTGCAAGTGCAAATTCATAACGCTCAATGCGTCGTTTTGCGCTTACGTTATACATATCATAGGCAACAGAGAGGTTGCCTTTACTCAGCGCATCATCAAACAATGTGCGGTATTTCTCAAAACCCACAACATCAGACAGCAATAACACTTGTTTATTGTGATCTAATGAATCGATGAAGCGCTGGTAAACTCTAGCTGAGAGTGCATCATCCAACGAAATTTCCTTGTAGTGCGCCCTGGTAAAGAGTGCGCTTACTCGCTTAGCTGCAACACTGTGTTGAGATTCCTGTTGTAAAATGGGAAGCTCGTCTACCTCTGGTGTTGACGTAACTGCGCCTGCTCCTACCCCAACGGTAAGAAAAGCACTGGCGATGGAAATTCGAAGGATGTCTCTCATATTTTACGACCTCTTGGAGCGTGCCAAACGTAAAGCGTCTGCGTTTACTTTAACTACCATGCCTGAGTCTAATTGAACGTGAATGCCATCTTTAGCTACTTCGGTAATTACTGCAGGCATAGGTGCTTTACCTAATTTAACGGTAACTTGCGTACCTTGCTGTAAATCGCTATCTGTCAATTTCGCAGGTGGTGTATTGTTTGGTCTGTTATTTTTCGGTTTAGTTCCGCGCTTAGTATCAGCATGGTCCGAATTTGCAGATTTTTCACCTTTTGGACGATTAAATTGACGTTTATCTTTTCGCTTAGGCTGCTGAGCTAGCTTAGCTTTGCGCTTTTCAGCTGCTTTTGCTTTGCTTTCTTCTAACTGCTGCTGCGCGTGATCAGCGTGTTCTTTTTCAATTGCATCGCCTTCAACGCCGTCTAAATCTACACGGTTTGCACCTTCTTTGATGCTATGAAGATAGCGCCAGCTGTTGGTGTAATGTCGTAGTGTAGAACGAAGTAAGGTTTTGCTAACGCGTTCCTCTTCTTCTAAACGTGTGGCAAGATCTTGAAAAATACCGATCTTAAGTGGGCGGGCCTCGCCTTCAATGCTAAAGCATTTCGGAAAGGTCTCTGCAAGGAAAGCTATCACTTCCTTACTGTTGGTAAACTTCTCTGGTGATTCCATTAACTTTCTAAATTATTCAGGAGATTTCATCGTTACTTGCATCATCCCAAGTTGCCAGCGTGTGGTCAACCCAATCAAGCAATTCGTCGTCATCTATTTCTAATAAATGCTTATCTTGTTGCCAAGATTCCCATGCGTAGTGCAAAATTTGCTCTAAACGCTGTGTTTCAATATCTTCTTCTGCATTGTCGTACACCGCATGTAAGATAAAGTTTAAACGTTCAGATGCCTCATCTGGGTCATCATGAAAGTCTTCCATATCCTCATACGTGGATAAAACAACGTGAATATCAACACTGGATTTCATAATTATTTCTGCGAATCCATAAGAATTTGAGCAATTTCAACGAGCCCTTTTTCGTCTTCTTCGGTAAAGCGTTCAAAAACAGGGCTGTCGATATCAAGTACGCCAACCAGCACATCGTTTAGCACTAGTGGAACAACAATCTCAGAGTTTGACGCAGCATCGCAGGCAATGTGTCCTTCGAACTGATGAACGTCTGCTATACGCTGAACAGTTCTGGTACTTGCACTCGTTCCGCAAACGCCTTTTCCAAGTGGAATGCGAATACATGCTGGTTGCCCCTGAAATGGACCGAGTACCAACTGCTCTTCTTTATAAAGGTAAAAACCTGCCCAATTCACCTCTTCGAGGCTATTGAAAAGCAGCGCACTTATATTTGCCATGTTAGCGATAAGATCGTGCTCGCCAGAAACCAAGCTCTTTGCTTGGTTTATTAACTGACCGTACTGTTGTTCTTTCAAACGAATTTCCTGCTATTGAACAATGTTAAAAGACACATTAACACGCGCTTCTATGCGCTCTTGGCCAGGTAAAGACATAGACATGTCTTTGGCAAAAGCTTCGGCGCGCATTACTGGAATCGGCATATTGCCACCAGATTCTGAGATTGCAACAACTTCACCTACTTCAATCTCTAATTCTTTTGCTAATAACTGTGCACGTTGCTTTGCGTCTTTTACCGCAGAAATAAGTGCTTTTTGATAGGCATCGCCTTCACCAATTGAAATAAAGTTGAATTGTTGTATGCGATCAACACCTCGTTTAAGCACGCCATCTAATACTTTGTCATAAGTTTCAAGGTCAGTAGATGTGACGGTGATATCTCGTGACAACGTGAAACCTTCTTGCTGACGGCCTTGAGGCGTATTGATATAGCGAGGTTGTAAGCGTACTTGCATACTCTGAATGTGCTTTTCATTTATGCCTTGATTAAGCAAGAACTTAACAATAGAGCGCAGGTCCGAATCAAGCTGAGTGTTCAGTTTACCTACTGTATTACCTTCTTCTTCAACAACGAGTGTGACTGAATATGCGTTTGGTGTCACTTCTACCGCTCCTACGCCTTGCACATTTATCACCGCTTCTTGTGCGGCCTGTGCAGAAACCATAGGTGCAGATAAGGCAATAAATGATGATGCTAACAATGCTTTTTTAACTACACTTTTAGCTGTCGAATAAGTATTGGTACGCGTGATCATTTTCATAGAGATTCCTTTTTTATGGTGCCTTTTAATTACGTTACCGAAAGGATAAATGTTTAAAACTGAATAGTTTATGAATATACGCAACAAAAGAAATCTTAGCACTGAACTGAAAATAGAAGAGATATAACTTCGCCGAGATGTGCTTTTTATGAGGCAAGACCCAAAAATGGATAAACAATACCAGTCAACTTGATGTTGAACCACTATACCTGCGGTAGCGCGCCGCGATTACGAACATTTTAAATCTCGCTGAGTGGGTAATGATCTATGCGGACTGGTATCAAAGCGCGATGTAAAATTGGTTTTATATGCTAAATGGTTAAAAGCCAACCGTTCAGCTAAGCATCTCGCTGAACGTGTTGACTGAAAAGATTAAAAGGCTCTAGGCTTTTTACTTAAGCACAGTGCGCAACGCTGCAAGGCAGTGATCGATATTACGGGGTTTACATGCGTATCCCATAAGACCGATTCGCCATACTTTACCGGCATGCTCGCCTAAACCGGCGCCTATTTCTAAATTGAAATCTTCAAGCAATTGCTTGCGAACGGCAGCATCGTCTACGCCGTCTGGAATTTTAACTACATTTAATTGAGGCAAACGATAAGCACTGTCGACCGTTAGCTCTAACCCAAGTTCACTTAGACCCTGCGCAAGTTTTTCATGACCCAATGCATGACGCTGCCATGCATTTTCTAAGCCTTCTTCCTTTAAAATCAGAAGTGCTTCGTACATAGCGTACATACTGTTGACAGGTGCGGTATGATGGTAGGCACGCTTGGCGCCCTGCCCCCAATAACCAACAATTAAGTTCATATCTAGAAACCAGCTTTGCACTTTCGTTTTTCGGTTTTGAATAACGTTAACTGCTCTTTCACTAAATGAAACAGGAGAGATACCCGGCACGCAACTCAAGCACTTCTGTGAACCTGAATAAATAGCGTCAATGCTCCAACCGTCAACATCTAACTCGATACCTCCAAGAGAGGTAACTGCATCAACAATGCTAAGACAATCATACTTTTTAGCCAGTTCACAAAGCGCTTTGGCTTCATTGCGTACGCCCGTAGATGTTTCGGCGTGCACAAAAGCAAGGATCTTAATATCCGGATTGGCTTTAAGTGTGTCTTCTACCACATTAAGGTCAGTTTGCTCGCCCCATGTATTGTTGACGGTAATAGCCTCACCACCACAACGCTCTACGTTTTCGACCATTCGATTGCCAAATACGCCGTTAATACACACGAGTACCTTATCGCCTGGTTCTACAAGATTAACAAAACATGCCTCCATTCCTGCTGAGCCCGGAGCAGAAATAGGCATAGTAAGTGCGTTCTCCGTTTTAAACGCATACTGTAAAAGCTGCTTGGTTTGGTCCATTAACACAATGAATAATGGATCGAGATGACCCAGGGTGGGTCTCGCCATGGCGTTTAGAATTCTGGGGTTAACATCGGATGGTCCTGGACCCATCAAAGTCCGTTCAGGGGGAATAAAAGTAGAAAATGATTGCATAATCCATCCTCGTATTAATGTAAGAGTCTGTTTTTAGAGTCAGTATCACGCATAGTTAGCATGAACGTTGACGTCATACTACAAGGATAATGGCATGGTACAACTGTCTGTTTTCAACATAACTTTCATGAATGGAAGTATGTCTATTTATTTAACAAGAGTATACATTAACCACGCTTCATCACGTGGATAAAATGCGTGCGACATGTGGATATAAACTGTATATCTTTTTACTTAAAAAACATCACATCCGACCAGTATGTAGTCCATTGATTACTAACGTATAAGTTCTACAATTTGATTGACGTTGAGAGTGTAAGATAAAATTCACGCAAAAATCGTTTATAATTTAAACAAATGTATTCTATACTCATTGTCCGTTTAAAAGATTTTATTTAAACTCTCCCGTGTAAAAGTTAGCGCACGGCTCAGCAATGAGCCATTCCCCTAGGCCCGGAACGTTTGTTCTGGGCATTTTTTATGGGGATTCAAAATATCGCGAACAGCCTAGTCTTAAATTTCAGCTATCAACTGGCTGTAATGATGACTTATATGTTTTGGCGTTATCTACGTAATGTTCTGCGGACGCTTTTAGTTTGGGTTCGATCTTCTCATCAAATGTTCTAATGACTTTACCAGGCGCTCCAACTACTAAACTGTAATCTGGAATTTCCATGTTTTCCGTTATCAATGCGTTAGCGCCAATGATGCAGTGCTTTCCAATTTTTGCACCGTTTAATACGACAGCGTTAATTCCTATCAAGGAATAATCACCAATCTCGCAGCCGTGAAGCATGACTTTATGTCCTACAGTTACCCCTTCACCTAGCACTAAAGGAATACCTGCATCGGTGTGTAATACGCTGCCATCTTGGATATTCGTATTTTCACCAACGGTTATCTTGTCCATATCGCCGCGTATAACCGCATTGAACCAAACGCTTGAACCCACTTTGAGTTCAACATTACCAATAACGTGTGCGCCTGGCGCTATAAACGTACTTTCATCAACCAGCGGTGATGTAGAACCTAATTTGTAGCGCATTACCCTCTCCCTATTCGTCTACTTTTCTCATTAACCCTTCTTGCATGGTTGACGCGACAAGTTCACCATTTTGGTTAAATATTTGTCCGCGTACCAACCCTCTAGAGCCTCCGCTAAAAGGACTCTCCATTGCATACAATAACCATTCGTTCATATTAATTTGGCGGTGGAACCACATAGCATGGTCTATCGTTGCGATTCGAAGTGATTTATCGGTTACCGCAACACCGTGTGGTTGAAGCGACGTGCTGAGAAAATGATAATCTGACGCGTAAGCAAGCGCAGCTTGATGAACAGTCAGTGATGCATTCATTGTGTCTCTTGCTTTTAACCAGATATAACGCGTCGGTTCGCGTTTCGCTGACTGGTAAGAGTTAGCTGCATCTACCGTGCGGATATCTACAGGTTTATGATAGCTCAACGCTTCTTGCATGGGCCGTGCAATTTTATTGAAGTTAGCTTCATAGAATTCAATGTCAGACTGCACATCTTCCGGCGCAGGCACATCTGGCATTGTTGGGTTTTGATGCTCCATGCCATCTTGAGGAACCTGAAAAGACGCTGTCATGTAGAAAATATTTCTACCATCCTGAATGGCTTTAACCCGTCTAGCAGAGAAACTTCTGCCGTCTCGCACTACTTCAACATCGTAAACTACAGGCTTTTTAGCATCGCCTGGTAGTAAAAAATAAGTGTGGAATGAGTGTGCGACTCTATCTGCCTCCACTGTTTCGTATGCAGCTGCTAACGCTTGCCCCAAAACTTGTCCACCAAACAAGGCGCGGAAGCCTAAATCCCAGCTTTGACCTCGATAGATGCCAGCTTCCACTGTTTCGAGTTCAAAAAGTGACGATAGTTTAATCTCAGACATGTTGTACTTTCTCTTCAATTACTGCTTTTGGGTTTCGTGGGTAGTACTTTTCAGGCAATTTTGCTTTATGCTCGAAAAAGCGCGTATCTTTATAGGGTAACTTCATAAACCCTGAAATGCCTAGCCCTTTTATTTTGGGAATTTGCTGAACGAGTTGCGCTAATAATGCGTGGAAGCGCTCTTCTTGGCTGTGATCAAGCAACGTGTAATAGTTGTGAATTTTCAAATGCCGCGGTAATGCTTCAAATATAATACAACCAGTGTGATGTATTGTATTAAGTTGAACGATGGTATCGATAATCTCCTGAGGCAGCTTTAATAGTTCATCTGGATCATCGCCATCTTCGAAATATGAGTGAGTACGGCTTTCATCCTTTTGTGCAGAAACCCGTGATAGTTCGTAGGGAATAAACATACCGCCAGCAGGTTTAAAGTCTTCATCTTCACTTTCGCGTTCAATGTGCAGCGTGTTTTTGGCGTTGAACATACAACATTTGAACACCGCGGGCTTGTGAATAGCCCTTGCTAAATTAATGACATTATTCACTGCTAAATCAAACGCTGCTTTCATTGATTCATCATATAAGTTCAAGCTTGAATCGACATATATACCTTCTGGCTCCCAGCGCACAGCCATACCGCCAACTACAGGGTAACGGCCTAGTCTGCTTATTGCAGAAATAAATGCTTTTTCGGTATCCCCCATGCCCTGTAAATAGTTTTTGTAGTAGCGGTCAAATTGCGCATCGTCTATATAACGAAGTTCCTCTACGTCTTTTTCATCTAATGAGTCAGACAGTCTAGCCTGTTGGCGTAGGTAAGATTTTCGAGAGCTGTAAACAACGGTTTCAATATCAGCACGGTTCTGAGCGTGGGCCAGCCACGTAGGTATTAGCGGAGTGTACTGAGGTGGCTTGTCTTGTGTGAAAACCATATTCTTCAAAACGTGGAGATGATTAAACAGGTAATCTCCGCCCTGCCTTCTCTTTTCTGGATCTTCACTGAGCATGTGCTCAAGGATATTAGCAAGCATTTTTGGAAGACCAAGGGATGACGGCGTGATAACTTTACTGCCATAACGGCAAGACTGTCCTGAAGCCAAAGCATACAGGGTACTCGCCAGGCCTTGTTCATCAAAGCGTGGGCTGGAAAGTGCGCCATTAAGCTGCTCCTCGCCAATAAAATATACATCGCCAAGTCGAGCATTAGTTTGATGCAGTTCACCCGACATTAAATCCATTACATTGTTACCCACATATTGCCCAGTGATGTCAGTCTGTGCGAACACTGAAGAGCCCCAATCAATCAATCCAACCGATTCATTTTCGGCATCCCAAACCAGATTCGAGGGTTTTATATCTCCGTGAACAATGGGTTTAATTTCTCCATTTTCACTGTATTGGCGAAAACTGGATAAAAGTTCGCCGATCTGCACTGCAATTTTGACGATAATACGGGGCGAAAGCGGGCCTGTTTTCAAGCTGACTTTTTCTAGGTCTTCGCCAGGTGCGCGACCCATAACTAAGATGGATTGTTTACGTATTTGTTGATATTCAATAAACCGCGGCACAAACTCGTGATTAACGTGAGAAAGCATAAATGCTTCCTCTTCTAGTCTATCTTGCACATGCTGCGGCAACGTTATTCGCGAAAACTTAAATACCCGTGATTCACCGCTTGGCGCGTTCCCTGCAAACGCAAACCCAAAGGCTCCTTTTCCTAAAAGTTCGATGTCACTGTACCCCAACCCTTCTAACTGTGAGATACAAAGGTTTACCCAGTCTTTTAACTTTTTCGCATCCGCATGAGATAGCAGATATATCGACTGCTCATCGGGTATATAGAAATGTTTTAGGCCTTTGAGTTGCGACATGTTTTTTACTTCACGCTTTTAGTGACTTTTTGAAACAGATTAATCAGCAACAATACGCTTACCATTGTTAAACCGCACAGCAATCAATTATCTTCGTTTATCCAGGTAACATGCGCTGTAGCGTGATAGCCTGCTTCATTTTCACCTAGCATACCAACAACGCTTTCTAACGCGCTTTTTAAATTAGTATCTAGCTGCCAAGGCGGGTTCAAAACGAATACGCCCGAACCATACATTCCAGCATCTGGGGTATTTTCTGCCACTTGTATTTCTGCTTTAAAACAAGGTTTACCCATTGCTGCAAGCTTTTCACACATAGCTTCACTTGCACCACTTTTGGCGCCAGCTCTCTCTGACAATAGTGGATACCACACTACGATTTGTGCCTGCTGCCAGCGTTTAAATACCTGTTCCACACCCTTAACAAGGTCGCTATATTCATTCACTCGCTCATAAGGGGGGTCGATTAAAATAGCACCGCGATTGGGTTTAGGTGGCGTGAGTGCACGAAGCCCTTCGTACCCGTCACGTTTATGGACGTGGCTATTACGGGTGCGTAAACGGGATACGTTTTTGTCTAGTTTATCGAATTCCGCAGGATGAAGTTCCATTAGGTGTAAATTATCACCATCTCTTTTCGCTTTTGCGCTTATTGCCGGTGAGCCCGGATATTGTTGTTGTGCTAAGAACGGTTCACACAACGATAAATAGTCGGCCAACAAATTTGGCAAGTCCTGAACGCCTTTATCATCTATAAGCAAACGAGAAATACCTGTCTCGTATTCTTTATTTTTTGACGACATGGCGTCGGTTAGATCGTACGTGCCTGCGCCTGCGTGTGTGTCGAAAAGCGTGAAAGGTTTATCTTTTTTCTTTAATGCGTTGATAACGCCAATCCAACAAAGATGTTTGATGACATCAGCGTGGTTGCCCGCATGAAAGGCGTGTTGATAACTAAGCACAAAACCTCAGTAAAATTCTTGTTTGTTTATAGTGCGATATCATAACGCCATCGCGCTTTGAGGTATACAAAACAAAAAAAGGGCCAATAGTTTTTCTATTGGCCCTTTTAAAATATTGCTACTGCAAATCAAATTGCTTTGAATGATATCACTTAAGGTGCATCAACATTTTTTCTGGCTGAGTTAGGTAACTCATCCATAGATTATTGAATCGCACCATAGTCGCACCATCAATTATACGGTGATCGCCAGACCAGTTTACCGCCATGATATTTTGCGCGCTAACGTTACCTTCATCATCAAAACGCGGAAGTTTCTGCGTTTTACCGAGAGCAACAATGGCTGCTTCTGGCTTATTGATTACTGGCGTTGCGGTAATCCCACCTATAGCACCAATATTAGAGATACTAATCGTACCGCCTTTAAGGTGCTCGCCAGCCACTCGCCCTGCTCTGGCTTGCTCGATAATATCCTGCATCTGAACAGCGATATCTAAAAGCGAGAGGTCTTGTACGCGCTTAATATTCGGTACAAGCAAACCAATTTTAGAGTCTACTGCAAAACCAATATTGTGATCTGCGAAGTAGCTTATCTCAGTGGCGTCTTCGTTAAGCTGACTATTAACTACAGGGAACTCATTAAGTGCCAATGACATTGCTTTAACGAAAAACGGCATAAAGCTGAGTTTTACGTTCTTCGCTTCAAATTCAGGTTTAAGCAGCTTGCGTAGCGACATCAGGTTGTCCATTACCAACTCGTCACTGACTGTGAAGTGCGGGATAGTATAGACCGAAGCCGACATTTGCTTCGCCATAGCTGCCTGAATACCGCGTACTTTTTCTGTTCTAACGCTGCCTTTAAGCACAGTGCTTGTGCTATTTGAATCACCTTGTTCTGCGGTAGATGAGCTTGGCGCAGAAGATGACGTATTTTGAGACGACGTGTCAACATTCGAATGTTGTAGATTCAACACGTCAGACTTAAGGATCCGCCCCTTTTTACCCGAGCCTTCCACAGTAGAAAGGTCGATATTCTTTTCTCTTGCAACACGTCTTACCGCGGGGCTAGCCAACACTTTACCTTCTATAGCGATAGGTGGCTCGTATTCGCCGTCGCTGAATTTTGACGGAGCAACTTGCGTTGTTTGCTGACTTGAACCCTTTGTTTGCGTGTTCACCGAGCTTTGAGATGCAACGCTTGAAGTACTGTTGTTTGCCGATGGTGATTCGTCATTAGTACCGCTAGTAGTTGTAACTTCACCGGCAACTTCTAGTGCAAACAATGCACTATGCACTTTCGCTATATCGCCTTGCGCGTAATAAAGACGATGCACGATACCTGCGTTTTTAGCGGGGATCTCTACCACTGCCTTGTCGGTCATCACTTCTACAACGGCTTGATCTTCTTCAATTTCATCGCCTTCAGCCACGTTCCATTTCACAATTTCGCACTCGACAATACCTTCACCAATATCTGGCAAAATAAAGTCTTCGATGTGCTTGCCGTTTGAAGCGCCTGAAGAAGCACTGTCATTTGCTGTCGCTGTTTCAGACGCATTCTCTTTTACTTCCGCTTGCGCGTCTTCTTGTGTATCTGAGTTAGCGTTGGCATCATCTGGCGTCATAGCGAATAACGGTGCGTGCACTTTAGCAATATCGCCTACCGCGTAATGCAGTTTATTAACCACACCCGCATGCATTGCAGGAATTTGCACGGTAGCCTTGTCGGTCATTACTTCCGCGACAGGTTGATCTTCTTCTATATGCTCACCTTCAGAAACTAACCATTCCAGAAGTTCGCATTCAACTATACCTTCACCAATGTCCGGTAAGATAAATTCAATTGTCATTTCATCGTCCCCCGGCTTAGTAGTGAAGCGTACGTTTTATGGCTTCGTACGTCTTCGTTTCATCTGGCATATATTCTTTTTCGTGCGCCAAAGGATACGGCGTGTCTAAACCACACACTCTCGCAATAGGCGCTTCAAGATATAAGAAACAACGTTCCTGAATGCTCGCTGCGATTTCACTCGCAAAGCCACCTGTTAGCGGTGCTTCGTGGTTTATCAATAAACGACCTGTTTTCATTACAGATTGCATAACCGTTTCAACGTCCCACGGTAATATACTGCGCAAATCGATGATTTCACATGACACACCATCTTCAAGCGCCATTTCTGCGGCTTTTTGCAAAATTTCTATTTGCGCGCCCCACCCTAATAAGGTGATATCGCTACCTTCTTGAACAATATCTGCCTTACCTAATGGCAGTTCGTAATCTTCTTCAGGCACTTCCGATACTGAAGCGCGGTAAAGACGTTTAGGCTCCATAAACAATACAGGGTTTTTATCGCGAATTGACGCAAGCAACAGACCTTTCGCCTGATATGGGTCACGAGGGATAACAATCTTTAACCCTGGGCAGTGAGCGAAGAATGCCTCTGGTGATTGACTGTGGTAGTGGCCGCCAGCGATACCGCCACCATAAGGTGTACGAATTGTTAGCGTACCAACATCGAACTGACCGCCTGAACGGTAGCGCCATTTAGCCGTCTCGTTCACAATTTGATCGAACGCAGGGAAAATGTAATCACCAAATTGAATTTCAGCAACAGGTACAGAGCCTTGTGAGGCCAAGCCGTTCGCGAAGCCTATAATGCCTTGTTCAGTAAGCGGCGTGTTAAAGCAACGCGCCTTACCAAATTTTTCTTGAAGGTGACTGGTTGCACGGAACACGCCACCAAAATGGCCCACGTCTTCACCAAAGACCATTACTTTTTCATCTTCGGTCATGGCTGTGATGAGTGCATTATTAATTGCTTGAAGTAGATTCATCTTAGCCATTATTTTACTCTCCCTGCTGTTTTAGGGTACATCTTAGGGTACTTCTTAATATGCGCTTTCAATTCACTGAGTTGTTCTTTTAAGTGCCAAGGTGCTGTGTCGTATACATCTTCGACAATGTCTTCAATGGCACATACGTCAGTCTTTTCACAACTCTTCATTGCTGCTAGAACGCCTTGTCTTGCTTTATCGACGCGTTTTTGGTTCTCAGCCTCGTCAAACCAGCCTTTGCTTTCTAACCATTTCGCCATACGAGCGATAGGGTCTTTTGCACGCCACTTATCTTCTTCTTCACGAGAGCGATAGCCTGTTGGGTCGTCTGACGTGGAGTGCGCCGCTAAGCGATAAGTCATGGCTTCAATAAGTACAGGACACTTTTCTTCAATGGCAATACGACGGGCTTCTTTTGTAGCTGCGTAGATGGCTAACACATCGTTACCATCAACACGGATGGTTTTAATTCCGTAACCCAAACCACGAGAAGCAATGCCGTCGCCCGCGAACTGTTCTTCTGCTGGTGTTGAAATCGCGTAGCCATTGTTACGGCAAAAGAAGATAACTGGGCAGTTTAGTACGGCTGCCATATTTAACCCTGCGTGAAAGTCTCCTTCAGACGCTGCACCTTCACCGAAGTAACAGATAGTAACCACATCTTTACCCGACATTTTCTGGCCATAGGCGTAACCAGATGCTTGAGGGATCTGTGTGCCTAGTGGTGAAGATATAGTCATGAAGTTAAGTGGCTTGTCACCATAATGGATAGGCATTTGACGTCCTTTATTCGGGTCGTCTTTATTGCTAAACATTTGGTTCATGAACTGTTCGGTGGTGTATCCGCGGTACGCTAAGGCGCCTTGCTCACGGTATTGAGACATGATCATGTCGTCGTCTGAGAGTGCTGCAGCACTTGCAACTGACGCCGCTTCTTCACCTGTGCTGGCCAAGTAGAAACTAATACGACCTTGGCGCTGTGCACCCACCATACGTTCATCCAATACTCGAATGTAATGCATGGTATTAAATATTTTTAATGCTTCTTCTTTGCTGAGGTCAGGTTCAACTGCTTTTTCAATGAGTTCACCTTCGGCAGAAAGGATTTGCAGCATTGGGATATCAACAACCCCTTTAGTAATAATTTCGACCTTATTTGTTGTTTTTACTTCGGCCAAATGATTTCTGTCTTTCACGTTTGTTCCCCTTAAATATGAGGGCTAATAGCGACTTATAGTGGTAACAATATACTAGTTGAGGAGAAGCAGGAGTGTCATTTTCATTAATTGGCTTTTATGAATTACTTAGGTATAAACCTCCTACCGCTCCATGCCAATACGAAACAAACATCCTAAACAAGGTGAAGGCAATGTAAACACTGTTAAAAGTGTGTGAAATATAGCTTACTTACTTTACAGGCGGGAATGAGGAAGTAACCTTCCTCTATTTTTAAAATATCGTCTTAAAACTGCTTTTTTGTGTCGCCGTCATGACTTCCTAAAAACATGATATTCATTTCAACATGCAAAAATTCAGGAGTGAGTTTTAATTCTCTGTAAATTTCAATTAGATGAGCTTTTCTGTCTAGTGGGATAAATTCAAATGTATCGTTAGATAATGGCTTTATTTTGAAGCGAGTGTTAAATTTGTTTAATTCCATCTTTTCTTCTATCGATACGTAAAAAGATCCCATCACTGTTCCAATCTCGGTAGTTAGTACATTTCTTACTTTGCTTCCCGCCTCAAATTCAGGAGAGAGTAGTTTGTATTTCTCCCCGTTTATATCAAGAGAAACTGATTGCTCATTTTTGCTGTCAATGACGGACTCTACTTTGTTTTCATATGTAATATCCGTTGCTTTATCACTGTTATTACTCTCGCCTTCTCTCACAATTTCTTTCATTACAACAGCTTTTTCGTTATCACTACTACACGCCATGACCGCTACGCTTGTTACTAGTATCGATAACATTTTGATATATATATTAATTTTTGATTTTAAGTTCACTGTTTCTGTTTCCTCTTGGTACTTAGGAAGTAAATATAAACATTTTTTTACAAATAAAGTTAGATATTAAGCAGAATATTTCTTGCCTTTATTGAGTGTAAGACCTTATTTTCTAAGTTGGCTCTTTTTCATCACATTCGCATTTTGCTGACGTTAAAAGCGTAGGACAAAACTTTGTTTTGACAGATGTATTATCGGATTAGAGCCAACAGCAAAATATAAGACCATAATAAGGTCACTTAAAAAATACCAGGGAAACAACATGTTAAATCTCAAACTTACCACAGTGTCAGCTGCCGTGGCTGCTGTTCTTGCCAGTACAGCCGTGGACGCCGTCCCTACTAATTACACAAAGCTTTCAAATAGCAGTTCTGTTTCAAAAGCGTCATCGTTTAACGCAACAAGCCACGATGCTGACTTCCAACGTGAATTGGCCGCAAGACCAACAGTATCTGGCATTGCTAGTCAGTTTGATAGCGAAATGGGCAAGGCGACCTTTGTATGGGCCCCAAAAAACTTATCTGCACCTAGTCTTTCAGCCTTAGAACCTGAGGCGCGCGCAGAGTTTGCTGCTGATTATTACCTATCTGCATTAACAGGTGTCAATCGCACAAAATCAACAGTCAATAGTGCAAATCTCGTTTACATGCATGACCTTGGTAAAGGTAGTCGCATTGCAAAATATCGACAAAATATTTTGGGGGTAGAAGTATTCAACCGTGAATACAGCGTAATGTTAAACGCTGAGTATTCATTAGTTGCTAGCTCTGGTTATTTTTCACAGAATCTTCTACCAGAAGGTCAGATTGCACCTAATATGGATTTCGGTAATTCGAATACCGCAGTTTCTCTAGCGTTCAAAGACCTTAATGCTGGGGACATCAACTTAAGTCTTGATACTGATTCGGCAAATGAAAAGTATGAAACTTTTGTCGCAACGTCGTTTTCGAACGACCTTGTCGTTGATAGTAAGCCTCGCGCTAAAAAAGTATATTTTGACAGCGACAATGGTTTGATCCCCGCGTATTATGTTGAAGTGTCTGTTGCAGATGCTAACAGTGTGGAAAGTGAGTACTTTGGTTATGTGGTAGATGCTAATTCAGGTAAAGTGTTATTGAAAAACAACCTCGTAGCACATTCAACTGAATTTACATATCGCGCTTACGCAAAGGAAAATGGTTACCCATTACAAGGACCTCACGGCGACGTCATCCCTCAACTTACTGAGGGAAATGATCCAACTGAGATTCTTGATGCATCTCTCGTTACTCTCTCTCACTATGAAAGCCTAAGCACAGAAGATCCATGGTTGGAAGAAGGAGCGACCATTACATCCGGAAACAACGCGTTTGCTTACGCAGACGTAATTCCCCCGCAAGGTTTTAATAATGGTGACTTTACTGCTGAAACAACGTCGCAAAACACCTTTGACTACGTACTTAGTGATGACGAGCGCGCAAACAGTTATAACAACAGAAAAGCTGCCATTGTAAACCTGTTTTACATGACCAATTTCTTACACGATTACTATTATGATTATGGTTTCGATGAAGCATCTGGAAACGCGCAACTGTCAAACTACGATCGTGGCGGTTTTGAAGGGGATCCTTTAGAGCTTCAAGCTCAGGATTATTCTGGACTAAACAACGCTAACATGGCAACGCCAGCAGACGGGTCAAGCCCTCGTATGCAGCAATATTTATGGAACGATAAAGATGCGACTGTTGGCGAAGACTGGGGAACAGTCGTTACTAACGTTGATGGTTTAAGCTTACTAGAATCAAGTCAAATTGCTTCGTTTGGGCCCCAACAATATTCAGATGTTTCAGGTAGTGTCGTACGCTTGGTTGACGGCGACTTAACAGCTGGTTCCGAAACAGATGGTTGCGAGCCCGCAATTAATAGCGACGCTCTAGCTGGTAATATTGCAATAATTGATAGAGGCGGTTGTGCCTTTACTGAAAAAGTAATTAACGCACAAGAAGCTGGTGCTATCGGTGCGTTAATTGTAAACAATGTTGATGATGGAACACCCGCTCCTATGGGAGGAACTGACCCTTTAGTATCAATTCCTAGCATGGGTCTCAACTTCGAAGAAGGTAGTCAGGTTTATGCTGAAGTTGACGCAAACATTGACCTTCAAGTTGAAATGTTTAGCAATTTCCCTCTTAAAGATTCAACTTTTGACAATGCAATTATTGCCCACGAATTTGGTCACTACGTTCAAAATCGCCTAGTCGGAAACGCAAGCGGTCTTATAAATTTCCAGGGTCGTGCGATGGGTGAAGGTTGGTCAGACGTACACGCCTTATTATTTGTTACTAAAGAAGAAGACCTTGCCATTCCTGGTAATGACATGCTTCAGGCAAACTATGGCGTTGGAACTTTTGTAGCTGATTTTTTCCGTGGTATTCGTCGCGCACCTTATTCGACAAACATGGAAATTAACCCGTTCACTTTCCAACATATTTCTACAGGTGCAGCCCCAGATGGGTTCCCTGCTACGACAAATGCTTCCCCTCACGGTGCTGGTGAAATTTGGGCAGTAACTCTTTGGGAAATGTACGTAGCACTTGTCAATGAGCACGGTTTTGACGAAGGTCGAGACCGTATGTCACGCTATATCGTAGAGGGTTATAAGATGACGCCTGTTGCGCCAACTTATACCGAAGCTCGCGATGCAATTCTTGCCTCAGTTTACGCAAATAACCCTGAAGATTTTGAATTATCGATTGCTGCTTTCGCGAAGCGTGGTATGGGTCTGGGCGCAATTTCTCCAGACAGATTCGATGCTGATCTCATGAATGTAGTAGAATCTAACGCAGTAGAGTTAGCCTCGTTTACAGCAGCATCATTCACACTAGATGCAAATTATGATGGTGAAACTGTCGGTTATTGTAGTGCTGATGGCATTCTTGACAATGGCGAGACAGCTACTTTATCGGTAACTGTAAATAATAGCGGGAGCGAGTCGTTAACGGGAGTAACCGGACAGATTGTAGTTGTAAGCGATCATGATATTGTAATTGAAAACGATGGCGTTATTGTGTTCGGCGATATGACGCCTTTCAGTTCTTCCACAGTTGATGGAATTGAAGTCTCATTAGAAGGGGCTGGAACAGCGGATGAAATTGAGTTAGAAATTCGTTTCCCTGAGCAAGTTGAAGGTGATGACATTGTCGAACCTGAACCTATTTCTCTAACAGCTTCTGTAAACTTTGACTTCGACAAGAAAGCACCTGTCGGTGGTTCATCGACCAGCGATATGGAAGCAGTTTCTCTTTTTGAAGACTTTGTAGAAAATGTTATAGATGGTGATGGCCTTGCAGTTGGAACTCGTGTTGTAGATACGGTAAACACAAATTTCTTCCAGTCTACGAATCCAAGCGTTAACTTGGGTGCTCAAACTATGTTAATCAGAAACAACGACTTTATCTCTGATGTAGCATATGAGACCGACACTGTTGAAATAGGTTTTAACGGTAACTTCACCATATCTTTCTGGCATGCTTATCTAATAGAAAGCGGGTATGACGGCGGTGTTGTTGAAATCAGCTTAAACGGCGGTGAATGGCAAGATGCCACTAACTTTGGTCAATTTACAAACGGGGGCTATAATCAAGTTCTCGGTGAGATTGCTGACCAGCCTCTAAGTGGTAGAGCAGTCTTCAGCGGTCGTAATTTGGCTGCTGACTTTAGCACTGCAGGAAATACAGAGTCGATAGTATTTGACGAAGTTCTCAACGGGAACGTCGTTAAATTCCGTTTCCGTATGGCTTCAGACTCAGCTGTAAGCGACTTTGGATGGTTTATCGATAATGTAACATTTTCTAATATAGAAGGTCCTGTATTCAATGAAGTCGTTGCCGGTGATACAGCAGATTGTGACAATTCACTACCGCGTATAGTAGTACCAGAGACTATTGAGGTAACGGAAGGTGAAACTGGAACTATTGAAGCAGTAGCAAGTGACCGTAACGGTGATACCCTATCTTACTCATGGGTTCAAACAGCCGGTCAGGATGTAGAATTAACTAACGCTGACACGGCAACGCTCACATTTAGCACTCCTTCGATTTCAATTGACGCTACACTTGAATTCGAAGTGACTGTATCTGACGGTAAAGGTTCAGTTACTGCGCAAACTACAGTGAATGTGAGTAATGTTTCTCCTCCACAACCTCAACCTTCAAGCGGAGGTTCAAGCGGTGGTTCAATGGGCTGGATTGCATTGCTTCTTGCTCCAGCAGTTTACCTACGTAGACGCATGAAACGTTCATAACGTTTTTTGATAAGAGAAAAAAGGCCGCAATTGCGGCCTTTTTTAATCGTCTTGAGAAAGTTGCTGTAAGTGCTCAGACATTCGCTTACTGGGTTGTACTCCAAGTTCTCTAAACTTTTCTATTTGCCTTACCAAATTCCCTCTTCCACTGGTTAACTTATTCATTGCTTGTTCGTAGTTTGCGTGAGCGGTATCCATCGACTTACCTACTTTTTCCATATCCGTCACAAACCCAACGAACTTGTCATAAAGCTTTGCTGCTTGTTCCGCAATAAGCTGTGCGTTTTGATTTTGGTACTCATACTGCCAAATGTTATTAATAGTACGCAGTGCAACCAGTAAATTAGTTGGGCTAACCAACATGATATTGTGATTAAGTGCCATTGTGACTAAATCTGGTTCTTCTTCGACAGCAATCAGAAATGCAGGCTCAATGGGAATGAAAAGTAACACATAATCCAGTGTCTTTATGCCTTTCAGCGTTTGGTAGTCCTTCGCGCCTAAGCCTTTGATGTGACCTTTTATAGAAGCCACATGTTGACTTAAAAATTGTGCTTTCTCAGCTTCATCATCACAGTTGTAATACCTTTCATAGGCCGCCAAACTTACTTTTGAATCTATGATCACATCTTTATCATTTGGCAAATGCACCACGACATCTGGTTGAAATCGCTTGCCGTGCTCTGATGTTGCTGACATTTGTGTTTCAAATTCATGACCCTCGCGTAAACCAGATTCTTTGAGTATCCGCTCAAGCACTACTTCGCCCCAGTTTCCTTGCTTTTTATTGTCGCCTTTTAATGCATTGGTCAGCGCTGCAGCTTCTTCCGTAATTTTCTGGTTGAGAGCCTTTAAACTTAAAATCTCTGTTTTAAGTGAGGCTCGCTCCTGCCCCTCACGTATGTGTTGTTCTGAGATTTGACGTTTAAAACCATCTAACTCGTTTTTGAATGGCGCCAAAACAGCTTCTATATTGTGTTTTGTTTGTTGCGTGTAACGCTGTTGCTTTTCTTCAAATATCCGATTTGCTAGATTTTCGAATTGCGTATGCAGACGTTGTTCAGATGCATTCATAGACGCAAGCTTATCTTCATGCGCAGCATGAAGCGCCTGAATTCTTGCTTGGTGCGCTTCGTTTTGTGCTTGAAGCTTGGCAATAGCAATACGCTCGCTATTCAAATCATTTTGTAGCTGCTCATTGATTTGCGAAAGCTGCGCTATCTTAGTGGCATTCGCCTGGCCTCGAATAAATGAATAAAGGGAAAAAGCACACACACTTACGAAGGCTATAAGAAAGGAAATGGGTTCGCTAGAAATAAGGTTAATTAACATAGTGCACGTTCATACTGTTATTTTGTACAGCACTATAAACAAAATCAGATAAATATACCAACTGGTATAAATTTAAAATGAAATTGGGGCAAGACGTCTAGCACGTAAACCTTTAAAAAAATGAAACTACACAAATGAAAACGGGTGCTATTGCACCCGTTTTTTATATTGTGATGAAAAACCTAATTAGCTTTCTTAAGCAGAACGGCTCATCTTAAGTCTTGCCTTCCTCTCTATTTAGATAGCGAGGCATCAAGCTCTTCAATTTTTGCTTTCCAAATGGCCGGACCATTTTTGTGAGCATTGGCACCCGTGCTGTCTACTGCAACGGTTACTGGCATGTCTTCTACGTCGAACTCGTAAATTGCTTCCATACCTAAGTCCTCGAATGCTACGACACGAGATTTCTTAATGGCTTTAGATACAAGGTACGCTGCACCTCCAACTGCCATTAGATAAACCGCTTTGTGTTTAGCAATTGAATCAACGGTTGCTGGACCACGCTCTGCTTTTCCAATCATGCCAATAAGGCCTGTTTTCTCTAGCATCATATCAGTGAACTTATCCATACGGGTAGCCGTTGTCGGGCCAGCTGGACCAACCACTTCGTCACCTACAGCGTCAACAGGACCAACGTAATAGATAAAACGGTTAGTTAGGTCAACGCCCTCCGGTAAACCTTCACCATTTTCCATCATGGTTTGAATGCGCTTGTGAGCAGCATCACGACCGGTAAGCATCTTACCTGACAGCAGTACCGTTTCGCCTACTTTCCACTCTTGGATATCTTCTTTTGTTACTTCATCAAGGTTAACGCGGCGAGTGTTTTCGCTCACTTCCCAAGTAACTTCTGGCCAATCTTCTAATTTAGGTGGCGTAAGCTCCGCTGGACCCGAACCATCTAGATAAAAATGTGCGTGACGAGTCGCCGCACAGTTAGGGATCATTGCTACAGGTTTTGACGCAGCGTGAGTAGGTAGCGACTTAATCTTTACGTCAACAACAGTCGTTAAACCACCTAGGCCTTGCGCACCGATACCCAACTTATTTACGCGGTCAAAAATTTCTAAGCGAAGTTTTTCGTCGGTAGTTTGCGGGCCGCGCTCTATAAGCTCTTGGATGTCTACTGGGTCCATAAGGCTTTCTTTTGCAAGTACCGCTGCTTTTTCAGCCGTACCGCCAATACCTATTCCCAGCATTCCTGGAGGGCACCAGCCTGCCCCCATCGTCGGCAAAGTTTTTACTATCCAGTCAGCAATATCATCGCTTGGGTTAAGCATTACCATTTTAGACTTGTTTTCAGAACCGCCACCTTTAGCCGCGATCATCACTTCGATCTTTTCACCCGCTACCATGTCGATATGCACAACAGATGGCGTATTGTCTTTGGTGTTTTTGCGCGCACCGGCAGGGTCCGCAACGATAGAGGCGCGAAGTGGATTGTCTGGATTAAGGTATGCACGACGTGTACCTTCATCAACCATTTCTTGAACGGTCATGTCAGTTTTATCCCACGTCACACCCATACCAACTTTAACAAAACAGGTTACGATCCCCGTGTCTTGACACAAAGGGCGCTTACCCTCTGCAGACATGCGTGAGTTAATAAGAATTTGCGCCATCGCGTCTTTCGCGGCTTGGCTCTTTTCCTTTTTATAGGCTTCTTCTACGGCTTTAACGTAATCGAGCGGGTGATAATAAGAAATAAATTGCAGGGCATCTTCAATGCTGTCAATGAAGTCTTGTTGACGGATAACGGTCATGACATCCTCTTTTTATTTGGCTTTCGTGGTCTTAGCTAGCTAAAAAAGCGTATACTAGCGCATCTAAAGACAACGCACCATGTAAAACCATGTGCTTGTGGCTAATTCCAGTCATTTTTAAAAACTATGCTGAAGGGATATCTGAAAAAGCAGCCAAATGTGATCGGTTATTAGTCTTTATTTGTTAATGCCAGTAAAAAATAGAAGGAAGTTTGTGCTTAATTCAAGCACCAAACGCCCACGATAAAAAGAAGTACAGAAAACACCTATGTCACACGCAGATACTATTCACGTTCATGTTTCCCGTTTCACTGCAGAGGAATTAGCCGATAAATTAGCGCTAAATTGTGACGAGAACACAGCCGTTTTCAATGCACTTTTTAAGCGAGTCTCTACACGCCCATATTCCCTTTTACTAGATACTTCTGGTTCGTCGAAAAGTGAAGGTCGCTTCAATATTATGACATTTTCACCTTCCGCAGTTATCGAAGCAAAAGGTGATAAGGTTCAACTCATCGATCTAAACACTTCAAAGCATCAGCAATTGACACTGGCTCCCTTTGAAGCGGTGCAAGCACACTTACATGCGCGCGTTTCAAATGTAGAGATACATGCCAGCGTAAATACAACGCACCTCCCTTTCATTATCGGTGTGGCTGGTATGGCAGGCTATGATACTGGGCGTTTTTATGAAAAGATGCCAAGCATCGCCAAAGATGACTACGAAACCCCTGATTTCGCGGTTGGCCTTTATCTTCGTTCACTTATTGAAGATACAAAAACAGGTTATATCTATTATTGCTCCGTTGACAGTCAACCTCTAACTCAGTTTTTTTCTTCGTTCAACGACGAAACACCTGAGCCAAATTTCAAGTTAACGTCGCGGTTCGAATCAAATTTGTCTAAAACGGAATATGAAGCTTGTTTGGATAAAATACACGCCTATTTGCGTGCCGGTGACTGCTACCAAGTAAATATGGCGCAACGTTTTAGCGCAGCGTTTGAAGGGACTATGTGGCAAGCATATTGTGAGCTACGCAATCAAAATCAAGCGCCATTTTCAGCTTTTTATAACCTGCCCCAAGGCTGTATTGCTTCCATTTCACCAGAACGCTTTCTACGCGTTAAAGATGGGGTTGTAGAAACAAAACCGATAAAGGGTACACGCCCGCGATTTGAAGACAAAGAAGAAGATGCCGCCAGTGCTCAGAGCTTGCTCTCAGCAGAAAAAGACCGTGCAGAAAATCTCATGATTGTAGATCTGCTGCGCAACGATATTTCAAAGCACTGCAAACCTCACTCGGTGAACGTACCTACACTCTTTGCTCTTGAAAGTTATCAGGCTGTGCACCATTTAGTAAGTACGGTAACTGGTGAATTGAATGAGTCTTCTTCGCCTTTATCGCTTCTGGCATCAGCATTTCCTGGGGGGTCAATCACTGGAGCACCGAAAATCCGTGCGATGGAAGTTATCGATGAGCTAGAGCCTCACCGCCGGAATATTTACTGTGGCAGCGTGTTCTATATGGGTTTTCGTGAAGACATGGATTCAAGTATTTGCATTAGAACCGTATTGGCAGAGAACCGTCGATTACATTGCTGGGCCGGTGGTGGTATTGTGCTAGATTCGGTTTCTAGCGAAGAATATCAAGAAACCCTAGATAAAGTGTCTAGAATACTGCCAGTACTTGAATCAATTAACCAATAGCACAGTATTTGTATGTAATGTGCTAGCACAAAGGTAAGCATATAGGTTGTAAGCAAATATCTATGACAAAGAACGAATTTCTATCACAGTTTCACCACTTAAGGCAGCCTCACACCGAGCCAGATTTTCCGTTGCGAAAAACAGGACGCCCTGCGGCTGTACTTATCCCCCTGATAGATTATGGCAATTCGCTTCAATTACTGCTTACTGAACGAGCACACCACCTCAAGCATCATCCAGGTCAAATCAGTTTTCCAGGCGGAGCGGTCGACGAAGCTGATAACTCTTTTTTTGACGCGGCACTTAGAGAAGCAGAAGAAGAAGTTGGTTTACCCGCTACTCACGTAGACGTAGTAGGAATGTTGCCTAGATACCGAACAATCAGCGGATATGAAATTGCGCCAGTTGTTGGCTTTGTAAATCCTGACTTTACACCGATTATTGACAAAAATGAGGTAGAAAGCGCTTTTGAAGTGCCTCTCGCACATGTTTTAGACAGAAGAAATCATTTAGTTCACACGACGCATCGCGATAAAAAGGCTTTTCCAATTTACTTTATCCCATGGAAAAACCGCATGATATGGGGCGCAACGGCGGCAATGTTACGCAATTTATCTCATCATATTCATCCTTAGCCTTTGTATTTGCTTAACCGCTCTTGCGTGTACTATAAATTAAACTTTACAGCGTATTAGCAAAACTAATCCCTTTATTAGCTTTTCTGTATTGTGGTTTTTCCGTGGTGGATGCATGATCTTACTATTACTTTGTTTTAATTTTGAAAGTTTATGATCAGTGTATTTGATATGTTCAGCGTGGGCATTGGCCCATCGAGTTCGCACACCGTAGGACCAATGAAAGCAGGCGCCGAGTTTGTCACCGAACTCGCTCAGGAAGCTGCGCTTTTTGATTCAGTGGATAGCGTGAAAGTTGAACTGTTTGGGTCATTAGGCCAAACCGGTATCGGCCACGGAACAGGAAAAGCTGTTATCCTCGGTTTACTAGGAGAACTTCCAGACGTTGTCGATGTGGACAGCATCGAGACTAAACTTGAAGAAATACGCAACACGGAAAAGCTTTGCCTTAATGGCCAGAAATTAGTGCGCTTTCCTAACAAAAACGCTATTGTTTTTCATCGCCGTAAAACGCTCCCCAAACACGCTAATGCCTTAACGTTTTATGCGTACGCGAAAGATGAGCTTGTAAAACAGCAAACTTATTACAGTATTGGCGGTGGTTTTATCATAAAAGACGAAGACTTCGATGCGACCAAAGCGCATGCAGCCAGCCTGCAAGCATCAGTACCCTTCCCTTTTAAAACGGCCGGTGACCTTCTTGCTCTGTGTAAAACTAACGGCTTAAGCATTAGTTCACTGATGCTACGTAACGAATCAACTTTCAGGCCCAAGCACGAAGTGAAGCAACAGCTACACAACATTTGGTTAGTAATGAAAGCTTGTATTCAACGAGGTATCGAAAGCGAAGGTATTTTACCTGGCGGGCTTAAAGTAGTTCGCCGCGCACCTGGACTATACCGTCGACTTCAAACTGAACACACAAACGACCCTATGCAGACTATGGATTGGGTTAACTTGTTTGCTTTAGCTGTAAACGAAGAAAATGCAGCTGGCGGCCGTGTTGTAACTGCACCTACAAATGGTGCAGCGGGTATCATTCCGGCTGTTCTACAGTACGTAGATAAGTTTATTCGACCTGTTGATGAAGAAGTAGCAAGTCGATTCCTGCTTACCGCAGGCGCTATTGGTATTCTCTATAAAGAGAATGCGTCAATCTCAGGTGCTGAAGTAGGTTGCCAAGGAGAAGTAGGCGTCGCTTGTTCAATGGCTGCAGGCGCGTTAGCTGAAATTATGGGGGGCACAGCTGCCTCGGTAGAGAACGCTGCGGAAATCGGTATGGAGCACAACCTCGGCCTTACTTGTGATCCTGTTGGTGGTCTTGTTCAGGTTCCGTGCATTGAGCGAAATGCCATGGGTGCAATCAAAGCCATTAATGCTTCTCGTCTTGCACTGCGCGGAACCGGTGAGCAAAAAGTATCGCTAGATAAGGTTATTAAAACCATGCGCGATACCGGTAATGATATGAAGACTAAATATAAAGAAACGGCGAGAGGTGGACTCGCGGTAAATATTATCGAATGTTAGCGCCTCGCTCTAACTAGACAATATGTGAAACGCAAATAAGGGGCAATTAGCCCCTTTTTTTAATGAACGTTTTCAACAAGCGCTGCGTTTACTTTACTGGAAGCGTCACGCCTTTAAACATTTTTTCCACTTCTTCGTTATTTTTCAGCATCATAGCCTTCTCAACCTTATCCTTGGTCAGATGAGGCGCAAAACGCTCAATGAAGTCGTACATATAACTTCTTAAGAACGACCCCTTTCTGAAACCAATTTTCGTCGTGCTGTAATCGAACAGGTGACTTGCATCTATCTTCACAAGATCATCATCTAATTCTTCGCTTACCGCCATCGACGCAATAACACCAATACCGACACCTAAGCGAACATAGGTTTTAATAACGTCGGCATCTGTTGCGGTAAACACGATTTTAGGTGTTAGCCCTGCTCTTTCAAACGCTTGGTCTAGTTCAGATCGCCCGGTAAAACCGAAAACATAAGTAACCAACGGATATTTGGCAATGTCTGAAATATCGATAGTGCCCTTTTTCGACAAGGGATGGTCTTTGTTTACTATTACACTGCGATTCCAGTGATAACAAGGAAGCATGACCAAATCGTTGTACAAGTGGAGAGCCTCGGTAGCGATAGCAAAATCGGCTTCGCCTTTGGCAGCCAGGTCGCTAATTTGAGACGGCGTGCCCTGATGCATGTGTAATGACACTTTAGGATACTTGCTCATGAAACCCTGAATAACATCAGGTAACGCATAACGGGCTTGCGTATGCGTAGTCGCAATATTAAGTTTACCTTGATCTGGAAGCGTGTGTTCCCTTGCTACCGCTTTAATACTCTCTACTTTGGCTAGTATTTCACGAGCTATATTGATTACATCATTACCGGCGTCTGTTACGTGTGTTAAATGCTTACCGCTACGGCCAAAAATCTGAACACCTAGTTCATCTTCCAACATGCGAACTTGTTTGCTGATACCCGGCTGTGAGGTATATAAACTTTCTGCTGTTGCTGACACGTTCAAATTGTTATTGAGGACTTCTACGATATACCGTAGTTGCTGTAGCTTCATATTTTACACCGTTTAATGCGATAGACTGACACTGTACTCCCTCCGTTATAACCAAAACCACCTTTTTTTACTAGTTGCTATTACGAAATTGGCATTATAAAGTTGAAAATAATTGAATTTTTGCATTTTCGAGTGGGATTTATTCGCCTTTGTCCGATTTCTTCTACATTATGGGTAGGTGATTAAAAAGCACGGTGTTAGATAGATAATGAGTAGCAGTAAACAAGTTACATCCACAATTGATTTTTCATCGGTGTTGGCAGCTGCTGTGCACGATATGAAAAATTCACTTTTTCTCCTTATTCAATCTATTGAAACACTCAGCGACGCCCTTTCTCCTCACGACGAGAAAGCTAGAGAGCAGGTTGCGAGTGTTCATTATGAAGCATCTAGGCTCAACACCAATCTTGTTCAAGTACTCTCTTTGTACAGGGCTGAATTAGAATGTTTACCCATTACCGTTGACGAAAGTTTCATCAAAGATTTGGTTGAAGATGTTGTTGGCTCTAATGCGTTATATGTATCTCAGAAAAATATTGATATAAGCATCGCTATCGAAGATGACCTTAGCTGGTACTTAGACAGTGAGTTAATTTATTTGTTATTAAACGATGTAATCATTAACGCAATGCGCTATGGAACATCCAAAATAATAGTAAGTGCCAAGGCAGACGAGAACGACTTCATGACCATTAAAATAGAGGATGATGGTCGTGGCTATCCCGAAGCGATGTTAACCAAAAGCCACGAAGAGCTCTGTGACTTTGAGTTAAGCCAAGGAAGAACGGGGTTGGGGTTATTTTTTGCGAAGTTAATTGCAAACGCACATTCTCAAGGAGATAAAGTGGGCTCAATCGCCCTTTCCAACGGCGGGAGTCTCGGTGGAAGTGTATTTGAAGTAAAAATACCGTAAGATTGACCGATAACATTAAGTAATACAAAAAGTAACGCTCGTACGTAGTAATACGTTAACGTTATAAAAAATAAAAAACAGACGGAAACACACGCATGTACGTGATTATTATAATATCAATTTTTGTTTTGCTAATCGCAGCTATCTTTATCAATGCGATGCAACAACATCGTCAAAAGCAAGAAGCTGAGCGCAGAACAGAACTCGCAAAGCAGCGTACTATTGTCGACGAAACCGAGAACGTTATTGCAGCCTGTGTAAACATGCCTGTTTCTTCGCGCATTATGGGCATACTTCACAATCGTATTCTAAATGCCTTGAAAGCAATGAATGATTTATCGAGTACATCTGAACTAAAACAGCGTATCTCAAGCAGTGAGCAAGCAACCGCCGCTGCTCTTTCGGACAATAGCGGTATCACTAACGATTTCGCGTTACCTGACAACGACAAAATGATCATTCAATACATTCAGGCCGTTAAGAAACTGCGCATTATTCTTCGTTCAGAACATAGCAAAGGGCAAATTGATTCTAAAGTATTCATGGATGAAGATAAGCAGCTTGAACGCTTGCAGGTAAAAGTAAATGTAGAAACATTGATTAAGCGCGGCCGCGCTGCACTTCAAACCAACATGCTTGGGTCTGCCAGACAGTATTTTGAAAAGGCGAAAAACGCACTAGAAAATCAAAATCCCCAAGACGAATACTCAATGTCTAAACTTGCTACACTTAACGAGTGGTTACACGAAATCCAAAGTAACCTTAAGAGCGTGAACGAAAAAGATCGCGCCAAGAAGCAAGAAGAAGAAAGAGACGAGTTAGACGAGTTGTTCGCACCTAAGAAGAAGTGGTAGGTCGAACCTTTTCTGAGAAACTATAAAGCGCATTATTTCACTCATAATGTGCTACGGCCATGTCCCACATAGATTGAGCCGGCAGCGATAACCCTTTTCGCGCATTTCGAATTATTCCAATATTTTTCACCAGAGGCATGTCACTAATTTCTTTTGTTACTAGCCCCAATCTCTCCATTTGCGCTTTACAAATCGCCGGCATAATAGATATACCTAAACCATTTAGAATTAGCTTTCCTAGTGTAGATAGCTGCCCCGTTTCCGCGATTATATTTAGCTCACCATATTGTGCTAGCTTAGATTGAGTCCAGTGGCGTACCGCAGATCCCCTATTCATCATTACCAATGGAAGTTTTAGACAGTCCTGCCAATGCAACTTGTCCCCTAAATGGGCTGATTGTGCTTTGTTGGTCACAACAACAAACTCATCAGCAAAAAGGCTTTTAAACACTAAACCATCTTTGCGCTCTGGCTCAAACGAGAACCCAATCTCGCTGCGGCCTGTAGTAACTTCATGAATTACCTGCTCCATAACTACATCGACAATTCGTAAGTTTACGTTTGGAATTCGTTGATGAAATACTGACAAGATATTCGGTAAATGAGACTCGGCAAATGACGGCATAGCGCAAATGGTAAGCTGCCCTTTCGCCATAGCAAACAAATTTTGAATATCAGAAAAAGTATTGTCCCAGTCGTGCAGTAGCCTCAAAGCATTTGGAAACAACACGTCTCCTTCTGGTGTTAGGCTTACATTGCGTGTATTGCGTTGGAATAACTTACCGCCTAACTGCTCTTCCATTTTTTTAATTGCCGATGACAAAGCTGGCTGTGTTAAATGTAGATTTACCGCGGCTTCAGCAAAGGTTGATGACTTGGCCACTTCTACAAACGCTTTTATTTGACGGTATGAAACATCCATAAACTTTTTAACTTATCTCAGCAATTAATAAATAGTTTTTATTAATCGCAAGATTAATTCGATTTTACAAATGAAGCAACAATGTCGATACTTATTTTTAACAAATGCATTGGAGATAGAGAATGGCGGGATTTAACAAAGTTGTATCCTCATACGATGAAGCAATGGCTGGCCTTGAAAATGGTATGACAGTTATTGCGGGCGGTTTCGGGTTGTGTGGTATACCCGAAGGACTGATAGGCCAAATTAAGAAAATGGGCGTATCTGGACTTACTGTAGTTTCTAATAACTGCGGTGTAGATGGATTTGGATTAGGCCTTTTATTGGAAGATAAGCAAATAGCCAAAATGGTGTCTTCTTATGTAGGTGAAAATGCCCTGTTTGAAAAACAACTGCTTAACGGTGAGTTGGAAGTTGAGCTTACACCTCAAGGAACGCTGGCGGAAAAAATGCGCGCTGGTGGTGCTGGCATTCCTGCCTTCTACACTGCCACAGGTTATGGTACGCCTGTTGGTGAAGGAAAAGAAGTCAAAGAATTCAACGGTCGCCCTTATATTCTTGAACATGCTATTACTGGCGACTTTGCTATTGTAAAAGCATGGAAAGCAGATACTTACGGAAACTGTATTTATCGCCATACAGCACAAAACTTTAATCCTATGGCGGCTACTGCAGGTAAAGTCACTGTGGTAGAAGCAGAGGAAATTGTAGAGCCTGGTGAATTGAACCCTAGCGAGATCCACACTCCCGGGATTTATGTAAACCGTGTCATTCAAGGTTCATTTGAAAAACGTATTGAACGCCGTGTAGTTAGCAAGGAGTCAGTGTAATGCTTAGTAGAGAACAAATCGCAATGCGCGTCGCTCAAGAGTTTAAAGATGGCGATTACGTCAATTTAGGCATAGGTATCCCTACCCTTGCAGCTAACTATGTGCCAGATGACATCAGCGTGATGCTGCAATCAGAAAACGGTCTTTTGGGGATGGGACGCTACCCGACTGAAAGTGAAATTGACGCTGATATGATAAACGCTGGTAAAGAAACGGTAACGGCTATCACAGGCGCATCTATTTTTAGTAGCGCTGAGAGCTTTGCCATGATCCGCGGCGGCCACGTTGATTTTACTGTACTTGGCGCATTTGAGGTTGATGTATCGGGTAATATTGCCTCTTGGATGATACCGGGCAAACTCGTTAAAGGCATGGGCGGCGCTATGGACTTAGTTGCTGGAGCAAAGAACATAATTGTTACTATGACCCATACCGACAAACACGGTAACCCAAAACTACTTGGCGAATGCACCTTACCGTTAACCGGTGTGAACTGTATTACGCGCATTATTACCGACTTAGCAGTGCTGAGTGTTGAAGACGGCGCATTTGTGCTTCAAGAACGTGCACCGGGCGTCAGCGTTGACGAAATTAAAGAGAAAACGGGCGGAAAGCTTGTTGTTCCTGAAAATGTATCTGAAATGCAGTTTTAAACTCTGCGTTTAATTGTGCTTTTCATTTAATTGTACTTCGCAATGTCGCGCTTATCATTCAGCATTTATGCTCTTGTGGTAAGCGCGCACCATTGAGTTAACTCACATTTTTGCTTTAACTTTATATTCTTCGTTGAGTAACGATTGTTACAAGTACCTGCCTTCAGTGTGCAAACTTATAAGCCTTTCCAATAAACCTTTAAATGCACCGTGCATTAAGGGATAATGCGCCCGAATGTCATTTTAAAAAGGCTATACCTTCTTGCTAGTTACTGATTTACCCGTTCACCACAAAATTATTTCAAAGCTAGAAACGAAAAACATTTCGACGCTAACCGAAATTCAAGAACGCACTATGCTGCCTGCTATCCAGGGCAAAGATATAATTGCGTCATCAAAAACGGGGTCAGGTAAAACCTTCGCCTTTTTAGTGCCAGCTATAAACAGGCTAATGTCGCAAAAAGCCCTTAGTCGTCAAGACCCACGCGCACTTATTCTTGCGCCAACTCGTGAGCTAGCCAAACAAGTTTTCATTGAAGCTAAATCAATGTGTACCGGGCTAAATCTTACTTGTTCACTTATTGTGGGCGGTGAAAATTATAACGACCAAGTTAAAGCGCTTCGCCGTAACCCTCACATTATCGTTGGTACCGCTGGTCGTGTAGCCGACCATCTATTAGATAAAAGTGTGTATTTAAACGGTTTAGAGTTGCTTATCTTTGATGAAGCCGACCGGATGTTAGACTTAGGCTTCTCTGCTCAGCTTAAAATGATTAACGACTATGCTGATCACAGAAAGCGTCAAACTATGTTGTTTTCTGCCACGCTCGATAATATTGAGCTAAAGCATATGACAACGCAGTTAACCAAAGGCGCTGTTCGTGTAGCTGTAGGAGACTCAACCGCAGAGCATGGCGATATCGAACAGAAGTGCTTCTTTGCAGACAATGTTGATAACAAAGATCAAATTTTACAATTTGAGCTAGCCAATCGTACCTACAACCAAGCTATCGTATTTACAGCTACCCGTGAAGATACAGACAGAATTGCAGCACTGCTTAACGAACAGAACTTAGAAGCTATTGCGCTTCGTGGTGATATGCTACAAAGCCAACGCGCAGCAGTAATGAGTGCGTTTGCTCGTGGACAGCACAGTATTCTGGTTACTACCGACCTCGCCTCTCGTGGACTAGATCTATCAAAAGTAGGATTGGTGGTTAACTTTGACCTTCCTAAGAACGCGGATGAATACATTCACCGTATCGGCCGTACAGGCCGTGCTGGGCAAAAAGGCGAAGCATTCTCGCTAATTGGCCCTCGTGACTGGAACAGTTTCGAGGGGCTTAAGAATCACCTTCAATATGCATTAGAGTGTTCACCGCATGACGAATTCTCGGCATCTTTTAAAGGTTTTACGCCGAAGAAAAAAGTGTCAAAACAATCAAATGCGAAAAATGGTAAAAAGCGCGTAGCGAAACCAGCAAAACCTGGCACTAAAAAACGTGTCGATACCATGTCTGGAGAAGATATTGGTATGGTTCCTGTGAAACGCAAGCCAAGAAACACTCTGTCTGACGACGACGACGAATAAAACTCTATATCGTAGTTTGAACCATCACCGCCGCTAGTCACAATTCACTATTGAATAGCGGTGTGTAACCTTTCACTTTGTTTTTAATCACATTTCCTACAGCCCTTTGATGGAACACTTCGCCATCATATGCTCTACTACGCATATAGCAACAAGTCGATTGTGCTGACTACACGCTTCAACTGTTTGTAACAAAGCGTGTAAGCGGCACAAACTCCCCCTTTAAAATGGATTTTAACCACATGAAATTTATAAAGTTCGTATCGCTAGCCTTGTTTATAGTAATAGTCGTTGTGGCACTCTCCTATGAAAAAATAATAGCACGCGTATTGTTGCCGCAGTACATAGA
>Ga0207966_1000032_pt1 | contig 62513 bp, 54 predicted proteins | sample Knorr_S23_td_NAD_FD_185611 | JGI IMG/M metagenome (GOLD analysis project Ga0207966, IMG submission 185611) | Marine microbial communities from Southern Atlantic Ocean transect - Knorr_S23_td_NADW_ad_2500m_LV_B (SPAdes) (version 2) | ecosystem: Environmental > Aquatic > Marine > Oceanic | place...
GTGACTGTGGCCACAGACCTGGCGATCGCAGTGGTCGTTGGCGTGATCGTTTCCGCCTTGGTGTTTGCCTGGAAGACCGCTCGTCACATCTATGTTGACGCCGGAGTTGGCACCACGCTCCACCGGCGGGTTTACAACCTGCACGGGCAGCTTTGCTTCGCCTCGGTCAGCACCTTCAGGGAGTTGTTCGACCCAGCGAAAGACCCTGACGAAGTGGTGATCGATTTTGCGAACTCGCGTGTTTGGGACCATTCGGGCATGGAGGCTATCGTGGACCTTGCCCAGCGTTACGGCCGGGCACGCAAACGGGTGCACCTGCTGAACTTGAGCCGGAGTTGCCAGGAAATGCTGCAGAAGGCCAACGTAATCGTGCCGCCCAGCGCCGAAGACAACCCCAGCTTCCGTGTCACACTCTCAGATCTGGGCGACACCGACTGACCTGGCGGACGGCAAGCGCCGCGCCAAATAACACTTTCTGTGAGTAGACCCGGTCGATATACAGCTATTCGAGGGGTCTACTCGCCGCCAAGAAGTACAGGTCGCCGTGCTCATACCTTCTTGATCAACGATTTCTTGGACTGGATTTTGTGCTGAACGACCGCTTGATAATTCCCTTGATAATTCTATGGAGAAATTATCCACCAGTTCTCTCGAACCTCGCAGTACCGCCGAGGCCAGAGTGATGACCCTAAAGTTCCGGTCTCCTGGGCTAATATGACCGCTGACCAGGTACCGGTTGAGATTTTTACCCCTTACGCCTAGTGATCGGCCGTGTATTATTGCCCCGAACCAGCAACTGAATCTCACGAACAATCAGGAAAATATGAATACACCTGAATCAAGAGCCAAAATCCTTGCCGCCGAAACCGATGCGTCAAATGGGTACTTTGCTTCGTTATCACAGGAGGACTTATCGAAGCACAGCGCCTGCGACGATTGGTCCGTTGCCGATGTCATGGCCCACTTGGCCGGGCAAGACCATGCGTCGCGAGTTATGCGGGGGCTACAGGGCGATTATTCTCCGCCGTACGGCGCCCCGGAGGTCGCCGACCACGACGAAGACCGTTTCGCCAAAAACATCTTTGACCGGGCATTGGCTACCCGGGAGCAGCACGGCGTGCAGTTGGTGGAGTACCTGAACCAGCGGTTAGACGAAACGGTAGAGGTTTTCAACAGCGTGGCTCCTGGAGACTGGGACAAGCTCTGCTACTGGCCTCCAGGGCCGGAGATGGTGCGCACGCTATTGGACCAACGCATCGCCGAGTTGACCATGCACACCTGGGATATCAGGTCAGTATTGGATGACCAGTACCACCTTTCGGCCGATGCCGTCGGTGCGCTGATCGATGGAGTTGACCGGGCCGTGCGCCGGGCATTTCGGCCCGACGATTCCCTGACGAGACCGCTCAAACACCGTTTCGTGATCGACGGCCCCGACTCCACCAGAAAAGACATCATCATCGCGCCGGAAGGTGCCTGGGTGTTGGCGGCCAGCGGCCAAGAACCGGACATAACCTTTGAGTGCGACGGGGAGACCTACGTGTTGGTCATGTACGGCAGACTCAAGGTTTTTGACGCCTTGGCGGATGGCCGGTTGACCTTTGACGGCGACCCTGGACTCGCAGTCGGTTTCGGCCGGCGGTTCGTGGGCGGGTGACTCCGCCCGGTCGTTGTTAGTCGTCAGCGGGCGCGGCCTCATCTGGCGGCGTGACCTGCGGCAGCCAGTCAAGCCAGCCCGGCAGGTACCAGTTCCAGTTGCCCAGCAGCTTCATGCTGGCGGGAAGCAGCACCACGCGGATGACGGTGGCATCGAGGAAGACCGCCACGGCCAGGCCCACGCCAAATTGCTGCAGGCCCAATATCCGGCTGGTGGCGAAGGCGGCGAACACACCCACCATCACCGCTGCCGCGCTGGTTATCTGACCGGCAGTTAACCGGATGCCCGTCGCGACGGCGCGCTCATTCTCGCCATGCCTGTCAAACTCTTCCTTGATCCGGTTGAGCAGCAGCATATGGTAGTCCATGGAGAGACCGAAGAGGATGCCGAACAGGAACAAAGGAAGCCAAGTCTCAATTATTCCGGTCTCTTCGGAGCCCAGGATACCGATACCCCAACCCCACTGGAAAACCATCACTAGAACCCCGTAGACCGCGCCCACCGATAGCAGGTTAAGAACCAGCGCCTTGATCGGAATGACTATGGAACGGAACATCACCAGCAGAAGCAGGAAAGACAGTCCCAGAACGAAGGCGAAAACGTAGTAAGCCGAACTGAACATTCGGTCTCTGAAATCGATTCCCTCGGCCGTGTCTCCGGCCACGTAGGTTTTGGCGTTGGTTCCGGCGAAGGCCTCGGGCACGATCTGCTCCCGGAGCAGGTGCACCGCGTCTTCCGATGCATCATCGTCGATATTGCCCGCCAACGGGACGTTGATGCGGGTGATTGTTCCGGCATTATCCGTGACCGTATCGAAGGGGCCAAGGAATGAATCGTCGCTTTCAACCCTTTGGATCAGTGCCGCTACCGCAGCTTGAATCTCAGGGGAGTTAACGTTCGGGGCGTCCACGATCACCTTGGCCGGAAGGATCAGGCTGCTGGAGAAATGGTCTTCCAGGAGCTCCAGGGTCCGCTTTCCTTCAAGGGCGTCGGGAAGGGCGTCGGCACCGGCGTTGAAACCAAGGTTCATGGAAAAGAAGGGAATCGTAAGTGCGATCAACGCCGCAACGGTCAGGCTGGCCAAAGGTACCGGCCTCGCCAGCACCCAACCGGTGATGGTGGACCAGATTCCTCCTTGGTTGGACTCCCGGCCCAAGAAAGGAATCCGCAGGCGGTTGATGCTGCCCCCCAGTAATGACAGCAGGCCCGGCAGCAGCGTAAGCGAGGCAATCACGGCCACGAAAACGACGATGATTGCGCCCAACGCCAGCGAGATGAACGTGAAGTCCCTGGTGAGCATCAAGCCGGCGAGGGACAGGACCACGGTGATACCAGCGTAGAAGACGGCCCTTCCGGTGGTGTTGGCCGCCACCGTGATAGCGTCGATCTTTTCTCTTCCCGCCGCACGCTCTGTCCGGTAACGACTGACGATGAACAATGAGTAGTCGATACCTACGGCCAGGCCCATCAGCAGGATCATCTCCGCATACAGCTCGACCAGGGGATAGACCTGGCTGACCAGGGCGGCGATGCCGAGTGCAGTGAAGATAGATCCGACGGCCATCACCAGCGGGATCACCGCCGCGACCAACGCCCGGAAGGCCAATATCAAAATGACCAACCCAATCACCAGCGAATAGATCAGGATGCGGTTGAAGTCTTCCGTCAGGATTTCGTCCAGTTCATCTTCGAGAATCCTGAAGCTGACCACTCCTATCTCGAAACCCTCTGCATCGTTTGAGGCTTGCCGGATAGATTCAACAAACTGACCGATATCGATGTGTTCGGCAGGGTCGTCTGGGTTCTGGAGGACGACATTTGCCAGCACGGCATGTCCATCATCGGCAAGCAGGTTTCCGTCTCGAGTGTCGTAATAGCTGAGGGCGGCGAACACTTGGGGAAGGTTTCGGACCGCCTGCATGGTGGAGTCCACGGTTTCTTTGAACGCTGGCGAATCTGCGTTCAAGGAAGGGTTGCTGAATATCACGCCCTCGCGCCTGGTATGGCTGGCGCTCTCGGAGGCATCGGGGTCAGGGGCGAACCGCTCATTCAATAGCTCGGAACCCTCGCCGGACTCACCGACTCCGCCACCGTCATCCCTAGTCTCGGTTCCGACAAAGCCGATGGCCAGGACTGCCAGAAGGATCACCAAGACCGCCGCTAGCAAGATGATCCAGCAATGGACGGCGCTCCAATGGGCGATCCGTGCAGTGAATGATAATCCAGTAATTGCGCTACTGATGTTGACCAAATCTCCTAAATGAAACCCTGATTGAGCCCTATTAGGCCGAAGGGTTTTACGGATTACCGAGTGATTTTGGATTTACGCTTTGCAAATACCGCCGATGGCAACGGATATCGTAACACTTGAGGCTGCGCACTAGTGTGCCCTAGGCCTCGCGGGTTCCAGGGCATAACCAGATCCGACCTAAAGTGGATGCGCCGCTTACAACATTGAAATTGAGCTGGGCGCTCAACTTGACCCCCTATTGGCCGTATGATATACACCCAGAAACCCCGGTCTGGCGGGCGGGCCGAAAGCCGCCATAAGGAGGCACACCGTGGTATTGGATGTAAATAGTCTGGTGGACGCCGATGCTGGATTGATCAGCCGGCGTATCTTCATCGAAGACGAGATCTACCAAGAAGAGCTGGAGCGCATCTTCGCCCGCTGTTGGCTGTTCCTGTGCCATGAGAGCCAGATACCCAACCCCGGCGATTTCCTCACCACATACATGGGCGAGGACTCGGTGCTGGTGATTCGCGACACCTCCGGCAAGATCGGGGCCTTCCTCAATGTCTGTGCCCATCGGGGCAACCGGCTCTGCCGCGCTGACAACGGTAACGCATCGGCTTTCACCTGTGCCTACCACGGTTGGACCTATGGAAACAATGGTGATCTGCAGGGCGTGCCCAATCTGAAAGACGCCTATTACGATGACTTAGACCGCACAAAATGGAGCCTGATTCCCGTCGCCCAACTGGACACGTACAAGGGCCTGGTCTTTGCTACGTTCGACAATAATGCCCCATCGTTAATCGACTACTTAGGTGAGATGGCCTGGTACCTGGACTGTTTCTTCGACCGCAGGGAAGGGGGTGTAGAGGTCGTCGGTGGAGTCCACAAATGGATCATCCCCTGTAACTGGAAACTGCCTGCCGAGAACTTCGGTGGCGATGCCTATCACGTGGCCTGGAACCACCTTTCCGCTCTGACTTCCGGATTCACCCAAGCCCCGGCCGCCAGACAGACTCTGGGTGGCGGCACTATTTCTCCCGGCAACGGCCACTGCATCCTTGCCGTTGGCGCCGACGATTACGCCGCCGCCCCCGTTGAGATAATCCAGGAATATGAGGAGTCCATCCGGGCGGAAACGGTCGAGAGGCTTGGGCCTCGTCTATTGAAGATGACTCCCAACGTGGGCACGTTATTCCCCCATATGTCGTTCTTAAGGGGCAGTTCCCGCAGCTTCCGGGTCTGGCATCCCAAAGGGCCGGATAAGATTGAGGTGATCTCCTGTCAGTTCGTCGACAAAGCGGCGCCGCCCGAGGTTAAGGAAGCCCTCCGCGTTACTGGACTGCGGGCCTTTGGCCCGTCGGGTGTCTTGGAACAAGACGACATGGACAATTGGGAGGAATGCACGCGTATCAATCGGGGCGCGGTCACCCGGAGGTATGCCCTCAACTATCAGATGGGGTTGGGACATGACAGCTTCGACGATGGGCTGGGCGGGTGGTCCAGTGATTTTCGGATCAGCGACAGCAACCCCCGTCACTTTTACCGGCGCTGGGCCAGCTTGATGCAAGCCGATACCTGGGATCAGGTATAGCCCGGTGCGACTGCAAGCATGAAGGATGAAACGCTGCGCGAGGTAGAACAATTCCTCTACAAAGAGGCCCGGCTCCTGGACAGCCGCCGGTTCTCTGAATGGCTGGAGTTGTTGTCCGACGACCTGCGCTACTGGATGCCAACCCGTTCTAACCGCTATCCGGTGAACAGCAAGGCCATATCCATCCTGGATGCCTCCCGCTACGAAGAAGAAGAGGTCTCGGGCGAGGACGAATTAGCCTTGATGGAAGAGACGAAAGACACACTGGAACGGCGAGTAGCCCGCCTGGACACCGGCATGGCCTGGGCCGAAGACCCTCCCTCCCGCACCCGCCACATAATTACCAACATAGAGGTCGAGGCGGCGGACTCGGCAGACCAACTTCGCGTCTATTCCAACTTCGTGATGTACCGCAATAGGAGTGAGACGGATCAGGACTTTTACGTTGGCAGCCGTGAAGATGTCCTGCGCCGAGAAGGTGGGCGGCTCCGCATTTCGTCCAGAAAGATCATCCTCGACCAGAACGTGCTATTGGCTAAGAACCTCAGCAACTTCTTCTAGCCGACCCCCATAGGCGATCCATCAAACCGTCCTAGTTGTCGCCCCGAGTGCAGCGAGGGGTCTCGTTGCTCTGGTTAAACCTGGCTTATGCGCGCAACGAGATTCCTCATCGGCCTTCGGGTCTTCTTGGAATGACAGAAGGGCGAGGCTTGCTCGCCCATTTGTCTAGAGTGGCTACCTCGTCGCTTGTACTGCCGCCGCCAACTCCTCAAAACCCATGCTCCCGGAATGCAGCTTTCCGCCTATCCGGAAGGACGGCGTCCTTACTATGCCGGTCTCTGCCGCCGCCTCATGTTGGGCCAACACCAGGCCTTGGTAGGCGCCGGAAGCCAGCTTAGGCCACATCTCTCCCCAGTCCAGTCCCACGAAAACCGATAGGCGGCGCAGCGTGTAAAGGTTGCCAAGGTCGGTGCCCATTTCCCAGTATTCCTTGGAAGCGGCCCAAAAGAATTTCTGGTCTAGACCCCGCTCTTTGGCGTAGGCCGTCGCCGCATGGACGGCCAAAGTGGTGACGGACCTACTGGAAGCCGGTTCGGTGCCCTGCCCATGGCCGGGCAGGTAGAGGGGCCGCCGCCGGGACTTGCTGGATCCATCCTCTTGATTGCTGGGGGTAGGGCTATCTTCAACCGAGTCGCGCCGAAGCAGAAATGGCTGGCGGTCTATCTCAAAACCTAATTCGGACGCCAGTTCTTCGAGCCGCTTCAACCCGTGGTATGAGTGAGGACAGGCGTAATCGAACCAAACCGTGACGACAGCGAGAGGCATGTGGATCCCGTCAGCTCTGGCTCAGTTCTTTGGCTTGTTTGAGGACTTTAACCAGCGCGTCCATCGTCAGAACCCCGGTATTGGTGTTCCGTGGGCTGGGGTGGTAAGAAGTCACCATCATGGGTAGCGACGGCCCAAACCGGTAGACCTCTCCATGCAGGAATTTCCCCCGCACCTTCTCAGACCCCATCTCGCTCAACGTCTGCAGGGTGGCCCGGAAAGCGATGTGGCCTAATGCCAAAATGACCTTTAGGTTGGGCAGTGTTCGAAGTTCCCGCACCAGGTAGGGCAGGCAAGCTTTCTGCTCTTCAGGCGTGGGCTTGTCGCCGGGGGGCACGCACCGCACCGCCGCAGCGATGTAGGCCCCGGTGAACTCCAGTCCGTCGTCACGATGGTCGGAGTTGGGTTGGTTGGCCATACCGGCTTTGTGCATCGCCTCGGTCAAAAACGTGGCAGAGGAATCGCCCGTGAAGACCCGGCCGGTCCTGTTGCCACCGTGGGCAGCGGGGGCCAGGCCAAGTAGAACCAGCGATGCATCCGGGTCGCCGAAACTGGGCACGGGCTTGGCCCAGTAATCCCAGTCCTTGTATGACGCGCGTTTCTCCCTGCCGATCTTCTCGCGCCAGTCCACCAGGCGGGTGCACATACGGCAGGCCACGATCTCTTCAGTGAGGGCCGCCAATTGTTGTTTATGACTATCGGCCACAAATAACTCCGTGGAATGTCTCGGTATTAATGCCCGGCTCTGATCTGGTACAACTCGGTTGATCTTATTGGTCTGTGGTTCATCCTGGCAACCATCGCTCTTCATGTTTTGTACTTCAACTTGCTGGCCCGAAGCTATGCCGAGGGAGACCTATCACTGGTCTATCCGGTGGCCCGGGGCATGGGGCCAATGATTGTCCCGGCCCTGGCGGTGGTCTTTTTGAGCGAGACCATCGAACCTCTGGCCATCGGCGGAATCGCCGCCATTCTTGGAGGGATATACACAATCTCATGGAGGGGCAATTTCCATCAAGTGCTGCGAAGACCCTTCCTGTTCCTCAGTTCAGCCGGAATGCGTTGCGCAATGCTCACCGGGCTGACGATTGCCACCTATGCCATCGTTGATAAAGAGGGAATCGGTCATGTACAGCCGTTACTCTACATGTATTTTTTTGACCGCCGGGTCGGCCCTGACCCTGACGGCTTACATCCTGGCCCGGAAAGGCATCGCCGCAGTGGAGACCGAGTGGCTGGAAAACGCTCTGCCAATCGCGGTGGCCGGGCTTGGGAGGTCGGCATCGTCATCGGCGTGATGATGGGCGTCTTCCTGTTGAAAGAGCCCTTCGGCGGAGGGAGGCTGCTGGGGTCTGGGTTCATAGTTGGCGGATTGCTGCTGATCACGCTATTGCTTTGACGCACGTTTTTAGGTTATTCACCGGCGAATTCCTTCGCTGGTATTGAGTACTACAGCACGCGAATCCGCTGGATCAGGGACGACAACCTGTGGCGTCATTGCCGGTGATGGCGGCCCTGACTATGGCCGTCGGGTGACATTCCCGTTGTATCGGCAGTCTTACAAGTCTGTTCTGGCCGGACATAATGTATAATACCCGGAGCCTAAAACGGGCCGTGATTTAGACCCGGATATCGGCGTGAGGACGGAGGGAACCGATGATTAACCAGGAACGCTTGGTCAACGCATTCTGTGAGCTTGTGAAGATCGACAGTCCGTCGGACGAGGAAGAGGATGTGGCCAGACACCTGACCGAACGCCTGGAATCTCTGGGCTTCAGCGTTGCCAGGGACGCGCACGGCAATCTCATTGCCTCCGAAGATGGCGACAACCCACTAATGCTCTCGGCCCACATGGACACCGTGGAGCCGGGACGCAGCATCAAACCTCAGGTCGATGGCGACATCATCCGCTCCGACGGCACGACGATTTTGGGCGGCGACTGCAAGGCCGGAGTGGCCGCCATCTTGGAGGCGCTAGTGTCCGCGAAAGAAGACGACTCGCCCCGCCGTCCGGTGCAGGTGGTCTTCACCCGGGGTGAGGAGATCGGACTAATCGGCGCGGCCAACCTGGATTACTCCATGATTCACTGCAAAGAGGCGGTGGTCTTCGACGGCAACGGCCCGGTCAACACCATCACCGGCTCCAGCCCCACCTACATGGCATTCGACATTACCGTGACCGGCAGGGGCGCCCACGCCGGCGTGGAACCGGAGAACGGCATCTCCGCCATCCGCATCGCCTCGGAGATAATCGGCGACCTTCCAAATGGGAGGCTGGACGAGGAGTCCACCTTTAATGTTGGCCTGGTCTCCGGCGGCACTGTGCGCAACGCCGTTCCGGTGGAGGTGACCTTTGCCGGAGAATACCGCAGCCGGAACACCGAGACCGTGGCCTTGCTGGAGTTGCAGTTGACCGAGGCGCTGGACAAGGCCAGGGCCAAATACCAGGAAGCCACCATCAAGCAGGAACTGGAGATGCTATTCCAGATGTACACCCTGGACCCCAACGAGCCGGTGGTGCGGATGGTGACCGATATGCTCAAAGACATGAAGATGGTGCCGGACATCAAGCCATCGGGCGGGGGCACGGATGCCAACCAGATGCGCCTGAACGGCATCGATTGCATTGTGGTCGGCATGGCCACCAATGCGATGCACACGGTGAAAGAGTACGTGGTGGTGCCGGACCTCATGGCCACCGCCCTGCTCTGCCAGAACTTGATGAACCCCAACCAGTAAACCGATAGGATCGGTAACCAACTTAGGGGGCATCCGCGACTATGTCAGGATGCGCCTTCGTAATTGAGGAGATAGACAATGAACGGAGCAGAATTAAAAGCGACTTTGAAGTCGGGTGGCCGGGTTTTCGGCACCATGATCTCCGTCGCCCGGAACCCCAAGTGGATTCCCATCCTGGACGGCGTGGGGCTGGACTACGTTGTCATCGACACCGAGCACAATTACCGCAGCCGGGGTGAGATGGGCGACTTCCTGATCATGATGAACACCAGCGGCGTGGTCCCCATCGTCCGCATCCCCATCCCTGACTCCCACTATGTGACCATGGCGATGGACGCCGGCGCCCAGGGCGTGCTGGCCCCCTACTGCGAGACCGTTGAGCAAGTTAGGGAAGTGGTGGGCGCAGCCAAGTGGCGCCCTCTGAAAGGCGAGGCAGTCGACCGGGTAGTGGCGACGGGAGAGCACATCAGCGACGCAACCAGAGCCTACCTGGAGGACCGCAACAAGAACAGCATCTGCATCATCGGAATCGAGAGTCGGGAGGCGGTAGAAAACCTGGAAGAGATGTTAAAGGTCCCGGGCATCGACGGCATCTTCGTCGGACCCAACGACATGAGCATCTCCCTGGGCATCCCCGACCAGTATGACCAGGAGGTCTACCAGGCCACGGTCAAGAAAGTCATCGACATGGCCGAGGCCCACGGCATCGCCACTCTGGTCCACCAGCAGACGCCGGATTTGTCCACCTACTGGATCTCCCAAGGCGCCCGCTTCATCCTCCACGGCACCGACCGCCGGGCCCTACAAGAGGGTTTCAAGGCCGACTTCGGTACCCTAAGGGATTTCGCCAAGAACAATTAGGCTGATGGGCCAGGACGCCGCCCCGTATGGGCGGGTTTCTAACCCGCCCATCTAGCTAGGGTCGTGGGTTCTAACGGCAGCCGCGGCCCTCACCCCAACCCTCTCCCTCACGTGGGAAAGGGGGTTTTCCCCGGTCATCCCGATGACGGCGGGTGCGGGATAAAATTCTGAACTAGCGTCGCCTCAGCTTGCGGTACGCCCAAATGATAGCTATGAGCGCCAGAGCTCCGGTCATGTACCCGCCGACCAGGTCGCTGGGCCAGTGTTCGCCCGCCAACATCCTGAACAGCCCTAGCAATACGATCGCCATACCAAGGGCCAGTTGGAGTCCGATGCGCAGCTTACGAGGGGCGACGAATTCGCCGATCAGATAGATTAAGAATCCCAGCAGTAGTACGGATGCTGTAGCGGTGCCACTTGGGAAGCTGTCTGTAAAACCCTCCAGGGCGCCTTCCGGCCGTGGCCGATTCACGAAAGCCTTGGGCAGCACGATCGTGAAGCCCATTACCGGCAGCATAGCTAGATAGATCAGCGCCTCCAGCCTTTTTCGAAAAACCGAAAATACGATTGAAATCGCTAAGACGGAACTCACGCCGGCAACACCCCTGATATCGAACCAGGCGAAAAACCGTTGCCAAGCCGTATCGTCGATCCGCAGGGAGGAGAGTATCGTTCGATCTCCCCAGAACAGGTCGTTGTTGTGGACCGCGGCTATGGTGAACAGGACGACTGTCGCCAAGGCTAAGATTGCTATACCGACTTTGGCAATCATCGGCGGGACGCCTAGTCGCCGTGCTGCCCCATGAATTCCAGTACCAACTTGTTCCAAACCTCCGGCTCCTCGTGGAAGGCGGCGTGGCCGGCTTCGGGGACTACCTCGAAGCGGCAGTTGGGGATGTGGTCGGCCACCAGTTTCATCATGGCTGGGGGCGAGAGTAGGTCGGCGCCGCCGGTCAGCATGAGCACCGGGTTCTGCATCGCGGCCAGGCGTGCGTAGGTCATGGGGCTACGGGGCGACTGGCCTTCCTCTGGAGTGATCTCATGACGGCTGGATTCCTCGATGCGCAGCCACTTGGCCACGCCCTCCGGGTTGACGGCCCGATAGGACGGACCCACCTCCCGCAGCTCGATGGGTAGGTTGGAGATCTCTGGTGGCCGCAGCCGGGTTTGGACGTCCAGGTATGACTGGTCCGTGACTCCGGTAAAGCTGCTGGAGACGGTCAGGCTGATCACCCGGTCGGGGTATTCCACCGTGTAGTCCAGCCCGATGATCCCGCCCAGGGCGGTGCAGACCATGTGGAACCGGTTGAGCCCCAGGTGCTGGGTCAAGGCTTCCAGGTCGTCGGCGGCCGAACCGGCTGGTGTGACCGACTCTGAACGGCCCCAGTTCTTCCGGTCGTAGGCGATGCAACGGTATCCCGCTTCGATGAACGCCGGCTCCTGTAACCCCCAGCTATCGCTGGTGCCCGATGCGGCGTGGAGGAACACCACCGGGGTGCCGTGCCGGCCGGTTTCTTTGAACCACAGGCGTGCGCCGGGAATATCTGCGTAGGACATTTCGCTGTTCCTTTATTTCGCTTCAGATTAGGTTGGCGATAATTTGATAACTTGTAAAGGCTAATCTAACAGATACATGAATGACTAGACATAATAAGTGAACGTTGAAAATATCATCCAGGTCCAAGACTTGGTCAAGGTCTATCCGGGCGATGTGTAAGCCCTCTCGGAAATCGATTTTTCGGTAGGCCGAGGCGAGTTCTTCGGCTTCCTGGGGCCTAACGGACCCGGGAAAAGCACCAACATCAAGATACTTAGCACCTTGCTGAAGAAAACGTCGAGGCGGGTCAGCGTGGCCGGGTTCGACCTTGAAGATTCATCGTCATCCACGAAAATACGGCGGGCCATCGGGTTCGCCATGCAAGAGGTGGGTTTGGATGACCTGTCCTCAGGGCGGGATTTTCTCGTCATGCAAGGTCTGCTCTACAAGTTGGGCCGCCGAGAGGCCAAAAGCCGGGCTGAGGAGCTACTGGAACTGGTGGGATTGACCGAGTCTGAAAAGAAGCGGTCGATGTGATGCTCGGTTGGTTGGAAGGATTAGCCAAAGCGTAGGCCGACCAGCAGGCTATTAGGCCTCGCTCTGGTTTGCCTCCCCGCCAGCCTCCCACCGCGCCCGCAGGGTCTCCACGTAGATGCGTTCATAATCCCCAAGATGGCCGTTCCCGGGGTCGTCGGCTAGGCGTTCGGCCCAGAGGTATTCCACGTCTCCCCATTGGATGGGGTAGGGCGGCTGGTCGAAGAAGGCGGCCACCGCCGACATGGGGTCGTCGCCGTCCGAGTAGCCCATGAATTGGAAGTTGTCGTAGGTGTTTCCCAGCTCGGAGACGAAACGGCCTTTCATGGCGGCCAAGACCAGGTAGGAGGGCATTGTGAGCGGTCAGCTATCAGCGGCCAGCGGTCAGCTTTTTTGGGTAGGACTGCCGTGGCTGTTGGCTTTTCTTCCCCCTTTTTGAGGTTGGTCCGGTTGTTGGTTTGTGCCACGCTTCGCAGGTGTCACCCTGAGTGTAGCGAAGGGTCTACCGGGTGATACTTTGGCAGATTTTTCGTCGGCCTTCGGCACTCCTCAGAATGACAGTATTTAGGCGAGGCCCCTTGTTCGAACATTCTTGCGCCAATCTGTCGAAGGTCAATCCGATCCCTAAAAGCTGAAAGCTGTCAGCCTGGGACGCTAGCCCCTCCGGAGGATGTGCACCGTGGTTACATCTCCGGCGCCGGAGCATTGGGCTACGCCTACTCGGGCGTTGGCTACCTGCCTGGGACCGGCCTCGTCGCGAAGTTGGGTCACCGTCTCGTGGATCATGCGGATGCCCGAGGCCCCGAAGGGATGGCCCATGGCCAGCAGTCCGCCGTCGGTGTTCACCGGGATATCGCCGGTCAGGGCCGTGCGCCCCTCCACCGTCCCCTGCCAGGCCTCGCCGAAGGGGAACAGGTGTAGCGCCTCGATCTGTTGAAGCTCGCCGATGGTCGCGGCGTCGTGGACCTGAACCAGGTCAACGTCCTCGGGTCCCAGGCCGCTCATTTCATAGGCCTTGAGCGCCGCCGGTTCCGTGCGGTAGGGACTGAAAGCCGAGTGATCGGCGCCCCTGCCGTTGTACTCCCCCGAGGTCAGAACGGCCGCGGCGATGGACACCGCACGGCTCTCGTCGATGCCATACCTCGCAAGGTCTTCCCGGGCGCAGAGCACCGCCGCTGCGCCGCCCTCGCTGGTGGGGCAGCACTGGAACAGGGTCAGGGGGTCGGCGATCATACGCGAGTTCAGCACTTCTTCAATCGTGTAGGTGTCCTTGCGGTGGGCGAAGGGGTTCATGGTGGCATTCTGCCGGGCCTTGACCGTCACCTGGGCCAGGGCCGTGGCCGGAGCGCCGGTCTCCTCCATGTAACGCTTGCCCCGCAGCGCGTACCCGGCCATCATGTGGTCGCCGCCGATGTACCGCTCCGGGCTGTCCTCGGGGGTCACAGTCACCGGCCCCCGCGGCACCTTCTCAGCGCCGAACGCCAGGGCCAGGTCATAGAGTCCGGTGGTGATGCCCCAATAGGCCTGCCAGAAGGCCGTTGAGCCGCTGGAGCAGGCGTTCTCGACGTTGACGATGGGCACGCCGGTCAGGCCCAGTTTCGATAGCGTAGTCTCGCCCACGGACATGCCCTGGTAGTAGACGTGGCCGAAGTAAGCGATGGCGATGTCCTTCCACTTGACGCCCGCGTCTTCCAGTGCCGGGACCACGGCGCCGATGGCCAGGTCGCCCAGGTCCTTGTTGGGGAAGCGTCCGAAGGGGTGCAGGCCAACGCCCACCACCATCACCTCGCGGCCGGGTTTTATCTTATTCATGGTTAGACTCCAGGCCCTTTCTATCGGCTTTGGTTCAAAAGTTTCGGCGAAACCCGGTTTCCGGTTTGTATGGGAGTTACTCCCCATGTCACCTTGAGCGTAGCGAAGGGTCTGCCAATTTCAAGATTGGGAGATTCTTCGTTGCTTCACTCCTCAGAATGACAGTCTTGAGGCAACTCTCGCTGCAGACGGTCTGCTGATCAGATTTGTGGTTGCGCGGGTCTCCACTTGTAGACGGCCTTGTCGGGTCCGCCGTTCTCGGCCGGCACCTTCTGGAGCGTCAGCTCCACCGCCATACCAATCTTGAGGTCGTCGTGCTCGCAGCCGACGACTTCGGCCAGTACCTGTGGCCCTTGGGGCAGTTCCACCTGGCCCAGCACGTAGGGCACCTCGCCGGGCCAACCGGCCGGCGGGATTCGGACGATGGTGTAGCTGAACAAGGTTCCCTTGGCGCCCAACTCCACGGCTTCAAGGTCGGTCGACGTGCACGACTGGCAGAAGACGGCGGGACCGAACACGGTCGTGTTGCACTCGTTGCACTGGAACCCTACCAGGGTGCCTTCGCTGGAGTCGTCGTTCGTTATCTTGAGCCGATTGGGATCAACGGAGACCGGGGCCACCGGCGTATCTGAGTCTGGCATATCGGGCATTATACAGGCCCATTGACCACCCATGCGCCAAGTGTTAGGTTGACCGGCACAGCCGGATTTATTCTCAAATCACTAAAGGGACTTGCTCAATGCCAACCAACACCCAAAAACCGTGGGAGCAGTCACTGGGCCAGTTCCTAGAAGAGGTTGTCTCCCGCAACCCGGACAAGACTTTTATCGAGATTGGCGGACTGAGCCGGACGTACCAAGAGTTCTATGACGGTGTCCGGAAGTCGGCTGCCATGTTCGCCGTTTTGGGTATCGAGAAGGGCGACCGGGTCTGCCTGTTCCTGCCCAACTGCATCGAGTACGTCTACTCCTGGTTTGGGCTGTCGCTGATCGGGGCCATCGCAGTACCGGTGAACACCGCCTACAAGCGGGACGAGATGGCCTACATCCTTAATAACGCCGAGGCCAAAGGCCTGGTAATCGATTCATCGCTGGCCGATGTTGCCGGCGCGGCCGCCGACCTGGCCTCCTGTGTCAAGGTAAGGCTGTTGCGGGGTGCCGAGGGTTCGATCCCCGACGGGTGGACTGACTTCGGAGAAGCCCACGTCGCGGCTGTTGCGTTGGAGTCTCTGCCGGAGATCTCTCCCCACGACATTTCCATGCTGGTCTATACCTCGGGCACCACTGGCAACCCCAAGGGCGTCCAGTGCACCCACCTGATGTACGTGGCCGCCGGACAGGGGTTCGCCCACTGGACCGAGGCCACATCCGACGACCGGTTCTTCACCTGCCTGCCCTACTACCACGCCAACATCCAGTACTACTCGACAATGGGAGCTTTGGCTGCCGGTGGAACGTTGGTGGTGGTCGACCGATTCAGCGCGTCACGGTTCTGGGGCCAGGTCCGGGAGGCCCAGGCCACGGTGGTGAACTTCATCGGCATGATGATGCCGGTGCTGGCCAAGAACGAACCCTTGCCCGACGACAAGGACAACACCGTTCGGCTGTTTTACGGCTCGCCGTCCTTCCCGCCCGAGTTCCTGGCCGAGTTCCAAGACCGGTTCGACACCGACATAATCGTCGGCTTCGGCATGACCGAGACCTGCTTCGGGACCATCGAGAAGATCGGCAAAGAACGGCGCGCCGGTTCGTCTGGAGAGCCCCGTCAGCACCCACAAGGAGGGTTCGAGAACCAGGTGCGTATTGCCGACCCGGTAACTGGCGTACCGGTGGGCGTGGACACCGTGGGTGAGATAACCATCCACAACCCGGCGATTATGCCCGGCTACTGGCGCAACGACGAACAGAACGCCGAGACCCTGCGGGACGGCTGGCTCTACACCGGAGACCTGGGCTGGGTGGACTCGGACGGGTTCCTGTATTTCGTCGACCGGAAGAAAGACATCATCCGCCGTCGTGGTGAAAACATCTCGTCCCAGGAAGTGGAGAACGTGGTCAAGCGCCACCCCAACGTTCTGGATTGCGCCGTCCTGGCCGTGCCATCGGAGCTTGGCGAAGACGAGGTCAAGGCCTACGTCACGCCGCGAGAGGGTGCCACCCCAGACCCCGAAGAACTGGTTTACTGGTGCGCTGAGAACCTGGCCTACTTCAAGGTACCCCGCTACTGGGAGATTAGGGACGAATTGCCCCGCACGCCCAGCCTGCGGGTGCGAAAAGACGTCCTAAGGCAAGAAAAAGAAGACCTGATCGAAGGCTGTTTCGACCGAGAAGCGTCCGGAATAAAATTACGCTGATAGCTGAAAGCTGCGAGGAACGAGCACATGCCCGAGAATCGATACTGGCTATTCAAGTCTGAGCCCAACGCCTATTCCTTTGACGACCTAATGAACGAGCCTGATGGTTGGGCCGAATGGGACGGCGTGAGGAATTACCAGGCCCGGAACTCCATGCGCGACGATATGAAGGTTGGCGACGGCATCCTCTTCTATCACAGCAATGCCAAGCCCCTGTCGATCGTTGGCGTCGCCAGCGTCGTCCGGGAAGGGTACTATGACTTCCATGGTCTCGACCCCAACGACGACCATTATGACCCCAAGGCCACCCAGGAGAACCCCATCTGGTCTATGGTCGACATCAAGGGCGAACGCGCCCTGCCCAACCCCGTGACTTTAGATGACATCAAGGCCAACCCTAAACTGAAGGACATGCCGCTGATCCGTAAGGGTATGCGCCTGTCCATCCAGCCGGTCACGAAAGAGGAATTTTACGAAGTCCTCTTGATGGGCGGTGGGTCTAAAGGGTAAAAATAAGAAAAACCGGGAAGGCTCAATCTAAATTCTGAGGTTCCCGAGAGGATAGTGGGCGATTATGAGTGTATTTTGGAGAAACGTGAAACGGGGACAGAACCTGATGATGGACGATACGGCTGGCCTCGAAGAAGTCATTGGCGGATACCGGGAGAACAAAAGCGGCATCAGCGCCTACGCCAGAACCATGGGCTACGAGCCAGAGCGCTCCCGAAAGGGGTTCGACTCAGTTGAGGACGCCAAGGCGTTCGTCGAGTCCTTCAATCCTTGGGACCTCTTTGGCCCCGGGGACGCCGTCGTTGAAGCCGAGGCGAGGCCGATGGCGGAATAAGCTCCAGTCGATCCCAACAACTCGAAAGGAGCGTCTATGTCACGCCTGTCTTCTAGTCTGAATGCAAAACTCTCGCCTGAGATACAAGCGAAGTACGAAAGCGTCACCAAGTCCGCATCCGGCTTGTCCGCGACCTTCCAGGCCCTTTTCACCAACCCGCGAGCAGCATCGGGCTTGGCCGGCTTGCACGAAGCGATCGGCCAAATTGACCTGGAACCTTGGGTAACCTACACGGTGGCCCTGACCGTAGCCCACGAACGGGAGAACATCGCCCTTTGGGACTCATTTGTTCCGTTGGCGCGTGAGGCTGGAGTCAGCGAAGCGGTCATCGACGGGATCGCCGCCGGGACCGGCCCACGGGGCCTGCTCCCCAAAGAAGGCATCTGGGTGCACTTCGCGCAAGAGGTGCTCCGGGACAAGATGCGGGACTCGACTTGGGTAGCAACAACCCATTTGGTGGGTGACGAAGGCGCTGTCGCACTGGCACTCACAGCCTGCTACTACGACATGATGGCCCGCCTCAACCGCACTTTCGCCCTGGAAACCGCCTGAAGAAAGAACGTGGTTCGACAAGTCCGATTCCATCGAGACTCTCGACCTTCTGGTCGGAGTTCACCATGAGCGGAAACGGGCTCTAATTCCTCGAAGAGGGGCTGTAATCCCTCTCCATCGCAAGGGAGAGGGTTAGGGTGAGGGAACTTCCAATACCGACACAAGACAGCCGATCGAACACAAAGAGCCCTACCGCCAACCCAAACACCGGAGGCCAAGATGCCAGACTACAGGTACGAAACCCTATTGGTGGACCAGGATGAGTCCGTCTTGACCATCACCCTCAACCGCCCGGAGCGGCTGAACGCTGTGGATCGGGTGATGCACCGGGAACTTGAAGAGGTCTTCGGCGAGGTGGCCTTTGATTCCAGTGTTAGCGCTGTGGTGGTGACGGGGGCCGGCCGCGGGTTCTGCTCCGGCGGCGACGTCCGGGCCATGGACGAACGCGGGTCGGCCAACGTGCTCGAGCAAAGGCCCATGGGCGCTGTCTCCCAGAGTGGCCGCCGGATATTACATAACATGCTCTGGGTGGAGCAGCCCATCGTCTGCGCCCTGAACGGTGTGGCAGCAGGACTAGGGGCAACCATCGCCTTGTTCTGCGACATCATTTACGCCTCGGACCAGGCCCGCATCGGAGACACCCATGTGAAGGCCGGCCTAGTGGCCGGGGACGGCGGGGCGGTCATCTGGCCTTTGCTGGTGGGCGTGGCCAAGGCCAAGGAATTGCTGATGACTGGCGATATCATTGACGCCGCCGAGGCGGAGCGCATTGGCTTGGTCAACAAAGTAGTTCCCCACGACAAATTGATGGAAGAGGCCATGGACCTAGCCCGCAGGCTGGCAAACGGACCGGCGATGGCCATCAGAGGCACCAAGCACGCCATCAACAAGAAGGTCTGGGCCGACCTGAACCTGTCGTTGGACATTGGGCTGGCCCTGGAAGAACGCAGCTCCCGCCATCCCGATCACAACGAAGCCGCCCGTTCATTCGTCGAGAAGCGCACGCCAGAATACAAAGGCACGATTTAGGTAATCGGTCTTGGCCAACGGAGACATACAAGCTGCGCAGGCGTTCCACGACGGCACCAAGCTAAGCTACATAAACCTGCTGACCAAGCCGCCGCTGTATAAGTCCTATGCGGGGCTGAAACAGGTCTTCCTCCCAGAGCCGCCGCCGCCTGAGACACCCGCTCTTGAGGCGGTCGCCGGCCTTACCTCAGCCACCGCCGGGCCTTTGGATCTGGAGGCGGTGTCCCAACTGTTGCACTACTCCGCCGGGCTGATCAGAAAAAGCAACTCGGCGACCGCGGGGGAGGTGCACTACCGGGCCGCCGCATCGGCAGGGGCGCTCTACCCAATCGAGCTTTACCTGGTCTGCGGCGACTTTCCTGGACTGGCCGCCGGGGTCTACCACTACGCTCCCGCCGATAATGCTCTCACCCAACTGAGAGAAGGCGATTTCCGGGGAAACCTGGCCGCTGCCGCTGACGACGATTCGCTGGCGACAGTACTCGCCACTATCGTCAGCACGGCGGTCTTCTGGCGCAGCGCCTGGAAGTACCGAACTCGGGGGTACCGTTACTGCTTCTGGGATAATGGCACGGTTTTCGCGAATCTGTTGGCAACCGCCAATTCTTTGGGCCAGCAAGCCCGCCTTCTGACCGGATTCGTCGACCGTGATGTGGACCAGATCCTGGGAGTGGAATCGGAGCAGGAAGCTAGTTCCTGCCTGGTGCCGCTGGGCGCCGCTGGCGAATTGCGACCGTATGTAGCCAGAGCCTTGTCGGCGATTGACTCGGGCGACCTGGGTTTCAGTGAGGCAATCACCTATCCGGAGTCGGACTTGCTCCATGCTGAGGCACGTCTCGACTCGCCACAACAGGTGTCAGACTGGCGGGGCCACGTTCATAGATTCGAAGACATCCGCATACCTGTTGTACCGTCTAAGCCGTTGGGAAAGGCGATCGTCGAGCGGGGTTCGACCCGCCGGTTCGCCAGAGAACCAATATCCAAAGAGCAGCTTTCTGAGCTACTGGCGGCGTCGTCGGCGCCCATGACCGCCGACTTCGGCTTTGGGTTGTCCGAGCCGTACCTGATCGTAAACGCCGTGAACGGGGTGTCCCCAGGCGCCTACCACTACTCCAGGCAAAGCGGGGAGTTGGAACTCCTGAAAGAGGGTGATTTCCGTGCGGAGGCCGGACACCTTTGCTTCGAGCAGGCTTTGGGGGCCGACGCCAGTGCCGTAGTCTTCTTCCTAGCTGACCTGGAATCGGCCCTGGGACGCCTGGGAAACCGGGGATACCGGGCCGCCCAACTGGAGGCGGGGGTTATGGGAGGCAATGTCTACATCGCCGCCCATTCTTTGGGTCTAGGCGCCACCGGTATGACCTTCTTCGACGACGCAGTTACCGCCTTTTTTTCGCCCCACGCCGCCGGAAAAAGCCTGATATTCCTGGTGGGTCTGGGCCGCACCGAGACCCCAAACCGGGTGAGGCCATTCCGCTCCAAATACGGCGCCCTCAAAGACTCGCTGGCCCGCGGCGCAAGCGGCGAACGGCGGCCCGTTCCGGACTGGCTCTACAGCAATTAACCGGCGTAACTATCCAATCGAATTCTTCCGGATGTGCTCCAAGGCCATCTGCATGTGCCATTCCATCGCTCCCAGTCCAACCACCCGCACGCCCAGGTCAAACAACCGTTTGGCGGCGGCGGCCATGGAATCGAAGTCGGGCGAGTCCAGGCCCATGTTGTACATGATGGCCGCCCCGTTCTTCTCGGCGGTCTTCACCGCTCCCTCCACTAGACGCATGACTTTGGGGTCCTCGTACTTGAATGGCACTCCTAAGATCTTCGTCACGTCGCCGGCGGCCAGCCACACCAGCTCGATGCCATCGATGGCCAAGATTTCGTCCAGTTCGTTCAAGGCCCCCTTGCTCTCCACGGTGGGGACGATCAGGGTGCCGGCCCGAGTCTTTGCGGCGTACGCAGGGAACTCCTCGGCCGTCCGAAATCGCCTGAGATGGATCTGGCGGTGCCAGTCGTCCTTGAGTCCCACCAGGTCTCGCACCTCCTGTGCGGACCCAACGGAGACAGTGACTGCTGTCGCGCCCAGGGACAGGGCACGTGCCGCGTCGGAGATTGTGCGGCGGTCGGTGCCATCGGCCCAGGGGAAGGACTGCACGCGGATCATGGGGGATATGCCGGTGCCACGGGCCGCCCGGACCAAGTGGGCGATGTTGTCCCAGTCATGGGCTGTGAACATCATGTCGGCCATGAAACAGTCGATGCCTGCGATGCCGGCCACCTCCACCATGTTGGGGTGACTGAAAACATAGGCGCAGAGCGAAGGCTTGCCGCTCTTCAAGTTGGCTAGTAGCCTGTCGGTTTCTTCATTCGGGAATAGCACGTTATACCTCAGAGAATAAAGCTTCAGTGTCTGATCGCCCTCACGGAACAACATGGAGTGTAGCCCAAATCCGCACCAGGCACAAAATGGGCTAATCTTGATCTGTTGGTACACAGTTAGCGCCAAGTATATAATCCGCCATAACAATCGCAGGCATTGATTTTATAGAGGAGTATTAGATGGAAACCGTAGGATTTATTGGGTTGGGGAACATGGGCGGCGGCATGGCTGGGAACATTCAGAAGGCTGGATACCCGATGGTCGTCCACGACCTTAACGAAGGCGCTACCCGGCCGTTCTTGGAGGCGGGAGCACATCTGGCCAGTTCACCGGCCGACGTGGCCAGCCAGTGCGATGTAACGTTCACATCTTTGCCCGGACCCCGGGAGGTCGAGGTGGTGGCCGTTGGTCTTGAGGGAGTGATACAGGGCGCCAAGCCTGGTTCGGTGTACATTGATCTTTCCACCAGCCGGCCAACCCTAATCCGGGAGCTTGAGCCCAGGTTTCGTGAGAAGGGCATCCACGTTTTGGACGCACCGGTCAGCGGCGGGAAATCAGGAGCGCAGAGCCGAAACCTTGCTGTGATGGTCGGGGGCGACAAAGAGGTCTTTGAGCGGGTGAAGCCGCTACTGGAAGCCTTTGGCGACAAGGTTTTCTACGCCGGTGAGATCGGGGCCGGGTCAGTAGCCAAGTTGGTCCATAACATGATCGGCCACGGCGTTCGTCAGGCAATCGCCGAAGGCATGACCTTGGGGGTCAAAGCAGGCGTTGACACCGAAGCGCTTTGGCAGTGCATCCGCCGGGGTTCCCTGGGGCGGATGAACGTGCTGCATGAAGGATTCGTCAGGACGGTGTTCAAGGGCGAGTACGAGCCTGCCGGCTTCGCATTGAACCTGGCCCGGAAAGACATCGGTCTGGCCACGGAGCTAGCCAAGGAATTCGACGTTCCCATGCCCATCGCCAACCTTTCCGAGCAACTGGCCATCCAGGCCATGAACCGGGGGTGGGGCGACCACGACAGTACAGTCATCGTCAGGCTGCAAGAGGAGATGGCCGATGTCGAGATCAGGGCCGACATCGACGTTGCCAAGGCCGCCAAGTTCATCACCACCCATCCGGACGAGTAGGAAAGGATCGCTAACCTCGATAGTTCGAGGCAAAAAAGAACGGCGCTCAGTACTGAGCGCCGTTCTTTAATTAGCCGGTTGGAGCACGGAGGCCTAGGAGTCGGGGTCTGCCGTGTTCATGATCTTGTCTTGGGGTTTTACCACGCCATTCATCAGTTCGCCGTCGGTGAATGAACCGTTGGTCAACCTGGTGGCGATGTCTTCCCGGCCGTTCCAGAGCTTCTTCAGGTCGTCATCGATCAGCTCGATTATGGCCCTCCGCACTCCGGTTTCCTCTCCGATATCCGGGTAGAGCTTCCAAGACTCCTTGCTCACCGACGCCAGCCATCCCGAGGGGTCACCATTGATGGCGCTGCCGCGCACGTCTTCGAAGTGCCAAGCGTACCAGGCGTTGACCATGTCGCGGAAGATGGCCAGATCGGAGACCGGAGCGCCAACCGTGGACATCTGGACTTCGAATCGGTGATTGTCGCCGGGGTGGCCTTCCACCGCAGCGAACTTTCGACCGCCACCTAGGCCTCGGAGGACCGAGTCGTGGAGGTTGGAAGCGGTGATACCAACGCCTGAGGCAGCGTCAACGTGACCGACGCGGACATCTCCCACGCGCCACATCTTCTCTTCCATGGCGGATGCGCCCATGTGCATGTCCACAAGAAGCTCACCCAGTTCTTCGCCAAAGCGGGAGCCATTGGCCATGAGGGATAGGAACCCGGTGTCGATGGAGACCGTGCTCTGAATCTTTTGCGCGGTGGCCCGCGCCAAGAGTTCTTGCAATTCCAGAGGATCGACCCTGTTGGACCCGTAGACCGGCTTTCCGGCCAGGGAACCGTGGACCACTTCGGCAATGTCGGCGAGGTCTTGATGGCTGAGCTGGAACCGGCTCAGGATTCGCATAGCGATGTCTTGGGCCTGTCCACCGGTCAGTAGGTTCTTGACCGTGGGGTCGTCGCTGTCGAAGGTCCATTGCTCGGCGTCTGTAACCTCTTGGTAAAGGCGGCCGCCGGAAGTGGCCAGGCGCCTGAGGTCAACGACCAATTCGACCCAACTGGCGGAGTATTCGTTCAGTTCCTCTAAGAGTCCGTTGATGACCTCTCCAACGTGGTTCAGGCAGACCGTTTCGAGGTATTCGTCGGTCTCCGTTTGCCACTTGGTCAACCGCTTCTTGCGATCGTTTGGCGAGACATCCAAGTTGCTGTGATTGGGCTCGGATACAACGGGCAGGTCCCGCCGGATGGCCCGGTCGGCCAGGGCGGCCCATCGCCGCACCGGCGGTTCTTCTTCGGGAGCGACCACTAACCGCTGGATGAAGAGGCTTTCCAGCCTTGATCCAATGGTGATCAGCATCTCGTCGCGTTTAACGTCTGCGAACGTATTGGCTCGAGCCAATTCGGTCCGCAGCTCGGCGTTGGCTTCCAGGACCATCCGGTCGCTGAGGTTACCGTCGGGCCTAAGCCGCTCGAACACTGAACCGATCGAACGCTCAACCTCGCCCAACGTGCCATGGATGGCCCCATGTATCTGTTGGAAGGCATCTCTGGAGGCGGTGCGTCCGCCAACCAAGAAGTCCAAGGGGTCCACAGCCGCTGGGACCCGGTTGGTCATTTCGCTGAATGACAGCCGTTTTCTTCTAAAACTAAACCTGGCCATTCCTCTTCCTCCCTACAGCTGGGTCCGCCATTGGTTTTGCAGGTATTGCTTGGCCGTCTGCACGAAGAATCCTTCCAGCAGACCGACCTCGCGTGAACTGATCGAGCCGAACCGGGCGTCGGCGTTGTTGTTGGCCTCACGCATGGTTTCGTGGTAGCGGGCCCACCAGTCTTGGCCGGTGCCCCAGGCGTCAGCCACCAAGCCCTCTAGGATACGGGCCACGTGTACCCGCTGGACCGGTAATGAGTCCTTGGGTGACCGGTGCAGCAACGCCACATCGAAGTGGGGCCCGGGAGCGTTGATTATCTTGTCCGGATAAACAGTAACGTCGTAGCTGTCTTTACCGGTGTACTGGGCTTTGCCAACCTCTACGCCACTGGCGGCGCGGAGGAACTGCAAAGTGGAGTAGGCATTTCTGAGTTGCAGCGGATAGGTAGTTTCCGGGTCACGGGACATCCCGCGCTGAGGCAGGACCAAGTGGAGCACCACGCTGAAGTTGTAGGAAGTGCCGCGGGCTTCGGCCAGTGCCGCAAGCAGCACTGGCAGGGCGCCCACGGTCCCGCCGCCCAAAAAGGCAATCACGTGGACTCTCAAATAGGTTACGCCCTCGTAGTAGGGGCAGACCTGGTCAATAGTGGCGTCGATGTGGCCGCGCAGGTTGCCGTAATTGAATCTGCTGGCAACTCCGGCATTGGCCAGAGTCCCCAGGGCGCCTTCACGAGAAAGGCTGAGGTTCTTCAACTCTGGCACGCACTCCGTGATCCACGGACGCATGTCCCGAAGATTGGAGAAGTGGGGCAAAGTTAACGGGATAAACCGCGACGAGCGGGAAATCTCTCCCCTGGTCGCCTCACGGGTGTCCATATATAGGAAGCCAAGGCTCTTACGGTCGGCGAAGCTCCAAGACGACGACACTTCATCCAACCGTCTAGCGATCTGGCAACTTGTGGACCCCAGTCCAATCACCACCGAAGGCGATGCCATTCGGTTCGCGGCCTTGTTTGCCGCCTGGTTGGACTCCGGCTCCCTGATTGATTGTGAAACCATTAAACCTCCTGCTCCCTACACGCCCAGATTACCGAAGCAACGTACCTATTTGTGAATCGGATACACGGGTATCCAATATAACGGTATGGTCGTGCAGTAACATAATTTATAATGTCGGCTGCCTCGATGTCAAATTCAGCCAGCGTATCCCACTATTTTCGTTGACATTACCTGCTTAGCTTGCTGAAATCCTAGCCAATACGATAAAAATAAAACGAAAAGTGTTTATCCAGTTGTTCATGTCGCCTGACAAACCCACAGGCTCGAATGGGTAACATCTTCAGCCAAGAAAATCCTGGGTACCCACATCAATAGGATACAGTGGACGGCTAGGCTATCAAAAGTAAAAATCATTCATGTTTTAAGGAAAACGGCGATGGAGGCTGAGAAAAAAGAGATAGCGGCGAGCGGTCGTTCCCTTACCGTTTAGAAAGGCCCTGCCGATTACTATCGGCAGGGCCTTTTTGAGGTCATTAATATCCCAACGAGATTTAATCCCCTTTGCCCTATAGATAGACCATCCATTCAAGCAGATTGTGGTCGGAATCTCGGGCGTACATGCTGACCGCAGGCAACGAGCCTCGGGCGCGGGCGCCCTTTCGTGGCCCCGGGCCGCGTATGATCTCGACGCCGGCGTCGGCCAGCATCTGCTGGCATTCCTCTGAGGTTCCGTCCCAAACGAAGCAGATGTCGGCGGAACCGGGCACGGCGGTGTCGCCGCGCAGGCTGGCGGTGAACCCCTCTGGGTGCACGTTTATCTTCGAGTCTCCGGCCTGGATGGAGAAGATGCTGGCCTTGCCGGCCCTCCATTCCGCCTCGTCATTGATCTCGAAGCCAAGTTTCTTATAGAACGCAATGAGCTCTTCCGCGTTGGCGGTGGGCATTGCCATGTGGTCGATGCCAACGGTTCCCATATGGAGCCTCCCTCAGGTTGATGGTTAGTGAAAGACTGGGCCAACTAGGCCCAGGTTGCCCAGTATTATATTCATCTCCAACCGTCGCGGCCACCTGGATGGGCTCAGGCATGTCATGACGCCCTAGGGGATCTACTTTGTGGTACTTTAGGTGCGTTCCATAGAATAGGCTGAATCTTCATCATTTAGGCTGGTTCCAATTGAATATCTATCAGGGAGAGACCCATGTTTGACCTGCTGCTCAAAAACGGCCGAATCGTAGACGGCACCGGCCAGACCTGGTTCCGGGCCAGCTTGGGGGTAACCGGAGACATCGTCACGGTGCTCAAGGGGGACACCTCCCAAGTGCAGGCCGGGCGAGTCATTGACGTGGCAGGCTCAGTGGTCTGCCCTGGGTTCATCGACATGCACTCCCACTCGGAACTCAAACTCATGACCGAGCCAGACCATCAAGCCAAGATCAGGCAGGGCGTGACCACCGAAGCGATAGGTATGGACGGTCTGTCCTACGCACCGATATCCCCACCCAAGCTGGAGCAGTTGCTCACCTTCCTGGCTGCCATCAACGGGACTCCCCCGCCGGACACCCGTTGGAGTTCTGTTAAAGAATTCCTGGACCTTTTGGACGGGCGTGCCGCCTGCAACGTGGCGTTCATGGTGCCCCACGCCGCCATCCGCATTGAGGCCATGGGCTGGGAAGACCGGGCGCCCACGCCGCCAGAACTGGACCGGATGAAAGAGTTGGCCCGGCAAGGGATGCAGGACGGTGCCTTTGGCTTCGCCACCGGTCTGACCTACCCACCCGGCGCTTACAGCGAAACCGACGAGCTGGTGGCCATCTCTGAGGCCATTGCGGACCTAGGCGGGTTCTACATGACCCACGCCCGGTATACCAAGGGAGACCAGTTGCTAGACCCGTTCCGCGAGGCGATAGAGATCGGACAGCGTAGCGGCATTCCGGTGCACATCTCCCACTTTCACAGCCCGGTGGACGCCATGGGCGAGCGGATGATTGGCTTGGTCGACGAAGGACGTAACGCCGGAGTTGACGTAACCTTCGACCAATACCCCTATGCCGCCGCCAGCACCATCCTCCATTCGCTGCTCCCCTATTGGGTGCATGCTGGAGGTCCGGCGGTCCTGTTGGAACGGATCAAGGACCCGGCGGTCCGTGAGCAGATAAAAGACGCCGTGAACCCCATGTGGGGGTCGACTTTGGACAACTACGTCTTCAGTCACATTGGCTCCGACAAGAATAAGGAATGGGAGGGCCGGTCCATGACGGATCTGGCCGATTTCCAGAGCAAGAAAATGGTGGACAGCATCTGCGACTTGTTGATCGAAGAGAACCTGGAAGTGGCCTTTGTGGCCCGGACCGGCAACCCGGAGAACATTCGCACCATCGTCCGCCATCCCGCCCACATGGTCGGTTCCGACGGCGTTTTGACCGGTGAGATGCCCAACCCCCGGACATTCGGTACTTTCCCTTATGTGTTGGGCCAGTTCGCCAGGGAAGAGGGCCTGTTTCGCATGGAGGAAGCTGTCCGCAAGATGACTGCGCTACCCGCCCAACGGCTCGGCCTCCAGGACCGGGGCATCCTGCGGGACGGCATGAAGGCCGATGTGGTGGTCTTCAATCCGGACACTGTAGAAGCCAAAGCCACCTTCGAAGACCCAAAGCAATACCCAGTGGGCATCGATTACGTTATTGTTAACGGAAAGTTAGTCATCGACAACGGCACGCATACCGGAGCCCTCCCAGGTCGAGCCTTAAAGTCACAATAGGCCCGGTAGACTTGTTGCCCCATCGCTTCATGAGGCATAATCCATAATCGACTGAAGCACTAAAACGCTGACCGCTGACGGCTGATAGCCAAGAGGATACCAATGGACTTCGAACCCCAATACACCCCAGAGCAAGAAGAGTTCCGCCAGGAGGTCAAGGCTTGGATGAAGGAGAACATGCCCGAAGGCATCGTTCATCCGGCCGACCCTATAGACCTGACCGAGGAACAGTACCAAAAGCGGCGCGATTTTGGCCGCAGGCTCGGCGCCAAGGGCTGGCTCTGGGCTACCGCCGAGACCGAATATGGCGGCGGTGGACTGGACGTTGACCATGCGATAGTGCTGGAAGAGGAGGCGGACGCCGCCGGCCTGACCATCCCACCGTTCTACGACTCGGGTGGACGGCTCGGCGGCGCGTCCATCGTGGTCTGGGGCACTGACGAGCAGAAAAAGTATTTTCTGCCTCCCATATTCAAGGGGGAGGTCCGTACCTGGCAGTTGCTCTCTGAGCCAGAGGCCGGATCCGACCTGGCCAACGTCAAGAGCACGGCGGTCAAGGACGGCGACGATTACATAATCAACGGCCAGAAGGTCTTTGTTGGCAGTTCTTTGGGCTGCGACTACATGTGGACCCTCACCGTGACCGACACCGAAGCCAAGCGTCATGAGAATCTGGGATGGTTCATGATTTCCTCCGACTTGCCCGGCATCACGGTCCAGCCCATGGACCTGCTGATATCCGGAGGCGAGTCGGGCGCTGGCTCTGGGGTCAAGAACACCGTGTTCTTCGACAACGTCCGCGTCCCCGCTTTTAACCTCATCGGTGGGCATAATCAGGGCTGGAAGGTGGCCACGACTCACTTGGAACTTGAGCACGGCACCGGCGGGAAGATCTCCCGGAACGTGGTCGTTGACAAGCTGTTCGAATATTGCCGAACAAACGACCGCCGCGGCGAGTTCATATCCAAAGACCCGGATGCCCGCGAAAAATTGATCGATGTCTACATCGAGCAGGAGATTGTGCGGCTGCTCCAGCTTCGCAACTACTGGATGCGCCACAGCGGTGTGACCACAACCTACGAAGGCCCTCAGGCGTCCTATCTAAAGAAGACCCTGGGCCTGAAGATGTCTGGGCATATATTGGACATCCTTGGACCGGCTGCATTGACCTTCGACCCAGAATTGGGTGCGTCGGAAGGCCACATGGAAGCCCACTCCCGGGCCGGCATCATCGCCATCCATCCAGGCGGCACCACCGACATCCAGAAAGTGATTATGTCCCGCCGCATCGGCATCGGCCGCGAAGTTAGAGAGAAGGCCGGCGCCCTAGGTTAAATCCCAACGATTCGAAAAAGCTGATAGCTGAAAGCTGTAGCCTGACAGCTATTTTCCAGAGGAAAATAATGGACCTGTCCCTAACCCCCGAACAAGAGATGTTGAAAACAGCGGTCCGCCGCTTCGTGCAGCAGGAATACCCCAAAGAGACCTTGTTGCAGATCGCTTCGCCCACCGAGCCCTCTCCCGAGGAGCCCTGGCAGCAGTTGACCCAGACCGGCTGGCTTGGCATCCTGATCCCGACTGAGTACGGCGGCGAAGACGGCTCCTTCACCGATGCCGGAGTGCTTTTCGAGGAACTGGGCCGAGGCCCGGTGCCAGGCCCCCACATCAGTTCCGCGGTCTTGGCGGCTCAAACCCTGCTCGAGGGGGGAACCGAAGACCAGAAGAAATCCTGGCTGCCCCGCATGGCAACCGGCGAGGTCCGGATGGTGCCCGCCATCACCGAAGCCGACTACGGCTGGCTGGAGGGAGACGTCCGGCTAAACGGCAAGGTTAGCGGCGACGGGTTCAGCCTCAACGGCAAGAAAGCCTACGTGTACGACGGCGAGTCGGCCACTCACCTCCTCTGCGCCGCACGCTCCGAAGAGAGCAACGACGTTGGGCTGGTCATCGTCCCGGCCGACAGTCAGGGTATCAGCATCCGTCACCTTCCGGGGTTCGCCTGGAACTCGTCGGAGATCGCCTTCGAAAACGTATTGGCCGATTCGACTCAGGTGCTCGGCGGAGCATTCGCCGGGGGCTGGGACGCGCTTGAGCGCGCCGAGGCCAAAACGATTCCCGTGCTCTGCGCCTACCAGGTGGGCGGTAGCCAGGCCATCTACGAACTGTCGGTGGATTACAGCCGTACCCGCCACCAGTTCGGCACGCCCATCGGCCGGTTCCAGCGGGTGCAGGACCAGGTCATCAACCTGCTGAATGCTCTGGACGCCGCTCGTTGGACCGCCTACGAAGCGCTATGGAAGTTGGACATCGGGCGGGACGCCTCTGACAGCGTTCATCTGGCCAAAGCCGTGGGCAGCGAGGGCTACTACGAGGCCTGCAATTACGCTCACGAAGTCCATGCCGGGGTGGGGAGCATGACCGAGTACGGGCTGACCCTCCACACCACCGCATCCCGCACCCTCTACCACTATCTAGGCGACCCCAAGTTCCACCGCCGCAGATTGGCGGATGCGTTAGGACTTTAGCCCACCGGCTCACCCAGGGACTGCCCCTGCCGCAATGCCAGGCGGACCACGGCCAGTTCTTCCCAGGTGTAGTCATCTCCGAGGGCATCCCGGACAGGGGTTAGGCGGGCTTCGCCCATCTCCTTGAAGGCCGCTTCAATCCGGCTGCGCCGGACGTCGGACGGCATCAGGTGGTCCAGGTCTATCTTGCCGCCTTCCTGCACGAACCGCTCCAGATGGCTGCGTATGGTTGTCTCGCTGATGCCCCTCTGCTCGGCCACTTCGTCTAAGGAACGGTTCTGAGAAATCAAATCGACGGTTTCACGGATGCTCATGCTGATGCCCCGGATCCGCTTCTTCGGCGCGTTTACCGGCATTTGCTCGACTGCAGCCGACTGCCCATTGGCCTGCATGTATTCGTTGATGACCTTTAAGAACCGCTCGCTGAAATCCCTGAGTTTGGCGTCGCCAACTCCGGAAATCCGGGAGAATTCAGCCTCGTTACGGGGCATGTGGAAGGCCATCTGCTGCAGAGATTTGTTGCCAAATATCTGGTAGGCGGGGACCTCACGGTCGGTGGCGATCTCCAACCGCAGAGCAGCCAGTTCGTCAAAGAGTCTGGTGTCGTAAGCCGTCTCCCGGTCCGGGCCAAATGTCGCTTGCAGTACCGGCGCGGCCTGTTTGGGCCGCGTGAGGGACAATTTCTCCCGATTGTTCAAGAACTTGCGGCCTTGGGCTGAGACCGCCAGTGTCGGATAGCCACTGCCCCGCTGGGCCAGTAGTCCATTGGTGACCAGTGAGCGCACCATCTCCTTCAATTCGTCCGCGTCGATACCCTTCGAGATACCGAACACGGGTAGCTCATGATGCCCCCTGGTACGGACGGCCTTGTTGGCCGCTCCACGCAGTACATCCACCAGATAATTCACGCCGAACCGCTCGCCGGTGCGGATGGCCGCGGACAATATCTTCTGGGCGATCTCGGTGGCGTCGAATTCTTCCCGTGGCAGCAGGCAGATGTCGCACCCGCCGCAATCGGTCTTGGGCCAAGACTCGCCCAGGTACTCCATTAGGTAGGCCCGGCGGCAGGTCTGCAGGTCGCACAGGGCCAAGATCTGGTCCAGCTTGGTGTGGGCCTTGTCCCGTTCCTCGTCGTCTTCGATCTGGCTGATGAAATATTCCTGTTTGGAGCGGTCCCCATAGGAATAGAACAGCACACAATCGCTGGGCAGCCCGTCGCGGCCCGCGCGGCCCGTCTCCTGGTAGTAGCCCTCCACGGTCTTGGGCAGGTCGTAATGAACCACCAGGCGCACGTCTGGTTTGTCGATACCCATGCCGAAGGCGATGGTCGCCACCACGATCTGGATTTGGTCTCGGATGAACTTCTCCTGGGTTTCCCGCCGCAGGTCCCGTTCCAGACCGGCATGGTAGGGTAGGGCGCTGAAACCCCGCTCCGCCAACTCCAGAGCCGTTTCTTCGGTGAGCTTCCGGGAGAACCGGTAGATGATGGCCGAACCGCCCTGGTGCTTCTCCAAAAGGTGCAGAAGCGAACCGAGGGGCTCGGTCTTGGGCTGGATGGTATAGGTCAGGTTGGGGCGGTTGAAACTGGAGATGAATATCTCCGGCTCAGCGAGACCTAGTTGGTTGACGATGTCTTCCCGGACCGGCTTGGTGGCGGTGGCTGTCAGGGCGATGACCGGCACGCCGGGGAAGTCTTTCCGAAGCCCTTTCAGATTGCGGTAGTCGGGCCTAAAGTCGTGACCCCACTCGGAGATGCAGTGGGCCTCGTCGATGGCGATCAGGCTGACGTCCAGCGACTGCAAGAACCGCTGGAATCCGGGGAGGGCCAATCGCTCCGGGGCCACATAGAAGATCTTGATCTTGCCCTGCCGGGCCTGGTCTTGGACCAAGGTCGCTTCTTCCTGAGTCAGGGCGCTGTTCAGTAGCCCGGCGGGGACTCCGTTGGCCCGAAGACCGTCCACCTGGTCTTTCATCAAGGCGATAAGAGGAGAGACCACCAGCGTGAGGCCCTTGAACCGGAGGGCCGGGAGTTGGTAGCACAGCGATTTGCCGCCGCCAGTAGGCATCAGGACTAAGGTGTCGCGCTTGTCGAGCACCTTGGCGATGATCTCTTCTTGGAGGGGCAAGAACCGGTCGAAACCGAAATATGCCTTCAGTTGTTCGAGCACGGCCCCATCCTAGCTAGGAGCGCTCTAGGCTTCAAGGCTATATTGTCAGAGTTTTGGCCAGTTGTAACACTTGATTCAGGGCTGATAGCAGGGATCTACCGCCCCTTCCAGACCGGCGCGCGTTTCTCGGCGAAGGCCAAGACGCCTTCTTTAGCGTCTTCGCTTTCCAGGACTTCGTTGCGCTTTTGACCGGCGAATTTCACCCGTTCTTCGAGGCCCATCTCGGCGCCCTTGATGGAGGCCTCTTTGATGGCGGCGATGGGCAGCGGGGCGTTGGCGATGATCTTGTGGGCTACCTCCTCGGCCTTGGGCATGACCTCTTCGGGCTCCACCACGTAGTTGACCAACATCAACTCCAAGGCTTTCTGGGCGTTCACGAAATCGCCGGTGAATAGGAACTCGAAGGCGATGTTCTTTGGCACGACTGCGGAAAGCAGGGCCGGTCCGCTGACCGAGGATATGCCGCGTTTGGCCTGAGGCCAGCCGAACTCGGCCTTGGAGGACGCGATCCGGATGTCGCTACCCAAGGCGATACCGCAGCCCTGGGCCAGGCAGATACCGTTTATGGCGGCGATGATGGGTTTGTAGATCTGGGACTGGACCACGTACAAGTCGCCGGTGCTAGGTCCCTCATTGGCGTGGCCGGCGGCCATGGCTACCAGGTCGTGTCCGGTGGAAAAGGCCCTTCCCTCGCCGGTGACGATGGCGCACCGGACCTCAGGGTTGTTCTTGACGTCCTGGAACGAGTCCCAGAGCTGCTGACGCATCGGCGGGTCGATGGCGTTCAGCTTCTCGGGCCGGTTCAAGGTGATGTATGCGATGCTGTCTTTGATCTCGTAAATTACTTCTTTGTCTGCCAATTCAATGCCTCCAAATTAGCTGTCAGCTGTCAGCAATCATTCATCTTTATGGTCGGTTTGGCCGCTGACATTGTATCGCCCAGGGTAAGCGTATTAAAGCGTGAATCTGGCTGCTGCGGTCTCTGTTCTGACGACGGGCGTTGGCCGGGTTGCACTGCTGATAATCAGGGCGGCCAGTAGATTGGGGGCCAGGATCATCTACCACAACGATATGTAACTCCCGGTGTTGTCATGGATGTAGCCAACCAAAGGCGCTCCGATGCCGGCGCTGATCAACATAACCGGCAGCACGACGCCCCGGATACTGCCCAGAAACGCCCTCCCAAAATAGGCGGCGAAAATATACGAGTGGGCGATCATGCCCGCACCAACCGAGAGGCCGAACTTGATCCCGGAACCGAAGAGGAAGAATTCGTTCCGCCCGATCAGTGCCAATCCCATGGCCACGGCCAGCCCCAAGAAGGACCCGACGGAGATGATATGGATGGGCACCCGGTTGGCCATCCACCCCGCGAACAAGGTCATCGTAGCGGCCCCGCTGGCGTCACCGGCGAAAGAGAAGGATACCAACTGGGCATCGAACCCGTTCTCGATCCAGTAGGGTATCCGGTGGACGCTGGTGCCGCCTTGGGCTACCCCGGCTAGGGCAAAGGCCAGAAGCAGTTTTCACATGGTGGCGGTCCGGAACGCTTCCCGGACGGTCCACGACATTTCTTCCGGAACAGATCCGGTGGCCTGCCCGGTGACCCTGGACTCGACGGGAACCCCCGGTCTGCCGTCAACCTCCAGGCCTATGTCTTCCGGTTGCCTCCTCAGAAATATTGCCGAAAGTGGGATGGAAAGAGCCATGAACGCCACCGCCATCACGACCCAGATGGTGCGCCAACTTCCTGCGTCTATAAGCACCTGGGTGATGGGCAGGTAGAAGATGCCACCGATGCCCAGCCCGGTGCTAGCCAGGGCCAAGGCCAGCCCCCTTTTCCGGCCGCTGGACCATTTGGCCAAAGGGACTGAAGTCACGACGTTCTGGGGGCAGCCAACCCGGTCATACCGGCAAGGCCGAACAGGGCAATGATCTGCCAAGGCGCATTGGCCCGGTTAACTCCGATTAGGGCCACGCCGATGATTGCCGCGGAGGCGGGTATGAGTACCCTGGGCCCGTAGCGGTCGATGAGACGCCCCACGAAGAAGCTGGAGACCCCAGCGCCGATCCGCCGGGCGGTTATAGCCCAACCCAACTGGCTACGGCTCATTCCCAAGGCATCGCCCATGGGAATCACGAACAGTCTGAAACTAAGGTTTCCCGTGGCCATGGCGGAGAAGTTGACCAGCCACATGACTGCGACGATCACCCAGCCATAGAAAATCCCGTTGGAGCGGATCAAACCCCTATCGGTAGGAGGGAAATCGTCGGCGGAATACAAACTAGATGATTCGCGAGCCGGTGGGCTTGGTCCCGATGATCCCGGTCTGGTCCAGTTGGTCGATCTCCAGCCCGGTCAGTCCTAGCAGTTCGCCGTAGACCTCACGGTTGTGCTGTCCCAGTGTTGGCGACGGCCAGCGGACTACTCCGGGGGTTGCTGACATCTTCCACGGTATCCCCGGATACTGCTTGGGCCCCACCTGTGGGTGGTCAACTGTGACGAAAGTACCCCGGTCTTTATAGTGGGCGTCTTGTAACAGATCTGGGCCACGGAGTACGGGTCCGGCGGGGACGCCCAACCGTTGCAGTTTGCGGGTCAAATCATAGGCCTCTAGACCGATGGTCCACTCCGAGATGATCCGGTCCAAGCCGTCGTGGTTTTCGCGGCGGGCTTCGTTGGTGGTGAACCGAGGGTCGTCGACCAGTCCGGCGGCATCCATGGCCTGAGCCAGGCTCCGCCACTGGTCTTGGTTGGTGGCCGCGATGGTCACCCAACGGTCTTCTCCGGCGCAGGGGTAGCTGTTGGCCGGAGCGTACCAACCCGAGCGGTTGCCCCGGCGTTCCGGTTCCTGCCCGGTCATCTGATAGGCCAACACCTCCGGCCCCATCAATGCAACCGAGGACTCCTGCTGTGAGACATCGATGTACATGCCCTTGCCGGTGCGGCGGCGGTGGCGCAGGGCCGCCATCAGGACCCCAGCGGCGTGGGAGCCGGTGATGGGGTCTCCGTGGTTGATTCCTGACTTCATGGGCCCCTCGCCCCGGTAGCCGGTCATGTGGGCCATGCCGGATAGCTGCTCCTGGCCGATGCCGTAGCCGAGATAACCCTTCCAGGGACCGGTGTTGCCGAAGGCCGGCATGGAGACATAGATCAGGTCGGGCCTATGTTTCCGCAATTCCTCGTAGGTATAGCCCAGCCTTTCCAGGCTTCCCTGCCGGAAATTCTCGATGACGACATCGCTGATAGACACCAACCGCTCGAAGACCCTTCGGCCTTCAGCCTTTGTCAGTTCCAGCGTCACGCCGTACTTGGACATATGCAGGCAATTGAACCAGCCGTTTCGGTTCCAGGGCTCATCTCCGGGTTCGCCGTCGGGGTAGGCGGCGATGCCCTTGGCCGGGTTGACTGGACCCCGGTGGGAGTCGTAGACGCTAAGGGACTCCATCTTGATGATCTCAGCGCCCATGTCGGCGAACAGTTTCGTGCAATAAGGCCCGGCCCAGATGCGGGATAGGTCCAATACGCGATAATTCTTGAGTGGCATTCTTTCGGGAGGCTTCTGCATGCCGCTACACCCCCTCGCTCTGAGCCAGCACGCCCTGGTCCACCAACTCCGACACCTGCGCTCTTGAGTAGCCCAGCCAGGACGTTAGCGCCTCGGCGGTATGTTCCCCAAGCAGCGGCGCCCGTTTGAAGACCCAGGCATCGACGCTGTCTTCGGGCATGATTGGAGCGCCGGGGTAGGTTAGCTTTCCAGCCACCGGATGATCCAGTTCAACGAAATAGTCCCGGTCCAGAAGCTGCTCCATCTGAAGGATGTCTTCCATGGTGGCGACGAAGCTGAAGCCCAACCCGCTTTCCTGCCCGGCCTTGAAGATGTCTATCTTGTCGTTGTCGATGAGGAAGGGCAGCATGTAGGCATCCACTTCGTCGGCGTGCTCTAGTCTTCCGGCCCGGGAAGTGAACCGGGGGTCGGACAGCTCTTCTCTTCCCATGATTCGGGCTACCTGCGGCCACCGTTGGTCCGGCCCGGCGATGATGCCAACGTGGCCGTTCTGGCAGGGGTAGATGCCCCAGGCGGCGCGGCCGTAGCCCCGGTTGCCCACACGGCTATATTCCTGGCCCGAGTAGCTGAACTGCATCAGCGCGTTTTCTAAGATGTTGGTGGCGTATTCGGCGATGGACACATCGATCTGCTGGCCCTCGCCGGTCTCCTCGGCGTACATAAGCGCGGCCATGGTAGCGGCGAAAGCGTTCTGTCCCGCGCCCAACTGGGCCAAAGGCATGCCTTCTCTCAATGGCTCCTGCTCCGGCTCTCCGGTGATATTCATCAATCCGCCGATGGCGTAGAGGTTCAACTCCGACGCTTTCCAGTCGCGGTAGGGGCCGCTCTGGCCAAAGTTGGAGATAGACGTCACCACCAAAGCCGGGTTGGCTTTCTTCAGGTCGTCATAAGAAAGCCCCAAATTGTCCATGCCGCCGGGGGCGAAATTTTCCACCAGGATGTCAGCCTTGGCCGCCAACTCCAGAATCACCCGCCGTCCCCTGGATGACTTGAGGTCTAACGCCAAACTCTGCTTGGCGGTATTCAAATAAAGGAACCAAGCCCCATCTTCCGGAGCAAAATCTCCGGTAATGACCTCCGCTCCAGAAAAAAACGGCCCCAGCCACCGCATTCCGTCACCCGCTCCAAGCCGCTCAACTTTGATTACGTCCGCGCCAAGTCCAGACAGCAGTTTGGTGCAATATGGCCCGGCGATATAATGGGTAAGGTCCAATACCTTGACCCCTTCTAGTAGTCCTGGCATCCACAAGTCTCCAAAAAATATGGCCGCCTCGGCAGCCGCTGAAATTGTTGCACCGGCAGTAGGGAATTGCAACCACGCCTGTGCCCTGTCTTGGATTATGGTATTCTTCTGCCCATCCAGCCTGCTTCCCTAAATTCCCGGCGTCCCTAATTTCACAATAGGCGGCCCGCGAGGCCGCTGGAGACAACCGATATGGAACGTCCCATTTTCCAGCCGGTGGGCACTCCGGTAGAAGAACTGGATACACCGGCGTTGGTCCTGGACCTGGATGTCATGGACAAGAACATTCAGACATTCCAGGGCTATTTCGCGGCAACGACGTCCAAAGCCAGGCCTGTGGTTACCAGCCACCTGTGCCCCCAGATAGCCCATCGGCAACTGGACGCCGGCGGCACTGTGGGCGGCATCGCCGTGACCACTCTGGGTGAGGCCGAGGTTTTCGCTAACTCGGGGTTCGACGACATTCTACTGGCCAACCAGGTGGTGACCGTCTCCAAGATTCGGCGGCTCTGCGCCCTGGCCGCCCAGGCAAGCATCGGTATCGCCGTCGACAACCTGGACAACGCTCAGCAACTATCATCTGGGGCCGTGGCGGCCGGAGTGGAGTTGCAGGTCTTGGTTGAGATCGACGCCGGCATGGGCCGTTGCGGGATATCCCCAGGTGTCGAGGCATTGAAGCTAACCCAGAGAGTCGACGGACTGCCAGGGTTGAAGCTGGTCGGCATCATGGGTTCGGTACCAGGCCCCAAGGGTGGCGACGATCCATCAGAACATGAATCCCAGACCAAAGCCAACCTTCAAGTGATTCTGGATAGCAAAGAGGCGATGGAACAGGGCGGATTGTCCATCGAAGTGGTCAGCGTCGGCGGCGCCCACTGCTATGCCCAAGCCATTCAAATGGCCGGAGTAACCGAGGTCCGCGCCGGACGTTATCCGCTGATGGACCACCGGCTGAAGTCCTTCCTCCCCGAGCTTAACCCTGCGGCCAAGATATTGGCGTCGGTGATCTCCCACCCAATAGATGGAATGGCCGTCTTAGACGCGGGCCATAAGGCAACGGCCCCTGACCAAGGCAGGCCCGTTCTGGAGGGGATCGACGGCGCGGAAGCCACCCGGTTCAGCGCCGAGCACGGCATCGTCGAATTGGAAGGCGACGCCCAGAGCAAACTGAACCCCGGCGACAAAGCCTGGCTAGTGCCCTACGAACTGGGCGCCAGCGTCAATCAGTACGATTACTTCCGCGCTGCCAAGAACGGCAAACTGGAAGGCTTCTGGCCCATCTCAGCCCGAGGAAGACTGGCGTAGACGAGCAATCAGTAATCAGCTTTCGGCTTCCTGATTGCTGACGGCTAAAATCGGAGATTTTTAAATGAACGAGCATTACCGGCCCCCTCCTGGAACGCTCATTGAAGACTTGGACACTCCTTGTTTGATTATTGACATGGACGATCTGGACAACAATATTGACGTCATTGCCAGCACGTATGCCGGCACCACCGCCAAGCTCCGGGGCCATGCCAAGAACCACAAGACCCCGGCAATCGCCCACCGGCAGATACGCCGGGGCGGGACCGTGGGCGGGGTCTGTGCCGCCAAGGTGTCCGAGGCCGAGGTCATGATCCACGGTGGAATTGCCAGCGTGTTCATCACCTCGGAGATCGTGGAGCCGATGAAGATCGACCGACTCTGCTCCCTGGCCGACCAGGCCGAGTTGCTGGTGGCCTGCGAACAGGCAGCCAATGCCAGAGATATCTCCAAGGCGGCGACGGCCCGGGGAGTGGAAATTGGGGTGATCATCGAACTGGAGACCGGTCTGCGCCGTTGTGGAGTGCGGGAGATCGACCAAGGAGTGGCCCTGGCCAAGGAGATCGCATCACTGCCCGGGTTGCGCTTCCGAGGGGTGATGAGCCACCAGACGATCCCCGACATGCCCGACAGGGAAGACCGGGCTGTGGAGGCCAACCGCGCCATCAAGGGTGTGATCGACCTCAAGGATGCCATTGAGGGGCAGGGTATCCCCATGGATATCGTATCTACGGGGGAGACCTGGAGCTATGATGTGGCCGCGGAGATTCCCGGCGTCACCGAGATTCAGGGCGGCAGCTACCTGATGATGGAGACCCACTACAGCTACATGACCGAGTTCCATTACGCGGGGAAGATACTCACCACCATCATCAGTACGCCCCGGCCCGGCATAGCCATCGGAGACGCCGGTGTCCGCGCCGTGAGCAGCCTCTCCGGCATGCCAACCGTCTTTGACCGGCCCGGAGTGACCGTGGAAACCATGGATAGCGACCACTCGGTCTTCAAGACTGAGGCGGGCGCCAGCCTAAAGATCGGCGACCAAGTCCTTCTCATCCCCGCCCAACAGGACGCCATGGTCAGCCGCTGGGACCGTTTCATAGGCCTACGCAAAGGCAAAGTGGAAGTGGTCTGGGACATCCAGGCCCGGGGTTGTCATAACTAAGCTGACGGATGTCAGCGTTCAGCAGTCAGCTTGTTGATTGCTAGCAAAGAAAAGGACCCAGCGTTACAGACGCTGGGTCCTTTTCTTTTTCCCTCCGTCATCCCGATAACTCGAGATCCCCTAGACGAGACGGTTCCTGACCGCTGATAGCCGTTAGCTGACAGATATTACTCCGGCACCGGCCCGAACTCTGACGTGTTCATCAGATAGGTGTTCTGCGCTACCAGTAAGCCACGGACACGAGGGAGGTAAGAGCTGGCCCATTCGGGGTCGGCATTCACCGCATCTTTGCCTTCTTTGAAGTGCTTCAGGTCTTCGTAGGCCCAGATATGAGTCACGGTGTTCAGGTCACCGACATCACCGTAGTACCAGCCCGCCAACTTTATACCGTGGCGTGCGCGTATGGGGAGGGCCACTTCGCCGGCGGCCGCCATGTAGGCGGGGATTCCGCCGGGCTTGAAGGTGTAGACCCGGAAATCGAAGACCATGTTGTTCTTCTTCATGAACTCAGGAGTGCCGTCGGCAGGCACGTCGCCGATCGCCGGATAGATGGGACAGAAGTCCGATGAGTTCATCGTCCAGGTCTTCTGGGATTCCACCAGCGGCTGGGCCTTGGGGACGTACTTCCCGGTCCATTCAGGGTCGGTATGGAAGGCGTGTTTGGCCTCTTCCATGTGTTTGACGTCGTCGTAGCCCCAGATGTGGACCACCTGGTTCAACGCCCCAACTTCGCTCCAGTACCACCCAGCCAATGTTACTCCGTGACGCTGACGGATGGGCAGACCAATCTCTTTGACGCCGGCCCTGTAATCGGTGGTAGCCCCCGGCTTCAATGTATACATCCGGTAATCGTAGATCATCGTCTCTCCTAATTTTTCTATCTCGTTGACCAATTGGCCCCCCTTTTGTAAAGGGGAACGGGGATTTCGCCCCTATCCCGTGTGTTGCAGCACAAATTCCCCGATGCGGCCGATGGCCTTGCGGGCTTCGGGCAAGATGGGCGCGTAGTGATGCCAAACGTGGGGCATGTCATCCCACACCTCCATCTCCACCGGCACGCCCGCGGCTTTGGCTCGGGATTTCAGCAACGTGGAGTCGTCCAACAGGACCTCGATGCCGCCCACCTGGAGCAGCAGAGGAGGGAGCCCGGTGAGATCCGCATGGACGGGCGACGCCAATGGGGCCTTGGGGTCTTTCCCGTTCAAGTAGACCTTAGCGATTTTGAGCAACCGTTCTTTGGACACTGAAGGGTCGGCCTCTGCATTGGTGATCATGGATTTCCCGGTGGATTCCATGTCAGCCCAGGCCGATATGCAGACCCCGGCGGCCGGCATGGGTTCTCCCACGCTGCGCAGGGCCACTAGTGCTGCGACAACCAGGCCGCCGCCGGCCGAGTCGCCGCCGAAGGCGATCTTTTCCGGGGCGATGCCCTGGGCCAGCAGCCACTGGTAGGCGGACACTGAGTCCTCCACCGGAGCTGGGAAGGGTAACTCCGGGGCCAGGCGGTAGTCCAACGCCAGGACGCGTGCTTTGGCCGCTCTGGCCATGTGGGCCAGCATCACCCGGTGGGTACGGGCTGAGCCGAACAGATAACCGCCACCGTGGAGGTATAGGATTACCCGGCTGGCCTCGGACTCGGGCGCCCAGATCCATTCAGCGGGCACTCCGTTGACGCCCACCCGTTCGGTCTCGATGTCGTCATCCATTGGAAGGGCCGACATGATTCGCTCGTAAGACAATCTATCGTCGTCGGTGGTCTTCCGTACCTCTGCGGACCGGACCCGGATCATCTCAAGTACGGTATCGAGTTCTTTGCTGGGGGCCATGGCGCGTCTCCTACGACTGAATCAAATTGTGGGCATGATAGTACTGGGGAGCGCAGGCTGCAATAGGGAAGAAGGGGTGAAGGAGGCTTAAAAGCCTCCCTTTCGTAAAAGGGGTTGGGGGGATTTTCGCTCTTCGCCAAGATTTATGTTATCGAGGGCAGAGAAACTAACTCAACAACCGTTTCAGCACGCGGGCGCTGCTGTGAGGGGCGGAGAGCACGGGCACCGGTGATACTTTTTGCAGATGGGCAAGGGCCGCCGCGAAAGAGAACTGAGTAAGCAGCACCACATCGACGTCAGGGGCCAGGTTCAAGACCTCTTGTTCCAGACGGCGTTCCAGGCCCGCTTGGCCCTCGGACCGCATCACCGGAATCAGGTCCTCGGCCAAACATAACCGCGGTTCAACGACAGTCCCTGCTTCCTCCGCCGCCATTTTAAGGTAGTACTCCGAGTCGCGCATGGCGGCCGGAACGGATGCGATCAGACCGACTTTGCGACCGGCCGCCACCGCATCAGCCATCACCGGGCCGTAGGAGGACACCAGGGGGACATCAACCAGGTCTTTGGCCGTGTCGACCACTGGCGCGTAGACCGAGCAGGCCAGAGCGATGGCGTCGGCCTGGTTGTCGCGGCAGTAGCCGATCAAATTGCCCATCCGCTGCCGCAATTGAGGCGTGAGCTGATCGTCGAAGTCGATCAGTAGTGTCTCGTCCAAGACGTTGATGATTTCGGCCTCTGGGAATTCATCGGCGAAGGCCAACCTCACCGGCGGGATGGACTCGGCGATGGCATGGATCACGGTTACGCGCATGGGCTTACCTTTTTGCATTTTGGGCTCATCCGTTATCGGAAGTCAGCTAGCTCAGCCCCAAGACTTCGCCTTCGGGTGTTACGTCCATATCCAATGCCCTAGGGCGGGAAGGCAGGCCGGGAAGGGTCTCAATGCGGCCCGCCAGAGCGTACAAGAAACCCGCGCCAACCGAGGCCCTGATGTCGGTTATCGGGAAGGTGTACCCGCCAGGTCGCCCCTTCAGACTCTGGTCGTGGGAGATCGACAGGTGGGTTTTGGCCATGCAGATGGGCAGGCCGCCCCAGCCTTTGGACTCGAAGTAACGCAAGCGGCGGTGGGCCTCTGGCGACCAGCTCACATCGGCAGCATTGTAGATCTTTTGGGCCAACGCCAAGACCTTGTCCTCGGCCGAGGCGTCAGCAGGATAAGCGTAGGTTATCTGGGGGTCACCTTGGGCCGCGTCGACCAAGGCCTGGGCCAGGTCTTCCCCGCCCGCGCCGCCCTGGGCAAAGCCGTCACATTCCACCGCCGCGGTGGCTTCGGCATCCATGGCGATCTTTTTAACTGCCGCCAATTCTTCTGGGCTGTCGCTGGCGAACCGATTGATGGCCACGATGCAAGGAAGTCCGAATCCCCCGACTATTCCCACGTGGTGAATCAGGTTTTCTCCTCCGGCTACCACGGCATCCGGGTCGGGGTTGCCAAGGTCGCGGCGACGAACTCCGCCATGCCATTTCAGGGCGCGGGCGGAGGCCACCAGGACCGCAGCGCTGGGCAGCAGACCGCTCTGACGTGTTTTGATGTGCATGAATTTCTCGAAACCCAGGTCGGAGGCGAACCCGGCCTCGGTAATCACGTAGTCGGCGTAGCTCAACGCCATCTTGTCGGCGATGATCGAGCTGCAGCCATGGGCGATGTTGCCGAAGGGGCCGGCGTGGATGATGGACGGCTGGCCCTCCATGGTCTGGACCAGGTTGGGCATCACCGTCTGATGAAGCAAGGTCATTAACGACCCAACAACCCCCAACTGATCGACGGTCACCGGCTCACCTTCTGAGGTCTCGCCAATCACTATTCGGGACAACCGCGCCCGCAGGTCTTCTGGGCCGTCTGCCAAGGCCAGGATGGCCATTATCTCAGAGGCGGACACGATATCGAACCTCGCCTCCCTCAAGGGGCCGTATCCTGAGCCGCCGACCCCGGAAACCACCTGGCGCAGGCCCCGGTCGGAGGCGTCGGTCACCCGGTTCCACATCAGTCCGTTAGCGTCCAGTCCCGGAACGGAACCCCTGAACACAGCGTTCTCAACCAACGCCGCCAGGAGGTTGTGGGCCGAGCCGACGGCGTGGGCATCGCCGGTGAAGTGGATGTTGATCTCGTCTTCGGGGACCACGCGGGCCATGCCGCCGCCGGTGCCGCCACCTTTGATGCCAAATATGGGGCCCAAAGTCGGCTCTCTGAGGTTGACTGAGACTTTGTGGCCCAGACGCCCCAAGCCCTGGGTGAGGCCGATAGCCGTGGTCGTCTTTCCCTCGCCGGCTGGGGTTGGTGTGATGCCGGTAACGACCACCAGCTTGCCCTTATAATCGGCTGGGTCCTTCAGGGCATCCAGGGAAATCTTGGCCTTGTACCGGCCGTAGGGAATCAGGTGGTCCGGGTCCAGACCCAGCCCGTCCGCAATCTTTGTTATTGGCTCCACATCGTCTCCAGTTGGCAGGTTTCAGCAGATGCGCCCGGCGGAACGACCGGGGCGTATGGACTATATGTCGCAGGTAGAGGGGGCCGTCAACCCTGGGACGGTGGGTGGCCGGTTAACGCTGGGGAATCTCTTGTTCCAGCCGCTCGATGTCCCTTTCGCTGAGGTTGAAGTACTTGGCGTCCGGGTGGTGGAAGACCAAAGCCGACACCGAGGACTCCGGGTCCATCATGTACCCTTCGGTCAATTCGACGTCCAGGTTGGCCGACACATCCAGCAGCCGGAATAGTTGTTCTTGGTCCTCCAAGCGGGGGCATGCCGGATAGCCGAATGAGAACCGCTTGCCCCGGTACTGGGTGCGGAACAGGTCCGTCGGGGTTGTCTCAGGCGAGTCACCAAAACCCCACATCTGCCTCATCTGTTGATGGAGCAGTTCGGCGAACGCCTCGGCGCTCTCTAGGGCCAGCGCTGAGAGGATGTGGGAGTTCAAGAACTGGCCTTCAGCCATCCATTTCTCGGCTAATTTCCGGACTCCAGTGCCGATGGACGTGACGAACATGCCGACGTAATCTACCTGTCCGTTGCTCTGAGGCAGCAGGTAGTCTGCTAGGCAGAGGCCGTCCCGCTGGGACTGGCGACCCAGATAGAATTCCTCTGCGATATTACGGCCGTCAGGACCGTAGACCAGTATCCGCCGTCCGTCAGAGTTACTGGGGAAGAACTTCAAGATTGCGTTGGCCTTGATGTCTTCTTGGGCCAACATCAAGTCCTCAACCCTCCGCACCGAATCATGCAACTCGACGGCAGCCTGCTCCCCAGCCTCCAAGTCGTCGGCAAACCGGCCCTTATATCCTAGATGCCTAACGTAAAGCATCTGCGGGTTGATGTAGGGGAAGATCTCTTCCAGCGGATGGTCGTTCAGAACATGCAGCCGCAGGTCCGGGGGGTTGGGAATGTCAAAGTCGTGTCTAACCTGGGCTGGCGGCACGTCTTCGCCGGGTTCGGGTTCATTGTCCCGGGCAGCCGACTCGGCGACCAGCATGGTCTCGGCTTCTTCATCCAAAGACGCCATCAGTTTGGCCCGTTCGTCTGCGTCCTGGATGGTATTAGCCAAGGCCAGCCCAGTCATGGCGTCTGGGGCGTAGGCCACCATGCCGTCGTACTCGGGGGCGATGCGGAGCCGGGTGAACCGGTTGGACAACGCGGCGCCACCGACCAGCACCGGACAGGATATCCCTGCTTGCCTAAAATCCCTGGCTGTTTCCACCATCATAGTGGCCGACTTTACCAGCAAGCCTGAGAGGCCAATCATGTCAGGCTGGTGCTCTTTATAGGCTTCGATCAGGTCTTGGGGCGGGACTTTGATTCCCAGGTTGATGATTTTGTAGCCGTTGTTGCCCATGATTATCTCAACCAAGTTCTTGCCGATGTCGTGGACGTCACCCTTCACGGTAGCTAGGACGACCTTGCCCTTGACGGCGGACTCCGTTTGCTCCATGTGGGGCTCAAGATGGCTGACTGAGAACTTCATGGACTCGGCTGATTGCAACACCTCGGCCACGATCAATTGGTTGGCGTTGAACTGGCGGCCAACCTCGGCCATGCCGTCCATCAGGGGCCCGTTGATGATCTCCAAGGGCGTCCGCCCTGTGAGGGCTTCGTCCAGGTCTTCAGCCAGCCCTTCCTTGGAACCCTCGATGATGCACAGGGCCAGTCTTTCGTCCAAGGGTAGGTTCATGCGTTCTTCGGAGGAGGCCTTGGGGGGCTTCTCCCGGAAGTGATCGGCAAAAGCTGATACCGGGTCGTCTCCCGAGTACCAAATCAGGTTTTCGGCCAGCTTGCGCTCTTCCTCGGGTATGGAGGCATACCGCTCCATCCCTTCGGAGTTGACGATGGCCATGTCCAGTCCCGCTTGGACGCAGTGGTAGAGAAAGACTGAGTTTAAGACTTCACGTCCCGCCACCGGCAGGCCGAAGGAAACATTGGATATTCCCAGGATCGTCTTGGCCCCGGGCAGGGCTTCCTTGATTAGCCGCACGCCTTCCACGGTCTCAGCGCCTGACCCAACGTAGTTCGCGTCTCCGGTGCCCACGGGGAACACCAATGGGTCGAAGATGATGTCCTCGATGGGTATCCCGTATTTCTCTGTTAGAAGCTTGGCGGAGCGGACCGCCACTTCCACCTTGCGTTCTTTGGTGACAGCTTGTGCCTGCTCTTTGTCGTCGTCGATGCAGCCAACCACCAAGGCCGCGCCGAAGCGACGGGCCAAAGGCACCACTGCCTGGAACCGCTCCTCACCGTCTTCCAGGTTGATGGAGTTGATGATCGACTTGCCCTGGAGCCGTTTTAGCGCCAGTTCAATCACCGCGGAATCGGTGGAGTCAATCATGATGGGCGCTTTTACTTTCTTGGTTACCAGGTCTAGGAACTGGGCCACGTCGGCAGCCTCGTCCCGGTCGGGGTCTTGAAGACAGACGTCCAGAATATGGGCGCCGTTTCGCACCTGACGGCGGCCGATCTCGGCGGCCTCTTCAAAGGAACCCTCTTTGATCAGGCGGCGGAACCGCCGGCTGCCCAGCACGTTGGTGCGCTCGCCGACGATGGCCGGCCGCACATCGTCATCGATCAAGAGAACATCGATACCAGATACCCGGGTCTCGCCTGACTCTATTCCGGGGCGGACCGGCTTGCCGGCGGCCGTTTCGACAAGCAATTCAACGTGTTTAGGAACTGTGCCGCAGCAGCCTCCGATCAGGTTGACCCAACCAGATTCTACGAACCGGCCAACGGTCTCGGCCATGATTTCGGGGGTCTCGTTGTAGTTCCCGTCTTCGTCTGGCATCCCGGCGTTGGGCACGCAGGCCACTGGGAACTTGGAAAGGGCAGCGAGGGACCTGATGTGGTCGGTCATGAAACTGGGGCCAGTGGCGCAGTTTAGTCCGATCCAGAGCAGGTCGCGGTGGGACAGCGAGGTATAGAATGCTTCTACGTCTTGACCGGCCAGTAGAGTGCCCATGGGTTCAACGGTGCCCTGCACCGCAACCGGGACTTCCCGGCCCAGTTCGGCAAATGCACGGTCGATGCCTTCCAGCCCGGCCTTCACGTTAATTGTGTCTTGGCTTGTCTCCAAAAGAAGCAAGTTTACGCCGCCTTCGATCAGCCCGGCGGCCTGGGTGTGGTAGTCGGCGGCCAACTCCTCGAAGGTGATGCCTCCGGTGACCGATATTGTCTTGGTGGTGGGGCCCATGGAGCCGGCAACGAAGCGTGGTTTGTCCGGTGTCGAGTATTCTTCGGCCACCCGACGAGCGAGTGCAGCGGCGTCGCGGTTGAGACGCCGGGCCTCGTGGGCAAGGTCATACTCGGCCAAGACCACCGGCGTAGAGCCGAAGGTATCGGTTTCGATGATGTCGGCGCCGGCTTCCAGGTAGCTCCGATGAATGTCTTCAATGACGTCCGGCCGGGTTACAATCAAGTATTCGTTGCAACCTTCGTACTCCGCGCCGCCAAAATCGTCAGGACCAAGATCGCGGTTCTGAATGGCGGTGCCCATGGCCCCGTCAATCACGAGCAGGCGATTGGACAGCGCCGATTTCAGTTCATCTGTACGGGAATTCGTTGTCATAAATGTTTATCGAGTGCGCGTGATTCGACTAGCCCACGACTACGATTGTAGCACCGGCGCTGCGATGATGGAACCGGGTTTGAACCGGCATGGCCTCGAATCAGGTGAGTTAGGTCTTTATTTTGCGAACCAGTCGGTCAGTTCCTGACGGTTCTGTTCCAGCCATTTGATGTTGAGGCGGACCCGCTCCAGGGCCTGGCGTATGGTCCGCTCGGCGGCTGGAGCCGGGTGCTCGGCGAAGAAGCTGTCCACCTCATCGGCCTTTTCCTGGGAATTGAAATGGCTGCAGATGGAAACCAGCCGCATCAGACCGAACCCGCCGCCGCCGTAACGCCGGTCGAACTCGGCCCAATTGTCCTTCACAAACTCCCAAGCCAGGTCGCGGCCCTTGGGGTTGGCAGCCACCCCGGCCACCAGGGTGATGCTGTCTTGGGAGCGTACCTTTGCGGACAGGGAGTCGGCCAGTGTCGAGTTCAGCAATTCGTGCTGCTGGAACCTGGTTAGGGACATCAGTAGCCGAATCTTCTCTTCAGCTAGGTCGGTCTCCCCTTCCAGTCCCCAGATCTGGTCATAGACATCTTTCCCGCCGGACTGGGCGGCCAGGGCGAAGACCACGCCCCTAAGATCGGGCGCCAGCGTCTCACGGTCTTGTAAATATTTCTGGAATCGCTCAGATGCCTGAGCCGTCACGTCAGGGTCATGGTAGCTGCCGGCCTGGCTCAACACCGTGGAACGGAGCAGGGCAGCCAGATGTCCTTCGCCGGACTTGGGTTCCCAGCCAATCTTGCGGGCCGCCGGGCCGAAGATCTCGCGGGCGAATCCCTGGTAGGCAGGATGTATCGCCTCGTCGGAGATCAGTTGTTCGATGTCCCGCAGGTTGCTGGCCAAATCGCTCCAGACCGAGGCGTCACCCTCGTTCTTAAAGGCCTGGGCCAAGGAGAGGAACTGGGTCACCGGCAACAGCCCGGCCCGAGACAGGGCGTAGGCGTCGTTCTGGATCCCCAGGCGGTCGGTTGCATGCAGTTCCAGCGACTCGATCGCCGGGACCAACCGTTGCCAGTCTTCAGTGCTGTAATTCACGCGGAAAAAGCCGGTCTGTAAGGGGTTCAACTTGACCCAACCGTCGCCGGGACCGGGCACGTCAATCTGGGTCTGGCGGCCGTCCATCACGGTGACCGTGGACTCCTCACTGCCCTGGCTGGCGCTGACCGGCACCCGCCATACCTCATTGTCGAAATCCGAATCTGGTCCGCCATCGTCTAGAAGGCGGTCGTAGACGAACCGCTCTTGGGTAACCGACAGCGTTGTTTGGCCGCCGGTGCGATCGGATTCCACCTGTAGGACCGGATATCCCATCTGCTTCACCCAGGAATCCATGATGGCGGTCACCGGTTGGCCCGACTCCGTCTCCAAGGCCGACCACAGATCTTCCGTCCGGGCGTTGTCATACATATGACTCGACAGATACCGGTTCAGGCCTTTGCGGAAAGATTCCTCGCCTAAAAAGTTCTCCAGCATTCGAATCACAGATGCGCCCTTGCTGTAGCTAATGGCGTCAAAGAGCTGGCTGACCTCAGCGGGGTTCTTGACTGCTTGCTCGATGGGGTGGGAGTTCTTCAAGCCGTCCAGGCTCAGCGCCCGGTTGGTGTCCATATTCACGAACTGCGTCCACATCTCCCACTCGGGGAACAGCCAGTCGACCGCCTTGTTGCCCATCCAAGATGCGAAGCTCTCGTTCAGCCACAGGTCGTCCCACCATTCCATAGTGACCAGATCTCCGAACCACATATGGGCCATCTCATGGGCGATCACCTCCGCCACCCGTTGCCGAGTGCCGGCCGATGAATTGTCCGGGTCAACCAACAAGGCTGTCTCCCGGTAAGTGACCGCGCCCCAATTCTCCATTGCTCCGGCTGCGAAGTCGGGGATGGCGATGTGGTCCAGTTTGGGCAGGGGATAGGGAATGCCGAAATATTCGTTGAAATAACCTAGAAGCTTTACCGATGTATCCAGGGCAAAACTGGCCTGGTCCTCTTTGCCCGGGGTAGTCCACACTCCGACGGTGGTGCCACCGGCGGCCCGTTCCTCTATAGAGGTGAGATTGCCAACGATAAAAACTAGAAGATAGGTCGACATGATGGGAGTCTCGGCGAACCGGACCGACTTCAGGCCGGGGCCGGGGACCGCTTCTTCCACCACTGGGGTGTTGGAGACGGCTTGGTATTCATCCGAGAAAACCAGCGTCACCTCAAAGGTCGCTTTCTTTGCCGGCTCGTCCCAGCAGGGGAAGGCCCGGCGGGCGTCCGTGGGCTCGAATTGGGTGGTGGCAAGGTAGCGTGTCTCCCCGTCTTGCGAGGTGTACTCAGACCGGTAGAAGCCGATCAGCTTGTCGTTCAGCTCACCGGTGAAGACCATTTCCAACCGGGCATCGCCAGGCTGGATGGTTTCGCCGAAGTCCAGAGTTGCAGTCTCGGCATCTTTATCGATAGTTACCGATTTGCTGGTCAGAGTTGTCCCATTGGCGTGAAGGGTGGTGTTGCTGATCTCTAGATCGATGGAATTTAGAACTATGGTTGAGGTTGCCTCCAGGATCAGGAGGTCTACGCTCTGCTCTCCGTCGAAGGTAAAATTCTTAAGGTCGGGTTGGAGCTTGATGCGGTATTTGTTGGGGCGGGCCGTTTCGGGCAATACCACCGCGTCGGATGCGGGCATTACGATATTCCTCCATTGCTTTCTGACCTGGAAATCCGGGGTGCAAACGGACGCAAAAGCAGGAGCCAAGGGTTCGGTTGCCGGCTAATTCACGAGCGGAAGACCTGCTTCTTAGGCGTAGGGCCAGTGTATCATTAACCCGCGTGCTGCTCTACCCAAAGCATAGACGGGGACGGGTATGGCGAACGGCCTGCTTGGTGCGATATAATACGAACCGGTTTTCGTCGCTCGGATCAGGCGTGGGAAGGGCGTTTTGGGTGCGGTTTTCCGATGACTGGGGGACAGGATCGCAATCTGATTATTCCAAGGACGACCTAAATGCCTCCGAAGACTTTGTTCGAGAAAATCTGGGACGACCACGTGGTCGTTCAAGAGCCAGATGAGCCCGCGGTCATCTACATCGACCTGCACTTGGTACACGAAGTTACCTCAGCTCAAGCCTTTGACGGCCTCCGGGATGCCGGAAGGAAAGTCCGGCGTCTTGACCTGACTGTCGCCACGGCGGACCACAACACCCCTACCTGGGACCTGTCCCTGCCGGTCACCGACGAGATATCCAAGAAACAACTGGACGCCCTTGATCGAAACTGCGCCGAGTTCGGAGTTACCCTGTACGACCGGTTCAGCCCCCTCCAGGGAATCGTCCATATCATCGGACCCGACCTCGGCTATACCCAGCCCGGCAAGACCGTGGTCTGCGGCGACAGCCATACCTCCACCCACGGCGCCTTGGGGGCCTTCGCCATTGGCATCGGCACCTCTGAGGTTGAACACGTGCTGGCGACCCAGACCCTGCGTTCGTTCAAGCCCGACACCATGGAAGTGCGGGTCAATGGGCAACTACCCAAGGGTGTGACCGCCAAGGACATCATCTTGGCAATCATCGGCAAGATCGGTGTTTTCGGTGGAGTCGGCCATGTCATTGAATATACCGGCGAGGCCATCCGCTCTCTGTCCATGGACGGCCGGATGACGGTCTGCAACATGAGCATTGAAGCCGGGGCGAGGGCAGGTATGATCGCTCCTGACCAGACTACCTTCGATTATCTACGGGGCCGCCAGTTCGCTCCCCAAGGAGCCGACTTCGACGCCGCGGTGGAGCGGTGGAAGGCCTTGGCTACCGACCCCGGCGCAAAGTACGGCAAGCTGGTCGAACTTGATGCGTCTGATTTGGAGCCACACGTTACCTGGGGCACGACTCCCGGCATGGTGGCGCCCATCAGCGGCAGGATCCCGGACCCGGCGGACGCCGAGGATGAGAACGCTCGGGACGCCTTGACTCGCGCCCTGCAATACATGGACTTGAAGGCCGGCATGGCGATCACCGACATCAAGATCGACCGAATCTTCGTCGGCGCCTGCACCAATGCCCGCCTGGAAGACCTCCGGGCCGCGGCTGAAGTGGTCAAGGGCAAGAAGGTCCACGATGACGTCTACGCGATGGTTGTGCCCGGCTCGGCCAAGATTAAGAAAGAGGCCGAGGATGAAGGCCTGGACAAGATATTTGAAGATGCGGGTCTCGACTGGCGAGTGGCCGGTTGCTCCATGTGCCTGGGAATGAACCCGGACATCTTGGAGCCAGGACAGCGCTGCGCATCCACCTCCAACCGTAACTTTGAAGGGCGGCAGGGCAAGGGAGGCCGCACTCACCTGGTCAGCCCGGCCATGGCGGCGGCGGCGGCCATCGCCGGCCACTTCGTTGACGTCAGGGACCTCTAAGCCGATTGCTCAAGGCCTATAAAAACCTATCAAGATTCCAGGGAGACCAACGATGGACGCCTTTACAAAATTAATCGGAGTGGTCGCACCCATCGACCGCATAAATATCGACACCGACCAGATCATTCCGGCAGTGTTCCTGAAGAGTATCGAGCGCAAAGGGTTCGAAGATGCGCTGTTCTCGTCATGGCGCTATAACAATGACGGAAGCGAGAACCCGGACTTTGTGCTCAACAAGGCCCCGTACCGGAACGCCAATGTGCTTGTGGCCGGCCCGAATTTCGGCTGTGGCTCGTCTAGGGAGCATGCCCCGTGGGCGCTCCGGGACTATGGCATCAAATGCATCATCTCCACCAGCTTCGCCGACATCTTCTACAACAACTGTTTCAAGAACGGCGTGCTGCCCCTAGTCCTCCCCCCGGAACAGGTCCGGGAAATTATGGACAAAGCCGAGTCCGACCCGGGGATAGAACTGAACGTCGACTTGGTGAGTCAGCGCGTCTGGGACGAGAGCGAGGAGATTTCCATCTCCTTTGACATCGACGCCGCCCGCAAAGACGCCCTGGTCAACGGCCTAGACGACATAGGCCTAACCCTCCGCATGGAGAAAGACATCGGAGACTACGAGTCCAAGCACGGGTTTAAAGCAATCAGCTGACAGCGGTCAGCTTTCAGCCATCGGCTGTAACAAGAGAGGGGCATACCGATGGAATCGGTATGCCCCTCTCTTGTTCTTTACTTTCATTCCGAGGCGTTAGCCGAGGGATCTCGTTGTTGTGGTACACACAGAGAATTGGTGCTGACCGTACTACTGGTGACAGACACCACGTTTGGTTTCGTAGCTAGAGTAGGTTTGCGGCGGGGTTGCAAAAAACCCCCAACCCCCTTTTACAAAAGGGGGCTCTTCGGGACGGACTAGTTGTCATCTTCACTGATAGCTAACAGCTAGTTGCTACCCCCGAAACGCCTTCCTGACCTGTTCTTCAAAATCGGTCTCGTAGCGTTGCATTCGGCCTTGGCGGACTTGCTCGTCTAGGGACGGACGTTGGACCGGGCGGGGGGTGATGGGGCCGTAGCCGATGATTCCAGATTCTTCCAGAACGGCCATTTCATTGGCAGTCTTGCCCAGTAGCTCTGACAAAATCAGGGTGTTGTGCTCGCCCATCAAGGGCGCTGCTTTGCTGGGCACTGCCGGGGTTTTAGACAACTTCCAAGGTCGGCCGGCGTAGGGCAGCGGCGGGATGCCAGTGCTGTCGTGGTGGGTGACCACTTCGTAAAAACCACGCGCTCCCAGGTGAGGGTCAAAGAGCAGGTCCTTGCTGTCGAAGACAGCCCCAGCGGCCACGCCTTTTTTCTGCAATGCGTGCATCAGGTCATGGGCGTCCCAGGAACTTGTCACCGGCCCAATCAGAGCGTCCAACTCGCCCCGGTTCTTCCAACGGCTCAGCGAGTCCTCGAATCTGGTGTCGGCGGCCCAGCCGTCCTGCCCCAACACCCGGCAAACAGCTTGCCATTGGCCGTCGGTGGCAACGGCTATGGTAATCCAACGGTCGTCCCCCTGGCACGGATAGCAGCCGTGGGGCGACATGGCGGTGTCCTGATTGCCCATGCGCGGTCCCGATCGTCCGTTAGCCGAGAAATCCATCAAGATTTCAGGGATGGTGGAACTGGTGGCCTGAGTCTGGGAGATGTCGATGAACTGACCTTGGCCGGTGCGCAGCCGGTGCATCAATGCGGCCATAACCGCGAAGACGGTATGTTCGCCGGAGGTGTAATCGGTATAGGGTATCTCGGCCATAACCGGGTTCCCGCCAATATAGGCCGTCTGGTAGGCGAGGCCCGCCGCGCCTTCAGTGGCCGGCCCGGTAGCCCCAAAGTTCGCCCACGGGCCGTAGAACCCATAGCCGGTGGACGACACCATGATGATGTCCGGCTTAATCTTCTTGAGGTCTTCGTATTCAAGGCCGAAGTTCTTAATCACTCGAGGGGTGAAATTCTCGGAAAAGAGGTCGGCCACCGAGACCAGATCTTTGAGTATTTGAAGTCCTTCGGGTTTGCTGAGGTCAAGGGTTACGCCAAGTTTGTTGCGGTTCTGTTCGTAGAAGTTGGCGCCTTTGTTCCAGAACTCGCCGGAGACATCGTTCTGGTAGACCGAGTCGCTTCGGTAGCTTTCGAGCCGGCCGGTGGACTCCAAGCGGATGACCTGGGCGCCCATGTCCGCCAGCATCTTCATGGCGAAGGGGATGGCGATGAGCTGGCCCATCTCGACGATACGGACGCCTTCCAAGGGACCGGGCATGTTCTAACGGTTCTCCATTAAATGATTTGCAGGGCTCGCATCTGGACAAGTTGCTCGCTGCTATGTCCCAGCCGTTGGCCGAAGACTTCCTGGTTGTGTTGACCCAAACTTGGGGCAGCGGCACGGGCTTCCCAAGGCGTTCCACTCATCTCAAAAGGAGCGCCCGGATACTTCAGGGTGCCCAACACAGGATGGCCGATGTCCACGAAGTAGTTTCTGGCTTCGAACTGCGGGTCGGCCATCACCTCTTCAGGCGACTGAATCACGCCGAAGATGAACCGCTTTTCGTGGGCTGCGTAGAACCGTTCGTACTTGTTCTGCTTGATAAAATACTCGTCCAGGATCCGACCCAATTCCTCAGCATTGACCAGCCTAGCGGATGGGGAGTCGAACTTCTCGTCGGCGAGTTCTGGTAGGTCCAGAAATTCCACCATAGAGTTCCAGTTCAACCCGGCCCCGATCCCCGGATTGGGAATCAGGTGGCCATCGGCGCTGGCCCGAAGGCGGCTGAGATCGCCGCTATGGTTCGGCTGGCGGCGGCGGACGGCCCCGCTGTAGGTGAAGTTGTTGACCACATCTCGAAGGCCGGTGGCCACTGCCTCTTGGATGGAGACATCGACCTGTTGCCCTTCTCCCGTTAGGCGTTGGTGGTATGTGGCCATCAGAGTTGCGGCGGCGCCGTCAGTCCCGGCCTTGAACTGGGCTTGGTTGAAAGCGTGCTTCAGCGGTTCCCGGTCGTAGGCCCCGGAGATGTACATCAGCCCGCCCATGGCGTATTCAACGATGTCGGCGGCTTTGTAATCCCGGTAGGGCCCGGTCTGACCGAAATTGGAGATGGAGGTCATCACCAAGCCGGGGTTGATCTGTTGTAGGGATTCGAAGTCCAGTCCCAGGGAAGCCATGACCCTGGGAGAGAAATTCTCCACCAAGACGTCTGATTCTTTGACCAACGACTTCAGAACCTGGATACCCTTGTCGGTCTTCAGGTTCAGAGTCACGCTCTGCTTGTTGGTATTCAGGTAGGCGAAGACCAGGCTCTTTTCCGGGTCGGCCTCATCGTTGAGGAAGGGTGCCATCCGCCGGGCTGGGTCGCCGCCGGGGCGTTCGATCTTGAGCACTTCAGCGCCGAAATCGGCCAGCAGCTTGGTGCAGTAGGGTCCCGATATGTGATGGGTGAGGTCCAAGACCTTCACCCCTTCCAGGGCGCGTTCAGGCAAGGAAAGTCTCCTAATTTATGCCCGCAGGGCTTACTATTCGGGATAGGTCAGCCGCAGCAGGGTGTGCCGCCGGTTGGTGGTGTGTGGCCGGACCTGTTCCGGCCAGCGGCCCAGTTCCACTGCTTCACCCCATTCGGGCGAGCTAAGGATCTCCGGGCTTTCGATCTCATACATCGCGTGGAAACGCGGCTGGCCGTCCGGCGAGACCGTCTGGGTCTGCCCACCGATCAGGACCTGGAATGCCTGAGCTTCGTACCGGGTTATGGCACTTACCCCGGCGATCTTGCCCAACTCCGGGCAATGCTCGGTGTTGTAGACCTCATGGAACAGGGCCTCCTTGGCCGGATCGACGTCCATGCTTGCGATGAAGAGGTACTTCGATTTCGGGGCCATGACCAGCCTCCTAAGTTTTCGAGTTGTTACCCTATTCCGACTTGGGGATTTCGACCCCCAACCTGGCCTTCCCCGTCCGGGGGAAGGGATTTGTTCCCTCTCCCACGCATGGGAGAGGGTTAGGGTGAGAGCGAGTCGTAAGTCCAGCCCGTCGCCTAGAACGCCCGGCGGTGAGAGAGCTCCGTTTCCTCGCTGGTTATAAATTCCAGTAGGACAGCTTTGCCTTCTTCTTCGGTTACCTTGCGGGCCCTGGTGAAGGCGGCGCTGATCTGGCTGGGGTCTTCGATGCGCTCCGCATACCCGCCCATGGCCTTGCCCAGGTCAGCGTAGTTGCCGCCCAGGTCCCGTGTTCCGTAGAGCCCGTGGGAGTCGGCCATCTGCCTGGTCTCAACGGCCATGGTGGAATTGTTCAACACCACGGTGATGATCGGTATATTGCTGCGGACAGCGGTCTCAAAGTCCAGCCCGACCATGCCGAAAGCGGCGTCGCCCATGAAGTTAACGCAGACCTTTTCCGGGGCGGCCAGCTTGGCGCCCATGATCAACCCCAGGCCAGTGCCCAGGCCGTGAGACTTTCCCCAGCCCAGGTAGGTCCGGGGGCCGTTGGAACGGTAGAAGGGTACAATCTGGTCCCGGGGACTGCCCGAGTCGTGTGTCACGATGGCGTCTTCCGGCGGGATGGTGTGCATGAAGTCCCAGATCACCCGGTAAGGGGTCATGGGGACCTCTTCCGAAGAGAGTTTGGCCCGCCACTGGGCAAGCCAGCCTTCCCGCTCGGATTGCACCTCTTTGGCAGTGGACTGGTCGTCTTTGCGGGTGTCGCCGACGATCTCCCGGCAGGCTTCGATCATCTGGCGAAGGACCAGCTTTGCGTCGCCGACGATGGGCAGGTCGATGTTGTAGTCCTTGTTGATGTCAGCGGCGTCGTTGGTGGCCTGGATCAGGGTTTTCCCAGACGGAAGGTTCATGACCATGCCGTGCTTGGTGAAACTGGTGCCGATGCCGAAGATTAGGTCTGACCGCCGGATAAAGTGATAAGCGTGTCCCGACATTGAGGTTCCGGTGCTGCCCAGGGCCAGTGCATGGACCTCTGGGAAGGCGCTCTTGCCCAACAAGGTGCTGCAAACCGGCACTTGGAGCAATTCCGCCAACTCCACTAATTCGTCAGTAGCCTTGCCGTAGAGCACGCCCTGACCGGCCATTATCACCGGGAAGTGGGCGGAACATAGGGCCTTGGCGGCGGCTTCGATATCGCCGGGGTTGCCCTGGCTGGCTACCGGACGGCTGGGAACGTAGTAGAAGGACTCCTCGCTGACATCTTCCAAGGCGATGTCGGCGGGAATCTCAACGGCCATGGGGCCGACTCGGCCTTGGCGCAGTCCGGCGAAGGCCCGGCGCAGCACGTCGGAGGTACGGTCGGCGGCATTCACCTGTTCGATGGCCTTGGTGATGTCGTCGTAACCCTTGAGAGAACTGTAATGAGGGTTGATGCCGGCCCTTTCTCTGGGATGACCCAGCGGCAGCAGCAGCACCGGCGTGGAATCGGAGTAGGCGGTAGCGATGCCGGGGTAGGCGTTCTCGGCCCCGGGTCCGTATTGCATGGCGAATACGCCCATGTGATCGCCGTTGCTGACGCGGCTAAGGCCATCGGCGATGCCGACCCCAACCCTTTCCTGGCGGCAGACAATGGGCCGGATGCCCCCCAGCGCGGCTGCTTCGATCACCGGTGTTGTGGGGAAACACGGAAGGTACTCGACACCCTCCCGTTTGAGAATCTCGGTTATGGCTTCAATGGTATTCAATGGGGCCGCCTCCTGAATTCTGTTTTGGCTAGGATTCCGGCTTAAGTCGGAACAGCCGGACTTTCGGTATCAAATCCGGGACGTCCGCTGGGGAAAATGAGTCTATTCGTCAGCCCGGTTTTTAGCCACGGAGAGTATACCACCGCCCAGGAGCCAGGGCATCAGCGGCGAAAGGTGGTTTGTTCTCGCCCCTGCCAAGTAGCGCTCGTGGTCTCTTAACACCGGTCATTCTGAGGAGGGCCGTAGGCCGACGAAGAATCTGCCAAGCTTATCCTGGCAGACCCTTCGTTCTGCTCAGGGTGGCAGACGAGGAGCGCCGTTCAATCTGGAGAACGGAACCGGCGAATAATGTGGAAGCGATGCCGAGTAATACTCTTGCGGACCCACTACTTCCCTGAGGCGTTGAGGGCTTCTATGCGGTCTGCACTTGGCTTCAGGATCGCATATAGGAAATCGTTGGTTGGAGTGGGCAAGTCCAGCTCCCGGGCCATCCGTACCACAGTGCCGGTCAGTCCCTCAAGTTCCACCGGGCGTTGTTCGGTGAAGTCTTTGGCCATAGATGCCCGGCCTTGACCGGGGAAGCGGTCCAGCGAGTCCATGGCCCAGGCTAGGGAGTCGGACATGATTGGCGCGCCGCGGGCCCGGCCCACAGCTAGCGCTTCTTCGATGGCACTCCGGATAAGAGCTCTGGTCTCGGGCTTGGCGCGCATCTCTTCATAGACGCAGTTGGCGGCGGCGCAGACAGCGGCGGAACCGGCGATGTAGGCAAACTTCTTCCAGAGCATGCCGGGCATGTTTTCGTGAAGGTTCACGCGCCAGCCGGCTTCCTGGAACCGCTGGAGCAGATTCTCGCCCCGGCGGGTGATGCCGACCTTCATCTCGCCAAAGGCAACGATACCGGGTCCGGCCTGAGTGACCACGCCCGGTTCCGAGACGCGGCCTTCCATGTAGGCTGAGCCGGACATCACATTGGCTTCGCCGACGGCCTCAGCCAGTATGTCGCCGTTATCGATGCCGTTCTGCAATGTCAGCACCACGGTTTCCGGGCCGATCAGCGGCGGAAGATGACTGATGGCGTCCGGGTTGTGGTACATCTTCACGGTGAAGAGCACCAGGTCCTGTGGCTCTAGTTCGGAGGTATCGTCGGTGGCCTGACCGGGCACTGTGAATGTCCCGTCCAGTTGGCTTTCCACCCTGAGGCCGTTCTTTTTGATGGCCGCCAGATGGGCGCCGCGGGCGACGAAGGTCACATTGTGCCCGGCACGCGCCAAGATGCCGCCGAAGTAACCTCCGACTCCTCCAGTCCCGATCACCGCCACTTTCATATACTCAGCGGATCCTGTCATCATGGGTCACCAATCTCCATTCCCGAAAAATCAGATCAGACTCGGCCGGGGATTTTCTTATTACGATTTATCTTATCCGGTGATTAATCCCGGGTTTTCACCGGATAACTGAACTCTTCACGCAGGTCCCTTTTCAGGACCTTGCCCATCATATTACGGGGCAGTTCTCCGACGAATACAACTGAACGGGGGCGTTTGTATCCCGCCAGCTTCTCCCGACAGAACTCGATTATCTGCTCTTCAGTAACCAGGTCTGAGCGGCCGACCACCACTGCCCGTACCTCTTCACCCCATTCCACATCGGGCACGCCAATAACCGCCGCATCGTCCAGTTCTGGATGAGAACGGAGCACCTGTTCCACCTCTTCAGGGGAGATCATCTCTCCGCCCCGCTTGATGAAATCCTTGGCGCGGCCCGACAAGAAGATATAGCCGTCTTGGTCCTGGTATCCCAGGTCTCCAGTGTAGATCCAGCCATTTCGAAGTGTGTCGCGGGTCGCCGATTCCTGCTGCCAGTATCCCGCCATCATTCGAGACCCCCGGGCGACTATTTCGCCGGTCTTACCCACCGCCACCGTCTCCCCGGCTTCGTCGACGATTTTTACCTCGACATCATCCAGCGGTTTTCCGATGGACGTGAGCCGCTTGAGTTTGGTCTCGATCTCTTCCGGACTGCCGTCCAGCACGTGGTCGTCCGGCGGCAGCATAGTAATGGTTGAGGCCGTCTCAGTCTGGCCAAAGGCATTGATGAACCGCGCGCCGGGGAATTTGTCGATGGCCTGGCGGATGACTTCCAAGGGCATGGGAGCGGCGCCGTAGGTGATGACGCTGAGTGACGAAAGGTCAAAATCGGAGAAATTTGGGTGCGCCATGAGATGCTTCAACATGGTCGGCACCAACATTGCCCGGTTGACCTGGTTTTCGTGGGCCAGACTCAACCATTCCCCCGGCTCAAATTGCCGCATCACTACCAGCGTCCGCCCACCGTAGACTGCGGCCAGGGCGGCTTGGAGTCCGGCGATGTGGTAGAAGGGCACGGTTATCAGGTTGCTTTCTTCTATCTCCGGGTCGGCAGGTTCAACGGTGGCCAACAGATATGACGAGAAGCTGTTATGGGTCAGCATCACGCCCTTGGGCACCCCGGTGGTGCCGGCAGTGAACATGATCACCGTAGTGTCTTCGTCGCCGGCCTCTGGGAAGTGCATCTGGTCCGGAGAGGATTCGGCGAGTAAGGCTTCATAGTTCTTGTGAGTGCCGTCGGCCTCGCCGTCCAGCAAGATGATCCCGTTAGATAGCTGGCTGCCTTCGGGGACCAGGGAAAGGTACCGTTCTCCCAGCAGTAGAACGGAAGGCTCCGCAATCTCAAGCATCTGCGCCAGTTCCTCGGTCTTGGACCTGAAATTGATTGGCACGTATATGGCGTCCAGTTGGGCCACCGCGAAGTAGGCCTCGATGCACTGGTTGGTGTTGACCTGCATGGTCGCCACCCGGTCACCAGGACCGACTCCCATCTCCGATAAACCGTTCGCAAGACGGTTGACCCGCTCGGCCAACTCTTCAAAGGTGATGGTTTGGCCGTCGAATATGACCGCCGGCCGGTCGGGCACAATCGCCCCGGCAATCATCAAAAATTCAGAAGTGTTCATCTAAACGCTCTCTGTTTAACGGCCGGTCAGGAACTGGCCAACCGGGCCGCAACTCGTCTTTCCAATTCCAATGCCCTGGGCAGGTCCAGGTCCATACCTTGCCGGAGCAATCGCTTCATCCCGGCCACCGCCTCGATGGTCGGCTCGGCCAGACTGGCCGCCAACTGCCAAGCTTCATCCCGCAGCGATTCCGGCGCCGTCAACCGGGTTACTAACCCCATTTCGAGGGCCTCTTCCGACTCGATTCGCCGTCCGGTCAATAGCAGGTCCAATGCTTGGGACCGACCCACCACCCTGGGAAGGGTCTGAGTGCCGCCCGCCGCCGGAATCATTCCCAATTGGACCTCCGGCAAGGCGAACACTGTGCCTGTGGCGCCGATCCTAAGGTCGCACAGCAGTGCGATCTCCAGACCGGAGCCGATGCAATAACCGTGCACTGCGGCGACGATAGGTTTGTCCAAGTTTACCAGTTGCCCCCAAACGTCCCTTTCCCAGCGCACCTGGCGGGCGATGACCTGGGACGGAGCTGAGCCGAACTCGGTCAGGTCCGCGCCGGCGCAGAACCCCCGGCCCTCACCGGTGATCAATAGTGCGCCGACCTCAGGGTCCTGGGTAACGGCCGATAACGCCTCGGAGAAGTCGTCCCTCATCTGGGTGTTATAGGCGTTTACCACCTGGGGCCGGTTCAACGAGATATGGGCCACGGCGTCGTGCTTCTGGAACAACAAAGTCTGGAAAGCGGACGAAGTAGACATAACGGGGCTAGGCTTGCGGAACGGCCATTGCGTAGAGGTCGTCTAATTCTACTTCTGTGTAGCGGAGGCCGATGTTCTCCAGGTTGTGGGCGTCGCTCACTTCCATCAGCATCAGGTTGTGTTCGGTGGCTATCTCGGCCACCTGGTCCTTCCGGATGTGCCAATTATGGATGTAGTTGTCGATCTCGATGGCGTGGATATTCGGCTCGATCAGGATCTCCGGCGAGTAATAGCCGGGGTGGCAGTAGGTCCGGAAGACACCGCCGCCATCAGGCAGGAAAAGCTCGGCAACCTGGTATTCGGCGAAGGGGTTGGCCTCGGGCCGGACCTCGATCTCCCAGCCGGGCAGGATGGTCACCTGGCCGGGGAAGTTTTTCTCCACCAACTCGCGGAACTCCATACCCCAATCTTTATTGTGGTGGTCGGTGATTCCGATGCCGTCGATGCCCTTGGATTTGATCTGGTTGACCACTTTCTCGGCGATCTCCACGGATGGAGGCACGAAATTGAAGGCCTCCCACACATGGGTGTGGAGGTCCAGTTTTAACTTCACAGGTTTTCCTTTGTCATGCCGATGAAAGGTCTCATCAGGAGCCCTTGAACTCTGGGCCGCGTTTTTTCAAGAAGGACTTAATCCCCTCAGCCCGGTCGGCAGTGGATTGCAGTATAACGTTAAGGTCCGCTTCCAGTCCCAAACCCTGGTCTAGCGATAAGTCCATCCCCTTGCCCACTGCCTCCTTGGCG
>Ga0207966_1000033_pt1 | contig 62458 bp, 71 predicted proteins | sample Knorr_S23_td_NAD_FD_185611 | JGI IMG/M metagenome (GOLD analysis project Ga0207966, IMG submission 185611) | Marine microbial communities from Southern Atlantic Ocean transect - Knorr_S23_td_NADW_ad_2500m_LV_B (SPAdes) (version 2) | ecosystem: Environmental > Aquatic > Marine > Oceanic | place...
AAAAAGATCAAGAGATCTGCGAAATCGACTCTGATAAAGCAACCTTAACATTGGCTGCTGAAGAAAGCGGAGCGGTCTCAATTAAAGTTGAAGAAGGCGAAACAGTTGCTATTGGCGATGTGGTTTGTACTATAGATACATCTGTCGAAGGTACTGCTTCAGCATCTGCTCCAAAAGCGGACGCACCAGATGCTGCAGCTACAAGTGCTCCAGCAAGCCCTACCGAAACTTCCTATGCAACCGGTACTCCATCTCCTGCAGCTCGCAAGATGATGGCCGAACAAGGTGTGGAGCTAACAGAAGGTTCAGGCAAAGGTGGTCGTATTACTAAGGAAGATGTGGTGAAAGCCAAAACCGCTATGGGTAAGGGCCCTGGTCCCCGAGGAACAGAGCGTAAGAAAATGTCGGTTCTTCGTAGAAAAGTTGCTGAGCGTTTGGTTTCTGTAAAGAACGAAACGGCTATGTTAACTACATTCAACGAGGTAGACATGAAGCCTATCATGGATCTTCGTAAGGTATATAAAGGAGACTTTAAAGAGAAATTCGGTGTTGGTTTAGGATTTATGTCATTCTTCACCAAAGCGGTTACTAGAGCACTTAAATTGTTCCCAGATGTAAACGCAATGATCGATGGTAAAGAAGTAGTGTACTACGACTATGCTGATATTTCTATCGCTGTAAGTTCACCTAAAGGATTAATGGTCCCTGTTGTTCGCAATGCGGAATTATTAGACTTTGAAGGTGTAGAATCTGAAATCAAACGTTTGGCTATAAAAGCTCGTGATGGTAAGATTAGTATGGACGACATGCTTGGTGGTACTTTCACCATTACCAATGGTGGTGTATTTGGTTCTATGTTATCTACGCCAATCATCAACCCTCCACAATCGGCTATTCTAGGGATGCACAATATTGTTGAGCGTGCTATGGTAGTAGATGGCGAAATTGTTATTCGTCCAATTATGTATGTTGCCCTTTCTTACGATCACCGTATTATAGACGGTAGTGAGTCGGTAGGTTTCTTATGTGCTGTAAAAGAGGCGCTTGAAAATCCTGCTGAGTTCTTGCTTGGTGGAGAGGATAAGGTTAAAGAAACTTTAGGTCTTTAAGACTGAGATTGATAGATGTTAAAGCCTGCTCGAAAGAGTGGGCTTTTTTTGTATTCAAAACATACAATAATAGAGCTTGTTTTTATCAGTACAAAATGCAATTCCTTGAAAACAAGCTGGCTATCACTATAATGTTAACATTCATTTAACAACAGTTTAACATTATTCTTAAGAGAATAGTCATACATTTGCCATGAATTTTAGCTGGATAACTATGCTGCCAAGAATAAGATTTCAAAATAAGGAACAAGTTCCTTTTGTAAAAGAGTTAAGAAAAAGAGTAAACGCCTATTTCAAAGAGAATAATATCTCTAGAAATGCCAATCCTCATATGGTGATTAAAACCATTTCGATGTTCTTAATTTACTTAGTGCCTTACGCCCTAGTATATACCGGACTTCTTTCTGGAGCTTGGTTGTTTATTTTAGCCTTAATGATGGGCTTGGGTATGGCCGGTATTGGAATGTCGGTGATGCACGATGCCAATCACGGAGCTTATTCGTCTAATCCAAAGGTGAATAAACTAGTGGGTATTTGTATTCACCTAATTGGAGGTGATGTATACAACTGGAAAGTACAACACAATATCCTTCACCACACTTATACCAATATCGATGGCTTAGATGGTGATATCCACCAAGATCCATTTTTAAGACTTTCTACCGAACAAGGTTGGTCTAAAGGACATAAATTCCAACATATTTATGCATTCTTCTTATATACCTTAGGAACGCTTTTATGGCCAGTTATGGATTTTGTGCAATACAGAAGATTTACAAAATTAGGATTGAGTCCTGAAGGTAAATTGGATAAATCGAAACAATTGCGAAAATTGGTTAGCTATAAATTGGCATATTTCGCCTTTACATTCGCCTTACCAATGATCTTATCACCTCTATTATGGTGGCAAGTATTAGTAGGCTGGTTAATATTGAACATGGTTGCTGGTTTAATCTTAACCGTGACTTTCCAATTAGCGCACGTTGTTGAAGGTGTAGCTTTTCCAGTTCCAACTGACGAAGGTAAAGTAGAAAATGAGTGGATGATTCACCAATTGAAGACTACAGCGAACTTCGCTAAAAACTCTAAATTGGTTACTTGGTTTGTTGGTGGTTTGAACTTCCAAATTGAACATCATTTGTTCCCAAACATCTGTCATGTTCACTACAAGACAATTTCAAATATCGTGAAAGATACTGCGGAGGAATACGGGATTATTTATAATCATCACAAAACGTATTTTGCAGCCGTTCGCTCTCACTATAAGATGTTAAAACATCTCGGCTTAAAGCCAGTTCAAGCATAAAAAAAAGTCCCGCAATTGCGGGACTTTTTTTATCTGTTTACATATTACAGCCACTCTCTCGGATTCATCAACACCTCAATCAATTTCGCTTCTTCACTACCTTTTTCTGTTTGGAAATCATAATCCCAACGAACGGTAGAAGGAAGACTCATCAGAATAGATTCTGTTCTACCTTTGGTTTTGATGCCGAAATGTGTTCCTCTGTCGTGGAGTAGATTAAACTCTACATAACGCCCACGGCGGATTTCTTGCCAGTATTTTTGCTCTTCGGTATAGGTCTCTTCTTTGTGTTTTTCAACTATCGGAACATAAGCTTCTACAATGCAGTTTCCAGCATCTATTTGGAAGGCTAGAAGTTCTTCCCAAGACATGCTCTCGTCTTCTTGCTTATAATCATAGAAGATACCGCCAATACCACGCGTTTCATCGCGGTGAGAGTTAAAGAAGTATTCGTCGCAGGCTTTTTTGAATTCATGATAGTAAGAAGTATTATGCTTATCGCACATGTTCTTCATCACTTGGTGGAAATGTTTTGCATCTTCCTCCACTAAATAATAAGGGGTAAGATCGGAACCACCTCCAAACCATCTTTTGATCACTTTATCTTCGCCATCATACATTTCAAAATAGCGCCAGTTGGCGTGTACGGTAGGGATTTTAGGGCTCGTAGGATGAATCACCAAGGAGAGTCCACAAGCATAAAAGCTCGCTTCGCTCACACCAAACTTCTCTTTAAATACATCGGGAAGTTCACCGTGAACGATAGAGGTGTTTACACCCCCTTTTTCGAAGACATCACCATTGGCGATAACACGTGTTTTACCACCGCCACCACCAGGGCGTTCCCAAGCATCTTCTACAAATTTTGCCTTGCCATCTACTTCTTCCAAAGCAGCGCAAATGCGATTTTGTAAATCGAAGAGATGGGCTGTAAAGGTCTCCTTAATATTCATTTAGCTGTAGCTTTTTACGGCGTTAATGAAGGCTCTTGCATTATCAACAGGTACATCTGGTAAAATACCGTGACCTAAGTTTACGATATAGCGATCTTTGCCAAAACGGTCGATCATTTCCTTAGCCCATTGTTCAATCTTTGGAATAGGAGCGTATAATCTTGATGGATCGAAGTTACCTTGAATAGTTACATCGTGACCTAAAACCTTACGCGCCATTTCTGGACTAACTGCCCAGTCGACACCAATTGCATTAGCACCCGTAGCTTTCAATTCCTCTAAAGCATACCACGAACCTTTAGCGAATAAGATATTCGGAACGGTACATTCGGCAACAATTTGCTTTAAGTAAGGGTAAGAGAATTCCATAAAGTCATCTGGACTCAATAAACCAGCCCATGAGTCGAATAATTGGAAAGCTTGCGCACCCGCTTTAATCTGCGCTTTCATATAAGCGATCGTAGTATCGGTAATCTTTTGTAACAATACTCTAGCAGCTTCTGGTTGCTCAAAACAGAATTTCTTTGCTTCAGAAAAGTCTTTAGAACCTTTTCCTTGAACCATATAACAAAGTAAAGTCCATGGAGCACCCGCAAAACCGATCAATGGAACTTCACCTTTTAAGTCCATACGAGTTTGCTTGATTCCTTCCATAACATAACCAAGAGCTATGTCAACATTGGGAACAACAATCGCTTCGGCATCAGCTAAAGTTTTTACAGTTCTCGGAAGACGAGGACCTACGCCAGGAACCATATCTACATGGTAACCCATTGCCATAGGAACAACTAAAATGTCAGAGAATAAGATAGCGGCATCGGTACCTACTTGCCAAATCGGCATAGTGGTAATTTCCGAAACTAAATGGGGGGTTTCACAGCGTTCGAAGAAAGTATATTTCTCTCTTAAAACCATGTAATCTGGTAAGAAACGCCCGGCTTGACGCATCATCCATACTGGTGGTCTTTCAACAGTTTCACCTTTTAAAGCTCTTAGTAAGAGGTCGTTTTTTAATTCTGGAAACTCCATTTGCTAGTTGTTTTCTGTTCTGTATTGTTCGAGCATGGCTTCAAAAGAAGCTTCTGCTGTTGTATAACTCTTGTGTATGCCTTTCTTGCGAAGGGCATTGGCTGTAGTTTCTCCAATGCTATAATAATCGATTTCGCTACTGAACTCGTTTATCATTGCAAAAGATTCTACTGCCGAAGGACTCATAAAAAAGAGGGCATCTCCTTTTTGAGTAGGGATCATTTTAGGTTCTAAAAGGGTGTGGTAAACCACTTCTTCTTTTAGTTGAACACCTTTTTTAGTAAGATATTTGGGTAATTCGTTTCGGCGAATATTTCCGCAAAAGAATAATGCAGATGCAATTCCATCATCAGCAATCATTTCTGCTAAGCTAAGCGCTGTTTCATTAAGACCTGATTTAGTATCAAATCCTTTTTCTTGAAGTGCTTTTGCTGTTTGCTTTCCGGAAGCATAAACAGAGCCTGAAAAATTATTTTTATTAAGATTTTTCACAGCATTTTGGCTAGTGAAAATCCAAGCTTCTGCTTCAGGAAACTCTTTTGGGAAGTCTAGGTGATGAATCTTTGTTTGGGCCACTTCTTTAATCTGAAGGCCTAAGTTTTGAGCATAGGTTCTTTGACGCTCATTCAGCGATTTACAAACCCATATTTGCCCTTTTTGATTCATCTAGTGTAGACGCTTTTCTTTAGGAATTTTATCGATAATCTCTTTCGCACCTCTTTCCAAAGCATATTCTGCGGCCTCAAGGCCTAAGCCCTGAGCAAGCATGACATCCTTTTCCAATTTCACCTCAATCTTAATTTCGGCATCAGTATCCATAACAATGGTGTTGAGTTTAAGAATACCGTCTTCCACTTTGGCATAAGCGCCAATAGGAGCCGAGCAACCCCCGTTTAATCGATTCAAGAAATCTCTTTCTATACGCGTACACAATGCAGTTTCTTCGTGGTGGAATCCACGGCAAATATCTGCTGTTGCAGTATCACCTTCTCTACAAACTACGGCAACCGCTCCTTGAGCTGGGGCAGGAACCATCCAGTCTAAAATCATGGCTATTTCGTGATTGAGCTCTAGACGTTCTAATCCCGCGGCTGCGAAAATAGCCCCATCCCAGTTGCTATCTCTTAACTTCTTGATACGCGTTTGCACATTACCACGGATGTCGCAAGTGCTGTGTTTTTCGTATCGATCTAGCCACTGCGATTTTCTTCTGTTTGAACTTGTGGCGATTAAACCAGCGTAGTCTTCAATGTTTAAGAAATCGGTGTCTTTACGAACCACCAAGACATCAAAAGGGTTGCCTCTTTCCATCACAGAACAAAGTTCTATTCCTTCGGGTAAATCGGTAGGGATATCTTTATGAGAGTGAACGGCAATATCTATTTCTCCAGCAACAAGGGCATCGTCCAATGCTTTGGTAAACACACCTTTTCCACCCATTAGTGGTAGGGGCGTATCGAGTACTTTATCACCTTCCGATTCTATCAAAACCAATTCGGAAGTTTGCCCTAGAGCTTTCAATTCCTCTTGTACTTTATAAGCTTGCCATAAAGCCAGCTTGCTTTTGCGGGTTCCTATACGAATCATGGGTTCAGTTTAAACATTTCCTCTACCATCTTCACCATTTCGTCGGAATGACGGTATTTAGATTTGATATATTCGGTAGCTTGGTTGGCAATTTTATTGACCACACTAGTAGCCAATTTATCTGCTTTTTTAAGCTCATTCTCACTCAAGCGAAATTTCTGTTGTTCGATTTCGTCAGTTCTGTAAGAGTGTAATTTTTCGCGTAAAGCCTGAATTGTAGGCGATAGATTACGCATTAGTACCCAGTCGTAGAACTCGTTTTTATGTAAGTTGATGATGGTGCGCGCCTTAGGGATATTCTTGCGGCGCATCGCCAAAGTCTCATCTTGTATGCTATTCAGCTGATCCATATCGATGAGTTCTATGCCCTCTAATTTATCAACTTCAGTATCTATATTTCTTGGAACCGATAAATCCAGTAGCAACATTTCTTTTTTTATAGAATCGAAATGTTCTGTGGATACAGTAGGCTCAAAAGCTCCGGTAGCCACAATAAAAATATCGGTATCTGTAAGTTCTTCTTTGAGACTTTCGATGTTGGCAACGCGCAAGCCTAGAGGTTCGGCTATAGCCTCTGCTCTAGAACGTGTTCTATTGGTTAACACCATTTCTTGGTGCGGATGCTTTTGGAGGTTTTTTACTGTAGTTTCTCCAATTTCACCTGTACCAAAGAGTAATATTTTTTTGTCTTTAAGACTTTTATAACGCTCTTTGATGAATAATACTGCGCCGTGAGCTACCGAAGCAGGCCCCTCGTTAATGGCTGTATCTGTACGAACATCTTTATAAGCTTGTAGCACAAATTGCATGAGGCGATGCGTGTATCCATCCAACATTCCTTTTTCTTTAGAATATTTAGCCGCATCTTTTACTTGACTCACAATTTGTAAATCGCCTAACATCAAGGAGTCTAATCCACAACATAATTCAAATAGGTGATGTACTGCATCGTCTTCAGAAAGTTGAAAATGATAGGTATCGAACTCTTCCTGACTAGCCTCGTTGTATTTTACAAAAAGTTCTTTAAGTAGGAAGCTATTATGGCTGTGGGCAAAGAATTGAGCTCTGTTGCAAGTGCTCACAATGAATAGAGAATCAATCCCTAAGGAACGTGCATCCTCCAGAATTTGAGCGATAGCCTCTTGGCTAAAACTAAACTTCCCTCGAATGTCTATCGGGGTTTTCCAGTGGCTAATTCCAAGAGTGATAAATTTATTCTTTGCTTGGCTCAAATTCTACTTGCTTTGATTTATGCAAAAATACGCTCCTTTTCTTAGATAGCGAAACCTTCAGGGTATTTGTATTGAGTGTTGTTCGCTAGTCTTCAAGGATTATGTATCGCAGACTAAGTACAAAGAAATTAGTGGGCAGTTTGCAATTCCCAGTTTGCAATTTTTTTTACATCACTACTATAGCGAACTAATCTGTTAATAGCGAGATTGAGCTAAGTTTGAGATGAAGAATAATAGGAGCTAATTAATGTATCTTAGGCCAAATTATTCATCGATGCGCAACTCCTTACTGATACTTACTTTATACGCTGTAAATACTTTTTGTGTAGCAGGAAATTCACCAGAAACAGACTCAACCAAAGTTTGGACTTATGGGACTACTCTGGCTCTTAATTTTTCGCAAGTAAGTTTTGTGAATTGGGCTGCTGGGGGTGAGAGTTCTATTTCTGCTACCAGTATGCTGAAGTTGAATGCCAATTATATCGATTCCACTCAAGTTTGGAAGAATAATTTTGATATTTCCTATGGGGTTATTAGACAAGGAGATATAGGAAAGGTTGCTAAGAGTGACGACCGTTTTGAATTGAACTCATCCTATGGTTTGAGTGCCTTTAAAAAATGGTATTACAATATGTCCTTTAATTTAAAGTCTCAAATAGCTAAGGGTTATAATAGCCCACTTGATTCGAGAGTAATTTCTGACTTTTTAGCACCGGCCTATATAACTTTATCGATAGGGATGAGTCGTACGAATAAAAAGAGAAGTTTAGATTTTCAATTGCTACCCTTGAGTGGTAAAATAACGTATGTTAATAATCAAGCATTAGCTGACTCGGGAGCCTTTGGTCTCGAAAGAGCGGTGTTTGAAGATGGACTGATGACGAGTCATGCTTTGCGAATGCGAACTGAATTTGGGGGCTCGATAAAGTTTCAATACAAAGATGAAATCTTAGAGAATGTAACCTTGCAGTCGAAAGCCTGTTTTTTCTCTAACTATAAAGAAAAGGCTACGAGTATAGATGTAGATTGGGAATTGTTGTTGCTGATGAAAATTAACAAATACCTCACGGCAAATATTAATTCGCATATTATTTACGACGAGGATGTTGATATCGCCTTAGATAAAGATGGCGATGGTGAATTTGAAAGTTCTGGTCCCCGTACACAATTTAAAGAGCTTTTTGGTTTGGGCTTGAGTTATTCTTTTTGAGTAAATGGTGAATAGTTTCACTACTGACTACTTTCAATTGCTTTCAGCTTAATAAGTGCCGATTCTATAGAATCCACCTTTTCGAACACTAGGCTCAGTTTATTATTACGCTCTTTCATCTGGCAAGCTTTCGGATTTGCTTGAATGAAGTTTAATATCTGCTTGAACGATTCTGATTCAAAAAAGCCCGAATGAGAGTTCGCCACGAAATAGGTAATCATTTTATTAGCCTTCAAGGTTACTTTCTCAAAGCCCAATTCTTTTGCTATCCACCTTAAGCGAATAGAGTGCATAAGCTTTTCAGCTTGTGGTGGTACTGGTCCAAAACGATCGATAATTTGCTCTTCGAAGATTTGTAATTCTTCTTCGTTTTCTACGCTATTCAAATCTTTATAGAGCTGAAGCCGTTCAGAAATGGCATTCACATACTCATCAGGAATAAGTATTTCCATATCGGTATCAATCTGACATTCGTCCACAAAGAAAGAGTCAGAAGTTTCGTTGGAGTATAAGTCTTTAAACTCCGTTTCTTTCAATTCTTTGATGGCTTCGTTCAGAATTTTCTGATACATATCGAAACCAATTTCTGAAATGAAGCCCGATTGTTCACCGCCCAATAAATCACCCGCTCCACGAATTTCGAGATCTCTCATGGCAATATTAAAGCCGGAGCCAAGGTCAGAATGTTGCTCTAGTGCTTGAATGCGTTTTCGCCCTTCTTCGCTGATGCTGATACGTGGAGGGGTAATTAAATAACAAAAGGCTTTTTTGTTGGAACGCCCAACACGACCACGCATCTGGTGGAGGTCGCTCAAACCAAAGTTTTGCGCATTGTTTATGATGATTGTATTGGCATTGGGAATATCCAAGCCACTTTCAATAATCGTTGTAGCCACCAAAACATCAAACTCACCTTCGATAAAATCGAGCATCAAACGTTCTAGCTTTGGCCCGTCCATTTGACCATGACCAATTCCCACTTTTACATCAGGGCAAAGTCGCTGAATCATACCTGAGACTTCTGTGATATTCTCGATTCTGTTATGGATAAAGAACACTTGCCCACCTCTAGAAACTTCGTACTGTATAGCATCGCGAAAAGTTTCTTCATTAAAACCGATGCTCCGTGTTTGAATAGGATGACGGTTTGGTGGTGCTGTCTTAATAATCGATAAATCTCTAGCGGCCATCAGCGAAAACTGAAGAGTTCTCGGTATTGGAGTTGCCGTTAGTGTTAGGGTATCGATATTTGTTTTAAAGTTTTTGAGTTTGTCTTTTACGGCAACCCCAAACTTTTGTTCTTCATCGATAATGAGCAATCCTATATCCAGAAATTTAACATCTTTACCTATGAGTCGATGTGTTCCGATGATGATGTCCACCTTTCCGTCGGCTAGATTTTGTAAAGTTTCTCTTTGTTGTTTCGCACTTTTAAAACGGTTTATATAGTCTACCGTACATGGGAAATCGGCCAATCGCTTTTTAAAGGTTTTATAATGTTGAAGGGCAAGAATTGTTGTGGGAACTAAAATAGCCACTTGCTTATTGTCGCATACAGCTTTAAATGCAGCACGAATAGCGATCTCCGTTTTCCCAAAGCCTACATCTCCACAAATAAGTCTATCCATAGGAGTGTCAGACTCCATATCTTGCTTTACGGCCACCGTGCTTTTCAGCTGATCGGGTGTGTCTTCGTAAATAAAGCTGGCCTCTAATTCGTATTGTAGATAATTATCGGGGCTAAACGAATAACCTTTTACAGCTCTTCGCTTGGCGTAAAGTTTAATCAAATCGTAGGCGATGGTCTTAATCTTGGTCTTGGTTTTCGACTTCGTCTTTGCCCATTGCGGCGATCCTAGTTGATGAATTTTAGGAGCCTTACCTTCTTTTCCGTTAAACTTGGTGATTTTATGCAGGGTGTGAATACTCACATACAACAAGTCGTTATTGCGGTAAACGAGCTTGATGGCTTCCTGCATTTTACCATGGACATCAATTTTTTGGAGTCCTCCAAATTTTCCAATACCGTGATCGACATGGGTTACAAAATCGCCAATTTCTAGATTGGTAATATCTGTAAGGGTGATGGTCTTTTTGTACTGTTGTGCCGACTTTAGTTTGAACTTATGGTATCGTTCAAATAGCTGATGGTCGGTATAGCAGAGCATCTTTTGTTCGTGGTCTATAAAGCCTTCGTGGAGTGGAAGTAATAGGGTTGCATAATCGATATTAGCTTCCATGTCATCAAAAATCCGATGAAAGCGTTCCTCTTGTTTGAGGGATCCACACAAGATGATATTGTGATAACCTTCTTCACTTTTTTCTTTAAGATGCTCAATAATGAGGTCAAATTGCTTGTTGAAGCTCGCCTGAAAAGAAGTGTTAAATTCTATCTCGAATAGATTTTCGGTGTTTTTATTTCCGAAGGAAGCTAAGTTGTAGTTATGAATAGACTCGTTAAATACTTTGGCATTTATAAAAAGCTCCTCAGGTTTTATTTGCTGTATTGTCTGGTCTAGGGCTTCGTAGGCATCGTAAGCTTTGATGAACTGTTTGTCCAAATGTGCTTCACAGAGCTCTTTGTCTTTTATCCACAGGCAAGCTTTTTCACCTAGAAAATTCAAAAAGGAAACTCTCGATTCAATCATCGCCTTATCTTCTACATTCGGAATGATATTGAGTTTTTTCACCTCATTAGTCGAAAGTTGGCTGTTTATATTAAAGCTGCGGATGCTCTCAACTTCATCACCAAAGAATTCTATTCTATAAGGATGTTCGTTGGCAAAAGAGAATACATCGACGATTCCTCCACGAATGGAAAATTGTCCAGGTTCAACAACAAAATCTGCATATTCGAAACCATACTCAAATAGTGTTTCATTAATGAAGTCGATTCCAAGCTCGTCGCCAATCTGTATTTTTAAGGTGTTTTTGGTGAGCTCTTTTCGAGTGATTACTTTTTCGAAAATAGCACCTGGATAGGTGATGATACAAGCGGGCTTTCTGCGCGACATCAACCTATTTAGCACTTCAGCTCGCATTAACACATTGGCATTGTCGGTTTCCTCAATTTGATAAGGACGACGGTAGGAGCCTGGGTAGAAAAGTAAATCCTTTTCTGGTAAAAGCTGTTCTAGGTCGTTGTGGAAATAAGCGGCTTCCTCTTTATCTTCTAAGATAATTACAAAAGGCTCTTCGGATTTCTCAAAGCACGAAGCAATGACTAAACTCGCCGATGAGCCGGTAATACCTTTTAAATGGATCTGCTGTTCCTTCGCTAAACAAGTCATTAATGATTTGTCTTCGATAGATTTACGGTACAGATTTAAGAGTTCGCTTTTCTTCATTTTAAAAACAACAATGCCCCAATCTGTTAAAGACCGGGGTGTGTAATTTGTAATTTATGTTATTAACTACAGGTACGACAAGGCTTTCTTCATCATGGCTTTAGAGCCAATAAAGAAAGGAGTTCGTTGGTGTAATTCTGTAGCTTTAATGTTTAATAATCGTTCGGTTCCCCATGTGGCTACACCACCTGCTTGCTCAGCAATCATGGCAATAGGATTGCATTCGTATAAGAGTCTCAATCTACCTTTAGGAGCATCAGCTGTAGCAGGGTAAATAAATATCCCACCTTTTAACATGTTGCGGTGGAAGTCCGCAACTAATGAGCCCATAAAACGAGCAGTATGCGTACGCTTACCATTTTCGTTTAACTCTTTACAGTAGGTAATATAGTCTTGAATTCCTTTTTCTAGCGAATTGTAATTCCCCTCATTGATGGAGAATATATTCCCTTTTTCAGGAGTTTTAATGTCCTCGTTTGAAAGACCAAATAATCCATTTTCGGCATCAAAAGTAAAGGATAAAACACCCTTTCCACAAGTGTATACTAAAACAGTAGATGTTCCGTAAAGCACATAGCCCGCCAATACTTGTTCGTGTCCGTATCTGAAAAACTCATCTTCTTGAGGTTTTCCAGTTCTGGTTCTTTTGAAGACTGAAAAGATGGTTCCCACCGAGATGTTTACATCTATATTCGATGACCCATCTAATGGGTCGGTAGCTAAAATGTATTCAGCATCCCCATTTAAGATGATAATTTCTTCATCCTCTTCACTCGCGATAGCAGCAATTTGGCCCCCTTCTTTTAAGGCTTCAATAAATTGATCGTTGGCAAAAAGGTCCATCTTTTGTACTTGCTCACCCTGCACATTTTTACATCCGGCAGCTCCTAAAATGTCTAATAAGCCTGCGCGATTAATGGTGTGGTGAACGGTTTTAGAGGCTCTTTCGATATCCTTTAAAATAGAAAGCATGGCATCAGGATTAGCCCCATGTCTTTCTTTAGTATTCGGTATGTGATCTTCTAGTAAAATCAATGTTTATTATTTAGTTGAGGTTATAGCTTAAACCTAATTGAACCAAGAACATATTGTCTGGGTCTTTTTCACTGCTTTTAATGAGGTCAATTTCGTCATTTAAGAACAAATAGTTGATAAATGATGTTTGCAAAGCCCATCGTTCAGCTAGGGAGTAAGAAAAGTCTAAGCCAATAGGAATAGCTATCGATTGTATTTTCTTTTCTTCTTCAGTTGTAGTGTTGTATAATGCTGTTGTGATTGAGGCAGCGTACTTGTTTTCAGAGTCGTAAAATGCTCCACCGCATGTGATGTGCAATTTCACTTTTTCAGTATCTAGTACTTGTATTCTTGAAGCAATACTAGCCATAAGGTAGTCCGATTTGAAATGATCTGTGAGATAAGTGTATTGATCCAGTTTTTCGCTTCGTTGTGCGGTAAGTCTCCCTGTCATGATTCCAAATTGTAAGTCAACTTTTCTACCGATGCGCTTGTTGAGCTTTATTGCTAGGGAACTGTTAGGTATGTATTGCCCAGTGTAGGCTTCATCCATATCACCTTTGAAAACACTCCATCCAGTATGAAAACTAAGGCTATATGCCTTGCTCAAATCTTCTTTTTTGTAACCGATTTCGTTGTCGTAGGTTTTATATCTACTTTGTTTTTGTGCCCAAGAACATTCAATAGCTACAAGACATATCAGTAGGAGTAATTTTGTTTTCATAGACTAAAATTAATTCAACAAAGATAAGTTTTATAGGCTCTTGGCAAAATGGTTTTTTTCTTATAAAGCTATCAGTATTTAAGGGTAAAGTTTCAGTCTATGGTTTGAGTATTCTCCAGTAACAATTTATGTAGAGAAGAAATATTCACCTAAGCGTGACTGTGCACTGTAATAATTAAATCATTGTTATACTGCTGCTTAAAAAATACGTATATTTGCGGCCAATTTTGAGGGGATTAAATTTTAAAAACCTCATTTACAGGGTTTAACAACAAACGAATTGTTGATGAAGATTTCTAGAGAAAATATTGATTCTTTAAATGCTGTTTTGAGAGTAGAGCTTTCTGCAGCTGATTACCAAGAACAAGTAGAAAAAATTTTAGCTAACTACCGTAAAACAGCCGATATGCCTGGTTTCCGTAAGGGAAAAGTGCCTATGGGTGTTGTTCGTAAGCGTTATGCTATTCCAGTGAAAGTGGAAGAAATAAACAAGATTCTTTCTGAAAAGGTATCTAAGTTTATCGTTGACGAGAAACTTGATATTTTGGGGAATCCACTTCCTAAGGAGTCTGCTCCAATAGATTGGGAGACTCAGGATGATTTCCTGTTTGAATACGAATTAGGTTTTACTCCTGACTTTGAAGTGAAATTATCGAAGCGTAATAAGATGGACCTTTATAAAATTAAGGCCAACGATGCTACGATTGACAGTTATGCGGAAGATATCGCTAAGCGTTATGGTAAGATGTCGAGCCCTGAAAAAGTTACTGAGAAAGATTTGGTTTACGGTACTTTCCAAGAGCTAGATGCAGAAGGAAATGCTGTTGAAGGTGGAATTACGAATCAGTCTTCTATTTCTTTAGATTTCGTAAAGACGAAGAAGTTGAAAACTGAATTTATCGGTTCTGAAAAAGGAGCGATAATCGTTTTAGATCCTAAGAAAGCCTTCGAAAATGAAGCAGATACAGCATCGATGTTGAACATCGAGAAAGATGTATTAGAAGGATTGAAAGCTACATTCTCTTTCACTATTGAGAATATCAGTCATATGGAGCCAGCTGAGTTGAATACGGACTTATTCGATAAAGTATACGGTGAAGGTGTCGTGAAAGATGTGAAAGAATTCCGTGCTAAGATTGCTGGTGAGGCTGAGAAAATGTTCGTTGGAGAGTCTGATAAGAAATTCCAAAATGATACCGTTGAGTTTCTATTGGAAAATACGAAGTTTGACCTTCCTGAAGACTTTTTAAAACGTTGGATTCGTAGTGTTTCTGAAACTCCAGTTACTATGGACGATGTTGATAGAGATTTTGCTGGTTATTCTAAAAGCTTACGTTGGCAAATTATCGAGAACAAGATTGCTACAGAAAACAACTTGAGCGTAACTAAAGAAGAGGCTTTAGCGGAAACCAAGCAATTGATTACTGCTCAGATGGCTCAATACGGTCAAATGGCTCCCGAAGAAGAATTGATTGAGCAATATGCACAACAAGTTCTTGCCAATAAAGAGGAAGAAAAGAATGTTTATGATCGCGTTTTCGCTGCAAAAATGTCAGCATTCTTTAAAGAATCTTTCAAATTAAACGAGAAAGAGGTGACATTTGATGAATTCATCAAATTGGCACAATCATAAATATTGACTAAATAATCTTAAAAAGGCTAATGATTTCATTAGCCTTTTTTTATTTTAGCTACTACAAGAATTAAAAAAAATACAATATGTTTTCTCAAGACGAGTTTAGAAAATACGCAGTAAAACATCATGGAATCAGTAGCGTGACTGTTGACTCCTACACTTCTGTGTTGAACAACTATATTTCTCCTACCATTATCGAAGAGCGCCAAATGAATGTGGCTTCGATGGATGTATTCTCGAGATTGATGATGGATCGTATCATTTTTCTTGGTGTTCCCATTAACGATTATGTAGCGAATGTTATCCAGGCTCAGTTGTTATTCTTGGAATCTGCTGATGCTAAAAAGGATATTCAGATTTATTTGAATACTCCTGGTGGTGGTGTTTATGCAGGTTTGGGTATTTACGATACCATGCAGTATATCGCTCCTGATGTAGCTACTATTTGTACAGGTATGGCGGCGAGTATGGGTGCTGTACTACTTTGTGCGGGAGCCAAAGGAAAGAGAACTGCTCTGAAGCACTCACGTGTAATGATTCACCAGCCTTTAGGTGGTGCACAAGGGCAAGCATCTGATATAGAGATTACCGCTCGCGAAATTCAAAAGCTGAAAAAGGAATTATACCAAATTATTTCTGACCACTCTGGAACTACTAACGATGAGGTGTGGAAAGATGGTGATAGAGATTTCTGGATGACGTCAGAAGAGGCAAAAACCTACGGAATGATTGACGAAGTATTGGTTCGTTAATTAATAGCTATTAAATTATTTAGCCCTCCTCAATTTGGGGAGGGCTTTTTTTGTTTAAATGAATTTTAAAAATCCTCAACCCTTGGAGGGGGGTGTCAGGAAGTGATGTAGGGGTAATTTTTAATTCCTATACCATTATGAGAGCTAAATTTCGAATCCCCTTTATATGATTTAAGCTAAGAATTCGGACTAACAGGATAGATAATAACTATCAGTCAGGGATAAACAACTAAGCGAACATTTTGTAACTTGCGCCCATGGAAGAAAAAGGAGTTAATTGTTCATTTTGCGGACGTAGCAAGCAAGATACAGATGTGTTAATAGCGGGTACTACCGGCCATATCTGTAATTACTGCATCACTCAAGCACATGAGATTATCCACGAAGATTTGGATCATCAGTCGCGCGAGGATATGGTAGAAGAATTGACCTTGCTTAAGCCTCAAGAAATTAAGGCGCATCTCGATCAGTATGTTATTGGTCAAGACGAAGCCAAAAAGGTTTTGTCGGTTGCGGTTTACAATCACTACAAACGAGTACTTCAGGAAACCGATAGAGAACAAGAAGTAGAGATTGAGAAGTCGAACATTATGATGGTGGGTAAAACAGGGACTGGGAAGACTTTATTGGCTCGATCTATCGCTAAATTGTTAAATGTTCCTTTTACCATTGTTGATGCAACGGTACTTACCGAAGCTGGTTATGTAGGAGAAGATGTTGAGGGAATTCTTTCGTGCTTATTACAGGCTTGTGATTTTGATGTAAATATTGCCGAACGAGGTATTATCTTTATCGATGAGATTGATAAGATAGCTCGCAAGAGCGATAACCCATCTATTACGCGCGATGTATCGGGTGAAGGTGTTCAGCAGGCAATGTTGAAGCTATTGGAAGGAACGGTTGTTAATGTGCCACCTCAAGGTGGACGCAAGCATCCCGATCAGAAATATATCAAAGTAAACACTAAGAATATTCTATTTATTTGCGGTGGTGCTTTTGATGGTATCGAAAGACATATCCTGAAGAGAATGAATACTAATGCCCTTGGTTTTGGAGTGAGTAGCGACGATCGTATTGATGAAGAGAATATCCTTCAGTATGTATCGCCTCAAGATGTAAAGAGCTTTGGGATTATCCCTGAATTGATTGGTCGTTTACCAGTGGTTACGGCTTTAAATACTTTGGATAGAAAAGCTTTGAGAAGTATTCTTACTGAACCTAAAAACTCCATCGTTAAGCAGTACCGCAAATTGTTTGAAATGGATGAGATCAAATTGATGATTGATGATGATGTGTATGAGTTTATCGTTGATAAAGCTGAAGAATTCCAATTAGGAGCTCGTGGTTTGCGTTCAATCTGCGAGGCCATTATGGTAGATGCCATGTTTGAAATGCCTTCAAAAGATATTAAGGAATTTCATTTAACTAGAGAGTATGCAGAGCATAAACTCAGCCGTAAGAAGCTCACTAAATTAAGAGCTGCTAGTTAAGCGCATATAAATTATAAGAAAAAAGGCTGTCAGAAATGACAGCCTTTTTTATGCTTCAAAATTAAAAGAGAGAATTATCTCTTTCGCCTAAGGTTTAAACCCTAGGTTGAAGTTTTGATATGAGAGATGACGGCCTTTTTTTGTATCTTTAGTATTGAATTTTAAAATGTTACCACTCATGAAATACTATAGTTTACTAGTATGTTTAGGTCTGTTCTTCTCTTCCTGTGAAGAGGATGCCATAGAGTCAAATTGTGAGTATTCGGAATATATTTCCGAAACCTATACCACAGATGCTCGGTATTTGCTCTTTGATGAGATTTATAACGATCAGACTCATCCCGATTACAATCAGGTAGAATTTGATGATGAAAAGGTGTCGGATATTTTAGATGCTTTTCAGGCGGTATACAATCTAGAAGTTCCAGAGAGAGATACGGTTATGGGGGAATTACCTATTCACATTTCCCCATTTTTAAGTATGCAGTATTTGAGTCTTGGCTTGTCCGTAGGTACACCAGAACTACAGGGTTTAATTAATGGTGAACCTACAGGAAATGAAACTCTTGACTTTATAGTCTCGGAATACGATTTCGCATTGGATGGGAACCCTCTATATTTTACAGAGGTCGTGTATCTTTCTTTGCGTACATCAAGAGAGTTGAATTTAGCGGCTATAAAACAAGTGTTAAGTCCCTTGGCTTTTATTAGCTCTGTAAACGTTGATGGTGCGATTGGTGATGGGAGTACAATTGAACTGTCAAGAGATGGCGATAGCTATATTATAGATTTCAGTATCGGTTGGGGTGATTGCCCTGCGGGATGTATATACAGACGACACTGGATTTTTGAAGTGGATGAAAATTGTGAAGCTAGTTTTATTATGAGTTATGATTGATGAAAGTCTCATATGAAAAAAGCCTTCCCAAATTTGGGAAGGCTTTTTTATAATATAATTTCTCTTTATAAAGACTTAGGCCTTCTCATACACTTCAAAGCTGAAGTCGCAGACATGCTTTTCGTCTGCTAGATGTTTTTCTGAAGAAACTAATTTCCATTCTTCATCTAAAATAGTGAAGAAAGTATCGCCCTCATATTCTTTATGTACACGCGTAAGGTAAATTCTATCGACTAGATTATTTTCTAAGGCCAAGCGATAGATTTGTCCACCACCAATAATGAATGGTTCGGCATCATTAGCCTCTTTAGCTTTGTTTAAAGCCTCTTCAATAGAGTTTACCACCACACAGCTTTCTGCTTCAAAAGAGTCTTGTCGCGTAACAATTACATTGGTTCTGTTGGGTAGCGGGCGGTATTTGTGCGGTATCGACTCAAAGTTCTTACGTCCCATAATTACATGGTGATTTTGAGTGGTTTCTTTGAAGAAACGCATATCGCGTGGCAAGTGCCAAATCAAATCGTTGTCTTTACCAATAACTTGGTTTTCGGAAACGGCTACAATTAAAGATACCTTCATTATACAGCTACTGCTCCTTTAATATGTGGGTGTGGATCGTAATTCACCAATTCGAAATCATCAATTGTAAAGTCGAAAATATTTTTCACCTCAGGATTGATTTTCATCGTTGGAAGGGCTTTTGTGTCTCTGCTTAATTGCAATTCCGTTTGCTCCATATGATTTGAGTAGAGGTGCGCATCACCGAAGGTGTGAATGAACTCTCCAACTTCTAAATCGCATACTTGAGCAATCATCATGGTTAATAATGCATAAGAAGCAATATTAAAAGGAACTCCTAAAAAGATGTCTGCACTGCGTTGGTACAATTGACAAGATAGTTTTCCGTCGGCTACATAAAACTGGAAAAAAGCATGACATGGCGGAAGAGCCATATTCTCTATTTCACCTACATTCCAAGCACTCACAATTAATCTGCGCGAGTCGGGATTGTTTTTTATCTGATCGATTAACTGTGTAATCTGATCGATGTGCTTTCCACTTGCCGAAGGCCACGATCTCCATTGGTAACCGTAAACAGGACCTAAGTTCCCATCTTCATCAGCCCATTCATCCCAAATACGAACCTTGTTTTCTTTGAGATATTTAATGTTGGTGTCTCCCTGAAGGAACCACAACAATTCATGAATAATCGATCGTAAGTGAAGTTTCTTAGTAGTGATACATGGGAAACCCTCTGCAAGGTCGAATCGCATTTGATATCCAAAAACACTTTGAGTTCCCGTACCGGTACGGTCGCTCTTCTCCAGGCCATTGTCTTTAACATGGCGCATCAAATCCAAATACTGTTTCATGGGATTGAAATTTTAGCTAAAAATAGAACTTTAGCTTTTTTTGAGTGCTAGAAAAGTCTTGATTTTATGAACAAACAATTCACATTTACTTATAAAAGCATTCCAACGATTACTGCTGTGAATAGACAGGCTAAAGTTCCGGCAATCAAGGCTCTAATACCCAGTTCCGATAAGAGTGCTCTTCGCTTAGGAACTAGTGCTCCAATACCACCAATTTGTATTCCTATAGAGGCGAAATTGGCAAATCCACATAAGATATAGGTAGCCATCACCACTGATTTTTGATAATGAAATAAGCCTGAAGCCTTCATCTCGCCCAAAGTTTTATAAGCGTAAAATTCATTTAGAATGGTCTTCTCGCCTAATAGTTGCCCAACGAGTACGGCATCTTCCCAAGCAATACCCATCAACCAGGCAATAGGCGCAAAGAGGTAGCCCACCATAAATTGAAGCGTTAAGCCATCGTAAGCTGTGTTCGCGGATACCCAGTCGTTAAGTCCTGTCCAAGCACCTATCAAATCCATGGTGATGTAATTCCCCATGGCGATGAGTGCTGTAAAAACCAATAGCATGGCCCCTACATTTACTGCCAAACGAAGTCCGTCGGTAGTACCATTACTAATTGCTTCGAGAGCATTAGCACCCAGTTTTTCTTTGCTGAGTTCCATTTTTTGATCGAACTCTTCGGTTTCTGGAAGTAATATTTTAGCGGCTACTATAGCTGCTGGTGCCGACATTACCGAGGCGGCCAAAAGGTGTTTGGCAAAAAGTAATTGTTGTACTGGGTCATCGCCTCCTAAAAAACCAATATAAGCGGCGAGTACACCACCGGCAATAGTCGCCATCCCTCCTGACATCAAGCAGAGCATCTCCGAGCGAGTCATCTTGTCTAAATAAGGGCGAACCAGTAAAGGCGATTCTGTTTGTCCCAAAAAGATATTCCCTGCAGCGGCTAAACTCTCAGCTCCCGAAAGCTTCATAAAGCGTTTCATTATCCATGCAAAAGCATAGACAATCTTCTGTAAGATTCCGTAATAGTAGAACAAGCTTGTTAGTGCAGCAAAAAATATAATGGTAGGTAATACCTGAACGATAAAGTTGATTAATGGCGCTTCTATTCTCCCCGTAACAAAGGAGGCGAAGAGGAAGTCGGTACCTGCTTGTGTGAACGAAATAACGGTAATAAAGCCGTTGGAAACAGCTTCGAAAATAGATTCTATAAAGGGGACTTTTAAAATTCCTATTGCAAAAATAAACTGAATAAGTAGCCCTTTTCCTACGAGTGGCCAATTGATGTTTTTTCGATTTCCACTACAAAGATAAGCGATGATAAGTAGGACGAATAAACCGATGATTCCTCGGATGATACTCCATAAACGACTTTCCCCATTCTTAGGAAGAGGTGTTGAGATTACTTGATTATCGATATTCTTCTTGAAGTTGAAATATACAGTTCCTTCGTTGAGTGTGATGCTGCTGTCTGTAAGATTACTTATGCTATAGCATCGCAGCGTGTCTTTTGGCAATGTGTATTGAAAGTAAAGACTTTCATCTTGAAAAGTCCATGTTCCGCGCGCTAGTAAGTTGTTCTTAGCCGCTAATTCGTATTGGAAAGTCCCATCCGAATTGATGTGCATATAATCTTCCGAGGTGACACCTATAAGCTCTTCTCCATCAATAGTATTTATGGAGCTAAAATTCCAGTTATCGATGTGCTCTTGAGCAAAACTAGTAGTGAATAGGAATAAGAGAAAGCTGAAAAATAGGAGGAATCTATTCATCTTTTAGTTGTGAGGGTTTCTTCTATTGAGCTCATCTCTAATAAGAGCTGCTGATTCGTAATCTTCTTTTTGCAAAGCTTGATCTAGTCGTTTGTTCAGTGCTTTTTCCGACAGTCGAGATAAGCTAGAGTCTTTTTTCTCTTTGGGATTTGGAGCCTTAGTCTTCGAGATTTTCTCAAGTGAAAGATCTGGTTGAATCAAGGAGGCTTGTTCATCTTCTAAGATGATTCCCGCTTGATCTAAGATTGATTCATAAGTGTAAATAGGGCAGTTAAAGCGCAAGGCTAATGCCACGGCATCCGAAGTTCTAGAATCAATTTGTTTGATATCGCCATCTTGTTCGCAAACCAAATAAGAGTAAAATATTCCCTCCTTGAGTTTGTGAATCATAATCTCCTTCAGGTAAATATTAAAGGAGAGAGCCATGCTCGTAAATAAGTCGTGTGTGAGTGGTCTCGGTGGGGTAAGCTCTTTTTCTAAAGCTATCGCAATAGATTGAGCCTCGAAAGCTCCTATAACAATAGGTAACCTGCGAGGCCCATCTTCTTCTGCCAAAAGTAAAGCGTAAGCATTACTTTGCGATTGGCTATATGTTAATCCGATTATATTGAGTCTTACCGTCTTCATCTTATACATTATCTAAAGGACTAATGTACTAAAATTGAAGCATAGTAGGAATCGAAAAGCGGCTTAATTGTTTGCTTTGTGCACTTTAACAGCTTCAATTAATTTAGGCACAACTTCAAATGCATCGCCAACTATCCCGTAATCAGCAGCTTTAAAGAAAGGGGCTTCAGGGTCGGTATTAATCACAACAATATTCTTAGAAGCATTTACACCTGCTAAGTGTTGAATAGCTCCCGAGATACCGATAGCGATATACAACTCAGGGTTAATAGCAATACCAGTTTGTCCAACGTGTTCGCCATGAGGTCTCCAACCGATATCGGCAACTGGTTTTGAACAAGCAGTTGCAGCACCTAGCACCTCAGCCAACTCTTCAATCATTCCCCAGTTTTCGGCTCCTTTTAAACCTCTACCAGCAGAAACTACTAATTCAGCTTCCGTTAATGAGATTTTACCAGTAGCCTTATCAATAGATATTGATTTTAAACCTAAGTCTTCAGCATTGATAGTGAAGTCAAAACTGTCTACCGAAGCAGTTCCACCTTGCTCTTCAATTCCATAAGAATTTGGAGTAAGAGAAATTACTTTGTTTGCAGAGTCGGTGCTGTAGTTGGCAAAAGCTTTACTTGAGAACGCTTTTCTTTTAACCGTAAATGGACTCGTAGAGCTTGGTAAGTCGAGTACATTAGTAATTAAGGCAGCATCTTTTTGTGCAGCCACTAATGGAGCGATTGACTTACCATTGTTGGTGTTAGAAATAAGAACGGTATCAGCTCCCACCTGAGAGGCAGCAGCAACAATAGCATTGGCATAAGACTGGTTATTGAAAGAACCATTTGCTATGCTTAACACTTTAGTAATACCATAATTACCCAATACCGATGCATCATCACTAGCAGCAATGGTTAGTGCGATAGCTTCCGTACCTAACTGACTAGCTAATTTTGAAGCGTAAGTAGCCGCTTCGAAAGAAGATTTTTTGAAATTACCTTCCCAGCTTTCTATATAAACTAAAACAGACATATTCTTCTTTATTAGATTACTTTGGCTTCGTTGTGAAGCAACTCAACTAATTGTTCAACATTGTCAGCGTCGATCATCGTACAAGCCGATTTAGCTTCTGGAAGATCGAATGAAGAAACTGAAGTGTGTTTGGTAGCTTCAGTTGCAGCAACAACATTTAAAGGCTTTTTACGAGCCATCATAATTCCACGCATCGCAGGAATTCTCAAGTCTTTTTCGTTAACCAATCCTTTTTGACCAGCAATTAACATTGGTAGAGATCCTTCTAAAGTTTCTTTACCGCCGTCTATTTCACGACTTACTGTAGCTTTTGTTCCATCTAATTCAAGACCGATACAAGCATTTACAAAAGGAAGTTGAAGCATGCCCGCTAATAAGCCAGGTACAGCACCTCCATTATAGTCGATAGACTCACGACCTGTAATGATAAGATCGTAGTTATTGTCTTGAACGTGATTGGCAATTTGTTTGGCAACAAATGAAGCATCTGTAGGCTCCGCATCAATACGAACAGCATCGTCGGCTCCAATAGCAAGTGCCTTTCTAAGTGTTGGCTCTGTACTTAAAGGTCCAACGTTTAGAACGGTAACTGTACCACCTAAAGTTTCCTTTAATTGCATGGCACGTGTCAAACCAAACTCATCGTAAGGGTTGATTACGAAAGTGATGCCGTTGCTATCGAATTCTGTATTATTATCCGTAAAATTAATCTTTGAAGTCGTATCTGGGACATGACTGAGACAAACCAGTATTTTCATGATTTTATTCTATTTTATCCGTGTTTGCAAATGTAATTAAAATTACGATAAATCAAAGTATAATGCATGCATTGTAATTGATATTTTTGAGTCATTTCTGGAGAACTTCAATCAATTATTTCTCTGATGATTATACTTATTGAGTTCGGTGAGAAAAAGGATGTTAAACATCCTATATATTCAACTAGAAAAGTTGTACTTTTGAAGCCTGAAAAATTAGATCAGGATATGAGAGTTATACAATTTAGAGAGGCGATAGCCGAAGCTATGAGCGAAGAAATGAGAAGAGATGAAAAAGTCTTCTTATTAGGTGAAGAAGTTGCCGAATATAACGGTGCTTATAAAGCCAGTCAAGGTATGTTGGAGGAGTTTGGTCCTAAGCGTGTTATCGATACGCCGATTGCCGAATTAGGTTTTGCAGGTATTGCTGCGGGTGCTGCCATGAATGGTTTGCGTCCGATAGTAGAGTTTATGACTTTCAACTTTTCATTGGTAGCCATTGATCAGTTGATTAACTCTGCTGCTAAAATGATGCAGATGTCTAACGGGCAGTTTCCGATGCCTATGGTATTCCGTGGGCCTACGGCTTCTGCTGGACAACTTGGCGCACAACACTCACAAGCATTTGAATCGTGGTACGCTAACTGTCCAGGGTTGAAAGTTGTTTGTCCTTCGAATCCTTACGATACTAAAGGTTTATTAAAAGCCGCTATTCGCGATAACAATCCTGTAATTTTTATGGAGTCGGAGCAGATGTATGGCGATAAAGGTGAAGTCCCGGAAGGAGAATACATTATCCCTATTGGAGTTGCCGATATTAAAAGAGAAGGTACTGACGTTACTATTGTATCATTTGGTAAGATTATGAAGAAAGCTTTGGAAGCAGCTGAGCAATTAGCTGAAGAAGGAATTTCTGCTGAAGTAATCGACTTGAGATCGGTAAGACCAATCGACTACGACACCATCATTACATCATTAAAGAAAACAAACCGTTTGGTTGTTGTTGAAGAAGCATGGCCTTTGGCTTCTATTTCTTCGGAGATTAGCTTCAGGGTACAAAGAGATGCATTTGATCATTTAGACGCTCCTATAAAGAGAATTTGTACAGCTGATGTACCTATGGCGTATGCGCCTAACTTGGTGGAAGAGTTTATGCCACAAGTTTCTAAAATTGTTGAAGAAGTAAAATCTGTTCTTTACGTGAAGTAAGGCAATATATTTATAGTTCAAAAAAAAGGTCCTTTCGATTTCGAAAGGACCTTTTTTTATACTTAAGTCTTATTGAAACAGTCCGTGTAGTTCGGCATTTACCTTATCAATTACAAAGCTTAAATCTTCTTGGTTTGTTGAGAAGTCCAAGTCGTCGGTATCGATGATTAAGAGTTTCCCAGAACTGTATTCCGAAATCCAAGCCTCGTAGCGTTCATTGAGTCTTGTTAGATAATCAATGCGAATACTGGCTTCGTATTCTCTACCTCTCGATTGAATTTGTTTTACCAAAGTAGGAACCGATGCTCTCAAATAAATAAGAAGGTCAGGTCCTTTAACAAAGGATTCCATGAGGTCGAAAAGAGATGAATAGTTATCGAAATCACGCGAGGTCATTAATCCCATGGCATGAAGGTTCGGAGCAAAAATCTCGGCATCCTCATAAATGGTTCTATCCTGTATGATATTTTTACCGCTGTCCTGAATTTCTTTAAGCTGTCTAAAACGCTTATTTAGGAAGTAAACTTGTAGGTTAAAAGCCCAGCGTTGCATATCAGTATAGAAATTATCCAAATAAGGATTGTTGTCAACCGATTCGAAATGCGGTTCCCAATTAAAGTTTTTGGCTAAAAGTTTAGTAAGGGTTGTTTTTCCTACTCCAATATTTCCTGCTACAGCTATATGCATCGTTCTTACAATTTCAATTTAGGGAGTTAAAAATACAAATTTACTTGGCTTGAGCAAGATTAAATCGCTTTGTTCATTTCCAGAAGTTCTTCGAGGTATTTACGTTCGTTGGATAAGCGAGGAACTTTGTGTTGCCCGCCTAGTTTTCCACGTTTTTTCATCCAATTGTAAAAGAGCTTATGTTGAGCCTTGTGAATTACGGGACCTTTCAAAAGCATGTTCTTATAGCGCTTTGCCTCATAATCAGAATTTAATGATTTTAAAGCATTGTCGAGATGCAGTCCAAAATCATTTAAATCTTTAGGCTCGGTGCTAAACTCAATCATCCATTCGTGGTAAGCTTCATTTTCTTCGTTCAGAAAATAGGGAGCCGCTGTATAGTCGCTCACGCTTGCTCCCGTAATTTTACAGGCCTCATGAAGTGCTTTTTCGGAATTGTGAATCATTAGTTCCTCCCCGAAGGCATTAATAAAGTGCTTTGTTCTCCCGCTAATGATAAAACGATAGGGTTTCTTTTGAGTGAACTGTACCGTATCGCCGATAACATAGCGCCACAATCCAGAGTTGGTGCTAATAATTAGTGCGTAATCTTTTTCGATTTCGACCTCAGATAGAGGAATGGCTTTTGGATTTTCTTTATCTATTTCCTCTAGAGGAAGGAATTCGTAGAAAATACCGTAGTCCAACATTAAGAGCATGTCTTTTCTGTTGGGATTATCTTGAATACCAAAAAATCCTTCGGAGGCATTATAGATTTCTACATAGCTAATTCCTTTTGGAAAGAGTTTTTCAAATTTCCCTTGATAAGGCTTAAAGCTAATACCTCCATGCATGTACAATTCGAAATTTGGCCAGACTTCCTGAAGGTTGTCTTTACCTGTTTTTTCGAGCACCTTTTGGGCTAATACCAAAGTCCACGAAGGAACTCCCGATAGCGAAGTGATATCTTCGTGAATGGCTTGCTCCGCCATTTTTTCAATCTTTTCTTCCCACTCACTCATCAAGGCAATTTCCTTGTCGGGCGATTGCTGAAGTTGAACCCAGAAGGGTAAGTTTTCCATGATGATAGCCGAAAGATCTCCTTCATGCATGCTTTCGGAAAGTGGCGACATCTGATGGCAGCCGCCCAACATAAGGCTCTTGCCGTCAAAAACTTGATGCTCGGGTGTGTTCTTGCAGTATAATGCCAGTAAGTCTTTTCCACCTTTGTAATGACAGTCTTCTAGTGTTTCGGTACTTACGGGGATGAATTTGCTTTTGCTATTGGTAGTTCCCGAAGATTTAGCAAACCATTTTATCTCGCTCGGCCAAAGTACATTTTGCATTCCCGAGCGGGCTTTGTTGATATAAGGTTCTAAATCTTCGTAGTGATGGAGTGGTATTTGACTGCGAAAATCCTCGTAGTTTTTAATAGAATCGAAATCGTATTTCTTCCCAAAGAGCGTGTCTTTAGCCTGTTCAATGAGTCTCCCTCGCCACTCCTCCTGTACTTCTAGAGGGTAGCTTACAAAGAGATCTATAGAGTGCAGTCTCTTTTTGATAATCCAACTTAGTATGGAATTATATATTGGGATTTTCATGGAAAACCAATTCTATTATTGAGATTATTATTTAGCTTCGTGATGCTATCGAAACTACAAAAAAATCGTTTGAATATGCAGATGCGCGGAAGAATTTTGAAGATGAAGACGGACTTACAAAGTCCAGTTCAGTACCATTTGCCTATGGGCGATGATTTGCTAGGGATGAATCAATGGATCGGAAAGCGTATTCAGTTTAGCTTTTCGGGCGAAATTTATTGTTTGGATTGCGGCAGGAGAACCAAGAAATCTTTTAATCAAGGTTTTTGTTATCCTTGTTTTCAAAACAGCCCTATGTCTGCCGAATGTATCATAAAGCCTGAATTGTGTAGAGCGCATTTAGGTGAGGGTAGAGACATGGATTGGGAGCGTGAGCATCACTTGAAAGATCATTATGTGTATTTGGCAGTTTCGAGTGGAGTGAAGGTTGGGATCACCAGAGACACACAAGTGCCTACACGTTGGATAGATCAGGGCGCAAGTTATGCCGTGCCGATTGCCAAGACGCCCAACCGCTATTTATGTGGTGTGATTGAAGTTTCCTTAAAGGCATATTTATCCGATAGAACCGCTTGGCAACGCATGTTGAAAAACGAGATTTCTCATGTGGATTTAGTCGCTAAGCGCGATGAAATTATAAAGTTGATTCCTGAAGAATGTCAGCCTTATGTATTGACTGATGAAGAGGTGTTGAATATTGAATATCCAGTAAACGAATATCCTACCAAAGTAAAAAGTTTGAGCTTTGATAAAACGCCAATCATCGAAGGTCGTTTAATGGGGATTAAAGGACAGTATTTACTTTTTGAAGGAGGACAAGTTTTAAATATGCGCAAACATCAAGCTTATGTTTTGGAGTTTTCAGCTGATGAATCTGAACAAGGCATAGGTAAGGAGTTGAAGCTGGAGTTTTAGTAGGTAGTTAACCGCCAACGCTGAACGTATTTCCTCTTTGAATCTAAAAATAATACTTAATTTAAAAGTACATTGAGTGACTCCAGTTATTAGTTAATAGTGAGTGTTTGATGATTTTTGACCGCATGACAAAAGAAGTATCATAGAATTTTGGTAGATTATATTTTGGCGTAGTTCAACAACTAAGAACCAACAATAACCACCTAATGCAAAGCAAAGCCACATCTCCCGAAAATTATATAGCAGAAGCTCCCGAAGAGCGACAAGATGTACTAAAGAAATTACGCCAAGTAGTTTTAGATAATTTACCCGAAGGTTTTGAGGAACAGATGAGCTATGACATGATTGGTTATGTAGTGCCACATTCTATTTATCCTGATGGTTACCATTGTACCCCCGAATTGCCTTTGCCTTTTTTAAGTTTTGCTTCCCAAAAGAATTTCATTGGCTTTTACCATATGGGCATTTACGCCTTACCCGAATTGTTTGATTGGTTTGTGGGTGAATACCCAAAATATTGCAAACGAAAATTAGATATGGGAAAGAGTTGCATTCGCTTTAAGAAACTCGAGGAGATTCCTTATGAACTCATAGGAGAGCTCGTCCATAAAATGACAGTACAGGACTGGCTGAACCTCTATGAGGCGAAATTCAAACGAAAATAATTAATTAAAAAAATGCCATCCCGAATAATTCAGAATGGCATTTTTTTATTTGTTCAGCGTTCGCTAAGAATTAGTCTTCCAACTCTTCGTATCGCTCAATTTCTTTTTGGTAAAAATCGTCGGCTTCAGCTAAAATACTACTGATAGCAGTTGTTAATTCCGCTTCGTCGTCGGTACCCAATAATTCAGGTAAATCGTCGTCTAACCACATCACATCGTCGGTGTCCAAGTTTAAAATGAACTTTGGCGATTGGGTATGAATGATAAAAACTGTTTCGGCTTGTTCGGTGCAATCACCGACTAAAAACTTAGGTACTTTCATGGCTATAATTTTCCTGCAAATGATTCAACATCTTCTTTGCCGACTTTTTCAGGACAAAGAATGATTAGTCTTTCGATAACGTTTCTAAATTCACGAATATTCCCCGACCAAGAATAGCTTTGAAGCTTTTCGAGGGCTTCTTTGCTGAAGTCTTTTTCGGCAATTCCGTGTTCTTCACAAATTTGTTTGCTAAAGTACTCCGCTAAAATCGGAATATCATCTTTTCTTTCGTCTAATGAAGGGTTGTGAATTAAAATCACTCCCAAGCGGTGGTATAAATCCTCGCGGAAGGTTCCCGCTTTAATTTCTTGTTCTAAGTTTTTGTTGGTGGCAGCAAGCACACGAACATTTACTTTAATCTCTTTATCGCTACCAACACGAGTGATTTTATGTTCCTGAAGGGCTCTCAAAACTTTTGCTTGGGCTTTCAGGCTCATATCACCAATCTCATCCAGGAAGAGTGTTCCTCCGTCGGCAGTTTCGAACTTTCCTTTGCGCTGTTTGATAGCTGAAGTAAAAGCCCCTTTTTCGTGGCCAAACAATTCTGACTCGATTAATTCTGAAGGGATAGCAGCACAGTTTACTTCCACCATTGGTGCATCGCTGCGACCACTTTTTTCGTGAATAGCATGAGCGATCAATTCTTTCCCCGTTCCATTATCTCCCATAATCAACACGCGTGCATCCGTAGGAGCTACTCGTTCAATCATCTGGTGTATTTTGTCGAGTGCTGGTGAGTTTCCAATCATCTCGTACTTCTTGCTTACTTTTTTCTTGAGAACCTTGTTTTGCACGACCAAAGTCTTGTGGTCTAAACCATTTCTCACCGTGTTTAATAAACGATTTAAATCGGGTGGCTTAGAGATATAATCGAAGGCTCCTTTTTTGATGCAGTCAACAGCTGTGTCGATATCCCCGTGGCCAGAAATCATCACCATGGTAACATCGGGCTGAAGAGCTACGGCTTTTTCCAGCACTTCGATACCATCCATTTTAGGCATTTTGATATCGCATAAAATGAGGTCGTAGGATTCTTTACTAAGCATTTCTAATCCTTCGCTACCATCACTAGCAATAGCTACATGATACTCTTTACTCTCTTCGCTGATGATATTGCAAAGCACATTTCTAATGGCTTGCTCATCTTCTATAATAAGGATTTTTGCCATAGGTGAGACTTTCTGTTTACTGTATTGATAACACCTTCTTTGAGCGCATAGCTCGAAAGTCGCATATCGTGAATGGTGAGTGTTTTCAAAACAAAATTAATGATAATAACTGCAATAACAATCATATCCACTCGCATCGGAATTAAGCCTTCCATCTTTCGGCGTTCTTCTAGGGTAGAACCATAGATTTCTCTTTGAATGAGATTGTACTCCTGCATAATAAATGCAAACTCACTCTTCTGTTCCCAATCGTCACAAGAACCATTTCTACAAGAAATCATTTCGGCAAGCGTATCAAAAGATCCAGATGAACCGATGAGGCAATCTATTTCAAAAGTCTCGGCCATCTCTATCATATCGGCTAATTGCTCTTCAAAGTAAGCCTCCATAGCTTCAACTTCTTCGAGTTTAATAGGGTCGCTAGGCTTGAACTGTTCTAAGAGTCGAGCAGCTCCTAATTGATAGCTCTTCTTCCAGAAGCATTCTTCTTGATTAGCGATGATAAATTCGGTGCTTCCACCGCCAATATCAATAATTAGTTTGGGTTTGTCTTTAAGGTCTACCGCTTGTTTCACCCCTTCGTAAATAAAGCTCGCTTCTTGATCGCCATCAATCACATTGATGTGGATATTCAAATTGCTTTTTACTTCATTAACAAATTGCTTGCCATTGTCGGCACATCGAATAGCCGATGTGGCAAAGGCATAACATTCGTCAACCTGGTATGACTCAAGTGTTTCCTTGTATTTAGTAAGTGCATCGATACCGCGCTGATAAGCTTTGTCGGCAATAAAACCTTTGGTGATACCACCTTCGCCAAGCTTCACGGGTATTTTTTCTTTGTGTAGAATTTTTCGACTCTCTTCGTCCATGCCATGTATCAGCAGGTTAAAAGTGTTCGTTCCCAAGTCGATGATTCCTATTTTCTTCATTTTCTTAATGATGTCTTATCCACTTCCACATGGTTTTGTAATTTACCTTTTGGCCATACATCAGTATTCCCACACGGTAGATTCTACCTGCGAACCAAGCTGTAAAGATAAAGCCTAAAATCAACATAAGCATCGATAATCCTATTTGCCACATAGGAGGGTCAAACGGAATTCTACCCATCATCACAATTGGTGAAGTAAAAGGAATGATTGAACACCAAAAGGCGAGAGGTCCATCGGGATTGTCGACTATGGTTTGCAGCGCAATGATTCCGAATATCAAAGGAATGGTAATAGGCATCATAAATTGTTGAGAGTCGGTTTCAACATCTACTGCAGCTCCAACAGCAGCAAATAGAGAACCATACATTAAATAGCCTCCCACAAAATAAAAGAGGAACATACCAAGTATTAATGGTAGGTTCAAGCTTCCTAATTGCTCCATTACAAATTCGAAACCTCCTTGTTGTACTTGCATGTCTTGGGCAAGCATCTCTACTCCTGGAGTGATGTCGGCAGGGTTTATATCTGCTGGATTAATTAATAATCCTGTGGCTACCGAGCTGATGATAACAGTTAGTACGATCCAAAGGGCAAACTGCGTAAATCCAACTAAGGCAATACCGATAATTTTACCCATCATTAGTTGGAAGGGTTTTACCGAGGAGATGATAATCTCTACAATACGGCTCGACTTTTCTTCCATCACGCCTTTCATCACCATCGTGCCATAAATAAATATGAAGATGTAGATTAAGAAACCACTTGCCATACTTATCCCCATACTTATTTCGGTAGAGCTGATTTTTTCATCGCCACTTTCGTCGAGGATAATGGTGTTCAGCGAAACCGAAGAACGGGTTTTGTCTATGAGTTCACGGGTAAGGCCTTCTTCCTTAAGTTTAATCGACTCCAGTACCTTTTCGATATTGTATTCGATATTGTTTTGACTGCTTAGGCTAACCTGTTTGCGGGCATAGACCTTCACGGTCGATTCTAAAAGGTCGAGATTGTTTGCTTCTACTCTTGGAATGTGAACCAAAGCATAAGCTTCTGTTTCGGCAAAAACTTCTTTAGCCTTTTCTATAGGCTCATCAATAAACTGATAGTGGATGTCCTCGCGGTCTTCAAAATGTGTTTCGAAAAGTTCGTTTTCATCACACACCAAAATTTCTTTTGCATCTTCCTCACTCGTTTCGTGGAGTAGGATAGGGGCAACCATCAATCCGGTCATTAAAATAGGAGCTACAATCGTCATGATCACAAATGACTTTTTGCGAACTCTCGATAAGTATTCTCTCTTTATGATTAATAAGATTTTATTCATGTCTAATTCTCTTGTACTGTTTTGATAAATATTTCATTAATCGAAGGAATCTTTTCTTCGAAGGCCGTGATATCGCTTTTGTCTAATAGATGACGAATAAGGGTAGAGGCAGGAACACCATTCTTAATTTGTATTTCTGCCTTATGCGAATTTTTATGCATCAAATGATATTCTTCGGGCAAAGTACTTAGGAAGTCCAATTGTGTGCTGGCAAAATCTACCTTGTAAATTTGCTCCTTATATTGTTCTTTGATGAGCTCCACAGGGCCATCTAATATTTTCTTCGATTTGTCGATCAATGCAATATGGTCGCACAACTCTTCAACCGACTCCATGCGGTGTGTAGAAAAGATGATTGATGTTCCTTGTTCTTTCAATTGAAGGATTTCGTCTTTTATCAGATTGGCATTTATCGGATCGAAGCCAGAAAAGGGCTCGTCGAAGATGAGTAGTTTTGGGCGGTGCAATACGGTGATGATAAACTGTACTTTTTGAGCCATTCCTTTCGAAAGCTCTTCCACTTTTTTATCCCACCAACTGTTGATCTCGAATTTCTGAAACCACTCTTTCAAAGCTTTTTTAGCCTCGCGCTCGCTCATCCCTTTTAGTTGAGCCAAATAAAGCGCTTGCTCGCCAACTTTCATTTTTTTGTACAAGCCTCTTTCTTCAGGAAGATAACCTATTTGTCGAACGTGATCTTCGCAAAGCTTTTCTCCCTCAAAAAGTATTGAACCTTGGTCGGGAGCAATAATTTGATTGATGATTCGGATGAGGCTGGTTTTACCTGCACCGTTAGGTCCTAGTAAACCAAATATCTGTCCTTCGGGAACACTTAAGCTTATATCGTTTAAGGCTTGGTAGTCTCCGTAAGACTTACTGATAGATTGTACTTCGAGTACTTTCATTCGCTAATTTTAAAATTGAAACATATAAGAATTAAAGGTAGGTTTTTTTTAGCCATCAGCTGTCAGCTGTCAGCCATACCTTTTCATTTTAATTGTCCCCTAGAGGGGTTTTAGGGGCTAAATGTATAAGCAGGATATCCTAACCGAAATCGTAAGAAGTAAAATGAAATGTCATAATAGCCACTGACGACCGACCTCAGTCCATCAACAAAAAAAAAGCCTCCCGGATGTCCGAGAGGCTTTTTTTTATCTAAACATTTCTTTCACGTTATCGAAGAAGGATTTATTATTTCCATCTGGATTTGCTTGGAAGTTTTCGTGGTCTTTGTTCGACTCGAAGAATTTTGTTTGCTCTTCATTTAAATCTTGAGGAGTCCACACGTTTACGTGAATCAAAAGATCCCCTGAGCCATAACGATCGACACTAGGAAGTCCTTTTCCGCGCAAGCGTAAAATTTTACCCGATTGAATACCGGCATCCAATTTCACTTTCACCTTGCTTTCGATAGTTTCTATTTCAGGATTACATCCCAAAGCAGCATCGGTAAAGCTGATGTATAAATCGTAGTGAAGGTTTTGACCGTCTCTCTTTAGGGTGTCGTGAGGGATCTCTTCGATTAATACGATAAGATCGCCTGCAATACCGCCACGAGGAGCCGCATTTCCTTTTCCAGAAACAGATAGTTGCATACCGTCTTCAACACCTGCAGGAATGTTAATAGTAACCTCATCGGCTTTCTTAACTAAACCTTGACCGCTACAAGAACCACAAGCACTCGAGGCCGTTTGTCCTTGTCCATTACAAGCAGGACAGGTAGTGGCAGTTTGCATTCTACCTAAAGGTGTGTTTACAATACGTGTAGCTTGTCCGCTACCGCTACATTGATGACAAGTAGAAAGGTTTCCATTCTCAGCACCTGTAGCATTGCAGTCGTCGCAACCAACATTCTTCTGAATCTTGATTTTCTTCTCAACTCCTTTAGCAATATCTTCTAGAGTAAGTTTTACCCGAACGCGTAGGTTAGAACCTCTACTTTGTCGGCGTCCTCCTCGCGAACCTCCAAATCCACCACCAAAGGCAGAACCGAAAATATCGCCAAACTGACTGAATATGTCGTCCATATTCATGCCACCACCGCCACCACCAAAGCCACCGCTACCACCGTCTAATCCGGCATGACCATATTGGTCGTAACGAGCTCTCTTGTCGCCATTGGTTAAGACTTCGTATGCCTCAGCTGCTTCTTTGAATTTAGCTTCAGCACCTTTATCGTCGGGGTTTTTATCGGGATGAAACTTGATGGCTAATTTGCGGTAAGCCTTTTTAAGTTCCTTCTCGGTAGCGCTTTTAGCAACTCCTAATATTTCGTAATAATCTCTTTTAGCCATTGCTATTGATTATTGACCTACTACAACTTTCGCGTAGCGGATTACTTTATCGTTTAATAAATAACCTTTCTCCGTTTCGTCAATCACCTTACCTTTCATATCCTTGCTAGGAGCCGGGATTTGTGTGATTGCTTCGTGGAAGTCGGTATCGAAAGCTTTACCTATAGAAGACTCCATAGCTTTTAAGCCTTTTTGTTCGAGGATACCAATCAATTTCGAGTGAATAAGATCGACTCCTTTTGTTAGTTCTTCAGCATCTTGACTTTCATCGCGGTGTTTCGCCGAACGATCGAAATCGTCTAAGATAGGTAGCATAGATTCAAAAAATTCTAATCCTGCATTTCTGAATAAATCAATACGCTCTTTTGCCGTTCTCTTTTTGAAGTTTTCAAATTCAGCAAACATTCTTAAATGCTTGTCTTTTAATTCGGCTACTTCTTTTTCTAGTTGCTCTTCGCGGCTCAATTCAATTACTTGTTCTTGCTCCTGTACATTCTCTTGTACTTGCTCTTCAGTAACTTCTTGTGTTTCCTTCGTTTCTTGCACTTTTTTCAGCTTCTTTTTTGCCATAATTCTCTATTAAACTAAGCGATTTATGATTAGCAAATTGTTTGCCAAGGCTTATTCCGTGACACAATGGCGCAAAAGTAATTATAATAAGGGAATAATGGCGGATTTGTATGCGATTCCGTCAGGGGAGTATTTAGTGTCAAGTACTAGGTATAAGGTATTATGTGTCTACTATTTATTTGCTTACAACTTTAGAAACTTCACACTTCAAGTACACCAAGTGCTTTTTTTATTCCGTCAACCTCTTAATAGCCGAATACAGCGATGGCCCTTTGAGGTCTTTACCGATAATTACGCCTCTTTCGTCAACTAGGTAATTGGTTGGAATGCTATTAATATGGTATTTCTTAGCGATGTCTGATTTCCAGCCTAGAAGTTCGCTACCGTGATAGGGCCAATCCAAATTATCTTCCTCAATTGCTTGAGTCCAATCTTTATGAGCGTCTTCTTGTTTTTGCTTTCCATCTCTATCGGTCAGGCCGTCTAAGGAAATACTGAGCACTTCAAAGCCTGAAGCTGTTTTAAAAGCCGATTGGTGAAAGCGTTTGTAGTTTGTTACCACATTTGGGTTTTCTCTACGACAAGGTCCGCACCAAGAAGCCCAGAAATCTACGAGAACAATTTTACCGCGTAAGTCCGATAGCTTTAATTTTTCACCAGTAGGAGTAGCAATACTAAAATCGGGTGCTTTATTACCGATGTTTAATCCTGTGCTTTGAGCTTGGCTGAATGAACCGACAAGTAGTAATAAGCTTGTGAGAATTATTTTGCTAAAGTTCTTCATTAGAGTTGTTGCTTGCTCGTTGATGGTGATTAGTTTTCACTATTCACTACTTGTTTTTAATTCAAACGCGTAATATCAGCTCCTATTGCACGTAAGCGTTCTTCGATATTTTCGTAACCTCTATCAATTTGCTCAATATTATGAATGGTGCTTACACCATCTGCCGATAAGGCAGCAATCAATAGAGAGATTCCCGCACGAATATCAGGCGAAGTCATCACAGTAGGTTTTAACGAACTCTTACGGTCTAAACCAATAACAGTAGCACGGTGTGGATCGCAAAGAATAATCTGTGCTCCCATATCGATTAATTTATCGGTAAAGAACAAGCGACTTTCAAACATCTTTTGATGAATGAGTACGCTTCCTCTTGCTTGAGTAGCTACCACCAAAATGATGCTCAATAGGTCGGGAGTGAATCCTGGCCACGGAGCGTCGGAGATATTCATGATAGAACCATCAATGAAACTTTCTATCTCGTAGTGATCCTGAGCAGGGATGAAAATGTCATCGCCTCGGCGTTCTAGTTTAATTCCTAATTTCCTGAAGGTAGTAGGAATGATTCCCAGTTCATCGTAGGCAACATTCTTAATCGTAATTTCCGATTGAGTCATGGCGGCAAGACCAATCCACGATCCAATTTCAATCATATCGGGAAGAACTCTGTGTTCGCATCCACCCAATTTCTCAACACCTTCAATGGTTAATAGGTTCGATCCGATACCAGATATTTTACCTCCCATGCGATTAATCATCTTACACAATTGTTGTAGATAAGGCTCGCAAGCAGCATTATAAATGGTAGTTATTCCTTTAGCTAAAGAAGCAGCCATTACAATATTGGCAGTTCCGGTCACCGAAGCTTCTTCCAAAAGCATATTACAGCCTTTCAGCTCTTTTCCTTTTATCTGAAAGAAACCATTTGTATCGTCGTAACTAAATTGAGCTCCTAGTTTTTCAAAACCGATAAAGTGCGTATCCAAACGTCTTCTACCAATTTTATCACCTCCGGGGCGCGGAATAGCAGCTTCTCCAAAACGAGCGAGTAGCGGACCAACAATCATGATAGAACCTCTAAGTCCTCCACCTTTTTGTTTGAACTTATCGCTGTAGATATGTTGAAGGTTTACTTGGTCGGCTTCAAAGCTATAGCTTCCTTTGCCGAGCTTTTCAACTTTCACACCTAAGTCGGCGAGTATATCTATCAGCTTGTTTACATCGCGTATATCCGGGATGTTGCTAATGGTAACTTTTTCATCGGTAAGGAGAACGGCACTTAATATTTGTAGTGCTTCATTTTTGGCCCCTTGAGGGGTGATGTCGCCTTGAAGCTTCTTTCCACCATTTATTTTAAATGCGCCCATATTGTAGGAAGGATTATTTTCGGCGTGATTTACCTTGAGGTTTCTTTTTTGGCTCAGAGAAGGTCGATAGTTTGAACTTCTCATTCATCGTTAGTTTTCCGTCAGAAAAACGATCGAGGTGTTTTAAGATGACCTCATCGTCAACCGTAGTTTTGTTCCAGTTGATGTAACATTTCTTCATGTGATTGGCAAGAGTGAAAACCAAAAGGTCTTTGTATTCTCCTTCTTCCAATTCAATCGCACGTAAAATCATCATAGGAACGATGCGTCCGTATTGACGATACTTTATATTGTTTTGCGAGTAAGAAAGTGACTCTGGTCTTTCTTCGAAACTTTCTTTGGAAGGTTTCTCGTAAGGCGAGTCCACATCCAAAGTAAATTTTGACATGATAAACAAATGATCCCACAACTTGTGTTTAAAGTCGGGTACATCCCTTAAGTGAGGGTTTAAATTCCCCATCACTTCGATGATTGCTTTTGCCTGATGATTTCTTTTTTCGGGATCTTCAATTTCGATTATTGAAGTCACCATTTTCTGCACATTTCTTCCGTATTCAGGAATGATTAATCGTGGCAGTTGTGTATTGTAGTCCATTCAAATAGATTATTTGAGGATGTTGAGTATTGCGAACTTTGCTAGGAGCGTTTTCTCTCCTACATCCGTAAAGTTAATGCTAATTTTTTTATTGGCGCCTGTGCCATCTAATTTAACAATCATGCCCACGCCAAAGCGATCGTGTTCCACACGCATGCCGGTAGAGTAATCTTGTTCGGTAAAGTTTCGACTCTGCACATAAGGGTCAATCTTCTTCAGATTTCGAGGCACAAATACAGGGGTGCTTTTAGGTTTTGGCGCTTCCTTTTTTTGTGCCGATTTATTGAATCGTGAGGGGACTTTTGTTTTGTAATTGTTTCCCGCACTCATATTGTTCGATGTTCTTCGTGCTGGTTTTACATTGATATAGCTCATATCCAAAAAGCTCTCATCAATCTCGTCGATAAATCGACTCGGCTCGCAGTCGATTAAGTTACCCCAACGATAACGGCTCAAAGCAAAACTTAGTGTCGCTCTTTTTTCGGCACGAGTAAGTGCTACATAAAACAGACGTCGTTCTTCTTCGAGCTCGGCACGGGAGCCCATCGACATTTGCGAAGGGAATAAGTTTTCCTCCAATCCAACAATAAATACATAAGGGTATTCCAATCCTTTCGATTGATGAATGGTCATCAGCGAAACGTGATCGGCATTTCCGTCGTCTTGCTTGTCGGCATCTGTCAAAAGGGCAATATCTTCCAAGTAAGCACTCAGCGTTTTGTTTTGCTCTTCTTTAGGTTTTTCGTTTTCCTGATCTACAAAATCCTTTACACCATTTAGGAGCTCCTGCAGGTTCTCGTAGCGGCTAATTCCTTCCGGAGTTTTGTCGGCTTGCATCTCTCTAAAGAGTCCCGACTGCTTGGCAATATAATTGGCAAGTTCAAAAGCGTCGCCCTCTTTTGCCATCGCCTGGAAACTTTTAATCAATACCCCAAAGTTGTCCACCTTGGTGGTGCTTCCAGCATTCAATCCTGTGTTTTCGAATTTTATATTCTCCACAACTGCCCAAAGTGGTTTTTGTTGCTCTTTGGCAGTCAAAGTCATTCTATCGATAGAGCTATTACCAATACCTCGCTTTGGGTAGTTGATAATTCGTCGAAGGGCTTCTTCGTCTTTAGCATTTGATGCCATGCGGAAGTAAGCCATCGTATCTTTAATTTCCTTTCGTTGATAGAATGAAAGACCACCGTAAATGCGGTAGTGAATTCCTCTTTTCCTCAAGGCCTCTTCAATACTCCGCGATTGTGCATTGGTACGGTAAAGTACAGCAAAGTTTTCGTTCAGCGATTGTTCGCGCATTTTGGTTTCCATAATGGAAGAAGCTACCATCGCCCCCTCGTCATTATCGGTCATGGCACGATATACTTTTATCTTTTCGCCGGCATCGTTCGAAGTCCAAACTTTTTTGTCGAGTTGCTCTTTGTTTTTGCTGATGATGCTATTGGCAGCCTTTACAATATTTTGTGTAGAGCGATAGTTTTGTTCGAGCTTGATGAGTTGTGCGTCCGAATAGTCCTTTTTGAAATTGAGGATATTGCGAATGTTTGCTCCACGGAAGGCGTAGATACTTTGCGCATCGTCACCTACCACACACAAGTTTTCGTTGAGTGCCGCCAAGGCCTTCACAATTAAATATTGCGAGTGGTTGGTATCTTGGTACTCATCTACCAGTATGTATTTAAAACGATGTTGGTATTTGTGAAGCACATCTGGATGGCGATGCATTAGCTCGTTGGTCTTCAATAGTAAATCGTCGAAGTCCATAGCTCCCGACTTGAAACACTCCTTAGTATAGGTTTCGTAAATCACTCCCATTTGTGGGCGATGAGCCGAGTCGTCTTGAGTTTTCAACTCCGTATTATTATTGTAAGCTTTTACCGTAATCAAGTTGTTCTTAAAAGAAGATATCCTCGATTGCACTTGGTTGACTTTGTAGATGTCGGTATCCAAACTCATCTCCTTAATAATACGACGCAATAATGCTTTGGAATCGTCGGAGTCGTAAATGGTGAAGTTGGAAGGGTATCCTAGTTTGTCGGCTTCAAAGCGAAGTATCTTGGCAAAGACAGAGTGGAAGGTTCCCATCCAAATATTCTTGGCTTCGGGACCTACAATCTTTTCAATACGCTCCTTCATTTCTTTGGCCGCCTTATTGGTAAAGGTGAGCGAAAGAATATTAAAAGCATCTACCCCTAGCTTAAGTAAATGCGCAATGCGGTAGGTAAGTACTCGTGTCTTTCCAGAGCCAGCTCCGGCAATAACCATTACAGGGCCTTTGGTGTGCTCTACAGCTTGGCGCTGAGATGGATTTAAATGGGCTAAATAGTCACTCATTTGTTCCTCTTATATATAAGGTGTGAATTTGCAATCTCAAATAGAGATTTCAAAGGTAATTTTTTATTCAGATCTGACTGCCTACTGTTGATAAAATGTAATAATCAAAATCAGGTGTCTGAGATAGGATGAATAGCATGATTTTGGCGCTTGCTTTTTCATGTCGTAAATAGATTGTAATTTTGCATTTCGTTTTTCAGCATGAAAAGTGCAAACGCGACATTTTTTTGAGTTTATCGATTTCGAAAAGCACTTAACCAACTTGTTCATATCTTCAAGAAGGCTCGGATAAGTCTAAATAGAACGGTATCAATAAATAAAAGAGAAACGCAGTTTGTAAAACAGTTGAAAAGTCATACATTTGCAGTCCCTAAAAATTAGGGATTTGTATATAAACTAATTATTAACAAGAAAGCATTATGCCTACTATTCAGCAGTTGGTACGAAAAGGTCGTGAGAAGTTTACTAAGAAAAGTAAATCTGCCGCACTAAATGCTTGTCCTCAAAGAAGAGGTGTTTGTACTCGTGTGTACACTACTACTCCTAAGAAACCTAACTCTGCAATGCGTAAAGTTGCAAGGGTAAGATTGACTAACGGAAATGAAGTGAACGCTTATATCCCGGGTGAAGGACACAACTTACAAGAGCACTCTATCGTATTGGTACGTGGTGGAAGAGTAAAAGATCTTCCAGGTGTACGTTACCATATCGTTCGTGGTGCATTGGACACAGCAGGTGTAGACGGTCGTACGCAAAGACGCTCTAAATACGGAGCTAAAAAGCCGAAGAAGTAATCAGTATTTAAACTGAAGAAATAACAAAATGAGAAAAGGAAAAGCTAAACAAAGAGCCTTATTACCAGATCCAAGATTTAACGACACGCTAGTAACGCGTTTCGTAAATAACTTGATGTTAGATGGTAAGAAGAGTACTGCGTTCAGAATCTTTTATGATGCAATTGACATCATCGAAGCGAAGAACGAGGGCGAAGATTCTGGCTTAGAAATTTGGAAGAAAGCAATTCAAAACGTAACCCCACAGGTTGAAGTACGTAGTAGAAGAGTTGGTGGTGCTACTTTCCAAATTCCTATGCAAATTCGTCCAGACAGGAAGTTGTCTTTAGGCATGAAGTGGTTAATATCTGTTACGCGTAAGCGTAACGAGAAAACTATGGCATATAGATTGGCTAACGAGGTTATCGCAGCTTCTCGTGAAGAGGGAGCAACTATCAAAAAGAGATCAGACGTACACCGTATGGCTGAAGCTAACAAAGCGTTCTCTCACTTTAGATTTTAATCGTTAAGAATCGTAAAATGGCTAAAAGAGATCTAAGATTTACGCGTAACATCGGTATCATGGCGCATATCGATGCCGGTAAGACAACTACTACCGAGCGTATTCTGTACTATACAGGTGTTTCTCACAAAATTGGTGAGGTTCACGATGGTGCAGCTACTATGGACTGGATGGAACAAGAGCAAGAACGTGGTATTACTATTACCTCGGCTGCTACTACTTGTTTCTGGGAGTACCGCGAACAAGAGTACCAGATGAACATCATCGATACTCCAGGTCACGTAGATTTTACCGTTGAGGTAGAACGTTCATTACGTGTATTGGATGGTGCTGTTGCCTTGTTTTGTGCAGTTGGTGGGGTTGAACCTCAGTCTGAAACTGTATGGCGTCAAGCTGACAAATATAATGTACCACGTATTGGTTTCGTTAACAAAATGGACCGTGCCGGTGCAGATTTCTTTAACGTGATTGCCCAAGTTAAAGAACGTTTAGGTGCTAACCCAGTACCTCTTCAAGTACCTATTGGTGCTGAGGAGACTTTCCGTGGGGTAGTTGACCTTATTTCTAACAAGGCAATGACTTGGGAAAATGATGACCAAGGGATGACTTATAACGAGATCGACATTCCTGAAGATTTAGTTGAGGTTGTTGCTGAGTGGAGAGAAAAGTTAATTGAATCTGTTGCCGAATATGACGACAACTTGATGGAGAAATTCTTTGATGATCCAGATTCAATTACTGAAGCTGAATTGGAAGCTGCAATTAAAGCTGCCGTTCACGATATGACTATTACTCCTATGTTCTGTGGTTCTGCCTTTAAGAACAAAGGTGTACAAGCGGTGTTGGATGCTGTAATGGAATTCTTACCATCTCCGATGGATGTAGAATCTATTATTGGTACTAACCCTGATACGGAAGAAGAAGAGTCGCGTAAGCCAAGCGTTGATGAGCCATTTGCTGCATTAGCCTTTAAAATCGCTACTGACCCATTCGTAGGTCGTCTTTGTTTCTTCAGAGTTTATTCTGGTAATTTGGATGCAGGTTCTTATATATGGAACTCAAGAACAGGTAAGAAAGAACGTATCTCTCGTATCTTCCAAATGCACTCGAATAAGCAAAATGCAATTCCAAATATTGGAGCCGGTGATATCGGTGCAGGTGTTGGTTTTAAAGACATCCGTACAGGTGATACACTACACTCTGAGAAAGAGCCTATCGTTCTTGAATCGATGTCTTTCCCTGAGCCAGTAATTGGTATCGCTATTGAGCCTAAAACGAAGGCTGATATGGATAAGATGGGTATGGCACTTGGTAAATTGGCCGAGGAAGATCCAACATTCCGTGTAGCTACTAACCAAGAAACAGGTCAAACTGTAATATCTGGTATGGGTGAGCTTCACTTGGATATTCTTATCGATCGTATGAAGCGTGAGTTTAATGTTGAATGTAACCAAGGTGAACCTCAAGTACAATATAAAGAGGCTATCCGTGCTACAATTGATCATAGACAAACTTATAAGAAACAGTCTGGTGGTAAAGGTAAATTTGCCGATATCCAATTTACTATTGGCCCTGTAGATGTTGTAGAAGGCGAAGAAGTAAAAGAAGGATTGGTATTTACGAATAAGATCAAGGGTGGTTCAGTTCCTAGAGAATTTGTTCCTTCTATTCAAAAAGGTTTCGAACAAGCTATGGTTAACGGTCCTTTGGCTGGTTACCCAATGGATAGCTTACAAGTAACTCTTTTTGATGGATCTTTCCACGCAGTCGATTCAGATGCATTGTCATTCGAATTAGCAGCTAAGCTTGGATACAAAGCTGCTTGTAAGAACGCGACTCCTACTTTACTAGAGCCTATTATGAAGCTTGAGGTGGTAACACCAGAAGCGAACATGGGTGATGTAGTAGCTGACTTGAACCGTAGAAGGGGTCAAGTATCAGGTATGGATTCACGTAATGGTGCTCAGGTAATTAAAGCGCATGTACCACTTTCTGAAATGTTTGGATACGTAACAACATTACGTACAGTAACATCGGGTAGAGCAACTTCAACTATGGAGTTCTCACACTATGATGACTGTCCAAAAAGCATCTCAGAGGATGTGATTGCTAAAGTTAAAGGTAACTCTTAATTCAGATACTATGAGTCAAAAGATTAGAATCAAACTAAAGTCTTACGACCACAGCTTAGTAGACAAGTCTGCTGAGAAGATCGTGAAAACTGTTAAGACTACAGGTGCTGTTGTTAATGGACCAATTCCATTGCCAACACACAAAAGAATATACACCGTTCTTCGTTCACCTCACGTGAACAAGAAAGCGCGTGAGCAATTTCAATTGTGCTCATATAAGCGTTTACTAGACATCTACAGTTCTTCATCAAAAACAGTTGATGCTTTGATGAGATTGGAGTTGCCAAGTGGTGTTGAGGTAGAGATTAAAGTTTAATTAGTCATCCATTAAATAAACACAAATGCCAGGTTTAATTGGAAAAAAAGTAGGAATGACTAGCATCTTCGACGAGCAAGGGAAGAATATCCCTTGCACCGTTTTAGAGGTTGGTCCTTGTGTAGTAACACAGGTTAGAACCCTCGATACAGATGGTTACGAGGCTATTCAGCTTGGGTATGGCGAAAAGAAAGCAAAGAATGCCGGTAAAGCACTTACAGGTCATTTTGCTAAAGCTAATACTACTCCTAAAGTAAAAGTTCACGAATTCGATGGTTTCGAATCGGAATTGACTTTAGGTGATGTAGTGGATGTGGAGCTTTTCGTCGAAGGTGAATATGTTGATGTAACTGGCGTTTCAAAGGGTAAAGGTTTTCAAGGGGTTGTTAAACGTCATGGTTTCCGTGGTGTAGGTGATGCTACGCACGGTCAGCATAACCGTTTACGTGCTCCAGGTTCTATTGGTGCAGCTTCGTACCCAGCACGTGTATTCAAAGGAATGCGCATGGCTGGACGTATGGGTGGTGATCAGGTAACTGTTGCCAACTTACAAGTATTGAAAGTGATCAAGGAGAAAAACCTATTAGTTATTAAGGGTTCTGTACCAGGACCTAAGAACTCACTCTTAACGATCGAGAAATAATGGAAGCAGTAGTATTAGACATTAAGGGTAAAGATACCGGTAGAAAAGTATCTTTAAACGATGCGATCTACGCAATCGAACCAAATGATCACGCTGTATATTTAGATGTGAAACAATACTTGGCTAACCAACGTCAAGGTACTCACAAATCTAAAGAGAGAGCTGAGATTACTGGTAGTACAAGAAAGATCAAGAAACAAAAAGGTACGGGTACCGCTCGTGCAGGTAGTATTAAATCTCCTGTAATGCGTGGTGGTGGTCGCGCTTTTGGACCTCGTCCAAGAAGTTATTCTTTCAAGTTGAATAAAAAGTTGAAACAACTAGCTCGTAAATCTGCTTTTACTATTAAAGCAAAAGAAGAGTCAATTGTAGTTTTGGAAAACGTTTCTTTCGAGACTCCAAAAACAAAGCTTTATATCGACATGTTGGGTGATCTTGGTCTTAGCGGCAAAAAAACATTGTTAGTCCTTGCAGACTCAAATAATAATGTATATTTGTCCTCCCGAAATTTACAACGCACAGAGGTTGTAAGGGCCTCAGAATTAAGTACTTATAAAATACTTAATGCTGGAACGGTTTTATTGACTGAAGGCGCGGTAGAGAGAATTGAGAACATTTTAAGCTAAAAACACGATGAACATTCTTATAAAACCGGTAATTACCGAGAAGATGACAGCGGAAAGCGAGAAGTATAATCGCTTTGGTTTCATCGTTGATAGAAGAGCTAACAAGCTTGAGATCAAGACTGCAGTACAGGAAATGTACGGCGTGACGGTTCAAAAAGTAAGAACAATGATCTATCCTGGTAAGGCTAAATCTCGTAACACGAAAGGTGGCGTTATTAGTGGTAGAACAAATTCTTACAAAAAAGCTATTATTGAGTTAGCCGATGGTGAGAGTATTGATTTTTACAGCAATATTTAATTAAGTTATGGCAGTTAGAAAACTAAGACCAATAACACCAGGTCAAAGACATAAGGTCGTTAATACCTTTGATGGTATTACTACAAACGAGCCTGAAAAGTCTTTGCTTGTACCAAACAAACGCTCCGGTGGTAGAAATAACACTGGTAAAATGACTATGCGTTATATTGGTGGTGGTCACAAAAAACGCTACCGTATCGTTGACTTCAAAAGAGAGAAGTTTGGTGTGGAAGCAAATGTGGCTACAATAGAATACGATCCTAACCGTACGGCTCGTATTGCTTTGGTAGTTTACGCAGATGGTGAAAAGCGGTATATCATTGCTCCGAATGGTCTAAAAGTTGGGGATAAGATTGTATCTGGTACAGGTGCAGCTCCTGAAGTTGGTAATGCACTTTATTTAGGTGACATCCCTTTAGGTACAATCGTTCACAACATTGAACTTCGTCCGGGACAAGGTGCCGTTATGGCTCGTAGTGCAGGTGCATACGCACAGTTAACTGCGAGAGAAGGTAAATACGCTATTTTGAAACTTCCTTCAGGGGAAACTAGAATGGTATTAATTACTTGTTTGGCAACTATAGGTGTAGTTTCCAACAGTGAGAGAGGCCTCGAAAGATCAGGTAAAGCAGGCCGTTCTAGATGGCTTGGACGTCGTCCAAGAACTAGAGGTGTTGCGATGAACCCGGTTGATCACCCAATGGGTGGTGGTGAAGGTAAATCTTCTGGTGGACACCCACGCTCAAGAAATGGTATCCCAGCGAAGGGTTATAAAACTCGTTCGAAGAAGAAGGCTACCAATAAGTATATTGTTGAACGAAGAAAGAAATAAAAAGTTATGGCGCGTTCACTAAAAAAAGGACCTTACGTACACTTTAAGTTAGAAAAGAAAGTTCTAGCTAACGCTGAGGCAAGCAAAAAATCGGTAATCAAAACTTGGTCTAGAGCCTCGATGATTACGCCTGATTTTGTTGGCCAAACAATTGCTGTACACAACGGTCGTCAGTTTATACCTGTTTTTGTTACTGAGAACATGGTAGGTCACAAGTTGGGAGAATTTTCTCTTACTCGTACTTACAGAGGTCACGGTGGCAGGAAAGATAAAGGTAAACGATAACAGTATTAAGCCTGAATCATGGGAAAAAGAAAACATAATACGGCAGTAGCAATGAAGGAAGCACGTGCAAACGTGGCTTTTGCCAAGCTAAATAATTGCCCTACTTCCCCGAGAAAAATGCGTTTGGTTGCCGACTTGGTACGTGGAGTTGAAGTAAATAAAGCTCTACAAATACTTAAGTTCAACACAAAGGAAGCATCATCTCGTTTGGAAACGCTACTTCTTTCTGCGGTTGCCAACTGGCAAGCAAAGAATGAAGACCTACGTATGGAGGATAGCGGATTGTTCGTAAAAGAAATTCAAGTCGACAGTGCTCGAGTTTTAAAACGTTTACGTCCAGCACCACAAGGTAGAGCTCACAGAATCAGAAAGCGTTCAAATCACGTTACACTCGTGGTTGGAAGTAAATCAGAAAAAGAATAAGCTGATATGGGACAAAAGACGAATCCAATTGGAAACCGTTTGGGAATCATCAGAGGTTGGGATTCTGCCTGGTATGGTGGAAAGAATTACGGTGATAACCTTGCTGAGGACAACAAAATACGTAAGTATATTGATGCTCGTTTAGCAAAAGCAAGCGTATCTAAAGTGATTATCGAGCGTACCTTAAAGCTCGTTACTATTACTATCTGTACTGCAAGACCTGGTATTATTATCGGTAAAGGTGGTTCAGAAGTAGATCGCTTAAAAGAAGAGTTAAAGAAATTAACTCAGAAAGATGTTCAAGTGAATATCTTCGAAATTAAGAGACCAGAAATTGATGCTAAACTAGTAGCTACTAGTATTGCTCGTCAAATTGAAGGCCGAATTTCTTACCGTCGTGCGGTAAAAATGGCTATGGCAGCAGCAATGCGTATGGGAGCTGAAGGTATTAAAGTTCAGATTTCAGGTCGTTTGAATGGTGCTGAGATGGCACGTTCAGAGAAGTTTAAAGAAGGTAGAACTCCATTACATACTTTCCGTGCAGATATCGATTATACAATAGTAGAATCACATACTACTTATGGTGTATTAGGTGTTAAAGTATGGATCTGTAAAGGTGAACTATATGGTAAGCGTGACTTAACACCTATCGAAACATTATCGAAAGGTGGTTCTAAGAAACCAAGTCGTGGCTCCAGAGGTGGTTCACAACGTAGAAAAAGAAAGTAGTAATAAGCTCTACTAAAAAGTAAGAAAGATGTTACAACCAAAAAGAACGAAGTTCCGTAAAATGCAAAAGGGCCGCATGAAGGGTAATGCCGGACGTGGTAACCAAATTGCTTTTGGATCTTTCGCTATTAAAGCTTTGGAAGAATGTTGGATCACATCTCGTCAAATTGAGGCTGCACGTATCGCTGCAACGCGTTATATGAAGCGTCAAGGACAAATGTGGATTTGTATTTTTCCGGATAAGCCAATTACCAAAAAGCCTGCAGAAGTACGTATGGGTAAAGGTAAAGGTGCTCCCGAATACTGGGCAGCTGTAGTAAGACCAGGTCGCATCATGTTCGAATTGGACGGTGTGTCTTTGGAAGTTGCTCAAGAAGCCCTTCGTTTGGCAGCTCAAAAGTTGCCTATAACAACTAAATTCGTAGTTCGTAGAGACTACGTTGAAGCTTAATCGATAAACTATTATTAGCGATGAAACAAGCTGTAATTATTGAAATGTCAACTGAGGAGTTGGTAGGGAAACTAACTGAGGAAAGAACTACATTGTCTAAATTAAATTTAGCACATGCAGTATCTCCACTAGAGAACCCTGTACAACTTCGTGAAAAAAAGAAAACAGTTGCGCGTATTCTAACGGAAGTTAGAAGAAGAGAACTAGAAGCATAAGACAAAGATGGAAACTAGAAATCTTAGAAAAGAACGAGTTGGTGTTGTGAAGAGCAACAAAATGGACAAGTCTGTTACCGTAACTATTGAGCGTAAGGAACGTCACGCTATGTACGGAAAGTTCGTAAAAAAATCTTCTACATTTGTAGCTCATGATGAGAAAAATGACTGTAATATCGGTGATACCGTGAGCATCATGGAAACTCGTCCATTGAGTAAAACAAAGAACTGGAGAGTAGTAGAAATCCTAGAAAGAGCGAAGTAAGATGGTACAACAGGAAAGTCGATTAAAAGTAGCCGACAATACCGGAGCCAAAGAAGTACTTTGTATTCGTGTATTAGGTGGTACTCGCAGAAGATATGCCGGCTTAGGCGACAAGATCGTTGTTACTGTTAAATCTGCAATTCCTGCAGGAACAGTAAAAAAAGGTCAAGTGTCTACAGCTGTAGTTGTTCGTGCAAAAAAAGAAGTACGTCGTCAGGATGGGTCTTATATCCGTTTTGATGATAATGCTTGTGTTTTGTTGAGCACTACTGGCGAAATGAGAGGTACTCGTGTTTTCGGACCTGTAGCTCGTGAATTGCGAGACAAGCAGTTTATGAAAATAGTTTCACTAGCGCCAGAGGTGCTATAAAACGATTTACAATGGCGAAATTGCACATTAAAAAAGGAGATACAGTAAAAATTCTTTCAGGTTCCGATAACGGGAAAACTGGGAAGATTAGTTCTGTAGATCTTGAAAAAGGAAGAGCCTTCGTTGAAGGTATTAACATGGTGTCGAAACACACAAAGCCTAGCGCAGCAAATCCACAAGGTGGAATTGTAAAACGTGAAGCTTCTGTTCACATTTCTAACCTGATGGTTGTTGATTCGAAAGGTCAAGCGAGCCGTGTAGGAAGAAAAACTGGAGAGAATGGCAAGTTGGTTCGTTACTCTAAAAAAACAGGGGAGGTTCTATAATGGCGTACACTCCAAGACTACAAGAGAAATATCGCAACGAGATTGTTGCGGCTCTCGCGGAGCGCATGGGTTACAAAAACATCATGCAAGTACCAAAGTTAGAGAAAATCTGTCTTAATCAAGGGATTGGTGAAGCAACAACAGATAAGAAATTAGTTGATGTTGCCGCTGAAGAAATGACTCGTATTACTGGTCAGAAAGCAGTTGCTACCCTATCTAAGAAAGATATCTCAAACTTTAAACTAAGAAAAGCAATGCCTATTGGTGTTCGCGTTACATTACGTGGAGATCATATGTATGAATTCTTAGATCGTTTAGTTTCTACTGCATTACCTGCAGTTCGTGATTTTCACGGGATCAATCCAAACGGATTCGATGGTAGAGGAAACTATACTTTAGGTATCAAAGAGCAAATTATATTCCCAGAGATCTTTATCGATCAGGTGAATAGAATTACTGGTATGGATATTACTTTTGTAACATCTGCTGATACCAATAAAGAAGCTTTTGAGTTGTTAAAGGAATTTGGTTTACCATTTAAAAAATAAGTAAGATGGCAAAAGAATCAATGAAAGCCAGAGAGCTTAAGAGACAAAAACTGGTAGAGAAATACGCTGAAAAGCGTGCCGCTTTAAAAGCAGCCGGCGATTATGTAGGCTTACAAAAGCTTCCTAAAAATGCTTCACCTGTACGTTTACACAACCGTTGTAAATTAACAGGTCGACCTAAAGGATATATGCGTCAGTTTGGCGTTTCACGTGTTACATTCCGTGAAATGGCGAACTTCGGATTAATTCCAGGTGTGAAAAAAGCTAGTTGGTAAACTGATAAATTGTTTGAATCATGTATACAGATCCAATAGCAGATTACTTAACGCGACTTCGTAACGCCGTAATGGCTGGACACAGAGTTGTTGAAGTACCTGCTTCAAACATCAAAAAAGAGATAACGAAGATCTTAAAAGATCAGGGTTATATCTTGAACTTTAAGTTCGAAAATGCGAATGCACAAGGTAGCATCAAGATTGCATTAAAGTACAATCCTGTAACTAAGTTACCAGCAATCACTTCTTTGAAAAGAGCCTCTAAGCCAGGTTTACGTAAATATTCTTCTGCAACAGAAATGCCGAGAGTATTAAATGGTTTAGGTGTAGCTATCGTTTCAACTTCTAAAGGTGTGATGACCGATAAAGAAGCACGTTCAATGAACGTAGGTGGTGAAGTATTGTGTTACGTATATTAATCAACGCAAAACATTAAGAAATGTCAAGAATAGGTAAACAACCGGTCATAGTTCCTGAAGGAGTTGCCCTTACAGTATCTTCATCAAATGAAGTTACAGTTAAAGGTAAGCTTGGGGAATTATCTCTGCAGGTTACAGAACCAATCGCCGTAAGAGTTGAGGAATCTGTTGTTACTCTTGAAAGACCAAATGATCTAAAAGAATCTAGAGCAAAACACGGTTTATACCGCGCTTTAATTCAGAACATGATTGTAGGTGTTACTAAAGGGTATACAAAAGAACTTGAATTAGTAGGTGTAGGTTACCGTGCAGCTAACAAAGGTCAATTATTAGAACTTAGTTTAGGTTTCTCACACAACATTGTGTTAGAAATTTGTCCTGAAGTAAAATTGGAAACAGTTTCTGAAAAGGGTAAAAACCCTATCGTGAAATTAGCTTCACACGATAAACAACTTATCGGAATTGTAGCGGCTAAAATCCGCTCTATGAGAAAACCTGAGCCATACAAAGGGAAAGGTATTAAGTTCGTAGGTGAAGAAATTAGAAGAAAAGCAGGTAAAACTGCAGGCTAATAAATTAGGAAGCTATGGCATTGTCAAAAGAATATAGAAGAAAGCGTATCAAAATGCGTGTTCGTAAGAACATCACTGGTACTGCTACAACTCCAAGACTTTCAGTTTTTAGAAGTAACAAATCGATTTACGCTCAGTTAATCGATGATTTAGCAGGAACAACTTTGTTATCTGTTTCATCTGCTGATAAAAATACAAAAGTTGAGGGGACAAAAAGCGAACAAGCCAACTTAGTTGGTAAAGCCCTTTCTGAGAAAGCTCTTGCTGCCGGTATCACAAATTGTGTGTTCGACAGAAATGGGTATTTATACCACGGAAGAGTAAAATCTTTAGCAGAAGGTGCTAGAGAAGGAGGACTTAAATTCTAAGAAAAGATGGCAAGTAAGAACTATAAGATTGAGAAAGTTAAGCCTTCAGGCTTAGACCTCAAAGAGCGTTTAGTAGGAATCCAACGCGTTACTAAAGTAACCAAAGGTGGTAGAACATTTAGTTTCTCTGCGATTATGGTTGTCGGTGACGAGGCTGGTGTAGTAGGACACGGAATGGGTAAAGCCAAAGAAGTTGTTTCTGCAATTACTAAAGCAACAGATGACGCTAAGAAAAACTTGTGTCGTATTCCTGTAGTGAATCACACGATTCCTCATGAACAAAACGGTAAGTTTGGAGGAGCACGTGTCTTCATCCGTCCTGCATCTCACGGTACAGGAGTTATTGCTGGTGGTGCAATGCGTGCAGTAATTGAATCTGCAGGTATTCACGATATCTTGGCAAAATCTAAAGGTTCGTCGAACCCTCACAACGTTGTAAAAGCAACTATGGATGCTTTATTACAATTGAGAGATGCTCGTGCTGTAGCAGCTCAAAGAGGGATTTCAATGAGCAAGGTCTTTAACGCTAAATAATTTAGATATGGCCAAAATCAGAATCAAACAAGTTCGTAGTAAGATCGATAGACCTGAGCGTCAAAAGAGAACTCTTGAAGCTCTTGGGTTAAAAAAGATCAACCAAGTGGTAGAGCATGAAGGCACTCCTCAAATTTTGGGGATGGTAAATGCTATCAAACACTTGATCGAAGTAGAAGAAGTTAAGTAAGAACTATTTAAAGGAATCGTAAGATGAATTTAACTAATTTGAAACCGGCCAATGGTGCGGTTCAACATGGAAAGCGTATTGCACGTGGTCAGGGTTCTGGTCACGGAGGTACTGCCACTCGAGGTCATAACGGACAAAAATCTCGTTCTGGTTACTCTAAGAAGGTAGGTTTTGAAGGTGGTCAAATGCCTCTGCAACGTCGTGTACCTAAGTTCGGATTCAAGAATATTAACCGTGTAGAATACAAGGGAATTAATCTTGATATAATCCAAGCTTTAGTAGATACAAAGAAAATTAAAGACGAAGTAAATATTGAAGTATTAATGGCTAACGGTTTAGCTCGTAAAAACGACCTAGTGAAAATTCTAGGTAGAGGAGCTTTAACCGCTAAACTAAACATTACTGTTCATAAATTTACGGCAAGTGCACAAGCGGCCGTTGAAGCTGCAGGTGGTACTGTTACAACCCTTTAATAAGCCCCCATACTTATGAAGAAATTGATCGAAACGCTCAGAAATATCTGGAAAATCGAAGAATTAAGAGGTAGGATTCTAGCAACACTAGGATTCCTACTTATCTATCGTTTAGGTTCCTTTGTGGCCCTACCAGGTATCGACCCGCAACAGCTTGATGCATTGCAAAACCAAACCTCTGATGGTTTGTTAGGATTATTGAATATGTTTACTGGTGGAGCCTTCTCACAAGCCTCAATTATGGCTTTGGGTATCATGCCTTACATTTCAGCATCTATTGTTATTCAGTTAATGACGATGGCTGTTCCTTATTTGCAGAAATTGCAAAAAGATGGTGAAAGCGGTAGAACGAAGCTGAGTCAGATAACTCGTTATCTAACAGTTTTGATTACTTGCTTCCAAGCACCGGGTTATATTGCCAACCTACAAGCTACTTTACCAGCTGAAGCCTTCTTGTTACCAACTGCTGCATTCTGGGTATCTAGTATTGTAATTTTGGTTACAGGTACTATGTTTGCTATGTGGTTGGGTGAGAAAATTACCGATAGAGGTATTGGTAACGGAATCTCATTATTGATTATGGTGGGTATTATTGCGAGTCTTCCTCAATCATTCTTGTTCGAGGTAGGTAGAGCTAACCCATTAATTATCTTAGTTGAATTGATTATCATGCTTGTCGTGATCCTTCTATCAGTAATGTTAGTACAGGGTGTTCGTCGCATACCAATTCAATATGCAAAACGTGGTGCAACAGCGCAAGTTGCTGCAGCTCGTCAGTACATGCCTTTAAAGGTGAATGCGGCTGGTGTAATGCCAATTATCTTTGCACAAGCTATCATGTTTATACCAATAACCTTCGCTGGATTCTCTGATTCAGAAGGAGTTCAAAGTTTTGTTACAACTTTCTCTGATTTCTCAGGATTTTGGTATAATTTTGCATTCGCTCTTTTAATTATAACATTCACCTATTTCTACACAGCAATTACGGTTAATACGAACCAGATGGCTGATGATTTGAAACGCAACGGTGGATTCATTCCAGGTGTTAAGCCCGGAAAGGATACAGCAGGTTTCTTAGATGGTGTGATGTCTAGAATTGTGTTGCCAGGTTCTGTTTTCTTAGCTATACTTGCCATTTTACCGGCATTTGCGATGAACGCAGGAATCAACCAGTCTTTCGCACAGTTCTTTGGAGGTACCTCTCTATTGATTATGGTAGGTGTTGTTTTAGACACTCTACAACAAATAGAAAGTTACCTATTGAACCGTCACTATGATGGATTAATGAAATCAGGTCGATTGTCTGGTAGGTCAGGAATGTAATTTATCGCATGATTTATTACAAGACTGAACAGGAAATTGAGCTAATAAGAGAGAGTTCTTTACTTGTTGCTAAAACTCACGCTGAGGTAGCGAAACTTATACAACCGGGTGTAACTACTCTGGAATTGGATAAGGTCGCTGAGGAGTTCATCAGAGATAATGGTGGTATTCCAGCCTTTAAAGGTTACAGTGGTTTTCCGAACACTTTATGTGTTTCCCCTAATGAACAGGTGGTTCACGGAATCCCAAATAACGAGCCTTTAGAATCGGGAACGATTCTATCCTTAGACTGTGGTGTTAAGAAAAATGGCTTCTTTGGCGATTCTGCTTTTACTTACGAAGTAGGAGAAATAGCCCAAGATGTGAAAGACCTTTTAAGAGTTACTCGCGAGTCGCTTTATAAAGGAATTGAAGCTGCTGTTGCCGGAAATCGCATTGGCGATATTGGTTTTGCAGTCCAATTACACGCAGAAAGACATGGCTATGGCGTAGTGCGCGAATTGGTTGGGCACGGTGTAGGTGAAAACTTACACGAGAGTCCAGAAGTTCCAAACTACGGTAAAAGAGGTAGAGGCGTGAAATTACAAGAGGGATTGGTAATCGCTATTGAACCTATGATTAACATGGGTGTAAAAGAGATTATCCAATTAAATGATGGTTGGACCATTAAGACGGCCGACTTAAAACCTTCAGCACACTTTGAACACACTATTGTAGTTCGAAAAGGTAAAGCAGAGATATTGTCGTCATTCGACTTTATCGACGAAGTATTAAAAAACAAAAACTAGTGTATGGCTAAACAAGCATCTATAGAGCAAGACGGAGTGATAATTGAAGCACTTTCGAATGCAATGTTCCGAGTTGAACTTGAAAATGGACACATTTTAACAGCTCACATCTCTGGAAAGATGCGCATGCACTATATCAAATTGTTACCAGGAGACAAAGTTAAATTAGCGATGTCGCCTTACGATTTGAGTAAAGGACGAATTACTTACAGATACTAAATAAGTCAACGATGAAAGTAAGAGCATCAATCAAGAAAAGAAGTGCTGACTGCCAAATTGTGCGCAGAAAGGGACGTCTTTACGTAATCAACAAGAAGAACCCTAAATTTAAACAAAGACAGGGCTAGTCCTTGATCTAAAAAAAAATTCTATGGCAAGAATTGCAGGGGTAGATTTACCTAAAAAGAAAAGAGGAGTAATCGGTTTAACTTATATCTTTGGTATAGGTGCAACACGATCAAAGGAAATCCTTACAGAAGCCGGTGTCAATCTGGACACTAAGGTTGAGGATTGGAATGATGACGAATTGAATAAAATTCGTACTGTTATTTCTGAGCACACAATTGAAGGAGAGCTACGCTCGGAGGTTCAATTGAACATCAAGCGATTGATGGATATCGGATGTAATAGAGGTATTCGCCATCGTGCCGGGTTACCTTTGAGAGGTCAAAGAACTAAAAACAACTCACGTACGAGAAAAGGTAGAAGAAAAACTGTTGCTAACAAAAAGAAAGCAACTAGATAACAATTTTCCTAGCTATGGCAAAAACTAACAAAAAGAGAAAAGTAAAAGTAGAGGCTGTTGGTGAAGCGCATATCCATGCGTCGTTCAACAACATCATTATCTCTCTTACTAACAAAGCAGGTCAAGTTATTTCTTGGTCTTCTGCGGGTAAGCAAGGTTTTAAGGGTTCTAAAAAGAACACACCTTATGCTGCTCAAACAGCTGCTGAAGATTGTGCTAAAGTTGCACACGAGGCAGGTTTGAGAAAAGTAAAAGTTTATGTGAAGGGACCAGGTAATGGTCGTGAATCTGCAATCCGTACTTTACACAACAACGGAATTCAGGTATCTGAAATTGTAGATGTTACTCCTCAACCACACAATGGTTGTCGTCCTCCAAAACGTAGAAGAGTTTAATCGCTTTAAAGTCTAAGAAATGGCAAGATATACAGGTCCAAAAACCAAAATTGCTCGTAGATTCGGAGAAGCAATTTTCGGAGCAGACAAATCTTTCGAGAAAAGAAATTACGCTCCTGGTCAACACGGGAACTCTCGAAGAAGATCAAAGAAATCAGAATATGCAATTCAGTTAACTGAAAAGCAGAAAGCTAAATACACTTACGGAATTCTTGAAAAACAATTCCGCAACCTATTTAAGAAAGCTTCTGCGAGACCAGGTATTACTGGTGAGATCTTATTACAATTGTGTGAGTCTCGTTTAGATAATACTGTTTACCGTATGGGTATTTCACCTTCTCGTAGTGGTGCTCGTCAGTTGGTTTCTCACCGTCACATTACTGTGAATGGTGGTATTGTAAACATTCCTTCGTATTCTATGCGTCCTGGTGATGTAATTGAAGTTCGTGAAAAGTCGAAAGCTTTAGAAGCGATTAACGATTCATTGGCAGCACACTCAAATGTGTACGAATGGTTGGAGTTCAATGCAGAGACTAAAAGAGGAACTTTTGTAACAGTTCCTGAGCGTTCGCAAATCACTGAGAATATCAAGGAGCAGTTGATCGTTGAATTGTACTCTAAGTAATTCTTAAGAATATTTAAATACTTCATATATGGCAATTTTAAATTTCCAAAAACCGGATAAAGTATATATGGTAAATTCAACTGACTCTTTTGGTCAGTTTGAGTTTCGCCCTCTAGAACCTGGTTATGGCTTAACTATCGGAAATGCTCTACGTAGAGTATTACTTTCATCACTTGAAGGATTTGCCATTTCTTCTGTTCGCATAGAAGGTGTTGAGCATGAATTCTCAACTATCGAAGGCGTAGTAGAAGATGTAACAGAAATCATCTTGAATTTAAAACAAGTACGTTTTAAGAAACAAGTTGAGGATGCTGAGAACGAAACAGTTCACGTATCGGTTTCTGGACAAGAGCAACTAACGGCAGGTGATATTGCTAAGTTCATTTCTGGTTTCCAGATTTTGAACCCCGAATTGGTAATCTGTAATATGACTTCTTCAGTAAAAATGGACATGGTCTTGACTATCATCAAGGGACGTGGTTTTGTTACTTCTGAAGAACACAATATGGAAGATGCACTTCTTGGAACGATTGCTACTGATTCGATCTTCACACCAATCAAAAATGTGAAGTATGAAATTGAAAACTTCCGTGTAGAGCAAAAAACTGACTACGAAAAGTTAGTATTTGAATTAACTACGGATACTTCAATCAATCCAAAGGATGCTTTAACAGAAGCTGCCAAGATATTAATTCACCACTTCATGTTGTTCTCAGATGAGCGCATTACAATGGAAGATCAAGACACTTCATCTGTGAATGAGTACGATGAGGAATCTTTAAGAATGAGACAACTTCTTCAGTCGAAATTGTCTGATATGGATCTTTCAGTACGTGCTTTAAACTGTTTGAAAGCTGCTGAAGTAGAAACTTTAGGTGACTTAGTAACATTTAACAAAAGCGATTTGATGAAGTTTAGAAACTTCGGTAAAAAATCGTTGACTGAATTAGACGAATTGGTGGCCATCAAAGGATTAAACTTTGGTATGGACACTGCAAAGTATAAATTAGACAAGGAATAGGGTCATGAGACACGGAAAGAAATTCAATCACTTAGGAAGAAAGGCAGCTCATCGTAAATCGATGTTGGCTAACATGGCTTGCTCTCTGATTGAACATAAGCGTATTAACACGACTGTGGCTAAAGCAAAAGCATTGAAAAAATATGTGGAGCCTTTAATCACTAAAGCAAAAGACGATTCTACTCACTCACGTAGAGTAGTATTTAGTTACCTGAAGCAAAAAGAAACATTGAAAGAATTATTCAGTGCTGTTTCTGCTAAAGTAGGCGATCGTCCAGGTGGATACACTCGTATTATCAAAACAGGAAATCGTTCAGGTGATAACGCTGAAATGTGTATGATTGAGTTGGTTGATTTCAACGAAGTTTACACGAACGGTAAAGAGAAGAAAACTAAAACTCGTAGACGTAAGAAAGCTCCTACTGCTGCAGTAGAAGGTGCGCCTGAAGTTCAGGAAGCTCAAGTTGTAGAAGAAACTCCAGTGGCTGAAGCTGCTACTGAAGAAACTCCTGCTGCTGATGAGAAAAAGTCTGAAGATGCGAATGGTGAAAATCAAGATGCATAAGAAAGAATTTATGTAGTTATCTAAATACATTGAAAGGATAAAGCTTTGGTTTTATCCTTTTTTTATGAATTTTTGAATTTCGAATGAAATACCAAGTAAAACAAAAAGCCTTACTACTTCTGGAAGATGGAACCATCTTTCATGGTCATGCTGCTGGTCTGAAAGGAATGGCAACTGGAGAAGTGTGTTTTAACACTGGAATGACTGGCTACCAAGAGATTTTTACCGATCCTTCGTACACTGGTCAATTGATGCTTACTACCAATGCCCATATTGGTAACTACGGAGTTCATAAGGATGAAGTAGAATCTGATTCTGTGAAGATATCTGGCTTAATCTGTAAAGATTTTAACAACCATAATTCTCGTCCCGATTCTAGTATGTCTTTACAAGATTACTTCGAGCAAGAAGGCTTAGTTGCGATTTGTGATGTAGATACTCGCGCTCTTGTACATTATGTACGCAATAAAGGTGCGATGAATGCAATCATCTCTTCTGACAATTTAGATCTTGACTTTTTGAAAGCTGAACTAGCTAAGGTTCCAAGTATGGACGGTTTAGAGCTTTCATCTACAGTATCAACTAAAGAAGCTTACACTTACGGTGATGAGAATGCCGCCATTAAAGTTGCGGTTCTCGACTTAGGAGTGAAGAAAAATATATTGCGTAGTTTAAGCGATAGAGGATGTTTCCTAAAGGTCTTCCCTATGCATACTTCTATGGAAGATATGTTGGTATGGAATCCTGATGGTTTCTTCTTGTCTAACGGACCTGGAGATCCTAGTGCTATGCCAAAAGTAATTGCTGAAGTAACGAAAGTCTTGGATTCTAGATTGCCAATTTTCGGTATCTGTTTAGGTCACCAAATGATTTGTCTTTCTTCTGGATTGACAAGCTATAAAATGCATAATGGACACAGAGGTCTCAACCATCCAGTTTTCAACTTAGAAACTGGGAAAGGTGAAATTACTTCTCAAAACCATGGTTTTTCCATTAGCATGGAAAGTTTGGAAGGGCATGATAATATCGCTCTTACACACAAAAACTTAAACGATAATACAGTGGAAGGCATTCGATTGAAAGATCGTTCGTGCTTCTCAGTCCAATACCACCCAGAGGCTTCTCCGGGACCACACGATTCTCGTTACCTATTCGATCAGTTTGTAAACAATATCAAATCACATAAAAACTAGTTTTAAATGACTTTAATTTCTGATATACACGCACGCCAAATTCTTGATTCAAGAGGAAACCCTACTGTAGAAGTAGATATCGTTACCGAATCGGGTGCTTTTGGTCGTGCTGCAGTTCCTTCTGGAGCTTCAACAGGTAAACACGAAGCGGTAGAGCTTAGAGATGGCGATAAGTCTATTTACATGGGTAAAGGTGTCCTTAAAGCCATCGATAATGTAAATGGACCACTTTATGATTCTTTAGTTGGTATGCCTATTGAAGATCAAGCAGGAATTGATCAGTTGATGATTGATATAGATGGAACTCCAAATAAATCTATTATAGGCGCAAATGCGATGTTGGCTATTTCTTTGGCAAGCGCTAAAGCAGCAGCAGCTTCAACAGGGCAAATGCTTTATAATTACATCGGTGGAGTAAACGCGCGTACGCTTCCTATTCCAATGATGAATATCTTAAATGGTGGTTCTCACGCAGATAATGCTATCGACTTTCAGGAGTTTATGGTAATGCCTGTCGGTGCCGAAACTTTCTCTGAGTCTTTAAGAATGGGAACTGAAATTTTCCACCACTTAAAAGCAGTATTGAAATCTAAAGGATTAGCTACTAATGTAGGTGATGAAGGTGGATTTGCACCAAATTTACGTTCGAATGTTGAAGCTATGGAGATGGTTTTAATGGCTATTGAAAAAGCAGGTTACCGTCCGGGAGAAGACGTTTACGTTTCTATGGATGCTGCTGCTTCAGAATTCTATAATGCCGAAGAAGGAGTTTACCACTTCCACCAATCTACAGGAGAGAAATTAACTTCTGCTGAGATGGTTGATTATTGGGCAGACTGGTGTAAGAAATACCCTATCCTTTCTATTGAAGATGGTTTGGATGAAGACGACTGGTCTGGTTGGAAAAACCTTACAGAGCGCTTAGGCGATAAAGTACAATTGGTAGGTGACGATTTATTCGTTACAAACGTAGAACGTCTATCAAGAGGAATTAATGAAGGTATCGCGAATTCACTTTTGGTAAAAGTAAATCAAATTGGTACCTTAACAGAAACGATGAACGCTGTGCAAATGGCGCAAATAAATTCTTATACTTCTGTGATGAGCCACCGCTCGGGAGAAACAGAAGACAACACGATTGCTGACTTAGCAGTTGCCCTGAATACAGGACAGATTAAAACAGGATCTGCCTCTCGTTCTGACCGTATGGCTAAGTACAACCAACTACTTCGTATTGAAGAAGCATTGGGGGATACAGCAATCTTCCTTGGTAAGGATTTTAAATTCTTAAAATAAGTCGAAACAAAGCCTTTTTGAATTCGATTTTGCAAAGGGACGAACGGAATAAATTAACGATCAATAAACGGATAGATGTCAAATTTTGCAGTACTAGATTATGATGGAAAGACTTACCAACTGCCAGTAGTAGAAGGTAGCGAGGGAGAAAAGGCCATTGATATTAGTAAATTAAGGACTTCTTCGGGCCTTATTACAATTGATAGAGGATTTAAGAATACGGGAGCTACTGAGAGTGCTATTACTTTTTTAGATGGTGAAAAAGGAATTTTGCGCCATAGGGGTTACAGTATTGAAGAATTGGCTGACAAGTCATCTTTCATCGAAGTTTCTTATTTACTAATTTACGGTGAACTTCCTACTCAAGAGGAATTGAGTGCTTTTAAAAACGACATTACTCAACATACTTTGGTGCACGAAGATGTGAAAGCAATCTTAGAAGGTTTCCCATCTAAAGCGCATCCTATGGGTGTTCTTTCTTCACTAGTATCTTCTTTGACGGCTTTTTATCCTAAGTCTTTAGACCCTAATCGTTCTGTAGAAGAAGTAAATGGTACAATCATCCGTTTACTAGCTAAGTTGCCAACATTGGCTGCTTGGGCATTTAAAAACCGAATGCGTCAGCCATTAGTATATCCAAATAACAATTTGGACTATTGCTCTAACTTCTTGCGTATGATGTTTGGTTTACCAACTGAGGAGTATAATATTAACCCAGTGGTAGCTAATGCACTCGATAAATTATTGATTCTTCATGCCGATCACGAGCAAAATTGTTCTGCATCAACTGTACGCATAGTTGGTTCGTCGCACGCTAGTTTATACGCTTCTGTTTCTGCTGGTATCGCTGCCCTCTGGGGGCCACTTCACGGTGGAGCTAATCAAGCGGTTATCGAAATGTTGGAAGCTATTAAAGCCGATGGTGGAGATGTTTCTAAATACGTTGCCAAAGCAAAAGATAAGTCTGATCCTTTCCGTTTAATGGGATTCGGTCATAGAGTTTACAAAAACTTCGATCCTCGTGCACGTATCATCAAGCAAGCTGCTGATGATGTGTTAGAAGCTTTAGGAATTGATGATCCAGTTTTAGAGATCGCTCAAGAATTAGAAGCTTTTGCATTGAAAGATCAATACTTCATCGACAGAGGTTTATACCCTAATGTTGATTTCTATTCAGGTATCATTTACCGTGCATTAGGTATCCCTACGGATATGTTTACAGTAATGTTTGCTTTAGGTCGTTTACCAGGTTGGATTGGGCAATGGAAGGAAATGCGTGAAAACGGAGATCCTATTGGTCGTCCTCGTCAGGTATACACCGGACA
>Ga0207966_1000035_pt1 | contig 61500 bp, 48 predicted proteins | sample Knorr_S23_td_NAD_FD_185611 | JGI IMG/M metagenome (GOLD analysis project Ga0207966, IMG submission 185611) | Marine microbial communities from Southern Atlantic Ocean transect - Knorr_S23_td_NADW_ad_2500m_LV_B (SPAdes) (version 2) | ecosystem: Environmental > Aquatic > Marine > Oceanic | place...
CCAAGCGCATGATGTCGGAGCCCCCGCTCCAGCCTCCCTGGTAGGACCCGACCCACAGGTCGTCGTCTATCAGGGCCATCGAGTAGAACTGGTCCCTGGAGCCGGAAGGCAGCCCGTCGTCCTCGACCCAAGGGGAGAGCCAGCTCTCGTTGACCGGGTCCCACCTCAGGATGCCTTCCTCGCTCGCGAACACGTAGGTCCCGTTCCACTCCTCCATCCCCCTGATGGGTCCTTCGATGTCGTACCACTCGTTAAGTAGCGTCATGCTGGTAGCCTGGAACCTCCTCATGATGCTGTTCCCGTAGGAGACCCACAACTCACAGTGTTGAGTGATGGTGGGAAAGCAGTTACCGAGGAAGCGCGCGTTGACCCTCTGCACATTGCCGATGGTGTCCATATTGTCGGCCCATGACTCGTTGCTGGCGTTCCAGCGGACTATGGTCCCGCTTCCACCTTGCCACGACCTCGGCCTGACGCCGATCCACAGTTCCTCGCCGACGGCGCCAATCCCGTGGACAACGCTAGTTGCGCCGATCTGGACACCGGCATCGATGATGGCCAGACTGGAGTTGTTGTCGAGGTCGATGCGGAATATCTCGTCGTTCGTGGCCCACTGTGAGTTGCTCCTCTGCAACGAGTAGTGCAGGACGTTGCCGATGATCACCATGTCTTGCATAGGGGTGTTGGAAAGCGTCGGGCCATCGGTGTTCGCGCCCCGGCTCCAGCTCTTCAGAACCGTGTCGTTCAACACGTCGATGAGAGTCAGGCCGAAGTCCCCGCCGGCCCACATGGTGCCGGCGTCGCGCCCGTGGACGAGCGTGGTGACGTCGTCGTCGTTGATGTAACCCTGAGTGCCGTCCCAAGCCTGCAGCCACGAGTGGTTGAGCAAGTCGTAGCGAGCGATGCCAGTGTTCTCGAAGCCGAGGTAGAGGATGTCGCCTATCTTCACTGTGCGGGCTCGCTGGGTGTCGTCACCGGCTGACCAGACTTCAATGACGGAGTTGTTGTTGGTGTTGATTACAGCGGCGCCGTAGTTGGTGCCGGCGTAGAGCCGGTCGGTGCCGATCTTCGCTATTGAATACACGAAGCGAGAGGGCATTCCGTCCTGATTGCTGATGCACTGCTGGAGAGCGTAGCTCCAATTCCACGTGCAGACCCCCCGATTGGTTCCTGCATAGATGCCGTCCACATCACTGGTGATATCGTAGAACACGTATGGATCGTTGTTGTTGCCGGGTATGGATGTCGGCAGCGAATGCCAGTTGCTGCCGTCCCAGCGGGACAGGCCGCCGTTGCTCTGGGACCCTGTGTTCGAGACGCTCGAGCCGACCAGCAGATCCCCGTAGAAGTCCAAGTGCAAAGACAGGACGTCGTCATCGGGGAGGTTGCCGTCCTGCGTCCAGTGGTCGGAGATATCGCCGGTGAGGCGGTCGATCACCAGAATGCCGAAGTCGGTCAGTCCGAGGTACAGCGTGTCGCCGTCGACGGCCACCGGAGTGGCCTGGAGATTATCCGCACCGAGGGACTGCCACGATCCGAGGACTGAGACGTCGAACAAATCAATCCTCATGACGCCGGCATCGGGGGTCGCGATGTACGCGATGCCGTAGCGCGTGACTACTTCGTCGACGAAGTCGGAGTCGAGACCGTCCTCAGTGGTAATGACATCGATCAATGTGTTCGTCGAGCTGTTGATCAAGGAGATTCCAGATTCGAAGTGCCCGACAACCAGCGTGTTCGAGTTAGCATCGTGAGCGAGGCTTGAGATGAGATCCGAGCTCATTCCCTGAGCCGTTCCTTGGAAGTTGGCATCACCTGCTCCGAATCTCAGCAGTCCCGCGCTGAGGGTGCCCACCCAGACCATGCCATGGGAGTCCTGCACAATGGAGGTGACGGCGGTCGGAGCCCAGACATAATCACTGATATCGATGGGTGCCCGCCACACCTGGTCGGCCTTGTCGAACCTGTCGATGATGTAACCGCCTGCGACCCATATCTCGCCCTGCTCGCCATCGTCTATGTGTGTGGCGATATCCATCGTAGATGAGAACGGGCTGCTGACCACCACCATGGTGCCGTCGAGAGACTCCCCGACCTGACGGGCCAGCGTGCCGGAGCCGTCGCTCACGAGGACGGTGCCGGAGTCGGGGCCGCGGTGGCCTTCCGTCGGCCAAGCCAAGATTGACTTGGAAGGTTTCAACAGACCCATGTCAGAGGCCTGCCTCTGCGAGCGGAATAGCATGGCTGTGGTGTCGTAGGAGTGTATGGTGTTGCCAGCGAGGATGTGTAGCCAGTCGTTCGTCAGGGAAAGTCCGCGGATCACGTTGGATGCCAGCCAGTTGTTGGTTGACCATGTCGCCAGCCATGACGAGGCGTTGGCGTTGTATCGGTTCACACCGCCGCCTATCGTGGCGATCAGCAGATGATCTCCCAGCAACTCGAACTGCGATATCGAATTGCTGGTCAGGTAGTTCGCGGTGCTCCACCGCGCGTTGCTATCGATTGAGATGTTGCTTAGGTTGGAGGCGTTGTTGGACGGTGAGTATCCAATGGCGCGGACGCCGCTATCCGTCGTTCCGATGTAAATGGTGTCGGAGATGATGATCATGTCCGTCACAATCTCGACTGAGTCTGTCGAGCAGAAGTTGACTTCGGTCCAGGAATTCTCACCGGGGGCGAGGTGGTGCAACTTGCAGTCCGTAGCAGCCCACACCGTTCCATATGCATCAACGGCGATTGCTCGGATTGGGGTGGTGTCGCCCTCCATCACCATCAGGTCGTCGAGTTCGGACGAGTCCACTAGACTGCGAGAAAGCACTTTGCCACCTTCAGTCCCGATGAGCAGTCGGTTCTCGTCCGCGTCGAGAGCGATGCTCCGACCCTGGATGCCGTAATCGATGTCGATGATTCGCTTCTGAGCCTGATCGTCGAGGTGCAGCATATCGTCGTCGAGAAGGACGTAAAGGCGGCCGTCGAGGGGATTGACCGCACTGTCGTGGATCTCGACGTTCAGCGAAGAGAACGAGACACGGGGGTCTGCCGGACGCAGCGCCTCGATGACCAGGTCGTCGATGGTGACGCCGCTCGGCAGCAGCCAGGATGCGTCGCTGACCGAGTTCGGCTGCAGCCAGGTGTCGAGGACACCGCCTTCAACCTCGGGGGGATTGGGGGAGAACGAGTTCTGACGACCGAGGTCGCCGTAGTCCCGCCAGTCGAGTATTGGTGTCTGGGTGTCAAGCAGGGTTACCTGCGGCTCGTTCGCCCAGTAGCCTTCACCGCCATCAACTGCAATCTCGAAGGTGAAGTTGTCCAACAGGGCTCCTGGAGCGAAGTCGAGGAAGAGGTCGGCATAGGCCATAGTGCCGCTATCTGGATCGGCTCCCGTTGCAGCGAGGGAGATCCAACCGGTGTCATTGCTGCCCCCGGCGCCCCAGGTCTTGGGGGTGGCGCGGCTGTCGTCGCTCTGGCCGTCGAGATGACTCGAAGTCATCGCCGACCATGGCAACATTACCATCAGCATGACCAACAGCAGGGCTAACCTCTGCTGGGGATGATAACTGGACGAATATGCCGACGGCATGTATCTCCGCCTCTTTGTACACATTATGAAAGAAGTGGGTCGATGTTTATGCTATGCTCAATCCGCCGTAGGCGGAGAATCCGTGATTCTCGGTGATTTGAGAAATATCGATAACGCTTGTTTTCAGGCCGATAATGCGTGTTTTCTCATTAGGATAGCATCATAGCAGAGGGGTATGCCCGGAGGGCTCCGGGGGTAGAATCCTGAACGATGATAGGCTCCGCGAGGATGCTTTGGAATACCACGCGTCTAAACCTGCTGGAAAGATCACCGTAGTGCCGACCAAACCGCACGGAACCCAACGCGAGCTGTCCCTGGCTTACTCACCCGGTGTGGCCTACCCATGCAAGGAGATCGAAGGAGATCCAGACGAGGCATACAAGTACACTTCGAAGGGCAATCTGGTGGCTGTCGTCAGCAACGGCACCGCCGTCCTCGGACTAGGTGACATCGGTGCGCTCGCAGGCAAGCCGGTGATGGAGGGCAAGGCCCTCCTGTTCAAGGCGTTCGCAGACATCGACGTCTTCGACATCGAGGTCGACAGGACGGACGTCGACGAGTTCGTCGAGGCCGTAAAGGCGATAGCCCCGACCTTCGGTGGGATTAACCTCGAGGACATCAAGGCCCCCGAGTGCTTCGAGATCGAGCGCAGGCTCGTCGAGGAGCTAGACATCCCGGTGATGCACGATGACCAGCACGGAACCGCAATCATCTCCGGGGCAGCATTACTGAACGGCCTAGAGATCGTCGAGAAGGATATCTCAGAAATCAAGGTCGTTGTCTCAGGAGCAGGGGCCTCGGCAATCTCATGCGCTCACCACTATGTCAGGCTCGGAGTCAAGCTGGAGAACATGATTCTGGTCGACTCGAAGGGCGTCTTGACCAACTCACGCCGAGAAGCGGGTGAGTTGAACGAGTACAAGGCCGAGTTCGCACGCGACCTGCCGGACGGCGACCTGGCATCCGCGATGGATGGCGCCGATCTCTTCCTCGGGCTGTCCAAGGGCGGCATCGTCAGCGGCGATATGGTCTCCAAGATGGCGGAGCGTCCGCTGATCTTCGCCTTAGCCAACCCGGACCCCGAGATCGCACCCGACGAGGTGTACGCGGTCCGCGAGGATGCTATCGTCGCGACCGGTCGGTCCGACTACCCCAATCAGATCAACAACGTGCTCGGGTTCCCTTACATCTTCCGTGGGGCGCTCGATGTCAGGGCCAAGGAGATCACCGAGGGCATGAAGATGGCGGCGACCTATGCGATAGCCGAACTAACCAAGCAACCTGTTCCAGATGATGTAGCCGCCGCGTACGGTGGTGAGCAAATGCAGTTCGGCCCCGAATACCTCATCCCGAAACCATTCGATGCGCGCGTGCTAATCTGGGAGGCCAGTGCGGTCGCTGAGGCTGCGGTCAACGAGGGCATCGCAAGGGTATCTGCGAAGGAGTTCGATGTCGAGGGATACCGGGAGGAACTCGAGGCTCGCCTCGGTCTGACTCGGTCCATCATGCGCAGGGTGATCAACATCGCCAAGAAGGAGACGAAGAGGATCGTCTTCTCGGAGGGAGAGGACCCCACCATCATCAAGGCGGCTTCGCAGTGCATCGCGGAGGGAATCTGCGAGCCTATCCTGCTCGGGCAACTCGAGCGGATAGACGCCGTCAAGGAGGAACTCGGACTCGACTTCGAGTGCGAGGCCATCGACGTCAGATACGATCCACGCAGGCGGACGACCTACGCGGATGAGTTGCACAAGCTGCGAGGCCGCAAGGGACTGACCCCTGAGGACGCTGTGCGGATGCTGAAGTCGACGACATACTTCGCGCCGATGATGGTCCGCATGGGAGATGCTGACGGGTATCTCGGAGGTGTCTCGCACCATTACCCGGACATCGTAAGGCCGTGCCTGCACACCATCGGCCCGGACCCAGACTCGCACAGGATCGTCGGGATGTACATGATGACCGTAAACGGCCAGCTCATGTTCATCGGCGATGCGACCATCAACATATACCCGGATGCGAGGACCCTAGCCGAGATAGCGGTGCAGACGGCGAAGGTAGCACGCCGATTCGGTGTGACGCCCAAGGTGGCTATGCTCTCGTTCTCCAACTTCGGCACCTCGGAAGAGTTGCGCACCGACAGAATCGAGGAGGCAATTGCCATCGCGAGGGAGTTGGATTCGGACCTCGTCATCGATGGTCCGATGCAAGTCGACACAGCGCTGGTCCCGGAGATTCAGAAGGACTACCCGTTCATGGCCTTCGAGGGACCTGCCAACGTCCTGATATGCCCCAACCTCGCCTCGGCCAACATCGCCTACAAGCTTCTGCAGAGAATCGCGGGAGCAGAGATGACGGGGCCGATCCTAGAGGGTCTTTCCAAACCCGCACACGTGCTGCAGCGTGGTGACAGCGTGCGCGACGTGGTCCACATGGCCGCTATCTGCGCGGTCGATGCCCAGAGGCACGCGAGGGAGCGTCTCTGAGTGAGTCAGTCCCTACCCTATCCACCACATACATTTCACAGGGGGGCTCTTTGTGTCGGGAAGAGATGCTCCAAATTCGGCAAGAAGAGATGACAGTGCCGCTTCGATGGATTCACAAGTGCTAGTTATGACGCATTGCCGTGACAGAGGTCCCCGTTGAGAAGAAACCGCCTTCGGGGGTGCAGGAGGATCTGGTTCCCGAAAGGGTGGTTGACGGCCTCCCGACGATGTACTGCTTCGAGACCTGCCCGTTCTGCTTCAAGGTCAAGGCGCTCCTGGGCTCCAGGGGCATCGAGTACTCGAAGGTCGAGGTCGACCCTACCTTCAAGACGCAGCTGAAGTGGTCTGACTGGGGCATGGTGCCGGTGTTCGTCGACGTCGGTGGCACCCAGGTGACCGACTCGAACTACATCCTCCACTACATCGACTCCAATGACTCGGGATCGTTCCCGCGAATGGGCGAGGACCCCGAGCAGGACCGGTGGATGGACTTCTCCAACAAGATCCTAGGGAAGTCCATCGTCGCAGTGATCTACACCTCGTACAGGACCTCCCTCCAGGCCCTCGATTACGTGACCAGGGTTGACAACTTCTCGTTTGGCAGCCGCCTGATCAACAAGTGGCTAGGGGGCTTCATCATGCGCATGGTAGGCAAGAGTAGAGCGAAGATGTTCGAGCTCCCGCCCCGTGAGAACCTCCAGTACCAACTGGACGAGATGTCCAAGGGGATCGAGGGGGACTTCTTCGGAGAGGAAGAGCCTAACGGGGCCGACTACGCCAACTTCGGGATCCTTCGGTCGATGCAGGGCCTGAATGGGTTCGACATAGTCGAGAGCCATCAGGTCGTGTCCGGCTGGTACGGAAGGATGCAGGAGCACTCCGGCGTGTACTGACTAGTACTGGTCCATCTTATCGCGGGCAGTAAGTTGGGTAGCCTCTGATTCAGGGTACCTCAAAGATGAGGCTGCAGCAGGTCAGCGCACCTTCGGCCTTTGCCAGTTCTGAGGATTCTACGGGCTGTACGTCGAAACCCCGAGACGAGAGACGCTCTCCGGTCCGGGGGAAGTCGGCTCCGAAGAGGACCGTGTTGCCGATGCGAACGACATTGGCGGCGTTCGGTTCAGCCGGATCAACCGAGATGCAGTCCTGTTCGGGAAAGGTGCCAGCATCTATCCACTCGGGATTGATGAGCAGGGTGTCGTCCGAGACTGTGGTTACTGCTGACTTCAGGTGGAGGCACCCGCGGAATTCTGTCTCAATCACTCGGTAGCCGTGGTCGGCGACTAGTGCTCTCAACTGACGCACGGCCTCAGCGTTACTACGGGTAGAGAGGCCGACGTAGATGCTCTTGGCTACGGTCAGTACGTCTCCGCCGTCGAGTATCCCGGGCGCTTGGATGTGACTGATTGGACGATACGGGGCGAGCGTTCGCTCGATCGACAGCCGTTCGCCACGTCGCGACAGGGCCCCCGGCCTCGTGATAATCGCGATTTCGTCAAGCACAACCGCGATGTCCTCGACAAACACCGAATCGGGAAAGCCGGGATCTCCGGCAAGATGTTCGACCCGACAACCAAGGCCCTCGAGGAGTCCTTCGTAGAGGCTGTGCTGGGCCCTCGCGGTGTCGACGTCGATTTCTTCACGCTCGAGGAGAGTCAACTCACAGTTTCCGATGGTCGGACTAACGCCTCTGGTGATCGCTACACGCATCGGACTCACCGCTCCGGCTTCTTCTTGGCCTTCACGGTCTTCGGATTCCAGAGTTCCGAGCCGTCAGTGCGGGTGGTGGCGAGGCAGGACGAGCGGTTGTGCCCAGTCCGTCCGCACCGGGAGCATAGAAACTCGCTCCTGGACTTCCCGGGAGGCTTGGCCTCTGCCTTCTTCTCAAGCCGGTTCCGCATCATCGAATCGGTCATTTGATCGTGACACTTACGGCAAATGTGGACGATTTTTCCCTGATTTCTGGTGAGCCACTGCTGGTCGTCCCCCTCGGTGTTGCCTTGGCTGGTGATGTGCTGTGGATCCAAGGTGGCGTGTTGTCCGCAAACCGGGCACTTTCCCCGGCTGTCGGTCTTGTCCCACTGTCGTGCCATGCTCCGCGATGTGTGGAACTGGCCTTCAAGATGGTTACAAATCTCGAGTCGCGTGTGACAGCGCGGGATTCAACCGAGGACCCGAGGCGCTGCGGCGAGGACCTCCTCACTGCAATCCTCGGCGTACTGCTCGAAGTTGTCGATGAACATCTGAGCCAGCAGGTCTGCCACATTGTCGAACTTCTCCTCCTCATGCCATGTTTGACGGGGCTGGAGGATCTTGTCTGGGACTCCCTGGCAGGTGGTTGGGACTTGGAACCCGAAGCGTTCGTCCTCCACGAACAAGACGTCGTCCAAATCTCCGTCGAGAGCCGCGTTCAGAAGCGCTCTGGTCCACTTGATCTTGATTCGGCTGCTTTCTAGGTAGCCGCCCGCAACCCAACCGGTGTTGATCAGCCAGCACTTGGAGTCGTTCTTGCGAATCTTGTCCGACAAGAGTCTGGCGTAGACGCTCGGGTGGCGCGGCATGAAGGGTGCACCGAAGCAGGTCGAGAAGGTGGCCTCTGGCTCGGTGATTCCGACTTCGGTGCCCGCGACCTTTGCGGTGTATCCGGACATGAAGTGGTAAGCGGCCTGTTCTGGGCTCAACTTGGACAGAGGGGGGAGTACACCGAATGCATCGCAGGTCAGGAAGACGACGTTCTTCGGATTGCCTGCCATCGAGTCGGGGGTGCGGTTCTCTATCGCCTCGATGGGGTAGGAGCCGCGGGTATTCTGAGTCAGAGAGCCGTTGTCGAAGTCGGGAGTCCCATCGGCGTTCAGAACGACGTTCTCCAGAATCGAGCCAGGTCTGCGGGTGGTTGAGAATATCGCCGGCTCGTCCTCCTCTGACAGTCTGATCAGCTTCGCATAGCAGCCTCCCTCGAAATTGAACACGCCGTTGTCGGACCAGCCGTGCTCGTCGTCGCCCACCAAAGCACGGCCAGGGTCGGCCGAGAGGGTGGTCTTCCCTGTCCCTGAGAGTCCGAAGAACAGAGCCGATTCCTCGCCGTCTGTATTGGCCGAGCAGTGCATCGGTAGGAGTCCTTTCGCCGGCAGAATGTGATTCATGATGGTGAAAATGGCCTTCTTGATCTCGCCTGCGTAGTGGGTGCCCCCTATGATTACCAGACCGCGGTCGAGAGCGAGGACGATGAAAGCGTCGGAGTTGGTGCCGTCGCCCCTGGGCTCGGCTCTCAGGTCGGGCGCGTGGAGTATGGTGTACTGCGGGACGTGTGAGACCAACTCCTCCTTCGAGGCGCGCACGAACATGTTGTGCATGAAAGCCGCGTGCCAGGCCTTCTCGGTGATCAGTCTGACCGGCATCCGATAATCGGGGTCCGCCCCGCAGAAAGCGTCCTTCACGAACAGTTGGTCAGAGTTGTCCAAGTACTCTCTGGTCTTATGCAGAAGTCCCTCGAACACCTCCGGTTCAGTCGGCATGTTCACTTTACCCCACCAAACATGCTCGGCGAGTCCAGGCTCATTGACGATGAAGCGGTCGTTCGGCGAGCGCCCTGTGCGCTTACCAGTGGTTGTCAGGAGGACTCCGTGAGCAGTCAGCTTTCCCTCGCCGCGCTCTACGGCAATCCTGTGCAATTCCTCCCAGCCCAGATTCCAGTGCACTGCGCCTTGAGGATCAAGCCCGTGAGAGGCGAGCGGGGTGGCGAAGTTGCGGGAGTCACCGGGCATCGATGATGACTCCATGGCGGGCGACGTCGAGATTTCCCCTTCAAGCGTTGCGGCTGTCCTATCACTCTCGTTAATGGCGAAAGGCGCTGTTCCGAGTACTTCGGCTGGGGATGCGATTATGCGGGAGTGGCTTCGGTCGGGATTTGATGAGTGACGATCCTCTGGATGACAGAATCATCCGAGAGCGGGAGTTTCGCAGGCGTGTTAACGTCGATTTGAGCGATGTCGTGGTTCCTGAGAGGAGCGGGGACGAGGAGGAGCGGCGCGAGGAGCTTGCCGCCGCGGTCGACGAGGCCCTAGGCAACGTGTTCGATCCGTTCGAGCAGGCTAGCGGGGATGAGCCCGGGGCGATACAGGAGGACGGTAGCGTTCCCCTCGCGCCCGAGCGTGATATCGTGACCGAAGTCGCCGTCGAGGGTGAGCGACGCGTCAACTGGCTGCTCATGGTAGCGATGATACTGGTCTACAGCGCCATCGGGATCCAGGCTGGCATAGCACTGTCGCCGTACCTAGCGATGGCAGTACTGCTCATTCTCGCTGCAGTCGGTTTCGCTCTCGGCGAGCGCTGGGTGCCTGAGCGGAATATGGCCCTGCTCGGCGTCACCTGGGTCATCATTGCTATGAAGGTCCTGTATGGGCTCGCAATCGAGCTCAATCGGTGGGACTACATCGGCGTCGAGTCCCTCGGTGTCCTACTGCTGTTCCTAGTGGCGGTGAACGTTCTAGCCTCCTACAGGCACGACCATGATGCCATCGCCGCGCAATCCACGCTGGTCCTGCTCGCCATAGGCTCGACGGCCGGCTCGGTCCTAGGCGAAATCGGTGTTGCGGTGATGATTCTCGTTGCCACTTTGCTAATGCACGGTCTGGCTCTTCATCGCCAGTCCGGGAATCTGGCCGCTCTCGGTGTCGCCGCATCCAATCTCTGGATAGGTATGCACGCCATCACCGGCGGCTTCGAGATAGGTAGTCTGAAGATCCTGTCTCTGGAAAGCCCGCTGCTGCTCTTCCTCCTGTTGATGGCCGTTACTGGAATCAATGCCGCTATGGCCGCGCGTTTCGCGCGCGAGGACAACTGGTTCTCCAAGGCCTTCAAGGCCCTGGGCCTAGGTGAGCCGGGCCTCTGGGGGGTCTCGATCTCACTGGGCATGGTTGGAGCACTGCTCACCGTTGCCGCCAGTCGCGAGGAGATGGGTTACGCGCTCGGTATGGTGAGCTTTCTCGGAGCGGCCTTCGGTGGCTCTTACCTCTCTGTCAGAGGGGTCGAATCGAGGCGGGTTGCGATTCCCCTGCTGGGGGTTGCGCCAGTACTCGTACTGATACTTCTGGCCGGAGACAGAGTCGGTGATTCCCTTCCCATAGACTCGTACGAGTTGTTCACCGTGCTGGGCACCATAGTCACCGGTTTCGTGATGCTGAGAGACCAAGAGAGGGTCACAGACAGGGTGTTGTGGCTCGGCGCGGTTGTCATCCTGACATTGTTGGTGATACTCGTGCCGACCGAAGCCTCCGAGGCAGGAGGAGATGGTGGGTTTCTGCTGCTGGCTCTGCTGGGAGCACTGCACATCGGCACAGCCGTTCTGGCAATCAACCGAGATTCGCCCTCACTTGCAGGCGTGACCGTGTTACTGCCGTGGAGCTGGGTGCTCATCGAGGAGGTGGTCCAAGAGGCCGCCAGAACTCTCCTCGTCGCCAACGACGCAGCCGACCCCGGTAGCATCATCGACCTCGACCCCGGGCCCCTGGGGGCCTATCTGGCACTGTCTTCGGTACTTCTTGTGGTAGTTAACGTCAGGCTCGGTGAGACAGGGGTCAATCTAGCAGCGCGCTTCCTCGGAGTGACCGAGATATCCGCTTCAATACGGGACTCTGGGGCACTGCAACTCTGGTCGATCGGGTGGTGGCTGCCACTGCTCACGATGATATTCATGGCTCACTTCGGCGGTTTCACAGCCGTTACGCTGCTCTTGGTCCTCCTTCTGCTCACGACTCTGCACTTCGGTGCTGAAATCGCCGGTAGGAGGGTGGGTGATGCCGGCAATATGGTCACGGTTCTGGCGGTTGCGGTTGTGGTCATGGAGTGGCGGCACGGGCTCTTCGTGCCGCTGTCCGCACTGCTCTGCCTCTCAATCGCCTCCCTGATGCTCACTCGAGCGTGGGACAACGAGAATCTGTACACCAGCGGGATGTCGATGATGAGCCTGCCACTGTTGCTGGCGCTCTCCGGAAGGGAGGCGACTAGGATTCTGGAGTTGACCGAATCGCTGCCGGAAGTCGATATGGTTCTGGTTTCTGTGGCATGCGCCGCAATCGTCCTGGGTGTATATCTGCCTCGCGCGGGAGGCATAGAGAAGCTGCTCAATCCCGCCCTCGCAGCGCTCTGGCTCCTGGTGATTGTCATCGCGTTGTCGTTCGATCAGGGAAATCAGACCGCCCAAACCGCCTCGGTAGCGATGTTCGTAGTCAGCTCTCTGTGGCTGGTGGCACGCGGTGAGCTCAGAGCCGAGCTCAAGTCGGTGGCCATGCGGGACACGAGACTGGAGATGGCCGCCAAGGCCGTAGGAGACGAGGCGATGTTCGAAGGCAGTGGGGAGGTCTCGATGTACGACGCTCGGAGGGCCGCTATGGAGGCCGAGCGTCGCAAGAGGCGCGACAAGATGGGCACCGACGACCTCAGGGAGCTCTACACCACCGACGTCAGCCACAAGCCTGTCGTCGTGACAGCGGTGCTCTTGCTGATACTTGGCACGGGAATCATACTGGGTCTTCTCTACGGGCCGAATCCGCTGATGCTGGTAGCAATCGGGGTCTTCGCGACTGCCCTCGTCGTATTGGCCCGTCACCGCTCAAAGAGCTTGGAGCTCGACCTGCCTCACATCATGGGCATGGAGATGCCAATAGCAATGGCAATCGGCGGACTGGTCGCCGCTCATGTGGCATCTCATCTCGGACCGGGGGGCAGTAACCAGGACCTACTGGACCTTGCTGTGGTCACGGTGCTGCTGCTCGAACTGGTGGCGATATCGCTGACCGGTCAGGACAATCTGTTGGACAGGATACCCATAGCCCTCGACTGGGTTGTGCTCCCTCTGCTAGCCGGCCGGATGCTGGGAGCGATTGCCGTCGAGGCTCTGCCATTCCCGCTCTCGATCGACCCGTTCGAGGGTGACATGCTCGAATGGGAGATGCCGTGGATGCTGCTTGAGTCGGCGCTGATCCTCTGCGTGCTGACTGACGTGTGGGTCGACCGAAGGAGACGGGCTGCCGGGCGAGAGGACTGGAAGAACTCCTCCGGCAGGGGTGCTCGCAGTTTGGCCATCGTGCTGCTCTCATTCGGCCCCGCTGGAATCCTAGCTGTCGCCAGTGCCATCGTGCAGGGCTGGAGGTACAGGCAGCCGAGCGCGGTCGGCATCGCGATCCCTGCGGGACTGATGGCGCTGTTCGCCGCCGGGAACTGGTTCGGGCCTGCAATGGACGTGTTCCCCGAAGTCACCATGGCCACAGGTCTGCTGCTTCTGGTTCTGTGTGCCATGACTGTCCCCCTCAAGGGCGGCGACTGGACGATGATGCTGGCATTCAACTCGCATCTGCTCATCATCGCAGTCACCGTAGCGCATCAAGCAACCTCGGTTCTGCTTCCTGTGCTGCTCATCGCACTTTCCTCTACGGTCTGGATTGTGGGGATACTGCAACTGCGTCGGGCCCTGCGAATCTGGGGCTTGGCCGACCTGCTGGTGGCCATCGTCTATGGGCTCATTTTCGTCGAAGGCATATTCGAGCCGACCACGCTGCTGGTCGCCCTAGTAGTGGTCGCTGCGGAACTCGGTGTAGTCTCGTGGCTCGGTCTGCGCAACGAAGAGCAGTTGGTCAAGGACTGAAGATTGACCTTAGAAGGGACATTGCGAGCCTGTCGCAGACCGGGGTAATCAAATCCGCACAATCTCCGAATGGGCCAACGTTGATGACAGACGGCACCGACAAGCAATCGTGACAAGGTCTTGGATATCGGACACGCCCGACGAGGTCGAGCATCCTCCCGTGCCGTTGGGTCTCAACGAGATGGCGGTCCCGCGGGCCGCCATACTACTGTCTCTGGGCACCGCTGTCGTGCTGATACTATCGACAATCTGGCTCGGTTGGGCAGTTTGGAACTTCAATGCCAATCTGGAGGCGTCTTTCGGACCTGCAACCGAAGCACCTTCCATAGACGGCCGCTGGGCTTGGGAGGTCGACTTGTTGTTCGATACCTGCTCTGCCCGGGAGGACGACTGGACTTGGCCGAACAGCCTTGCTGAGCAGGACGACGCGTTCCTGTACCCAGGTGAGCTCCGCTGCGATTGGGAGCATCAGGGAGATGGTGACCGTGCCAGTGTTGTCATCTACAATCGCGGGAACGAGTCTCTCAATCTGGTGCTGGAGATCCAAGGAGGGGGTGTCGTCTTCTCGGCGAGCAATGAGCCGGGTGATGTGTTGAGTCTGGAGGGCAACGAGAGCAGGATCGTGGAGGTTGAGCTTCTGGAAGACTTGTCCGAGAGCGATATCAGGATTTCAGTAAGTCATCTCACGGTGGTGGACGCGGAGGTTCTCCTGGACGTGCACATATTCGAGGGCACAGAGGAACGCGACATCCACATCAATGACAACGACAGGATCGAGGTGCACTACATCGTCTGGAACGCCGACACCGACGAGCAGCTTGACGAGGGTGACTTGCTTGTAACAGCAGGTGACGATGGTGCTTACATCTACGGATTCGGCTGGTCGGCGATAGGCTTGGACATCGACAACGACAGGGGGCTCATCCCGGGCATTGACACAGGCACTGTCCATACCACTCTGCTGCCCCCTCCCATCGCCTACGGAAACAATGACGGTCATGAATTGCAGGATGCTTGGCTGCGTTTCGAGTTGAAGGTCGACAGGGCCCCGATTTCCTAGGGAACTCGCGAAAGTGACTTGACCATGTGCTTGGAGGCGATGACGTGGGGGAAGGGAGTCGGCACACTGCTCTGAACCCCTCCGCGCAGCTCACGAAGGAGGCTAGGAAGCGCGTCAAGGCTGAGTCCGCGCGCCGAGGAGAGCCGGCTTTCCACATGACTGAGGACATGCGCAGGCTCTCCACTCCATGGTACGTGGCACTGGCCCGAGCTAGGCGGATTGACCCCACTGTCCTGCCTGCCGGTGTGATTCTCGACGCTGCTGCAGGCTCCGGCCTACAGCTGGTCGCATACTCACGAGAACTCAAGCGGCCGGCCTTGGGCATCGAGGCGGACGGCAACATAGCCGTCCTGTGCGCTGCGAACATGCACATCAACTCGGACGAGGGAGACCTGCAACGCTCGATGGACCGTGTCATCATCGGTGATGGCTCTGATGCCGAAGGCGCCATCACGGAGTACTGGAACAGCCTCCGCGAGGCTGGGACCCGTGCGCATCCCCCGATTGCTATGCTGCATCTCGACCCTGCGCGCCCGCTCGACGCGCAGAACCACGATGTGGACGAGATGCAGCCTGCTATCGGGCCCGTCCTGAGTTCGTGGGGAGAGCACCTGCAGAGCGGCCCGAGGGGGCCGGCGGTGCTGCTCGACCTGTCGCCTCGCCTCGGCGAGGACCAGCAAGGCATGATCGAGGCCATAGTCGGCATCACCTTCCCTGGAGTCAGCTGCACCTGGGAGTGGCTGAGCCAAGGAGGTGGGAGAGTCGACCGGCTCTCGCTGTGGGTAGGTGCCCTGTCATCGAAGAAGAGCCATCGGTGCGTCAGGATGGGGACGAAGAACGTACTCGCTGTGATAGAGGGAGCTCCCTCGGAGTCTGAGGTCGCTCAGATGAGCTCCCCCCCTCCATTCGGTGCCTGGATGACCATCGTCGACCCTGCTCTCGTTCACAGCGGCCTACAGGAAGCCTGGTTGGAGCGGGCCCTGCGAGAAGGCGGTGGCCACTCGTGGCTGCGACTCGACGGCCGACGGCCGCTGCTGATCCACACTGACCCGCTCAACGACTCGGAAGATGTCGATGGATTCGTCGTGGCGAGCGGTGAAATCGTGCAGCACAGGCTCAGGCCGCCAGAACTCCACACCATAGACCAGACAGCTGCCTCTGCAGCGAGGAAAGGCATCGGCAAGGTCACTCTGCGCTGCAGTCTGGACCCCGACATCCACCCAACGCTGCAGCGCAGACTGGACAGGGAGTTGAAGGAAATCGACGGCGGGAGGGGTTTCATGGTCGATATCGATCTCGAACGGGGCTCGGGAAGCCACAAACTGTACGTTGTCTGCAAGGAGTAGACGGCGCTTCTGGTCGCCCCGTAGGGGCGTCCAATCGGTTCAAATAGGGAAGGTAGGTCGCCGAGATGCCCAATGGGCCACCGGGCGACCGGTGAACACGGGGGAACCGTACAATGCCAGAAGAAGATACCGAACTTGGAGATGACTTCGCCTACATTCTCCGTATGGCCGATAGTGACGTCGACGGCCTGAGGCCTATTGCAATCGGATTGACTTCCATCAGGGGCGTGGGGATGCGCACTTCTCAGCAAATCTGCCGCTTGGCTGGGATCAACGGGAAGACCTTGGGCGGTCATCTCTCCGAGGAAGAGCAGGACAGTCTGCGAAGCGCCATAGACGACTACGCCACCACCGTGCCGTGGTGGCTCGTCAACCGGCAGCGTGACCTTGGAACCAACGAGGATGCTCACATCGTCGCGATGGAGGTCAAGATGACCCGCGACGACGACATATCCCGAATGGCCGGGATCAAGGCCTACAGGGGGATGAGGCACAGGAGCGGCCACAAGGTCCGCGGACAGCGCCTCAGATCGAATGGTCGCAAGGGGTCAACACTCGGTGTCGAGAAGAAGAAGATCATGAAGAAGAAATGAGGTGTGAGATATGGGTGATCCTAAGTTCGCTAGACCGAAGACCCGCACTCCGACCCATCCTTGGAAGCAGGTTCGAATCGATGAGGAGCACGCCCTGAAGGAGCGCTTCGGACTCAAGAAGGTCGGCGGCATGAGGGAAATCTGGCGAGAGAAGTCAGCCCTCCGTCGCCACAGGAACCAGGCGATGAAACTCATCGGCAGGGTTGATACCACCGAAGCTCACTACGCCCGTGAGAAGGAGGACATGATTGCCTCAATGTGCCGAAAGGGGCTGCTGGCTGAGGGTGCTGGACTCGATGACGTTCTGCAAATCACAGTTGAACACATGCTCTGGAGGAGGATGCAGTCCGTAGTCTACAACAAGGGACTGGCGCCTACGATGAGGTCTGCCAGGTCTCTGATCGTGCACGGCCACATCTCTATCGGAGACCAGCGGATGACCGTGCCCGGCTACCACGTCCTCAAGCACGAGGAGGACCTGCTCCAATACTCATCCAACTCCAAGTACGCCGACCCGGAGCACAAGTTTCGCAAGGACATGGAGGAGTTGAGGCTCACCATGATCTCTGACGAAGAGGAAGAGAAGGTCGAGCCTGTTCGCGAAGCGACCGAGGAGTTCATCGAGGAGATCAAATCTAAGGAGGCCGGGTTACCGGGCGTCAAGGATACCGTTCCAAAGGAGGATGGCTGATGTCACGCAAGGCTATACTACACATTTTCACCACTCACAACAACGTGCTGATCACCGCCACAGACCTGACCGGTGCGGAGACCATCTGCAAAGTATCGGGTGGCATGGTGACCAAGGGCGGCAGTGACTCTGGCGGCTCGTTTGCGGCCACCAGAGCAGCCGAGAGGATTGCAGAGATGCTCGCAGAGAAGGAATTCAACCAAGTCATCGTGAAGTATCGCGGTGCTGGGGGCAATCGCTCTCACAGCGCACCCGGCGCGACCGCCGCAATCAGAGCCCTCACCAGAGCCGGAGTGCAAATAACCAGAATCGAGGACGTGACTCCGATTGCGACGGACGGGACGAAGGGCAAGGGAGGGCGCAGAGGGCGTCGAGTTTGAGGTGAGACCATGGTGAAGACGAAAGTAATCGAAGAGAGTGATGAGAAAATCAGAATCCTGCTCACGGACACCGACCGATCGTTCGTCAACTCGATTCGCCGCTCGCTGATCTCCGACACCCCGAAGATGGCGATAGATACCGTTCGCTTCGAGTTGGGGACCATTGAGATGGACGACGAGGTATGGGAGACAAACGGGCCGATTCCCGACGAGATGATCGCTCAGAGGCTGGCCATGCTGCCCATACCGACCCGACATGACGAGTTCTACTTCCAGGACAGTTGCCCGAACTGCTCCGAGCTAGTGGTCGAGGACCGCGGCTGCCCGCTCTGCACGATGCTGTTCACATGCAAGTCCTTCGGATCAGAAGAGGGGAGAATGGTCACCGCCGGAGACATGAACTTCCTCGGAGAGGAACGCCTGAGCATTCTCGAGAAGTATCATACCATACCAATCACCAAGCTGTTCCGTGGCCAGATGATCGAGTTCTACGCGACAGCTGTGATGGGACGCGGTCGGGACCATGCAAAGTGGTCCCCTGTATGCGGCATCGCGTTCACCCCCAGATACATAGGGGTCATCAATATCATGTCGAGAGCGAAGATTCTGTGGGACCTCGGTCTGACCATCACAGCCAAGGACTTCGACAGCAAAAAGGTGGGCGCGCGACTGGAGGACATAGACAAGGTCGCACAACTGATTGAAGACCTGCACCACGTCGGCGCGGGTACTGAGGAGTCTAGAGAGTTCAAGGACGCTATCACCCTCGAGGAGGTCCCGCGCGAGTTCATCCTTTCATTCGAGACGGATGGTTCCATGACCGCTAGAGTAGCCTTTGAGAAAGCCATCGAAGAGCTCTCCGGCCGCTTCGGGAATATTGAGGAAGACTTCAAAGCGGTTCTCTGAGCCGAACGAGGATTCTTGGCTGGAACACTGGATGAGCCGCCATGACCGCCTTTCTCGGTCGTGGAGAGTGCGGCGGCCACATCACCCTCCTGTTCACGGTGAGCGATGGGTCTGACGACCCTATTGAGCAGGGCAGCCTCGGCGCGGGTCTCTGCGTCGAGGACGGTGTGGAGGTCATCGCGTACGGGGAGGAGGGTGGGTCTGGACTCTCCGTCAGATTCGTCGATGACCAAGCCGACTCGATGCTCTACGAAGAAGTCCTCAGGATGTTGATTGATGAAGTGCCCGAGGTCGGTGACGTCTCGTGGGAGATCAATGTGAGACTGGCTCTGCCGACCTCTCAGGGCTTCGGGATGTCCGGCTCGGGAGCAATAGCCGCAGCCATGGCGTTCCAGAGAGCCATGGGCCTGCCGCACGAAGAGAGCCTGAGACGCTCTTACTCGCTCGCGCACCGGGTCGAGAGGGCCCGCTCGACGGGTCTCGGTGATGTGACGGCCCTTGCGGCTGGTGGGGTCGAGCGCAGACTCGTTGCCGGCTCACCCTACCATGGTGCTCTGCTGGAGAACGGTCCCGGGCGAGCCGAGGGCTGGACCTGCAACACCCCGGTCGTTCTCGCATGGCGCCCGGATACCGGCAAACACACTTCGAATTACATCGATGACGCTCATTGGAAGGATTCTATCAGCGAGGCCGGTTACAAGCAGATGGAACGACTCTCCCTAGGGGATTGGAATCAGAGTCGTTGGATGGGTCTGATGGATGCGGCGCGCGCATTCGCTGAGGACAGTGGGCTGCTGGCAGACTCCTCGCGCACCGAGTTGCTCTCCACCGCCGACGAGGCGATTGGAGTCTGTGGGACAGCGGTGGAGGCTGCTGCTCTGCTATGCATGCTGGGAGAGAGTGTAGTGATTTTGCCGACTAATCCCGAAGATGAGGGAGAGGGGTTCAGTACTTTGGTTTCAGAGTTGAAGCGGGCTGGCCTGAAGGCTATTCTTACCAGGGTCGGCGAGCTCTCATGAGCCGTTTCTGGCATTCTCGTGGAAGTCTTTCAGAGGCTTTAGGTCCAACGGACTCGCGTCGAGCTGAATAGCCCCTCTGAGCTTCAGTCCGCCACAGAATCCATGACGGTAGACTATCGCGCCCTGACCGTACTCGGCGACGTATCTGTCTACCTGCTTCTGGGTCTTCTTCTTGGGGAACTTGAGGTCGGCACCGAAGAAGTGCTTGGCATCGATCCACGCACAAGGGATGCCGTTGATTCTCACATCGTCCAGAAGGAGCAGGTCGGGTGTGATGATGGCTCTGCCCTCACTCACCTTCTGCTCGGCCAGAAGTTCCCCCTGACGACGGAACCTCACTCCGACGGAGGAGAAGTAATCGCACAGGATGACCTCGAAGACCTCGGCGGCGTTCTGGGTCTCTGTCTGATTCACCGAGCTCACCCTGTCTACTGACTCTGCGAGCTCGAACTGCTCCCGGTCGCGCTTGTTCAGTCTCGAGGGATTCTTGTTGAGTGTCTCTTTGATCCTGTTCTTCGTCCATCCCCTCCCAGTAAGGATGGCTCGGAAGGTATTGACAGGAGGAGCGTCAAAGCGCTTGGACAGGGCGACGACGCTCTCTCCGGCGTCGTAACGCCGGCTGAGCTCGTTCGCTCGGCGCATCAGTCTCGAATGTGAGTAGACGCTCTTCTCCTGATTCAGGGCACTGCGAAGCGACAGGGCCTGCTCGATGGTTATCGACAGGTGGTCTAATTTTGAGGCGATCTCCTGGACCCTTTCCTCGGGGAGGAAGCCGAACTCCCCTGGTATGCATGCGATTTCGCCGGCCTTGCGTTGTACGCCCTTGGGGACCGGGCTGATTCGCCACTGGAGGTCGATTCTCTTCGGAGGTGGGTCGATCTCCTTCGGGATACCCATCGGTCGGGGTTTAGCTGAGAAGCGGGCGAGCGCACGCTCGATCTCTTCAGATTCGGCCGCCGGATTAGTCTCCTTGGGAGGGCGGTTGCCACCCCTGGAGCGTCGGCGGCGTCGGCGGCGCCCGCGCCGCCGTTTGCCACTCTTCTCTTCACTCAACGGCGTGCCCAGCCAAAGGGGCTCCATGAACCCACCGCGCCGGTGGAGTGTGTTATCGCCTGCTGGCATAGATGTCGTAGAACAGGTCCCTGATAGGACCGGGGACCAGCCACATCACAGCAGCAAGGGGCCAAGGAAATCTCAATTTGAGTGCGATTCGCCATACCGCGGCGCTCTTCGCATGCCAGTCGCCCTCCTCTGTGACAATGAACACCGAATCCACCTCCGCCAGACCGGCTGGCCTCGAGTCCATCAGAGCAAGGCCCTCCTGAGTCTGCTGGCCCAGCGTCCTCAGACTGGCACGGGGATTGCGTCGCTCGATGAACCGCGCCCAGCGGCTGCACTTGCCGCAGGCGTCATCGTAGAGCACGGTGGCCTGCGTCATCGACTCACCTACAGGAAAGCGATACCAGGCTCCAACGGGAAAGCGACACGGGCCTTTCCTGCCACGTCTTCGCCCTCTCCGACCGGGTATGCATCGACCGAGTCGACTTCCAGCTCGGTCGCGAGGAAGTCAGCGTTGGCATTGAGGACGGCTGCTTCGTCGAGGCCGCTGGAGATCAGTGTCCTCTCGCCATCCGACCAAGTGTGAATGCGGCCTCGCTTCTTCTTGCTACCTGTGGTCAGGGCCATCCAGATCTGGAATATATCGCCTCGCAGTGACTCGTTCTCAAAGATGGGGAGTGATTGCACGTGCGCTTGTCCCTGAGCCTTGAAGTCGAAGCCTTCCGAATGAAGTTGAATCGCGTCTCGGGCGAGTTCGGTCTTCCATGGGGCTGCCGTCTGGAAGACCACTCTGCTGATTCGTCCCTCTGTATGGCGCTCGGCGAGGGCACGCAGGTTGCGCGCGCTACGGATGACGGTGCGCAGGTACGCTTCGCGCGCGAGGACGGTATTATCGCCTGATTCGTCGAGACCGGGCAATTCCAGCGTGGCCAGCATACCCTCTCCGCCCATCCTCTGCCAGAACTCCTCGGCGATGTGTGGGGTAGCTGGAGCCAGCATGGGCACCCATCCCTCCAGGAAGGCTCGAGCCGCGGCTCGGTCACAGCCTCCCCGACGACGGTACCAATTCCAGTCCGAGACCATCTCGAAGTGGCTCACCATCACCCCCTCACGCACGCTGACGCTGCCCATCGCCTCGCGCCACGCGTGCTGATTGGCTCGCAGTCTAGCGAGCAGCCAATCATCCATCGGACCGGGCGAGTCGCCCATGGCAAGGGCGGAGTCGATGGCGTCGATGATTGTGTACATCTGCCGGTGGTTAGCCTCCAAAGCTGTATCAGACCAATCCATGCCAGCTTCGGGGTTGGCCCCATAGAGGATGAACAGCCGGACCGTGTCGGCTCCGTAGCGCCCGATCATGTCCCCTGGGCTGACCGTGTTGCCCAGGGACTTGCCCATCTTGGCGGAACGGGTGCCTAGTGGCTCGCCGCAGGTCGGGCAGTCGGCGCCGAAGTTATCGACGTGGTACTCGGCATTGCAGTTGGCGCAGAAAGGGGCGGGGGCGTTGAGCATGCCTTGGCAGACCAGCGTGCCGAACGGCTCGCCGACCTCGTTCATGCCGGCGTCGCGGGTCGCCTTGGTGAAGAAGCGGGCGTAGAGCAGGTGCATCACGGCATGCTCGATGCCGCCAATGTACAGGTCGACCCCTCCATCCATCCAGTAGTCCGCCGCCTCACGTGAGAACGGGGCATTCTCGTTATTGGCATCGCAGAAACGCATGAAGTACCACGAGGAGTCGTAGAAGGTGTCCATCGTGTCGGTCTCGCGCTTGGCAGCATTGCCGCACGATGGGCAAGACGTGTTGACGAAGGCGTCGTGAGAAGCCAGCGGGTTTCCGCCCTGCTCCTCGCTGAATGTCACATCGAGTGGTAACTCGATCGGTAGATCGGCCGCAGGCACAGGCACGGTGCCGCAGGCTTCGCAGTGGATCATTGGAATGGGCGTGCCCCAGAAGCGCTGGCGGCTCACCCCCCAGTCCTTGAGCCGATACTCGATCGTGCCGTAGCCGGCACCGGTGGCTTCGAGAGCGGTGGTGACTGTGTCCTTAGCCTCGTCGTCAGTGAGCCCGTCGAATCCGTCGCGACCGGAATTCACCATAGGGCCGTACCCCTCGAAGGCCTCGCTCAGAGGGGATGCAGGGTCGTCGCCTGCCCTCTCGACCAGTACTCGCCTGATCTCAATGCCGTACCTCTCAGCGAAGTCGTAGTCTCGCTGGTCGTGGCCCGGCACAGCCATCACAGCGCCGGTGCCGTAGGAGGCGACGACGAAGTTGCCAGCGTAGATCGGCACCTCCTCCCCGTTCAGGGGGTTGACCGCGTGGCGGCCTAGGAAGACCCCTTTCTTCTCCTTCAGCATGTTGATTCGCTCGAACTCGGACATGCGTACGCACTCGTCTCGGAGCTCGCGCCAATCCGCCTCCCACTCGGTTCCCGCGCACAGCTCCTCGCACAGGGGGTGCTCGGGCGAGAGGGTGACGAATGTCACCCCGAAGATGGTATCGGGCCTAGTGGTGAATGTTCCGATGCTGGCCTCGGAGCCAACTACTGGGAAATCGATGTGAGTGCCGTGGGAGCGTCCTATCCAGTTACGCTGCATCGCCTTGACGTTCTCAGGGAAGGAGATGTTGTCGAGTTCTTCGAGCAGTTCGTCGGAGTACTCGGTCATGTGCAAGAACCACTGCATCATGTCCCTCTGCACGACCTCGAGGCCGCAGCGCCAGCAGCGGTTGTTCTTGACCTGCTCGTTGGCGAGCACGGTGTCGCAGTCCACGCACCAGTTGACCGGTGCCATCTTGTGTTCGACCAGGCCGCGTTCGTTGAGCATCAGGAACATCTGCTGGTTCCAGCGGTAGTAGTCGACGTCCGAGGTCGCGAAGAGGCGGCGCCAGTCGTACGAGTACCCCATCCGCTCCTGATCGGCGCGGATGCTGGCGATGTTGCGATGGGTGACCGTGTGCGGGTGCCCGCCCTCCTTCTTGGCCGCGTTCTCGGCGGGCATCCCAAACGAGTCGTAGCCCATCGGGTAGAGCACGTTGCTCCCCATCAGGCGGTGGAAGCGGGCCATGGCATCGCCGATCGAGTAGTTGCGGACGTGCCCCATGTGCATGCTGCCGGATGGATAGGGGAACATCTCGAGACAGTAGAACTTGGGCTTGGAGTGGTCAATTTCGGCTTCGAAGGCCCCGGCATCCGCCCACGCCTTCTGCCAGCGGGTCTCTACCTCTTGCGCGTCGTATGCCATTTCCTCACTCCCATCTGGCTTCAGAGGGAGCCATCAGGCTCCCCGCAGAAGCAGTAGAACGGGCGCGAGCCCGCCTAGCAGGGTATGTGAAGCGGGCTTTCGTGCCACGCCCCGCGACTCGGAGGCCACGCTTTGAAGCCTGCCCTGAGAGGGAGTGGCCGCCACACCTATGCGGCGTGGTCCAGTGGGTTGGGCGATGCTGGCGGAGGGGGAGTTCGATGTGACTGTCGCGGATGACGGCGTCGAGGTCTGGGTCACCCAGATGGGCGGCTACATGAACATGAACACCGCATTCATCGACAGGGCCGCCGGGATAGTCGCTATCGTCGACCCGTTCGACTCCAAGCACTGGGTCGCGGCTCTGGCCGAGGAGGGGCTCTCACCCACGCACCTGCTCTACACCCACACCCATCGCGACCACACCGCCGGGTACTCGATGATGCTCAACCTGGTCCCGGACGTCGAGGTCTGGGGGCACGAGGAGGCGCGGGTGCCGAGCCTGCTCGGCCATGTCGTCTTCAAGAAGGTAGATTTCACCCACACCTGGGGCAGCGAGCCGGACACCACCGTGGAATGGTCTGCCGGATCGATCAGGCTCGGGGTCACGCACTCGCCCGGCCACGCACCCGGTCACGTCACCTTCCACGGGCACGGAGTCTACCACGCCGGGGACCTGCTGTTCACAGCGCACTCCGGGCGCGTCGACCTGCCCGGCAGCGACCCGGGTGCGCAGTGGAGGAGCGTGCTGTACGCGCGCGAGCTCCTCAGGGGATTGCCCGGTGACTGGAGGCTGATCCCAGGGCACCGCTACGAGTGGATAGACGGCTCAACTCCTGACTGGGTGAGCCTCGAGCAGGCACTGGCGCACAACTTCTCGTTGAACTCGCCGGCGCTTGAGGCGTTCGAGCGGCTGCCGTGGCAGAGTTTCGACGATGACGTCGGCGAATGAGGCCGTGCCGGCTTCTGAGTCACCCGCTCATTCCCTCACCGCATCTTATTCGTGGGCGCAGGAGAGGAAGGAGGAACCGATATAATAGCCGGTCCTGTCGGCCGAACCCCTACAAGGTAGGGGTCTAGCAGAGTAAACAGGTGCTTGGTGGGTGAGTAATGTGGGTTCTTTCGATTACGTAATCAGCATCGGCGGCGCGGCTGGACAGGGCATCGCGACTCCTGGGAACATCCTCGCTCGCCTGTTTGCTCGCCGGGGCATCCACATGTACGCCTACAACGCCTACCAATCCATCATCCGCGGCGGCCACTCCTTCCTCACTGTACGTTGCAGTGACCGCGAGATCCGCACCCATGGCGATGTCATCGACCTGATAATCTGCCTCAATCAGGACACGATGGACCGACACCTCGAGCACCTCGGCCCTGGCACCTCGGTCATCTTCAACAGTGACACGATCGAACCTGGAGAGGCGGCCGAAGGAGTTCAGCTCTGCTCGATGGCTGTTGGTGAACTTGCTGGAAAGGGCTCTAACAAACTGATGCAGAACACGGTGGCGATTGCTGTCGCGTGCCAGCTCCTCGGAATCGAGTTCTCAGCCCTTGAGGACGTACTCGACTTCCAGTTCTCGGCCAAGGGCGAGGAACTGGTGGCGGAGAACGTGCGCGTGGCAAAGGCGGCGTACGAACACTCTGCGGCCAACTTCCAGCCTGCAGCGCAGCAGGCGCCACAGCCAAGCGCGCCTCTCGCCGTGTGGGCGGGCAATCAGGCCTTCGCCATGGCGTCGGCCAGTGCCGGTGTCAAGTTCTACTGCGCCTATCCGATGAGCCCCTCGACCGGAATCCTGCACTGGATGGCGGCCAACGCCCGCGAACTCGGCATCATGGTGCGTCAGGTCGAAGACGAGATCAGCGTCATCTGCATGACTGTGGGAGCGGCCCACGCCGGCTGCCGTTCGATGTGCGCCACCTCAGGTGGTGGATTCGCGTTGATGACCGAAGGAGTAGGTGCAGCCGCCATGATGGAGGTGCCCATCGTCGTCGTCAACGTGCAGCGTGCCGGCCCTTCCACCGGGGTGCCCACGAAGACTGAGCAGGGCGACCTGTGGCAGGTGCTCGGCGCCAGTCAGGGCGACTTCCCGAAACTCATCCTCGCACCAAGCAATCCTCTCGACGCCTTCCAGACGATTCCTGAGGTGTTCAACCTCGCCGACAAGTACCAGTTGCCGGCAATCATCGTCTCCGACCTGCTGATATCCGACGAGACTTCGACCATCGACCCGAAACTGCTCGACATGCATCCGGTCATCGACCGAGGGGAGCTTATCACCGAAGCAGGAGAGGAGGCTGGGAACTACGAGCGTTACAAGTTCACCGACAGCGGCATCTCGCCCCGTGCTCTCCCAGGAATCCCCGGCTACGAGCATGTCGTATCCACCGACGAGCACATGCCCGACGGCGTGCTCATCAGCGATGAGTTCACCCACCCGCACAAGCGCCGGGCGATGATGGAGAAGAGACAGAGCAAGATGGATGGTCTGCTGGCTGAACTGGCTCCTCCGGCAATCGTCGGCCCCGCTGATGCTGAGGTGACCCTCGTCGGCTGGGGCTCTACCGCCGGCGTCATCCAGGAGGCCATCGGACAACTGGCGGCGGCCGGCGTGGTCGCCAATCATCTGCACTTCAAGTGGCTGGTCCCGTTCCACGTGGACGAGGCGGACGAACTGCTGTCATCCTGTAAGCGCACCATCATAGTCGAGAACAACTACACCGGGCTCTTCCATCGCTACCTGCGCAGCGAGACCGGTTTCACAGTGGATGGGCACATCCGCAAGTATGACGGTGAGCCGTTCAAGCCGCATCACATCACGGCCGCCGTTCAAGACCAACTGGCGGGTGGAGAGGCGTTGTCGGTGCCGTATGAGGAAATCATAGTCTGAGGGAGTGAGTGAATGAGCGATACGAATGTGCAAATCAGCCTGAAACCCAAGGATTTCAAGGGCAAGGTGGATCCTGATTGGTGCCCCGGCTGCGGCGACTTCGGCGTGCTGAGCGGCCTACAGCGAGCGGTTTCGGAACTCGGTCTGCAGCCACATCAGATTCTCACAATCAGCGGCATCGGATGCTCGTCGAACTTCCCGGGCTTCTTCAACTCGTACGGGATGCACACGCTGCACGGGCGGTCGCTCCCGCACGCGAGCGGGGCGAAGCTAGCGAACCACGAGATGAATGTCATAGTGACCGGAGGAGATGGAGACGGCTACGGCATCGGAGGGAATCACTTCACCCATACCAGCCGGCGCAACCTCGACATCCTGTACATCGTGATGAACAATCAGATCTACGGACTAACGACCGGTCAGATCTCGCCTACCAGCGAGGTCGGCATGAAGACCAAGAGCACCCCGTTCGGCAGCGTCGAGTTGCCAATCAACCCCCTCGCGAGTGCGATTACGGCGGGAGCGACGTGGGTCGCGAGAGGCTACACTGGCAACATCAAGCAACTGACTCGATTGATTGTCGAGGGTATCCAGCACAAGGGATTCGCCCTACTCGACGTGTTCAGCCCATGTGTGACGTTCAACAAGGTCAACACCTACCAGTTCTTCCGGCCACGGGTGCAGCCACTGGAGGACATCGAGCATGATACGAGCGATTGGAAGGCTGGTATCGAGAAGGCGATGCTCTGGGGGGATGTAATTCACACCGGCGTCTTCTTCGAGACCAAAACCAGGCTCACCCTGGGAGAACAGGAACCGGTACTCGACGAGGGGGGTCCTCTGGCCTTCCGCGAGCTCGGCCTCAGCAGTGAAGAGACCGAGCGCATCATCTCCAGAATGATGTGATTCGACAGCTAGCTGTTCTTCGGCGTCCCTCTGTCCGGCCCTATGACAATGGTATGGCACTCGTGATGAGTCCGGACTCCTGCGACGGTGATTGCCGAATCCCCGTCAATGCAGCGCTCACCTCCCCAATCTCGGACCGTGCGCATCACCGTGCTTCGACCAGGATGGTTGTGGGGGTCGACCTTGAGTTCGACACAGTACTCCTCTGCCTCACCAAGCCAAGCCAATGTGGCGTCGATGGCCTTGCGCGCAACGCCATGCTGCTGCTCTGAGCTGCGTACCCAGTAACCCAGATTCCAGAATGCCTTGTTGGAGCGTGTCACTCGGTCGAACCCGACCAGTCCGAGTAGCGCTCCGTCCCAAGGCCGGACCATCACCCAGTGATGCAGCATCCCAGTCCGGCCCATTCGCTCGGTCTCGACGAGGAAGTCCTCGATCTGGGTGTCGAACGGCTGGTCGGGGTTGATCCACGGCATCGCTCTGGTGACCTCGGGCCAGGTCTCCTCGAAGGCCTCCATCAGCTCAGAGCCGTACTCGCTCGTCGCTGGCCTCAGAACAAGCCTGTCATCGACCCTGATGGTGGTAGTCGCACGCCTCAGCACGGAGTTCCGGCCGCGGTCCTATCGCATCAGGGCTACGGAAGCCGTCAGGGTCGCAACTTCGCCTTCGCCGTTGCTACATTCTGATCATCAGGCAGTTCTTTCCGGGCCGATTTCAGTAGATCGTCCACCGCCTTCGAGCGGCCTATCCTCTGTAGAAGGGCACCGACGGGGTAAACCAACTTGGGACGGGCACCGAGATGGGGGCCGACTTCGTCGATGATGACGGTGGCCTGAGCGATGTCCTTGGCGCGCGCCGCCTCCATCGCCGCCTTCACCTGAAGTGCCACCTTGCGGTCGGCCCATTTGTCCTGCTGAGCCCATGGCCAGTAGCTGTCGGGCTCGGGAGCCTTGGCACGAACGGATGGGATAACCGGGGGCGGGGGGATGGGCATGGGCTCCTGATCCTCGTCGACCCCTGGGGGTGTTGGCGGGACCGGGGGAATCAACGGCGGTGGCAGGTCGGTCGGCGGTGGTGGTAGATCTATCTCGGCCTTCGATTCGTCTTCCTCGGCCCGCCTCTCATCCTCTGATTCCGGTTCCGGTTCGGTCTCGAGCAGGGTGATCAACTCGGCCTTCTTGAGTTTGGAGTAGCCAGAGAGTCCGCGCTCGCTGGCCATTTGCTTCAGAGCTTCTACTGTCTGATCGGAGAGTGGGGAGTCGGGTTCCTCCTCGGGCTCGGGCTCGGTTTCCGGTTCCGGAGTTGATTCGGGCTCATGAGCCTCCTCGAAATCGCCGTTCGTGTCCGATATCTCACTGGCCGAGATGACTTCAACATTTTCGGGTGCTTCGGCGGTGGGCTGCACGAGTTCGGTCTGCTGCGTCGGAATCGCCTCCAGCTGCTCCGGCTCGCTCTCTGGGACCTCGAACTTGGTGACGAACTCGGGAGCGTCCTCAGGTTGGAGTTCGTACTCCCCTTCCTCCTCATCAGACGGCTCTGGGAGGTCGACGGTCATCGCGAAGGAGGGTTTCTGCTTGGTCTTCACAGAGTCATCCTTGCCGTACTGCTCGACATCGATCGTCATATCGTCCATTGTGAAAGAGGCTTTCGACCAATCGATGACCTCGTTACTGTCATCATCCTCCATTTCTTCAAGAAGTTCGTCGAAGAGGTCGGTTGCGGTCTTATCGTCAACCGTCGCTTTCTGCTGGTGTGAGGCGATCTTCAATTGGTAGGAGCAACGAGAGCAGGTCTCGGCGTCCTCGGGGTTGCTCTGCTGGCATAACGGACATTCGATACCGGCCTCCTCCTGCTTCCGCCAAGACTTGAATCGGTCGAACACCCCATGCTCCCTCCTAGATATCCAACCTCGCCGAAAGTCTCCGTATAATCTTCACCCGCCTATGGTCGTTGCCGTCGCCAGACGGTAATCGTGATGTGTCGGTGCGCTCGTCGCTGTGCGTGGCGGACGACCCTGAAGAGCTGCCGGCACGCTTCAATCGCAGTCAGGACCATCACGAGGCCTACCTGAATTTGATTAGGTGGGAGTTGGAAGATGAGTTGGCAACGACGGAGAAGCGGCTTCGCGAATGGCCTGATGGCAGGCTCGCAGCAAACGGAATCGCGCTGTTCAACTTGGTCGCGAAGACCGACGGCTGGCTGTTCGGGCAGCGTATAGTCAAACTGCTGAGGCGCGATCGCCAGGCCTTCGGTATGCATCGCTTCAGACAGGGTGATATCGTGATGCTCAGTCGCCACAATCCGCTGTCTGAGAAACCGGTAGAGGCGATAGTAAGCAACCGGACGCGCTTCTTCATCCGCATCGTCCTGCCTGAGGCGCCTACCGACCTGCGCAGGGGTACCTGGAGGATGGACAGGGGTGCCAACAAGGTGGCGCACGATAGGATGCGGGATGCTCTGAACTCGATCTTCGAGGAGGAGGGAGGAGTTCCGTTGCGCGACCTACTGCTCGGCTTGGTCCATGACCCCGCGGGCACCGCATCACTGATCCCCGAACTGAAGGTAGCGCGCTCCAGACCCACTTCTCTGGCACCCGATCTCAACAAGGCCCAGAGAGAAGCCGCACTAGCCGCTCTGGAGCGGCGTCTCACTCTGATCCAAGGCCCACCGGGAACCGGGAAGACCCATACCGGCGTGCGCATTCTAGAGGCTTGGGCAAAGCAGGACCCCGGAACCATCCTCGCAGTGGCTGACTCCAACGTTGCCGTAGACAACCTGCTCGAAGGGCTGCTCTCTCTTGGCATCCGGGCAGTGCGGCTCGGACAGCCCGTAAAAGTCCGGGAGAGCCTCAGAGAAGCGACGATGGATGCCCGGATGGAAGAGCACCCTCTGCGCCGCGATCTCGACCACTGGCTGGAGTCGAACGAGAAGCTCGGTCGCCGTGTCAAGGGCATGAAGGGCAAGGAGAAGGGGCTGACGTACCGCGAACTGAGTCGTGGTTGGAAGGAAGTCCGCCGGATCGAGTCGCAGATGCGGGACGACATCCTAGACCGTTCCCAGGTGCTGTGCTGCACCTGTATCGGCTCTGGGCACGAATTACTGGACGGCCGCAGGTTCTCCCGCGTTCTCATCGACGAAGCCACGCAAGCCACCGAACCTGCGGCTCTGGTCCCTCTGGTTCGCGGGGCGCGCCAGATTGTACTGATCGGGGATCATCGCCAACTGCCACCTACTGTGATATCGCAGCGCGCAGAGAACGGGGGGCTGAATCGCTCGCTGTTCGAGCGGCTGGTCGAGATGGGCATCGAGCCGCTGCTCCTGCGGACACAGTACCGAATGCACCCTGCGATTTCGGCATTCCCGAACGGGCATTTCTACGATGATCTGCTCGAGGACGGGGTGACTTCCGAGGATCGGCCGACGCCAGCAGGACTGCTCTGGCCCGACTGGGACATGCCCATCGCCTTCCTTCCGGTTACGGGAGGGGAAGTCAAGGCACCGGACGGAGCGTCGAAGGAGAACCCAACCGAGGCTGCATGGATCGCGCGTCTGCTTGAGGGTCTACTGGACGCAGGTGAGTTGAGGCAGAAAGATATTGGTATAATCACACCGTACGCGGGTCAGGTCAGGGCGATTCGAGACAGTGTCCCAGAGCGGTACGACGGGGTGGAGGTCCGCACCGTCGACGGATATCAGGGACGCGAGAAGGAGGTCATCCTGTTCTCCTGCGTGCGCTCCAACAGCGAAGGCAATGTCGGCTTCCTCGCGGACTCCCGGCGGCTCAACGTAGCGCTGACCCGCGCCAAGCGTGGACTGATTGTGATTGGGGATCCGGAAACGCTGCGCTGCGACGAAGACTGGTCGGCGTGGCTCGAGCATGTGCGGAGTCGTAAACTTGAGGCTTGGCACTTGCTCGGAATGGCCTGAGGGGATGCGCATGGCCGACCACGACTCACCAATCCAGTTGAATCGCGGTGGCGGCACCCTAGCCCAGCAAATCGTATCTGCAGAGGACGGTGGACACTGGCCGCTGCCAGAAGGTGCGATACTGGCTTCCGGGGTTAGGAGGGCCGTGGCCTTCACGGTGGATGTCGTGATAGTGACGAGCATTCTGATGGTTCTAACGAAATCGCAAATCATCAACGCCTGGAATGTCACCCTGTGGACTTCTGCTGATTTCCATTACGCCCTCGCCCATGCCTCAGTCGTGCTAATCGCACACTGGCTGTATTGGAGGTTCACCGGACTGAGCTTCTCGCGCTCACTCGGGCAACGCATGTTCGGCATCGCCGTGGTTGCCGAGGACGGCTCTGGGATGACCAGTCGGATGTGGGATCAGAGGGCGCTGCGCAAGTTGCTCTACCTCCTGCCGGTCCTGAACTTGGTCCTTGGCGCCTACGACCTAGCGAGAATCTCACAACGGCATACGCACCAGTCCAACATCGATCTGCATGTGGGATCCATCGTGGCGCATGCAGACTCGTTACCACCGGCGAGCAGGCGTCACATCAGGTAGGTGTTGGAATGCGGGATGCAGTGGAGTACGCGCTTTCAGGCAAATGCATCGTCTATCCGACGACGACCCAGCCGGCGCTCGGGTGCTTGCCTGAGCCGGCTGCCCTCGACATGCTTTACAAGTTGAAGCAGCGGCCTGCGGAGATGCCCGTCAGCATAGGTGTCACCAGTCTAGAGCAGGCCGCCGCGCTGGTAGAGGTGCCCCCCGACGTGCATAGCATTCTCGCAGACTTCCCGGAAGGTTCGCTGACCGTGGTTCTTCGGGCCCACAAGACTCTGGACGCTCGACTCGGGGGTGACAACGTGGCGATTCGAGTCGTCGCTCACCCAGTGGCCAAGGAGTTGCTTGCCATCACAGGCCCGCTCACGGCGACCAGCGCCAACAGGAGCGGTGAGGCCCCGGTTTCAGACTGTGACAAAGCCGCACATCTGCTGTCCGCCAGCGGTGAGGGCATAGGGAGTATATCTGGAACCTGCCCCGGAGGGATGCCCAGTACATTGATAGCGTGGTATTCTGTCTATGGTTCAACCGAGTTGAGCGATTCCGAGGTATTGAGAGAGGGAGTAGTTAGCAAAGAGGAGATTCTCATATGGTTGAGGAAGCGGATTTGAAGCAGTGGCGGGACGCCGGCCACGTCGCTCGAAGGACCATAGAGGGAATCAAGGGCGAGATTACAGCAGGCAAATCCTGGAATGAGGTCATTGACTCCGCAGAGCGTTTCATCAGGCGACATGGTGGGCACGCTGCATTCCCCGTTACCATCTCGGTGAATGAGATGGCTGCGCACTACACCACCAACACCGAACTCAAGCCACCAGAGGGATTTGAGGGTGAGATGATCTTCCAGAAGGGGGATCTCGTAAAACTCGATGTCGGGGTCCATATCAAGGGCGCAATAGCTGACAACGCGCTGACTGTCGAAGTGGGTGGTGGTGGCAATTACACCGAACAGATCCGCGCCGCTGAGGAGGCTCGTGACGCTGCCATCGAGAAGATGCATCCCGGGACTCAGTGGCATGAAATCGGGGCAGCGGCAGGGCAGGTTGCGAAGGATGCGGGCTTTGAGCCGATACGCAACCTCTCCGGGCACCAGCTCGAGCGATGGGACCTGCACGCTGGAACTTCGATTCCGTCGTATGCATGTGGTGCGAAAAACCCCAGTTTCAAGGGAGCCGCTGAGGTGGGCTGCATCTACGCAATCGAGCCTTTCAACACCACTGGGAAGTCAGGCATGGTGGAGAATGTCCCTCCTGCCACCTCCTCCAACATTCTGAGGGTCACGGGGGATGTCAAAATCCGGAAGGCGCTGGCTAAGGGAAAACTCAAGCCGCTCGGCGCGACTATGGCCCGTTACATCGAGGAGAGGTATAACACGCTCCCGTTCGCCGAGCGTTGGGCTTATTCACTGCTGCAGAAACCATTCCCCGGCGAAGACGAGGAGTCGCTGCGCGCGAAATGGGACACACTGGTCAAGAAACTGATTTCGATCAGATTCATCGAGGTCTACGCGGCGCTGCGTGATGCCGATGGCGGAGACGTTGGTCAATTCGAGCACACCGTACACGTCACCGAAGGTGGTCCAGAGGTCCTAACAGTTCTATGATAGGCTCGCAATACAGCGTTTTGTCCCATGTTACGATAAAATCTCACAACGATTATCTAGCGTCGACTCCACTGGGTGCCCGTACGGGGCCGAAAGGTTCTCGCTGAGTGCATCCCATCCCCTCGCTTTTATCTCTCGCCCTGTACACCTGAATCGGGTGGCTGCGAGGCTATGCAAGTCCTATCTGCGTATACCTAAGCGGCAAAAGTTCCATTCGTGCCACCATCATCTCGGAGCGTGGAACCCCTAGATGAGTGGACCGTGGCCGAGCTCAAGGCCGAGCTCAAGGAACTCGGCGTCTCGAACAGTGGGAACAAGCAGGAACTGTACGAACGCCTACTGGAGTTCGAAGAAGAGGAGGGGGATGAGGATGGCTTCGACGCCTCCGAACTAGGCCGCTCGATAATAGGGGCTGTTGTGAGGAACCGCATAGCCTTGGGCGCTGTTTTCGCTGTCGCTATCCTAGTAGCTGCGGTGGCGTTCGCCGTTCCGATGCTGCTGGACATGATCCAGCCGGACAAGGCGGTCGAACCGGAGGTGCACATTTGGGAGTTCACGCTCGAGGAGAAGAACTGGACCAACGTCAAGAGTTACTTCATCGATGATGACGCCACTGAGAGGGTCCCTGTGGTCATTCCACTGCCGAACAACCTCTCGAGCGTCTACATAGGCGCTTACTGGCGCGAGGATGACGAGCAGCCCGGCGGGATCATAGGCTGTGACGAGGTGACTGTGGAGGTGTTTACCACCGATGTGAACAAGACGAACCTCTACTCTCTATCCAATACCGATGCCGCTAGTTCGGACTGCGATGCCGATGGAACCGAGCCATGGGACCACATATGGTACCAGTATGACCTCGAGCTTCCCAATATCACCGGTTTCGAGGGCACCGAGGAGGAGGCGCTTGCTATCTGGGACACCTACACAGGAATAGGGACCGGTGAGTGGATAATCGACCTCACAGTGGACACTTACACCCTCTGGGGTCCAGTCTGTGACTGCGAGGATGGCGAGGACGTCAGGCTGACCGTTTCCTACATCGAGTACGATGTCAATATGGCAAAGGTGCAGCCCCCGACCGATGGGTAGTCACTCTGATTCGGCCGTGCTCGCAGAGCCATACAGAGTCACGGTGACTATAGCCGCCAGAACAAGGAAGACTCCGATGGCCTGGTTCTGCGAGTGGCCTTCCTGATGCAATATGAAATAACCCCAAATGAGTGTCAAAACAGGCTGCAGGAGGATGGCGAAGGAAGTGTGTGCTGCTGGTAGACGCGGTAGAGCGTGGGCGATAGCCAGCCAACCGGCTACCTGACATAGCAGTGCGAGCAGGATGAGCCAGCCGTGACCGGGCCAGGTCGGCTGCAATTCTAGCGGTTCTATGGCCATGCTACTAAGTGGGAGCAAGCCGAGTACGAGCAGCCCGAGGGCGGCGCCTACCGTGGCGTCCAATTGCACAGAAGATGATGGGGCCAGTTCCCTGTTCGAGTATCGGAACAGGATGAGGAATGAGGAGTAGAAGAACGCAGCCATCATGCCGAATACGACGCCTTTGACGGGGTCTTCGCCGTATGGCTCTGGATCGGCGAAGCCCGAAATCAGCGCCAATCCGATGATGACTACGGGAAGAGACAGCAGAATGGCCGGATTCGGCTTCTCTCCGAACAGCTTCCAAGATGCCAGGGTCACTATGATGACCTGTGAGTTGCCGATCAGCGTGGCGATGCCAATGCCGATGAAAATCATCGAACTGTGATACGAAAGCATATCGGGCGCGAGTATCAGTCCAGCGCCGAAGGCTGTCCATCGTGTGCGTGAGGAACGTGTGTCGGCCTTGCGGACGAGATAAGCTAGCAACGCAAGTGCTGGGAGCGCGTACAGCATCCGGAAGAACGCCCCGGTGGAAGGGTTGGTGTCCGAGTAGACGTAGAGCACAGGGGAGAACGAGATAGTCACAGCGCCAGCCAGCGCTATCAGCATGGTTCGACGGTCCGAGTCGGCCGACATAGCCGGCCACCTACTCTGATTCGCCGTCCACGAGCATCTGCTGGAGCTCGCCGCTCTCGTACATCTCCAGGGCTATGTCAGAGCCTCCGATGAGTTCGCCGAGAACGAATATCTGGGGCATTGTGGGGAAGTCCGACCACGCGCAAACCGAGGGGATTGCTCGGTGGTCGGAGAGTATGTTGACGGTGACGAACGGCTGTCCGAGCTGCTGCAGCACCGATGCCGCGCGGTTGGAGAACCCGCACTGCGGCTCCTCCGGCGTCCCCTTCATGAAGAGTACCAGCCTGTTGTTGTCGACTATCTCTTGCAACTCCTCCGGGGACCAGTTGAATTCTGCCATATCATCACTCCTTGTCCGGCCTGCGGATGTGCACCCCAAAGAACTCCACTTCTTCACCATGAGGGTCGAAAGCGGTGTCCCCGCTCTCTCCCGCTTGCTCGGGCGTCATGCACTTCAGGTCCAGTGCATGCACGATATTCTGCGCGATGTGGGGCTTGAAGTGGTTCAGGATCGGTCGCTGCCTCTGCAGCGGCCGCACACCCTGGTAACTCTCCGAAATCACCCTGACATGGAAGTGGTCGCCATTGCCATGCAGGTCGGATGCCTCGACCTCGGCGTCGGGAACGACCTTGCGGACCTCCTCGACCATCCACTGCTCTGTGACCATCGAGACTCCCGTCGGGGCTGAGTGCTTTGAATGCTCTCGGCGCTACTCGTCAAGAGCGGCGGTGATGGCAGCGAGGTTCTCGGCTATCGTGCCGCTGTCGTTGATTAGCCCTGAGCCCACGACAGCAATGTCGATCCCCCACTCTGCAATCATTGCGGCGTTGTGGTCCTTCACGCCACCATCTATCATCAGCTTGGTGGCACGCCCGCCGGCTGCAGACTGAGCATCGATGGCTGCGCGGAAGGCGCGCACCTTGTCCTCGACCTCAGGCATGAACTGCTGTCCGCCCTTGCCGGGGACAATAGACATCACCAGAACGAGGTCTAAGTCCTGTAGGAAGGGGAAGACATCCTCGGCTGGAGTGTCGGGGTTCAGCACGCAGCCGGCCTGCACTCCGGCGTCGTGCAGATTCTCGATTAGCGCGGGAAAGTCTCCTACGGCCTCAATATGGGCGATTACCATGTCCACACCGGCGTCGACGTACTGGTCCCATGTCTCCTCAGCGTTGGTAATCATGAGGTGACAGTCGATGGTGACCTCAGAGCCGAGTCGGTCGCGTACAGAGCGTATCAGAGCGGGGCCGAACGTGATTGTCCGATTGACGACCCAGTTGCCGTCCATGACGTCCATGTGAATCCAGCCTATGCCCGCGGCGACCGCTTCCTCCAGCGTCTCGCCGAGCCTCGAGAAGTCGGCTGTGAGGATGCTCGGCGTGACTTCCACGGACCGTCGGGGGTGGCTTTCGGTTCTCAATCCCTCGGGCGGGGATAGTGTGTCTGCTCAAGACACAAATTGATAGGATGCGGATGCGGCGAGGGAGACGCAGGTGAGTTGATGGGCAAAGTAGTGACAGCGAGTGATGCTGATTTTGATGTGGTGACGAGCAGTGACGAATGGGTTCTAGTGGACTTCTGGGCACCTTGGTGCGGCCCATGCAAGATGATTGGGCCGGTGCTTGAGCAGATAGCCGGTGAGCGCGAGATGACTATCGCCAAAGTCAACACCGATGTGAATCAACTCTCACCTGGGAAATACGGTGTCAGGGGGATACCAAGCCTCATATTGTTCCATAACGGCGAGGTCGTAGATCGGATTACCGGGGCCATGCCGAAGCCGGGCATGGACAACTGGCTCGATCGTCACATGGCCTAGTCGGCTGCCTCGCGCAGCCTCCGAGCTCTCTCGTCGTGCGGCGCGCCGACTTCCCTGAGCAGTCTGGCGCGCAGCGCCTCGTGCAGCCACATGCCATCCGCGAGTTCCAGCATCAGGCCGCGCTCGAGCAAGTCTGCTGGCGGTGGGCCATCGGTGCCGGCTGCTGCGGCCAGAGTAGCCCATGGGACGGGTCGTTCGGCCACCGCAAGGAGAGCCAGCATCTCTCGGCGGTCCTCGGGCAGCACATCGAGGATCTCCTCGTCGAGGAAGCGCAGCCAGTCCTCGTGCAGGGTTTGGCCGTACAGCTCCAGCAACTCAACGGCCAGCGGGTGCCCACCGGTGACGCGGTGAATCTCCTCGGCTGGCGCTTCGCTCGGCAGGTCTAGCGAGTCGATCCACGCTGAGATCTCCTCGAGGGATAGGCCTGAGAGGGGAAGTTCGGCCACGCGCCCACGCGTGTGCACATCGCGCCTGTCGTAGAAAGCGAGGTTGGTCCTAGAAACCAGTAGCAGTCGCATCGGAGAAGCCTCTGCGACCTGCAGCAGCGCTCCGAACAGATGCGCGCCGTCGGAGCCGATGTTATGAACATCGTCGAGTATCACCAGAATCTCCTCTGAGACCCCAGCGCAGCGTCCCTCCTCATCGAGCAGGTGGGCTATCAGTCGCCGGCGATACAGATCCAAGTCGAGGCGTGCGCCAGGCTTGAGCGGGAGCGCCTCGAGGATGTTGTAAGGATCCTCTGAGTCGCCGTCGGGGCCTATGCCTAGCCTGTGCAGCAGGCTCGTGGCGATTCCCAGTGGGGAGTCCCAAGGCTGGCACGGGTAGTACATCACCGCAAGTTCAGGCTTGTCGGCCAACAAACCGTCAAGCCAGTAAGAGGCCAGTGTGGTCTTGCCGCAGCCGGCAATGCCGGAAAGCACGCACATCGGCGTGTCAGAGGCGTGCCAGTCATCCAGCCCCTGCTTCTCCGCCGACCTGCCGTGCACCGTGCGCGTCTCGGGCGGGCGCGTGTGATAGGTGGAGTGCGCACCCGTCAGCATCGAAAGTGAGCCTGGAGTGGATGTGTCGTCTGGTTTGACGATGGCCCCGAAGCGAATGTCGCCGAAGTTCAGCACGCCCTCGTGCTGGGAGTGCATCAGGACCTGTAGTAGCGTCAGCCCGGTCTGCAGCCGCGCTGCAGCCTCGTCGGCTCGGACTTCGAGCAACTTGCCGTCTCGGCTGCGCAGGAGGATCTGGATCGAGCGCAGGTCCGCGATCCGCTCACGTGCCTCTGTGCGTCCCTCATCTGTAAGCTGCCATGTCTTCTGACGGCGCTCGTCCCCACGCACAGTGCGGGTATGCTCAGTGACCCAACCATTGGACATCAACTCGCGCATCGAACGGGATACGTTTGGTGGATGCAAGGCGCATATCTCGGCTATACCGGGCCGGGTCATCTCTTGGGTGACGAGATAGTGGTCCGCTTGGTGGTCCTGCTCCCACAGGTGGAGCAGGATGCGGTCCGCTACTGGGACGTTGACGCTGGCGTCGCTACGTGCCATGGGTTCGTCGGAGCCTCCTTTTGCGCATCAAGCGTTCGGGGCTCTGAGCAAGGCCTCACTCTTCGATGGAGCACTGAGGATATGCTTCTTGCATCGGCGGTAGGAAGAGGTCTGCGCAGTCACGGGCGACTGTGGACAGGCTCAAGATGCTCGAAGGGCCAAGGCTGATGGTCACAGGCATCATCGATACGGGGCTGGGGGCATAGTCCTCACCCGTCTGGGTGATTATTAGATGGATTCCATCCCCTTCGGGGATGATTACGTCCATTCCAAAGAACTCCATCTTCGCAATCACCGTCTCTCCGGGGGTCATGATCTCACCCTCACCACCTCCGGCATGGAACCTCAGATCCATGACGGCATGACCCAGATGCATGCCGCTGCTTGCTTGGACCATCTCCACGAAGAGATGCCCGCTGGTTGCGAAAAGAGAGATCGTGGCCTCGACGTGGAAGGTCGGGTTTCCGACTATTCTGGTCTCGTTATCGAACTCTGGACACTCGATCATCAGGTTCGAGGTCGGGGTAATCGTATTGCCGCCGCCTATCACAGAACAGGCGTCCATGTCGAGATTGAGCCATTCTTGGTCTTCGGGGGGATAACTGGGTTCGACTCTCCATCCCCCCATGTTGTCTTGGACCTCGGCAACCAGCCTCGGCTGAGGCCCCTTGTCCTTGAGATAGAAATTGAACCACTCCAGCATATCATCGGCCCAGTCCCAACGCAGTGTGAAGGGGAAGGCCTCGGCGCCCCGGCCGCTACTCAGGCCCTCATGACCGCTCCTGCGGTCAGGGTAGTCATGACCCCACTGCCCGTAGAGCCCCTTGACCTCGAAGCCGGCTTCCAAGAGGGTGTTGTGCACAGGGAAAGCCATGTGAGGGTCGACGTTCCAATCCTGTAGACCGTGGATGATGTACACCGAGCCGTTGTAGTTCTGCAAAGCCCTGGTCAGGAAGTGGCGCTCCACCCAGTAGTCGCTGCCAGTCCAAGCGAGATTGTCTCCGGTCAGATAGGCCCCGACTCCAGCATAGTATCCCTCGAAGTATCCCTCGCAGGCGTTCTGGGCGTCCTCCAGATCGCCGTCCAGCCCAAAGCTGCCGTAGACGCCATTGTGCATGATGGCGCCACGTGCCTCCATGCTGCCGTTGCGCCACATCAAGTCATGGACGCCAATGAGTCCGGACATCGGCACGATGGTCTTCAGGTGATCCGAGCCCATTGCAGCTGCTTCCCACGGTGTGGAGCCGTCGTACGATTTCCCGATCGCAGCGACATTGCCGTTCGAGAACGGTGCCTCTCCGAGGTACTCCACAGCAGCGTGAATCCCCTCTTGCTCGTCGAGCCCCATGAGATCCATGCAGTGATTCGACTCTCCGGTGCCGAACACCGACACCTGAGCAACGCCGAAGCCGTGCGGCACGAAGTTCTCAATCAGGAACCGGCCAAGTCTGCCCGCTGGGGTCAGGGCGTCGACGTCCCCGTCGTCGTAGTACGGCCCGATCTCGGCGATCACAGGGACCTGGCACTCCTCAGGCACCTCTGCCGCGTCCATGTCGCACCCCTCAATCACAGGGAGCCACAGACCCATGTGGACCTCAGCGCCGCCGGTGACCCCAGCACCGCCATCACTTGCGACGATCGCGGGGACAGGGACGTAGATCGATCGGACTGCGTCGACACCGAACGAGCCGTTCCACGAGACTCGGCTGAACACATCGTCATCCTGATAGAACTTGTTCGAGCGGTCCTCGACATCTGGGAGCCAGTGCTCGTACTCCGGCTCTTCTTCCGAGCCCTCCTCGAAGCTGAAAAAACCTGAGAGGCTGGCGGATATCAGAATGGCAACTACAACTACGGTGAAGGCAGCGACGGTGAAGGGTTTGACAGGGGAGCCAATCTTGATTTCAGCGGTGAATTCGCCTTCACTCATCGATAGCAGCCTCCTGACTGTAAAATCAGGGGCATCTCTTGACTAATTCAAGGAATCTAATTCTCGTTGGGCTCAGGTAGTGTTTGGTCAGATTCAAGAGATTGGGGCCACAGGGTCTGGTGTGGACGACAATACGCGAGCGAAGCTGCTCAGCCTGCAGCGCATGGAGGCTACCGAGGCGGAGGTGTACCGAAGGCTCGCCAAGATGCAGCCTGACCCTGTAAACCAGTCCATCCTCAATGGGATAGCTCTCGAAGAGGAAAGGCATGAGTCAGTCATCGCCAAGATGACTGGAAAGCAAGTCAAGGCTGATGCGAGCAAGGTACGACGGCAGATCATACTGGCGAAGTTGTTCGGATTCACCTTCTCTGTCAAGATGATGGAGGCGACCGAGCAGGATGCTGCTGCCGAGTACCGCAAGCTGGGCCTCTACGAGATCGCAGAGGAGGAGGAGGCTCACGAGCAGAACATGATCAGTATGCTGGATGAGGAGCGCCTGCGCTACTCGGGAAGCGTGGTGCTGGGGTTGTCCGACGCGCTGGTCGAGCTGACAGGGGCGCTCGCCGGCCTCACCTTCGCTTTGCAGAACCTGCAGCTGGTCGCGCTCGCGGGGCTGGTCACCGGCATCGCTGCCGCGTTCAGCATGGGAGCGTCGGAGTACCTGTCCTCGCGCGCGGAGAAGAAAGCGGAGTCTGCGGTCAAGGCCGCGTTCTTCACTTGGCTGTCATATCTTGTTACCGTATTTCTTCTGGTCGGGCCTTACTTGGTCTTCCAAGCCGACAGTCCGGACTTCCGGGGCTTAGAGCCGCACGTCCAAGCCCTGTTGTGCACCTTCGCTATCGGCCTGCTAATCGTGGCCGTGTTCAACTTCTACGTGTCTGTGGTCGAAGAAGTCTCGTTCAAGAGTCGCTTTTTCGAGATGGCTGGAATCCTCGCCGTGGTCAGCCTGATCTCGTATGGCATCGGAATAGCCCTCAGAGGCATGCTCGGAATCGAAGTCTGAGTTGTAAACCGGCTCCGTAACCTATGTGTCTGAGACCGCTCTCGCGGACTCATGGATGCGTACGATGAATTACTCGAACGACTGAAGGATATCGACATTATTGGCCAAATCGGTGGATTGGTGAGTTGGGATCAAGAGGTCCTGATGCCTCCCAAGGCCGCGGCACTGCGCGCCGAACAGCTGTCTTGGATCTCGAAGACCGGTCACGTACGACTGACTGATCCACGCATTGGGGAATTGCTGGAGGAGCTTGAGTCCGGTGATGGCCTGGACGAGGTTCAGGCCGCCAATGTCAGACTTGCTCGTGAGTCATATGACAAGGCCACCAAACTGCCCACCGAGTTCGTAGCCGAGATGGCCAAGCACCGCTCGAAGGCGCAGATATCGTGGACCGAGGCGCGAGCCAAAGACGACTTCTCCATATTCCGCGACGATCTCGCCAAGGCAATCGACCTCGCCCGACAGAAGGCGGACTACCTGGGCTACGACGAGTTGCGCTACGATGCGCTGCTCGACCTCTACGAAAGTGGTCTGACGGTATCCAGAGTTGACCCTCTGTTCGCTGGACTGCGTGAAAACGTGGCGCCCCTGATCAAGGTGGTCGTCGAGAGCGGTAACCGGCCCGACATGTCGTGGGTAGAGGGGAATTCCTGGGGGCAGCCCGGACAGGAGGCTCTTAGCCAGGGCGTTTCCGAAGCCATCGGCTTCGACTTCAGTGCCGGTCGCCGCGACGCATCGACCCACCCGTTCTGCGGTGGGTCGAACCCGGACGATGTTCGCTGGACGACGCGTTACAGCGAGTCCGACCCGTTCGGCTCGCTCTACGGCTCGATGCACGAGACCGGTCATGGGACTTACGAGCAGGGGCGCCGGCGCGACCTCGACTTCCAGCTCGCCGGTGAAGCCAACGGTTTGGGCGTCCACGAGAGCCAGAGCAGGTTGTGGGAGAACCAGATCGGGCGCTCTAGGGAGTTCTGCGAGTGGGTCCTGCCGCTGTGGCAGCAGCACTTCCCTGAGAATATGAAGGGAGTCAGCGCCGAGGCGCTGTGGCAGGCGGTCAACCTCGTCGAGCCGAGCCTGATACGGGTCGAAGCCGACGAGGCCACCTACAATCTCCACATCATGATCCGCTACGAGATCGAGAAGAGGCTCATCGCGGGTGACCTCGAAGTCGACGACCTTCCAGACGCCTGGGACGACATGTACGAGGAGTTTCTCGGTGTCCGCGCACCCAATCGAGCCCTCGGCGTGCTACAGGACATCCACTGGTCCATGGGGGCCTTCGGCTATTTCCCCACCTACACACTGGGCAATCTGTACGCAGCGCAGTTGCTGGCCACCGCACGCAATGATCTTCCCCACCATGACAAGCAGATTCAGCGCGGCGAGTTCGCACCATTGCTCGCCTGGATGCGCGAGCACGTGCACCAGCGCGGCAGCATACTCGAGCCGGCTGCCCTCATCGAGGAGGTGACCGGCTCGCCGCCCTCTCCGGATGCCTTCGTCGATTACCTGCGTGACAAGGTAGAGCTGCTCTACGGTGTCTCAGCCTGAACGACTCGCCTACGCGAAAGCCCGATAGCGCAGCGTCGTGGTGTGAAGCCATGAATGGTCATACCCTGAGGTCTCTGGCATCGCTCGTGCGCGAGCTCGGCAGCGCCTGCACGGTGCTGCAAATCGCCGGTGATGATCTGCTGGCCGGCTCTCAGGAAGGGGTGCTGGCATGCTGGTCGGTAGATTCCGGGGCAGAGAGATGGAGGATCGAGGACGAAGGCCCAGTCTCCGACCTAGTCATCGACGGCGGGCGTGTCTACGCCTCGGCCTCGGTCAGCCTGCGCGCGATAGATATCGGTACTGGCGAGGTTCTCTGGGACCGCGAGCTCGAGGGGGCCAGCGACTACGTCCAAGCCTGTGAAGGCAACATCTGGGCGGCGTCTTCGGTCTATGAGATCGAGATCTCCGACTATATCGAGGCGACCATATGGAGATTCGACGAGTCGGGAGAACTGCAAGAGCGCTGGACTGAGCCTGAGCGCCCATGGCACTTCGGACTGCATGATGACGGAGGGGTTCTACTCGGTCTGGGCAGGCCTCGCTGCGGGTTCATGAGGATCAGGAGCGGAGAGGCGGCTTCGCATCACCCGATTGAGGGAGACAGCCCGGTCACAGTCGGAGCCTGTGGGGCCGACGGGCGCTTCCTGTTCGGCCACTCCGACGGAAGGGTCAGCACAATCCTGGGCTCCGAAGCGGAAACCTTCGGCGAAGATGCGTCGCCGGTTCGTGCCATCACCGGTCACAGCGACAGTTGGATTGCCGGCCAGGAGTCTGGTCTGATCGTCTCAAGCCAGGGTTGGACTGCTTTGGTGCCCGGCTCGGTGGATTCGCTCTCCATGGGGCCGTCGATCTCCCAAGGTGAAGCCGTATGGGCATCCTCCTGGAAGGAAGGCAGCGCAAGAATCTCGGTACTGGACCGGGATGGAGGCGGTTCACTGCTAGATCTCGAGCACAAACACCAGATCAGGCACATCCAAGCTGGTATTGGGAATGTGGCCATAGGGGACTCCGCAGGTCGGATTCACTTGATTGAGGCAGGAGTTTTGGCGAGGCGTGCGGAGGAGCCGTCCGATACTGCATCTGACGACGAACGCCGCAGTCGCCTGATGGAGCGCCTGAGGCAACTCCAGAGCGCCTGATTTTCACAAGAAGTTAACACCCTCAGACCTCCATTTCCAGTGGACTGCGGGGCTTTGAGGAGGGATGAAGTAAGGTTTAAGTGTCTGAACCATTCCTGTTACTTTTGCCGCTCCTGTGGAGTGGTGTGGGGGCGCTTCGGCGCGACCCGCGGGCCACAGAAACCGAGCCCCGAAAGAGGGGCGGCGGAACCCGGGATCCGGAAGGAGAACGGGGAAGAGTCGGAACGCCTAGTGGGCGGGAAGACGGCGGGAGAACGAAGCGGACGAGAGTGGAGAGAACCGGAGAGAACTGGACGAAAGGAAAGGGAAGGAAGGGGAAGGAAGCAGGAGGAAGCTGAGGGGAAGCTGAGGAAAACGTAACCGAACTGGAAAGAACTGGACGCAAGGAAGGGGAAAGAAGGAGAAAACACAACCGAGGCAGAGGAACCATCCCGAGGAGATACGCGCGGACGAGAGTGGAGAGAACCGGAGAGAACTGGACGCAAGGAAAGGGAAGGAAGGGGAAGGAAGCAGGAGGAAGCGGTGTGGGGAACGAAGTGGAGAGAACCGGAGAGAACTGGACGCAAGGAAAGGGAAGGAAGGGGAAGGAAGCGGAGGGAAACACGAGGGAACAAGGGCGGAGAGATCCGTGGAGGAACCTGTATCGGACCGTGGAGAGAACCGGAGAGAACTGGACGCAAGGAAAGGGAAGGAAGGGGAAGGAAGCGGAGAACGCGAAAGGGGGGGCGACTCCCCTGAAGAGAGAAGATGAGCGAAGTGGAGAGAACTGGACGCAAGGAAAGGGAAGGAAGCGGAGCGCGACGAAGGGACCCTAGAGGTCCCAGAGGAGTCTACCCGGGGAAACCTGGGCCTTAGGGCCCGGGGGACATCCGGACCCTGCGGAGTATGCAGGGGGGGAAGCTCCCCCATGTGCGGAACCCCCTGCTGCTCCCACCTGTACCGCCAAGTACGTCATCGGCCCACCTAGTCAGCATTACAATCATTGCGGAGCGTTTCGCTACCCTCGAGCAGATTTCGAAGAGGGGAAAAATCGCCATCAGTCACGTGGTCCTATCATGTCCTCAGCCCGGACCCAATGGGTGAACTGCTCGTCACTCAGAAGACCCAGTTCGAGTGCGCTCTGGCGCAGAGTGGTGCCCTTGGCATGGGCGTTCTTCGCGATCTTCGCGGCGTTGTCGTAGCCTATGTGCGGGTTGAGGGCGGTGACCAGCATCAGCGAGTTCTCCAGGTGCGTGGCTATCCTGTCCTGATTGGCCTCCAGTCCGGCAACGCACTTGTCGGTGAACGAGCGACAGGTGTCCGAGAGCAGCCTGACGCTGTGCAGGAAGTTATGTATCATCATCGGCTTGTACACATTGAGCTCGAAATTGCCCTGGCTGCCCCCGACCGAGATGGCCGTGTGATTGCCAATCACCTGACAGCACACCATCGTCATCGCCTCGGCCTGAGTGGGGTTGACCTTGCCCGGCATGATGCTCGAGCCGGGCTCGTTGGCTGGCAGGGAGAGTTCCCCGAAGCCGCAGCGTGGCCCCGATCCGAGCCACCTGACGTCGTTCGCGATCTTCATCAGAGAGGCTGCTAGGGTGTTCAGAGCCCCGGAGGCGGCCACGAGCGCGTCGTGGGCGGCTAATTGGGCGAATTTGTTCTCCGCGCTGACGAATCCCAGACCGGTCTTCTCGGCGATTTGGCCCGCGACCGTGTCTGCGAACTCCGGATGGGTGTTGAGACCAGTGCCGACCGCGGTCCCCCCGAGCGCCAGCTCGAGCAGGTCCCCCATCGCGCTCTCGACGCGGCTGATGGCGGCATCGAGCATCGAGACATATCCGCTGAACTCCTGTCCCAGAGTGAGCGGGACGGCGTCCATGAGATGGGTCCTGCCGATCTTGACGATGCTCCTGAAGTCCCTTGACTTGCTTGCTAAAGCACTGCGTAAATGACGTACTGCGGGCAATAATCGATGGTTGACCTCCTCTGCGGCGGCGATGTGCATGGCCGTCGGGAAAGTGTCATTGCTGGACTGGGCGCGGTTGACGTGGTCGTTCGGGTGGACGGGGGTCTTGCTCCCTACAGTACCGCCAGAGATCTCGATCGCGCGGTTGGCGATGACCTCGTTGGCGTTCATGTTGGTATGGGTCCCAGAGCCTGTCTGCCAGATTCTCAGCGGGAAGTGCTCGTCCAAGGAGCCAGAGATGACCTCGTCGCAGGCAGAGGCGATCAGCGAGCCGATGTTCTGGTCCATCTGGCCCAGTTCGACGTTGGTCTCGCACGCGGCCTGCTTGAGAATCCCGAAGGCTCGTATGACTGAACGCGGCATCGTGTCCTCACCGATGTCGAAATTGAGCAGTGACCGTGCCGTCTGGGCCCCGTAATACCTGTCTGCCGGGACTTCGACCTCTCCCATCGTGTCCTTCTCTATCCTGATGGCATCGGGTTTCGCCCTAGCGCTGCGAGCTGCTGCCGCTGGCTCCTCGGTGCGTTCCTCGGCCTCCGAATCCAGTGAATCCTGGATCATTCTCGAGATGGTCGCCGAGCGTCCTTTCTCTCGGCCCTTGCCGACTCGCCTGTCAAGTCTCTTTGCGAGGTCCTCTGGTATGCTTATACTGACTATCCTACGGTCTCCAGCACGGTGTTTGGCCATATTTCGCATCGCGTTAATTGGTTATTAATAAAGTCAGGCTATCGAGTCGCAGTGCATCGTATTATTTGATGACCATTCACGATATTGCGGCTAGATTCGATTGATGTTGATGATTTGCTGGGGGTCATAGGGGCGATCACCGGACTTGGTATCGCAATTCTCGATCCTGTACACGTTCTCCATCCCCTCGATGACCTCTCCGAACACCGCATGGTTGCCGTCGAGCCAGGGTGTGGGCACGGTGGTGAGGAAGAACTGCGAGCCGCCGGTGTTCGGGCCCGCGTTGGCCATCGAGAACAGCCCGGGGCGGTCGTGGCGCTTGGCCAGGGCGGATGGTTCGCACGGAATCTTCCATCCCGGACCTCCGGTACCAGCCGCTCGGCTGTCCGGGTCCCTGGAGCGCGGGCAGCCTCCTTGGATCATGAAATCCTTGATGACACGGTGGAAGTGCTGGCCGTTGTAGAACCCGTCATCGACAAGCTTGAGAAAGTTCCCAGTGGTCTCTGGACAGTCTTCGGTGTACAGTCCGATTAGTATCTCCCCGGCGCTGGTTGTCATCCTGACTACGGTAGGCATGGAGCCGGGAGCGCTCACAGGCACAAGAGCATATGTGTGCCGCCCTAAGCCTAATGATGGTGCCCGTAACTGGCCCAATGTGAGTACTGCTAGCGACTACGACTGCCCCAAGTGCTCGAGGAAACTGAGAGTGGAGTCAGCCGAGGAAGTAGATGGCGTCGACCTGCTGGTATGCACCGGTTGCTGGGGCCTCGCAGTACAGGCCAAGACGATGCAGGGAATAGTTCCCGACGAAGTGCGGGAGAAAATCGAGAACATGGGGGTCAAGCATCCAGAAGGGCGCAGTTGCCCGGTTTGCCCCTCTACGATGTTGGAGATAGAAGTACCCAAACCATTCGGATCAGAGGACCGGGCGAGCCAGCACGACGTGAAGATTGACATCTGCGGGGACTGCGCCACGATCTGGTTCGACGCAGGCGAGCTCGACGCCCTGAACGGCATCAAGCCGAAGCTGCGCAAGGTGGAGATGGAGGATAGCGCTGACAAGATAACGGCGGTTGTCGACGACTCGGGTTTCTCAGTGACGTCGAGGAGGGCCGCGGGGGTTTTCCTAGCACTACTCGGGTTGATGTTGCTGGGTTCAGGTTCGGGTGCCTGCTGGTCCATCACATCACTTCTGGTGATCATAGGAGGGGCGATCCTTGCCGCTACCGTGGCCCCGGAGACCGGACTTGAGAAGGGGGCCTGCAGCCGCTGCGGCCTCGAGGACGAGACGATTGGTTGGACTTGCCAGAGGGCGGGGTGCGAGGCCCCCATCTGCACCACATGCAGGTCGGCGGGTCAAGATCCGGCCGCGCAATACGTGAAGACCCTAGGTGGCGGTGCGTTGATGGTGGCGGGAGTCGTGCTTGGTATCGGTCTCCTCGTCGTCACTGAAGGGGCTGTGGCTGAAGGATTCCTCCCGGCAGCAGCCGGTTACGAATTGATTTCAGACGATGAGGAGGAAGGTCTGCTAGTCTGCAAGGAATGCAAAAAGGAGATGGGTGCCCTTCAGTTCGCCGATTCCGATGCTCGCACAGAAAGAAAGGAATGGACTGAGAAGGAAAAGAAGACGGCGGCAGGGGGGCCTTGGGATGTTGTCGATTCTTTCGCCGGGGGGGTGAAGGATGCGGAGTCAAAGAGTGCTCAGCGCGAAGAGTACCTCAAATCACAGACCTACTGCCTACACATTGACGGGAAGACTGTCAAAAGGTGCCGCAGGATGGTCTATCGCAAGTCCGGTTACTGCTACGTGCACCAGCGGGAGTGATCAGGCGACCATGGAGCCCGGGAGCACTCCGTCGGGCAGCTCAAGCAGCCGCACTGTGCCGTCGGGATCGAGTGCCCCTAGGACTAGGAACTGTGAGACGAATCCCGTGGGCAGGGTCTTGTCACCGAGGTTGACTGCGCCTACCACGGTGCGCCCGATTAACTGGGCACGCGAGTAGTTGGTTATCTGGGCCGAACTCCACAGCTTCCCGACTACCGGTCCGAAGTTAACGCGGATTTTGTACGAGGATTTGCGCATCTCGGGAAACTCCTCGACCTCAAGAACCACTCCTGCCCGTAGATCGAGTTCGAAGTAGGTCGCTGCGCCCACGTACTCCTTACTGTCAAGATTCTCAGGGTGGTATGGCTCGCCAGCGGGGTCGATCTCATGCTGGCTCATTCACTCACCCGCGACATCGGATCTCAGCATCAGCGGCCTGAGGTCGATTCCCGCCTCGGCGAAGGCCTGCGCCCCGCCCTCCTCGCGATCGAGGATGGTTATGCAGGCCGCTACCTCGCAGCCCATGTCGGTGAGTCTGGCAGCTGCCCGCAGCGCTGAGCCTCCAGTCGTGGTGACGTCTTCGAGCAGCACCACCCTGTCGCCCGAAGACAGGCTCGAGCCTTCGATTCCTGGTGGGTTGCCGGTCTTGCGCCCGCCGCGCCCCTTGGGTTCCTTCCGGACCAGGAATCCCCGCAGGCTCGAGCCTATCCGAGCCTTGGCGATGGCGATGCCCGTGAGCGGCACTGCGCCGAGCTCGAGGCCACCAACGGCATCCACGCCACCGATGTCGTCGATTTCAGCGTGGATAAGCACGCCCAGCAAGTGAGCGGAGTCGGGGTCCATCATGACCGGTTTCATGTCGAAGAAGTGGGCACTCTGACGGCCGCTTGCGAGCGTGAATGGCTCTTCAGGGGAATGCAGGTAGGCCAAGTCACGGACCTTGTCGACGAGTCGCGACCTCGCTTCGTCCACAGTGGTTGACGCCATCTTCCTCCCTCACTTCGGCTCAGCAGGAGTCGGATGAAGGTTCGCACTGAGAACAGCCCGATTGGCAGTCATTACAGTGAATGTTCTTGGACGGCCTCTTTCGGTGTCAAGATATTCGGCGGCGGAGCGTATGCGACATGGGCGGAGATAAGCAGCAGATAGCGGTGTACGACGAGGCTCGCCTCGTCGGCGAGCGTGAGGCCTACCAGAACTGGCTGGACCGGCGTGCCGAGGAGGTCTACCGCATCGCTGCTTCAGCCAAGGCCAAAGGCCTTGACTTCGAGGATGAAGTCGAGATTCCGCGCACCGCGGATCTCGCGAGCCGCACCGAGAAACTGTTGGCCAAATATCTCGATGGTATGAGCATCGAGGGCGACCTGCGCAACCTGCTCAAGACCTCCGAGCGCGAGGACGCGGCCATCGAGATAGCCCTCGATGTCGCGAAGAGGATGAACGCTAGGAACCCCGGAAAAATCGACAAGGCCATCGATACTGGTCTCAGGGTTGGTCTGGCGGTGTTGACCGAGGCAGTCCTAGTGGCACCGCTCGAGGGAATAGGCAGCGTCCGCATCATGAACAACGCCGATGGCTCGGAGTTCCTCTCAATCGACTTCGCGGGGCCAATCAGGGCGGCCGGTGGGACCGCCCAGGCGCTCGGTGTGCTGATTGGAGACATGATACGCAGAGAGTTAGGCGTGGGCAGATATGTCCCCACGACTCCCGAGGTAGAGCGAGTCAAGGAGGAGTTCGGGCTGTACAGGGTGGGGATGCAGTACAAGCCCCCGCCCGAGGAGATCGAGGTCATCGTCAGGGCCTGCCCGGTGATGATCAACGGCGAGGAGACTGAGAAATTGGAGTGTTCGGGCTACAAGGAGGTCCGCAACATCGTCAACTCGAACGGAACGGCTCGGACGAGAATACGCGGTGGAGTCTTGCTGGTCATCGGAGAGGGGCTGTGCCTCAAGGCCCCGAAGATACTCAAACACACACAGAGGCTCGATGTGCCCGGTTGGGACTTCGTAGCCCAATTCGTCGGTAAGGACAAGGCGGGTGCAGAAAGTGAGGATGGGGTCAAGAGAAGGGAGATCCCCAAGGTCAGTCGCTTCATGGATGACATAATCGCAGGCAGACCTGTCTTCGGAGAGCCAGGCGAGCCGGGCGGGTTCAGACTGCGATACGGCAGAAGCCGCGCCTCGGGGCTGGCCGCGGCAGGCGTGAACCCAGTCTCGATGGAGGCTCTAGGGGGATTCCTGTCGGTTGGCACCCAAATGAAAGTCGAGAGGCCGGGCAAGGCCTGCGCAGTTACCCCGTGCATCGACATAGACGGACCAACTGTGCTGCTTGACGATGGAACCTTCCGCAGAGTGGCCACCATCGAAGAATGGCGAGACTGCGCGGACAGAGTGCTCAGTATCTGGGACGCGGGCGAGATTCTCTCCGGCTTCGGCGAGTTCCTCGAGAACAACAAGGATCTCGTCCCATCAGCCTACAACCGCGACTGGTGGGCGGCCGATCTGGCCGACGCGCTGGACCAACCTAAGAAGACGGACAGATTCGCCGAGCTCCTAGATGTCAGCCGGGAGAGTCTGCCTCCTGGAATACCGTTCAACGGCGCCATAGAGAGGGGTGGAGAGAGTTCGCTTGAGCGGAACTGGCGGCGGCGTGACTGGTACCTGTTCCTGCGCGACATGGAACTTGGATGGAAGCAGTCACGTGCAATTGCTCAGGAGTTCGGGACCGCCGTCCCGCCTCCGTGGAACCTATGGTGGTCCGACATGCCGATATCTTTCGCACCCACTGTAATCAAGGCGCTGGTCGCCTCCACTGTGAAGGATGGAGAGGTTCGTCTACACGGAGCCGCCCGAGAATGGTCTCCCAAAGAACACATCGACGATATCGGGCTGCCTGCTCCTTCGACGGGGACATGGCCACGTTGGACCGAGGTTCACAGCCATGGCATATTGAAGTCAGCCCTGATGACTCTGGGCGTCGAGCATCATCACGATGGTGAAGATGTCGTCATCCCAACTCACTGGGAGGGGCTGGTGGAGGGTCTCGGGCTGGAACGCCACGGCAACGCCTTCAGAGTCGCCAACGAAGCCGGCCCTCACATCGATGACAGGGTCAGCAGGATTCGTGAGGCCACCGAGGTGATCGCACAGGACGTCGGTCGCCGAGAGGAATTGGGGGGCCGTCGTGCTGTGGTCAGGATGAGGGCAGAGACTGCCGCTAGGCAGGAGGGGCTCGGCATCCAAGAGACCGATGAGGTGGGAATGGCGGCAGCTGAGAAGATAGAGGACCCCGGTCCGGATGACCTCTCAGCCCTGCGGGCTGCGTACTCTCTTCTGGATGAGCACGGTGTCGAGCGTTCGCTGTGGCTGACAAGGCGGCTCTCCGGCCTACGATGGGAGGACTCGGCGCCTTGCCGAGTAGGATCCCGGATGGGCAGACCCGAGAAGGCAGGCACACGCGAGATGAAGCCGATGGTGCACGCTCTGTATCCCATCGCGGAGAATGGCGGGCCGCAGCGCCTGCTGGGACTGGCTGCGGGCAAGGGTGTGATTCGAGTTCAGATGGGGCTGAGGGTCTGCGACAAGTGCGGGCAGGAAACACCGCACCTCAGGTGCCACAACCGACTTGTTCCAAGCGAGGCGGTCGAGTGTGGTGGTGCGACTCAAAGGAAGAAAATCAGAGGTGCAAACCGGTATACTCGGAGACTGGGCCAATATACGAGTGTCCCGCTCGAGGAAATCATCGAGGTCAAGAGGCGCTCGCTCGGGCTCGAGAGGATTCCTGTCAGAATCAAGGCTGTCAAGGGCCTGATCTCTGTAGCACAGACGCCCGAGCCGATAGAGAAGGGGATTCTGCGCGCCAAGCACGGTGTATCGGTGTTCCGAGACGGGACCTCGCGCTACGACATGAGCGATGTTCCCCTTACTCACTTCAGACCAAGCGAGATAGGGACTCCCTGGAATGTGCTCTTCGATCTGGGGTACAAGCATGACATCTTCGGAGATGAGCTGTCATCAGACGAGCAACTACTGGAACTGCTACCCCAGGACTTCGTCCCATCGATCTCTGCGAAAGGGCCACTTCTCGCCATCTGCGGCTTCGTTGATGACCTTCTGGTTCGCTTCTATGGGATGGATGCGTTCTACGAGGCCGGCGATGAGAGGGACCTGATAGGCCACCTTGCTATCGGTCTGGCTCCTCACACGTCCGGGGGGGTTCTCTGCCGCATCATCGGATGGACCACCGCCTCCGCCGGGTACGCGCACCCTCTGTTCCACGCCGCCAAGCGACGCAACTGCGATGGGGATGAGGACAGTCTGATGATGCTGCTCGACGGTCTGCTCAACTTCTCCATGTCGATACTGCCCGCAGGCCGCGGTGGCCTGATGGACGCGCCACTGGTCCTCAGCACCCGCATCAATCCAAAGGAGATTGACAAAGAGGCCCTCAACGTCGACTGCTCCTGGACCTACACACGCGCCTTCTACGAGGCAACCATATCCAGACCTCATCCCAATGAGATTGAGAAGTTAGTAGACCTAGCAGGTGACCGAATCGGCTCGATCGGCGAGGTTCGCGGCTATGGCTGGACCCATGACTCGGGGAAACTCGATGCCGGGCCGGTGAACTCCTCCTACAAGACTCTCAAGACGATGAAGGACAAGATGCTGGCACAACTGGCGCTAGGCCAGCGACTCAGGGCGGTAAGCGCGCAACGCGTGGCCTCGCAAGTCATCGAATCGCATTTCCTGCCCGACTTGCGCGGCAACCTGATGGCTTTCACGAGACAGAAAGTCCGCTGTGTGAAATGCGCTCACTCCTACCGGAGGGTCCCTCTGGCAGGGAAATGCATACAGAACATCTCAACCAGCGGAGGGCTGTCCGGGGGGAGGGGCGACGGGAGTACCCTGTGCGGAGGCAATGTCGTTCTGACGGTGTCCGAGGGAGCTGTTCGCAAATACATCGAAATCACCCGCGAGGTCATCGAGAACTACGGCGTTGATGACTACACCAAGCAACGCGTGGAGTGGATGACAGACAGCGTCGATTCGCTGTTCAACGATGACACGGTCACCGTGATGACGCTGAACGACTTTGTCTAGTATTCCAGATTCAAGGTCCGCAGGACCTTGTCCATCCACTGCAGTTTGGCCATCTTCGTCTCCGGGTCGGTAATGCCCGACCACCGTCCGACCAAATCAGTCCTCGAGCCCAGCATGGTAATCGAGGCTGCCGGGACCCCCAGCGAGCGGGCGAAGCAGGCGGCGCGATCACCGTCAGAGAAGCCTCCTGGGTTGTGCATACCGGGAATCACGTCCGGGGTCTGGTGGGTTAGCACGAGTGGCGAGGGATTCGGCATCGAGGTTGCGAGTTCTAGCAGCGCACCCCAATCTAGCATGTTGTCGCCGTGCGCGTGCAGTATCACAGGTATCCCGCGTTTGACGGCGGCTGTGGTGCCTTCACCGCCGTCACCATCGCTAACGATGCAAGCCAAGCGCGACCAAGCGCGCTCTGCAGTCGAATCCGGCAGCGTAGAGAGGACCCCTGCAGCGCCGTCAGCCGCGATCAGGAGAATCGGGCGCTCGAGGGCACTGAGAACCTCCTCCGCCTCCACCGCGGCTCCGAGGATGGCGACCTCGGTATCCCTGAGGACCATTCGACGGCGCAGATCAGCCACTGTAGCCGCACGCCGCGGCCGTGTCCACGCCTCAACAAGAGTCTCCTCAACCGCTGCGAGCAGGGCTTCTGCACTGCGTGCATCGGCGGCCAGCGCCCAATCGAAGTGGGCGCGGATGTCTGATTGGATGCTCACGAGCTCGGCATCGACCGAGAGCAGGTCAGTGGGCCTGTCTGTCATGTGGTCACTCCAGTGGAAGGGCTCGGTGAGTGTTGAAGAACCCTCGCGGCCCACTGAGTTACCCATGCCGATGCCGCTGACACTGCCGGACATCGATGACGAGGTACTGCTGGCTCGCTACCCCTTCCTTCCACAGGGCCGTGAACACCGGCTTCAAGTGCTGCAGGACAACGGAATCACTGTAGAGGACCTGATCGAAGCACCTTGGCTGGAGGACGCTCGAACCAGAGGCAGGGTGCGTCTGCTTGAGAGCGTGGAGCATAAGGACGGCGCTGGCATCGCCACCACTGTTGATCTCTCGACAGAAACCGGTCGAATGACCGAGGTCCTGTCGTTCTTCCACGCCATGCTCGTGGTCTGCGCCTCATTCAACGAGAGGCTGCTCGCGCGCTGGATCGAAGGTGAGGCGACTAGGGGCGACCAACTGTTCGGTATAGACTCGGACAACTTCGATCTGCTCGCGCACTCTTACCTCTCCGACATACGAGAAGAGAGAAACGGCGCGGAAGGGGATTCATTATACTGGGTGCCGATGGCGGACTTCATCGAGTTGTGCCCCCGAATATCAGGCAATTACTGGCGCCTATCTAACAGGCCGGTGGTAAGAGGATGGGTGTGCATGAGCCCGGGTGCTGGAGAGGATAGCAGACAGCGTACTGCGAGGCTGCTGAAGGAGAGGATACGGGAGGATCTCAACGAGAGTTGTGTCGAGCGCATGGACAAGATGAGTGAGGAGTTCGCCGCTCTATTTTCGGATCCGGTCGAACGCATCACCGGTCTGCTGTCGGAGCGCGTCCAGGCCGAGATGCCGATGACTGCCGCTGTGCGCGAGGACTGGCCGCCGTGCTTCGAGTCTGCTGTTTCCGAACTGAACCAAGGTGTCAACGTGAATCACGTAGGACGCGTCTTCCTCGCGGCCTTCTCCAGATCCATCGGCATGTCGCAAGAGCAGACTTGCTCGTTCTTCGCCAACGCCCCGGACTACAGCGCGGATACTACCTCTTACCAGGTGAATCAGATCTACGAGCGAGAATACACGCCACACGGCTGCGCCTCGTTGAAAACGAACGCGAGGTGTCCTGTCCAGCCCGGTGACGACAGGCTGTGTGACCAAGAATGGTTGACGCATCCTCTGAAGTACATCAGGGCCAAGCAGCGCAGCCGATATCGGGAGGGCTCGCTATCCGAGGAGGAGCCTGAAGTCGAGTCGAACGAGGACGAGTCGGCCAATTCTTGATATGGGCCTGCATCTCATCGTGCTTCATATCGGATGAATTAGCATGGTTAGAACGCTCGTACTCACGGTTGATCGGGATAATGACCTCGGAGTCAAAGCCGGTATCCGCGGGCCGGTCATCGGTCGTAAGGCCACCTTGACCGCAGCACTCCGTCTGGGCATCGCTGACCCCGAGGAATCAGACACCAATGCGATTCTCGGGGCTCTGCACCACCACGACAGGCTGGTCGAGAACGCGCAGGGCAATGATGAGATCGAAATCGCCCTGCTGACCGGCGACGTCAGGGTCGGTCCACGCAGCGACCGGGCCATAGCGATGCAGTTGGACGAGGTGATTCAGGAGTTCCAGCCCGACTCGGCTGTCCTGATTACCGATGGGGCCGACGACGAGGCTTCGCTTCCGATCATCACCTCTAGAGTGCGTGTCGACCACGTCGAGAAAGTCATCGTCAGGCAGTCGAGGGGGATCGAGAGCACTTACTACTACGTCGCCAAGGCGATAGACGATCCGCGTTGGCGCGCTAAGCTGCTTGTTCCGGTGGCCGTCTTCCTGATGATAATCGGGCTCGGCCTGATTATTCCAGGAGGTGGGGCGCTTATTGGCGCAATGCCGCTGTTCATCGGCATCTGGTTGCTAGCCAAGGGTCTCGGATGGGAGCAGCAGCTGGAGCGCCTGATGATCGACATGCGGGAGAGCGCCACCGGGGGAATCTGGTCGTCTCTGCTGTGGGGGCTGTCCATCGTCTCCGTGTTGCTGGCGATTCTCACTGCGTACCAGGTGTTCTCTGCCACGAGTACCGAGATCGACGGCTATGTAGCCTGGCTGGCTCCCTATGAATTCAGCGTTGACTCTGTGAACAGAGACATAGCGGTATGGGCCATTGCAATCAACGAGGCTCTGACGTGGATCGTCGTCTCGGCGTTCTCCTTCGCCCTTTCGCTGGGTGTCCTGCGGTGGAAGGAGGGGAGCTTTACCGGTCGCAGCGTGCTACTGCTGGGTCTGGGAGGTGTGGTGTACACCTTCGCCAAGGCCGCACTGGTGGTCGTACTCGTTGAGATGGGGGGGTCGGACTTCAGCCTCGACTACCAGAGCGTCTCAGACACCTGGGGGATGCCGGTGTTCGCAATCATCCTGTATTACCTGCTGAGGACCGCGGTTCAGTCGGTCTCTGATATAGAGGGCGTCGGTGAAGAGAACAAGTTCTGGGGCGTCTGATCACGACTCGAATGTCGTGTCCATCATACATGCGGGGCAGGTCACCCTGATTGGGCGTGCCTCGGGTATCCCCAATGCCGAGTTGCAGTGGGGGCAGACGATGGCTTGGGTGGCCCTGGTCTGACGAGCCTGGCCAGAGTGGCTGGGGTCGTACTTGAATCGGTATCTGTGCGAGTCATCGACGAAGTCCGGGGCGCCTTCCTTAGCCTTGTTCGGCCTCTTGAACTTGGATCTCCGTTGTGGTGCGGCTGTAGGGGCAACGCTGGTTGGTTGATCCTGATTGAATCCGCCGCTCTGGAAGCTCTCTACCTCGGCCTCGATCTGGTCGACGGTCATCCCCAGATCGCGAGCGGCCTTGTCCACGGCGAGCTTGCGCTCGTAGTCGGAGAGGCCGATGAAATGCTGTAGAATGGTCGCTGGAATCTTCGCCATGCGCTCGCTCCGCTTGACCCGAGATATCCTACCTCTTTGAATATCGACCCGCTCCCGTTCGCGGAGCAGTATCGCTAAGAGCGTTCGATTGTGATTGCACCTCGATGTTCCCGGAATGCATCGAGTGCCGTGGCACTCGTGGGATGTGCGGTATCTCTCCCTGCCCGCTCCTCGCTGACATCCGGGGCAGGTTGCCAACAGTCGAGGCTGACTCGGTGAGCGAACTGGTCGGACCGAGCCCGCCCTCGCTGTTCGTGGGGAGATTCGGCTACCCGAAGGTCCGCACAGGGCCCAGCGCGGCTTGGATCCCCGATGAAGGCGCGGATGCCGCCCCCCTGGCAAGTGGCGACCCAGCTGACCTCTTCGGAAGGCCGTTGGAGGAGGTCGCCGCGCGCCATGCCAACCTGATCACTGGAGGGAGTACCATGTCAGTGAGCAGCCCGGGCTCACCGGATGCCACGCTCGAGACGACCCAGCAGATAGCGATGGCAGAGAGCAGCGTAGATGTAGAGTTGGACTTCGCTAGGCCCATCATGGTCGGCGGGAACCCTACATTCGACAGCATGAGCACTCCTCTCGGGCCCTCGGGAGAGGTTTTGCGAGCCGAGGTGGTGGGTCATGTCAGCATTCCGCGGAAAGTCGATGCTGTGGTAGATGAGGACGATCTGTTGGCCCTCGATGCGATGAGCGAACTGACCGAGGCCTCGATCGGTGAAGCGCAGATATCACGCCTGCTCTCTTCCGGCCTACTGGGTCGCGAAGGCAGTAAGAAACTAGTGCCGACCAGATGGAGCATCACAGCCACTGATGATATGCTGAGCAAGCGTCTGTGGGAGAAGGTCAAGGGAAACCCTTCACTGGACAAGGTGCTGGTTTACGAGGCGACATACCTCGACAATATCTTCCACATCATCCTCACTCCTGGGCTCTGGGCCTTCCACATGCTTGAGGCGTGGACACGTGGCTCGGTATGGACTGGAACCGGCAAGGTACTGGGGGATTGGGAGGACCTCGAGCCGCGCAGCGAGTACGCACACAGAATCACCGGCGCCTACTACTCTGCCAGACTGGGGGTGCTGGAGCGTATGGATTCGATGAATCGCTCGGGGGCATGCTTGGTATGGCGAGACATCGGACCGGGCTACTGGGCGCCTGTGGGGGTTTGGTTGATTCGGGAGACTGTGCGAGATGCGATGAGTCGGGCCCCGAAGCAGTTCGACACACTCATGCAAGCCGTCAACTATGTTGCCCCGCGAATCTCAGCTCCTGACGACCTGCGTAACAGCTGGTTCGTGAAAAGGAGCCGGCAGACCACACTGGACTCATTCGCTTAATCAGCGCGACTTCTTGAGGAAGCCGCCTACAATCTCACTCTCGGCCTTCACCAACTGCTCGGCCACAGTTGACTTCGACAAGCCTAACTTGGAAGCAAGGCCCCTGATTGATATCTTCTTCGGGACCTCGTACCAACCGTGCCGGTGAGCGACCTTGATGATCCTGAACTGCTGCAGGGTCGGGCCCTTCTGGATTATTCCCTCCGAATCCTTGGCTGAGGTGATGCGCTCGACGGGTATCGCCTTCCTCAGGGCATTGAGGAAGGAGACTAGGGAGGACTGCCGGCCGGCGACCTGTATCACCAGGCCGCTTGAGGTGATGTTGCTGCCTGCGAGCAGGGAAAGATCTCGAGAGTGGAAGAAGTGGCCGATGAAATCGGATTCAAACTCGAGCACCACCAGATGGTGAGTAAGGTAGTCAGTGGCCCACTCCTCAAGTATCTCCACGACTGTGATTCCACCTACGCTGAAGCCCGGCGGAGGGCATCCTGAGTCGGTGGTAATGCACTCGCACATCACGCGCAGGTTCCCATCTACCAGGTCCAGTACACCACGGTAGTCCCAACTAACTGCCCTGAGGGCTGCCTGCGCTCTCGGGTCATGCTCGATAGCGGGGGTCGCGCACTCGATTCTGACCGCCCTCATAGTAGGTCCTCGAGCGCTCAGTCACACGCTGGGGTTATGAAAATACTTCATTGATGCTCGCCGCGGCTCAATTTCTGTCTCTGCGAGCCCTTTCCTCGTTCTCCACGATGGCCTTCGCCACTTCGGGGGAATAGCCTAGATCGGACAGGTCACGCACTTGCTTCTCGGACGTCTCTGGGGTGAGAGATGAGTCTGGGTGCATCGATTCCTCGACAGACCAAGTCTGGTCTGCGAAATCGTGCCTTCCTCGCCCTCTGCGTGTGGACAGGACCATTCCTGCGAGCATCAGGACCGTCAGGCTGCTGATAATCAGCGTCATGAACGCATTGCTGCGCAGTGTGTGGAGTACCTTGCCGGAGACGTGGTTGTCCTCTATCGAGTCCATGCAGCCGTCGCCGTCGATGTCGTTGTCCGAGTTTGAGTTCCAGTTGATCATTCCCAACGGGCAGCTGTCTGCGGAGTCTGGTACGCCATCTCCGTCGTCGTCCCAGTCCTCTGTCTCGTCGTCGCAGCCGTCCCTGTCGAAGTCTGAATTCACGGTCATGCTCGTCTGGCACTTATCCTCAACATCGAGGACGCCGTCTCCGTCGTCGTCCCAGTCCTCTGTCTCGTCGTCGCAGCCGTCACTGTCGAAATCAACAGAGATGGTCGAAATCCAGCCTGCGGTTGGGTCTCCTTCACAGTTGTCGAAGACCGATGCAATGCCGTCGTTGTCCAAGTCGTCGTCCTCGGTGTAGTCGTCGCAGCCGTCGCCGTCGTTGTCGGTATGGGAATCGGCCCCTACGGCACTGCGTATGCAATCGTCCTCTGAGTCGGGGGTGCCGTCGCCGTCGTCGTCACTGTCCTCGTGGGCGTCGTTGCAGCCGTCGGAGTCCCAGTCATTGAGTGGGGTAGAGGTCCAGCCGAGCATCCCCCGCGGGCACTGGTCGAACTCGTCCAGCACACCGTCGTTGTCGATATCCATGTCCTCAGCTACGTCATGACAGCCGTCGTTGTCGTAGTCGCTCGCTGGTTCGGAGAACCACAAGGTCATGCCTAGCGGGCAGAGGTCGTCGTCGTCGCTGACGTCGTCATTGTCATCATCCTCGTCCTCCTGGAGGTCGTGGCAGCCATCGCCATCGTGGTCGAAGACGGCACTGGTCCACCCCACAGCGCCTTCCGGACAGTCGTCCTCGGCGTCTAGGTACGGATCGTTGTCGTCGTTGTCGTCCTCGTCAGCATCGCGACAGCCGTCGCCGTCATGGTCCTCGAAGACGGAGCCCCAGTACTGCACGCCGTTCGGACACAGGTCGAGGTGGTTCTCAACGCCGTCACCGTCGGTGTCCGGGTCCTCGTGGAGATCGTCACAGCCGTCGTTGTCCAGATCGACATGCTCGCCCATATAGCCGGACGGGCATGAGTCGT